>Ga0364859_10192_pt1 | contig 42948 bp, 27 predicted proteins | sample ExccelAu500001D3_FD_206911 | JGI IMG/M metagenome (GOLD analysis project Ga0364859, IMG submission 206911) | Enriched cells from Trout Bog Lake Hypolimnion, Wisconsin, USA - BchlTB.Aug20.5000.01 .D3 | ecosystem: Environmental > Aquatic > Freshwater > Lake > Hypolimnion/Profundal zone | place: USA... | reverse complement strand
TTGAAAAGCCTTGAAGTCCTGTTTGATGCCAGGATTGGTACAACTGAAAGTGATGAAGCGGATATACTCAGTTTAATTATTGATGATTATGAGAAAAGATATTACCCAATTGAAGCGCCTGATCCCATTGAGGCGATTAAAATAAGGATGGAAGAAATGCAGTTAAAACAAATCGATTTAGTTAATGAAATTGGTGGGAAAAGCAGGGTTTCTGAGATATTAAATCGTAAACGTAAGCTGACTGTAGAAATGATCCGTAAATTGACCATACGGTTGAACCTTTCACCCGGGCTTTTAATTGGTGATTATCAATTGACAAGATAAACTAATAAGTCAACTGTGAAACACTTCATCCTCTTAATTACTTTCGTCTTCTTTGCTCTTTTTGCAGCTTTCCCTCAAAAGAAAGAATTACCTTTTCCCCCTTTGGTTCAGGAACATCAGCCAATTTCCAAAGAGGTCATCAAGGCAACCAGGGCATTCCGTGAACGGCTGATTTCCGATCCTTACCGCCCCGCCTTCCACTTTTGTTTTCCTGAAGTGGATGGCAGACCAGGAGATCCGAATGGTGCGTTTTATGCCAATGGACAATATCACCTGATGTACCTTTATCATCGCGAAGGTTCAGGATTTTGCTGGGGACATGTCTCAAGTACTGATTTACTCCATTGGCGCCATCATCCCGATGCCATCTTTCCTGGCAATGGCGATGAAGGTTGCTTCAGTGGTGGTGCCTTTGTGGATGATGACGGATCGGCAATTTTATCCTACTGGATGTTATGGAATGACAAAGGGATTGGTCTGGCCAGAAGTACAGATAAGAATTTTAATGTTTGGGAGAAATCAACATCCAATCCGGTTATTAAATCTGCAGAATGGGGAATCACCGATCTAAAGGATGCATCCGGAAAAACGTTTCATGTCGGCTCGGCCGATCCATCCAATATCTGGAAAAAAGAGGGCCGTTACTATATGGCAACAGGGAATCTGCTGGTGCTCCGCAAATATGGATCACGCGGAAAAGGATTGCCTGGAGACAACCCCAAAGATCCTCCGCTACCTCCCGACTCAGTGAACTACCAGGGTGATCACCTCTATTTATTTGCATCAGATGATTTGAAGAACTGGAAATACCAGCACGAGTTTTATCAGTCCGACCGCAAATGGACCAGTAAAAATGAGGATGATATGTGTCCGAGCTTTTTGCCTTTACCCTCTTCGTCTGATGGCGGCAAACCGGGCGGAAAACACCTCCTCCTGTTCATCAGTCACAATATGGGTTGCCAGTATTATGTGGGAACTTATAAAGAGGACCATTTCTATCCCGAAAATCACGGCCGGATGACCTGGAAGGATAATGCCTATTTTGCGCCCGAAGCGTTGATCGACGGGAAAGGGAGACAAATCATGTGGAGCTGGATCTTCGATGACCGGCCCGATTCGGTGATCAATTATCGCGGCTGGACGGGGACTTACGGATTGCCGCGCTCGCTATGGGTTGGCTCTGACGGCACCCTGAGAATGAGACCTGTCAAAGAACTTGAATCCCTAAGGTTGAATGAATCATCGGTTTCAAACCTGAAAGTCGCTCCCGGGAGTGAGTTGAAACTGGCAGAACCGGGGAAGGAACTGATGGAACTTGAAGTAATAATCCCACCTACCAATGCCTTAAAGTATGGCCTTAAAGTTGGCGTTTCCGATGATGGACGGGAAGAAACGGTCATATATTACGACAAGTCAGATAAAAAACTAAAATTCGACACCCGCAAATCGGGTCTCACATTCGGCCGTAAGATTGTTGAGGAAGCCCCGCTGGAACTTAAAAAGGGGGAGCCGCTGGTGTTACGGATTTTTATCGATAAGTCTGTAATTGAGGTCTTTGCCAACGACCGGCAGGCTATCGGAAGGATGGTCTATCCAACACTGGAAGGACGGGGAATAAGTTTTTTTGCTGAAGGTGGGGATGTCACCATAAAAAGTGTGAAATCCTGGGAATTAACCCCTTGTAATCCTTTCTAGGTTATTGGGATAATCCCGTTTTTTTTGCATTTTGCACCCCATATTTTGCATTTCTAATTCCCCCGGCTTATGGAAAATAAAACACATACGAAGGTTTTTATCTGGTCGCTGATTGTCGCCCTTGGAGGTTTCCTTTTTGGTTTTGACACTGCGGTGATTTCAGGCGTCGAACAGCACATTCAGAACCTGTTCCGGCTTACTCCTTTCTGGCATGGATTCACGATCTCTTCGGCATTAATCGGAACCGTTATCGGGGCATTAGTGGCAGGAACTCCTGCCGACAAATACGGGAGAAAACCCATCCTCTTTACCATTGCCGGATTATATGTGCTTACCGCTGTCGGAAGCGCCCTGGCCGGCAATGTGACAATGTTTATCATTTTCCGTTTCCTTGGAGGGATCGGGGTTGGAGCATCATCAGTGGTGGCCCCGATGTATATAGCCGAAATATCTCCGGCTAAAATCAGGGGAAGGATGACCGCCATGTTTCAGTTCAATGTCATTTTTGGGATCCTGATTGCTTTTATATCCAATTTTCTGTTGCGTGATTTTGGTGCCGAGCCCTGGCGATGGATGCTGGGGGTAGCCGGGATTCCCGCTTTCCTCTATTTCTCCCTTATCTTCATCATCCCTGAGAGCCCCAGGTTCCTGATCAAAATCGGACAAATAGCCCGGGCGAAAATCATCCTCGAAAAAATAGAGATCATATCCATCGACGAAGAAATTGAAGAGATCAAACACAGCATGATCAAATCTGCAAAGGGCAATCAGCAAATCTTTTCAATGATCTACTTTAAACCAATCTCGGTGGCCTTCCTGGTGGCTATGTTTAACCAGTTCTCCGGGATCAATGCCATCCTATATTACGCTCCGCGAATCTTTGAAATCAGCGGACTTTCAAATGCCGACTCGATGTTCCAGTCGATCCTCATTGGCTTTACAAACGGAATTTTCACAATCCTTGGAATGATCCTGATTGACCGGGTGGGACGGAAAAAATTGCTGATCACCGGCTCCATTGGCATGTCGCTATGTTTGGGGCTGATTGCCAAAACGTTCTACACCCAAAGCTTTTCGGGTTACGGTTTATTGATCCTGCTTCTGGTTTACATCATGTTCTTTGCCTTCTCAACCGGGGCAGTGATCTGGGTTTTAATCGCAGAGATCTTTCCGAACAGTATCCGTGGACACGGACAATCGCTGGGTAGTTTTACCCATTGGTTTTTTGCCGCACTGATCACCTTCCTGTTCCCAATGGTTGCGAAAACTTCCCAGTTTGGGGTTGGTCATGCATTCCTGTTCTTTTCGGTGATGATGATCGTTCAGGCAATTGTTGTGTGGAAATATTTCCCCGAAACCAAAGGGAGAACACTTGAAGACCTGGGTGAGAACCTGTAATGATAGGTTATCAAGTGCCTGATAATAAATTTGGAATGGCACTTAAAATAAAGCATTACTAATCGATAATTAATTATTTCACCACTTTAAAAAAATTATATTCCAATGAAACAATTTCGATCGATCTGCCTTTTCATCCTGATTAGTACGGTCACTTTGCCAACCTTTGCAACAACCAAGCCACCAACTGATGCTAATGGTCGTCCGCTTATCGAGAAATTGGGCACCATTGATTGTGATATGGTGGAGACAACACCTGTTGTTTTTAAGGACAGGCTTTACAGGTTCGAATATGTAAGGGCTAATTATTGGAATAACAAAACCGGTGACTCTTATTTCCGGTTTGTGGACCATGAAACCGGGAAAAAAACGACCCCGTTTGCCAAAGGGTACGATTTTGGAAGCGCTTATGTATCGGATAGTACGGTTTATGTGACTGCCGTTGACGAAGGTGACAGTGAACAAGTCTATATTTTCAAATCCCGTGACCTGGAAAACTGGGAGCAATGGATGGCCTTTAAACTTCCCGGTTGGGGACTGTTTAATACTTCCATGATCAAGGTTAAAAACAAGTTTGTATTGATGTTTGAAGTGGGAAAACCGGAATCGGAAGCAGGAGAAAGGTTTACCGCCCGTTTTGCCACCTCGGAGGATCTGAAGACCTGGGAAATTCTTTCAAAAGATCACAATTATGCGCGGGACCGTTATACCGCCCCTCACTGTCTGCGCTACTTCGATGGTTATTATTACGATTTCTATCTTGAAGCCTTTCATGGCTATGAAGCAAGGGTTGTACGATCAAAAGACTTAATCCATTGGGAGCCTAGTCCGCTCAATCCCGTTTTAAAAGCCTCGCCCAAGGACAAACAGATTGCCAATCAATCTCTGCCTGACAGCCTGATTCAGAAAATTGAAAAAGCAGATGACTTGAATAATTCGGATATCGATTTTTGCGAATACCAGGGAAATCTGATTATCAATTACTCCTGGGGAAACCAACTGGGAAAGGAATTTTTGGGCGAAGCGGTGTATCACGGTACCCAGGAACAATTCCTGAAGGGGTGGTTTCCGGGAAAATAATGTGGGCAGGTGACACCAGGCATTCGGAATAATTTTTTATCTCTATTGCATCACACCAATTTGCAGATAAACCATTTACAAGATCATTGAACATTCTGCATTGAACATTCATAATTGGTATAATCCGGTAATTAACAAACATAAATTCATACCAAAATGGGAAAGGTTAAGACATCACTGATTAAACTACTGTTTCCGGCGGCTGTTACAGGTAACATCCTGTTTGTTTTATGGGTAAGTTTCAATGGCTTAAAGGAACATTTCCAGGGGACAATCTTTGAAAAGCTTTCATACATCGGACTGATGGGACTCCTCGCAGTAAATACCTTTCTGTTATTTTATTTCAGGAAAAAGAATTATGAGTAGATCAATCCCGGATCTGAAAAACATCGTCATAACCTTTCTATTGGGGTTGTTGCTTCTTCCGTTTTGCTACTCCGCACGGGGACAATGGGATTTTAAAACCAGCTATTTCAAGATCCATATTGACAACAAAGGCTATATCACCGGGATGAAGAACAGTACCGTAACCCCCAATCGTGAGTTTGCGGCAGATAAACCATCGCCCCTGTTATCTCTTTACAATTACAAAACCGGTAATTATTTTTATCCTGAAAAAGCGACCTTTTCCAGATCCGATACGCACTTTACAATAGATTACCCCAATGGTTCTGTGGCGACTGTCAAACTGGAAACTCTCCCCAAATATTTCCGTTTAACCTTGCTTTCCCTGACGAATCGTGAGAAGATAACAGATATACAGTGGGGTTCCTATTATACCAGCATTACAAACCTTTTTGGCGAAGTCATAGGAGTGGCCCGCGATACCAGCGATGCGGTGAATTATGCAATCGGTGTTCTGGCATTAAACGATATTACCACAGGTGGCACCTCAACGACGCAGGGTGATGCCGCACCTTTTCAGTACATCATTCACAGCCCGGATAAGAACAGGTATCCTTTGCCCGATAGTCTCCACGAAGCTCAGCTGTTTTCGATTGGCGGCGATGGGATAAGTGATGTGGCTTTCTATTCCCATCCCGAGACCTGTTTCAGAATCCTGTATGGAAACTCTGCCACGGTCGACAAAAAAGGCCAGGTTCTGATCACGTATCACGCTGTTGACCGGAGAGAGAAAAGGGATATTTCGTTTTCCCTGATCCCTTTTATGGCGGTTAATTCGCCTAATCACCAGCAGGTGCAGCCTCTGCCCGGAGTTGATTTTATCGGTTCTTCGATCGCCTTGTGGGGCAGTCCCGACAGCACGGCACTGCTGGATGTCATTCAGGAAATCGTCGTTGCTGAAAAGCTGCCCTATCCGAAAGTTAATGGTAAATGGATCAAGGATCCGGCACGTTACCAGCCCGATGCCCTGGTCACCGATGGGAATAAATATGACAGTATTGTCTCCTACGTTTCACAAATGGGTTTTAAGGCCATTGAAACCGGGGTGTACCCGTTTTTTAAAGTTGACCGCGCGAATCGGGGCTATATTGATGGAAAGAATTTTGAAACCAAACCGTTTCATTTTACTTCAGGCGATAAATCACACAAGGAATTCTCTGACCTTGCCAATTCACGGGGCATATTAATCGGACGACATAACATTACCACTGCACTCGCACCGGGCACCAAAGATGCATCTCCTCTCCCTGGTGACAGTGTTTGCTGCCAACAGAAACAAATTCTGGACAACCGTATATCAGCCACAGATACCCTGATTGCGGTCGATAATCCCGGATACCTGGATGAAGTATCAGGGTGGGAGGGACATGCTAAAAGCCTTAACATGATTAAAATCGGGAAAGAACTCATTTATTATTCAGGGATCTCGAAAACGGTCCCCTATAATTTGCAGCATGTTAAAAGGGGATATTGGGGGACAACGCCTGCTGTTCATCACCGCGGTGACACGATCTGCAAGCTAATGGCTACGCTGGAGTATGGATATGACGGGCTTATACCTGACATGTTTTTACAGGATAAAATAGCTGAATACTACAGTGATTTAAGCAGTATTAACGGGCTTTATTTTCACGATTTTGACGGAGAGGAATTTTTATTTGATACCGGTCATGGCTATTATGGGGTGAAACGTTTTTTCAGAAAGATGTTTGAGAGAGCTGAACAATTGAAGATTCCCTACCTGCGATTTACCGGCGCTACGCTTTCCGAAGGTTCATGGCACTACCAGAGTGTCTGGAATGTGGGGGGCGGAAAAAACATGTATGATGCCCAAACGCGGAAATGGGGAAGCACCACCAGTGAAGGGAAGGATATCCGGGATGCGGCAGTCTCAAACTATTTCCCGGCAACCTTTGGCAGCAATTTTGAGATTGATTCTACCTCAACGGTCGAATTATACGAACATGTTGAGGCGATTTCCATCGGGGCAGGGGCCACCTGGTTTATCCCGCTGAGCCAGAAATCGGTGGAGCGTTCTCCGAATAAGCAGGCGATATTTAAGACGCTGCGAACCTGGGAAAACGCACGGGCTGCAAATGCTTTCACACGGACGATCAAAAAGCAGCTCGCCAATCCCGCAAACAACTGGAGGCTTGTGGAAGTAAACAGCGACACGTGGAAGCTATACCGGATGATTAAAGGCGAAATGGTCAATCCGGTAACACTCCTCAGGGCGAAAGGATATTAAATTTGTGGAATAATTTAGTATCCTGAATTTTAAAATTCCGGATGCATCCATTCTCTAACATGGCGCCTCTTGTAACTCTTTTAAGCCTGGGATTTCAAGAATTAAATCAAATAATTGATCCTATTTCTTTACTTGTATTTTTGACCGGATTTAAATACAATAAAAGGAGAGGTTACAGTAGTCATATAAATGGCATTTTGCGGTGCCTCTAAATTATAGCATTCCCAGGGTTCGCCATATCCGGCACCGTTGCGATAATCACCCGCCCGCAAATTACCGATATATTCTTTGGCCAGCTGCTTCGCAGCGTCAGGGTCAGTGAGGGCCATAGCATAACAAACCCATCCTGTAGGAGTTCCCCAATACCCCCCGTTTTGATAATCGCCTTTTCGCACAAGGCTTTTCTCCCAGGCCGATTTATCACTGAAATCTTCGCCAATCAGGATATGCCTGATATTTCCATTCTTTGCCAACAGCCCTTTTTTGTAACCCTGGGTGATCACGCGGGAGGCATTTAGCGCTTTTTCTCCTTCAAGAACACCATAGTAAATTGCCATCACGGTGCTCCAGATATCAGCCTGTCTGCTTTTCCCTGTTGAGGCCACCAGCATGCCGCGGGAATCAGAGAAACGGAGTGGTATCTCCTCCTTAAGTCTCCTGGCATACCTGCGATAAGTTTCTGCCTTATCTTTCTTTTTCAGCAGGTCGAAAAGCTCTGCCAGCTCAAGTGATGCTTTATATTTCAGTAAAGAAGGCATGCAAAGTTCTCCTGTGATGGTGATGACATCCCTGAATCCAAAGTCAACACCCCTGAAATCCTCAGTGGCATAGACGATAGCCCCATCCTGACGGACAGGAGGCGTTTTATAGGCCAGTTCCAGCCGGTCAATCAGTGTCTGACCATTTATTTTCATTTTCAATAAATGATGGGATGAGCTATTTTTAGTGTAAAAATAGGCCATATCAATAAAGAAAAACTGATCGCAATAGGGGGGCATCATCCCCCATTTTTTGTTCCCTTGTCCTTTATAGTCGTAGGTGCCGGGGAAATAGACAGGCCGGCTGTCATCAATCCGGATATGATCAGGAATGGCGCCTATCGGAATCAGGCAGCCTCCATCCGATATCCAGGTCTGATCGCACTGGCTTGCAGCGGTGAGCAGAAGCATGTGTTTTTGCTCCTCAAGTGTGATAAATCCACTCTCTATCGACATGGCATAATCACGTATCCAGAAGGCCGGATAACAATCGCTTCCGCCGGGTTTAATCAAAGTTCCGCCGCTATTGTTGGCCCCAAACTCTTTCGATATCACTTGTTTGGGATGAATGCGTGAACGTTCGACCACATCTTTGGTAAGCTCTTCGAGGTATTTAAGGTCATGGTCTGAAAGCAAATTGCGTATCCCGGGTTGTGCGTTGGAGGTGAAAACGATAATTATACCGAGGGCGAACAAAGCAATCGTATTTTTCATAATCACGGATTTAGCCTAATTTTAAACGAATAATTGCCGGAACCTGTCTGGATGACCGTTTTCCCGTTCTTCGGGGATACTGAGGCGAAATCTTTGTTGTCAATCAGGGAGTTTCCGTTTTCGGAAATATTGGCAATTATGTCAGTCGGCAGATAAATAGTGACAGTTGTGTTTGCAGGGATTTCTATATTCAGCGTGAGAAGGTCATTCTCTCGTTTCCATTGTGATTTGATGGTTCCGTAAAGCGACTCGTATTCCCCTTTAACCCAGGTTAAACCGGCAACAAAATCGGGACGTATGATCACGTTCTTAAATCCGGGTGATGCAGGATCCGGTTGAATTCCCGCGAGGGAGTAGTAAAACCAGTAACCCAGACTCCCTCCCAGGGGTGGCATTTGGACCAGGCCTCCTTTCCAGTCCTCTTTGAATATCCGGGAGCCATGGTTACAAACCATATCATACCAGCCTGGATAAGTCCGCTGATCGGCCATTTTATACGCAATTTCACCTTTCCCAAGTTCAGAAAGACCTGTAAGGATTAACGGTGTTCCTACGAATCCGGTTCCCACATGGTTTGAATCGGATTCAATTTTCCGGACCAGGTTATCCAGCACCAACTGACGTTTACTTTGCGGAACCAGATTAAAGTAAAGTGGCATCAATTGGGAAGCCTGACTGTATCTGGCATATCTGCCAGTTTGAGGATCGAAAAAAGTGTTATTGAAAGCGATTTTGATTTTTTCAGCCAGAGCCGCATAGTAGGCTGCATCCTCTTTGAATCCTAGGATTTCCGCAGTTTTGGAAGTAATCAGCGCTGTATTATAAAATCCTACCGTGGAAGTGAATGGAACCGGTGTCATAACAGGCCTGACGCTTCCCGGTTCAAGCCAGTCGCCCAAACCCCATTTAACCACGTAATTGCTGTCAATCGAGCTCAGGTAGCCTGTATATTTCTTCATGGCGGCAAAACTCTCTTCGAGTATCTTTTTATCCCCGAAATGGGTATAGATTTTCCAGGGAAGATAGACGATCATCCCTCCCCACCACGGACCGTTAATGGTTGGTCCGTCAAACCGTCCCGGAGCTACCGGAGGAACATATCCATTTTCATGTATAATATCGAGAAAGTCGCGCTGCCACTTGATATACATTTCGGGACAGTCGAAGGCATAGGCGTAAGCATCAAAAGCGGTTTCCACATCCTGGGTCCACCCTGCCTTTTCGCGCACCGGATCGTTCGGGATATGGACCACATAGTTGCGCATGGTATGCAACAAAATGGAATTCAAATCATTAAATACATCATTGGAACAGGAGAATTTTCCGGTTTCAGGAAAATCGGTATGCACCATGATCCCTGTAATATCCGATAATTCAGGTTTATAATCAAGACCATAAATCTCGACCGTCTTAATTCCGTTATAACTGAATCTTGCCCCAAAGGTCTCTGAATTTCCACCTTTGAGGATATATTCATAGGTTTGATACCTCCCCAGGGTGTGTGAACCGGCACCCGGATACTTTACGGTAATCTTAGTTCCTTTCGCTCCATGAAACCTGAACCGGCACCAACCGGTGATCTCCTTTTCCAGGTCTACGGAATAGCCGTTTTTTACGGCCCTGATATTTAAGGCTTTTACGCTGTCTGTGATGGCAACCGGCTTTAAATACTGAGCTTCAAGTATACCGGAAGGAGCTTCGGCAGGCATTGCCTGTTTCCAGGATGAGGCACGATACCCGGGTTTATTCCAGCCAGCCAGCTCCTTATTGGCATCGTAGGTTTCGCCGCTCAGGATATTATTGAATCGAATCGGACCATCGGTTGTAAATTTCCAGCTATTATCAGAAACGATTGTTTTTTTGGTTCTGTCAGCATAAAACAGGTCAAGCTGAAATAACAGCCGCGGAGTGTCGGTATAATCTGCTGCATAATATCTTAAAACATGAGGAATTACCAGATTAAACCAACCGTTCCCAAGGATGACGCCAATTGTATTCTCCCCTTTTCGCAAAAGTCGGGTGACATCATACGACTGATAGAAGACCCTTTTCTGGTAATCGGTAAAGGCAGGATTAAGCAATTCGTTACTTACTTTACTTCCGTTGATATAGAGTTCGTTCAGCCCTAAACCACAAATATTGGCCACAGCACCCCTCAAAGGATGGTTTGAAGTAAATTCTTTTCGCAGATAAACAGCAGGAGCATAAGTAATTGTATCTGTTCTTTTACGTATTACTTCACTAAGTTTCCACATCTCATCCTCCGGCTCCATTCCAAAGTCGGGAAGCACCTTCAATTCCTTCTGAAGCGGTGATAATTGCAGATCGGAGGTGATCCACCCTGCTTTCCAGTCGGACGATTTGACCATTGCCATGGTCCATTTTGAAATTTCACTCCAATCTGAGGCGAGGCCATCCTTATCCCAGACCTTTACCTTCCACCAGTATTTATGAAGCGAAACCAAAGGTTGTCCGTTGAAAGGGATGTATAAACAATCCGTTGAAGTAATTTTACCGCTGTTCCAGATATCACTTTTATTGTGGATCAGTTCCAGGCTGTCGGATGCAACTTTTATCTGATAAGCAGACTGGATCCAGTTTCTTTGGCCTGATTCGATATTCCAGCTTAGCCGTGGATTGGGAGTATCTATTCCTGTGGGATTTGCCGAGTGTTCACATTTAAGATTCACCACATGAAAAGGTGCCCCATCTACAAAATCAGGGAAATGGAAGATTGCGGCAAGGAACAAAAGAAGAATAGCATTTCTCATTCCGGATGAGATAATTAATAAGATATAAAATGTTGGACTGACTCCTCGATGGCCTGCAGCGAGGAGTAGCGGGGATTATAATTCAGGAGTCGCCCGGCCTTTTCAATGCTGCAGTTCGGACTATGGGCGATGTGGTCCCAGGTTTCTTCAGCCTCTGATTCACTCACCGTAAGTTTCCACTCTTCCCATGGAAGAAAGCTCAGATTGGCTTCCTTCCCAAACCAGGAGGCAACGGCATTTGCATAACCTCTGAGTGTAAGCGCCTGCGGAGAAACGATGTGGAAACTTTCTCCAACTGCATTATTCCAGTTATTCAGGGCATTGCAAAAGGCAGCAGCAACATCATCGGCATGAACATGATGGAGCGTTTCCATTCCCAGATTGGGGAGAACGAGCTCTTTCCCTTCTGCCAAAAGTTTGAATGGTTGGGGATTCACCGTTCCGATGGGATTAACGGGGACCCATCCCGGTCCGACGATATGGCCCGGATGGAGCACCGTTGCCGGGAAACCGGTTTTTCGGGCAAGCGTCAACAAATAAGTTTCAATCGCAGCTTTTTGGGTTCCGTAATCGCATATGGGTTTACGGAACTGGGTCTCGTCGGTCGGGACCACTTCACTATGACCATGTACCCAAATTGTACCGCAATGGATAAAATGTTGCAGATGTCCCTCCAGTGCTTCTGCCAGATTTTGGGCGCTTTCCAGGGTGAAGCAGATCAGATCGATGACGACATCTGGTGACATGTTGCGGATCTGTGTCCCGAACATATTTTTTTCTTCTGCTTTATCACGGTCGACTGCTACCATCGTCACCGATTCCCAGGCGGGATGGGCCAGATATGGTTTACGCACCTGACGACTTACGCAGATTACTTCATGTCCGGCCAGGACCAGCCGGGGAATCAGAAAGGAGCCAATATGTCCTGTACCTCCGATAACTACTATTCTCATATCATTAGTTTTTAATTTTTGGGATTATGGTGAATTGTCCGTCGGGGTCAACAATGATCTCCCTGGTTTCACCCGATTTTACCTCAACTTTCGGCCATTTCATGAAGGCATAGCGATCCATGACTTTACCGGCCATCACCTTATTTTCCGAAAGCAAGGCAATTTTGGCGTCATAAGGCGTGGGGTTGGCAATGCGAAGGGTTATCCCTTTTTTATCTTGTTTGATAATTGAGGCATCAACGTTATCGAGGACAAACAATTCCCCGGTATCAAAGCGCAGGTAAATTCCCGGATTTTGGGTGATGGTCAGTGAAGTCACAACCTCCCAGGCCATATTGGAATCACCGTCGGGTATGCTTCCGCCAATATTTTCCTTCCCTTCCCAATCGCTCAGATTGACTCGTTCGGTAACTGAGCCAGGGGCAGCCTTGGGTACTACCGGATTCGTTTCAGTGGTCGTATATTGTACCACATTATGCGCAATATCGCGAAGAAGCTCCACGTATCTTGTGTCGCCGGTGGCACGGTAGAGTCTTAACAGGAAGTTCCCCGACAGGATATAGATTCCCGGTGCTCCGTGAGCATTCTGGATGCTCGCCCACACCGCCCCGGTTGATCTCGCATCAATGCGGTGCATGATGCTCCCTTTGGGGAATTTGTAGTCGTAGGAGATTGTCCATGTCGAGAATAGTGCTGCCGCATCCTTTGCATACTTCAGCCACTCCGGATTTCCGGTTATCTCATACAAGGTTGTGTAGGCCTCCGTGATGTCATAGGCTGATTCACTGTCCTGGCATTGCAGAATTTCGGCTGGTCCCCCTCCGGCATATCCTTTTGACAAATCCCGGTTGTAATAGTATCTTCCTGCCATTTCTGCAACCTTCAGATATTCAGGATTATTAAAATAGCCGGAGGCCAGTGCCAGACCCGATATGCAAACTGCACCCGCGGTCGATCCGTTGACATCCATTTTCCCGGTTTCGGCATCGATAAATTGTCCGAACTGCCCGTATTCCTTCCAGATTCTGACAAGTCCATCGGCCTCCTTGCGAAACATCTCTTTCCATTCCGGTTTGATTACCGGTTCCTTTCCGTCTGCCTTAAGCAATTCAAGGGTCTGTATACCAAAAAAGAGCATTTCACCGCTTCTTCGGACCATCGAGATATTCCGGTTTTTCTCCTTTTCCCTGAAATTGTCTCCAAATAATTCACCTTTCATGAATATTCCGCGGGTCAGTCCTGAGGAACCCTGCATGATTTTCAAGACCTCAAAACTCCTGGAGATCCGTCTTAAACGCTCAGGAGTTGACTGAATGACCTGTGGAAAAGAGTAGACCGGTATCCCTGCCCAACCTGCCTGGAGATGCCAATATGGCTGGTCGCCCTTTGGTCCTGAACAGATGTAACCATATTTGTCGTCCTCATAATATTTTGTTTTGTCGTGATGATCGAGGATAATGTCATTTATGGCACTGAAAGGAGCCACGTTCCTGTAGATTGTAGGTCCAGACAAAGCTTTGCGGATGGTAAAAACCTTGTCGTAGAATTCCTGCAGGTTACCGGCAGAGAAATTGTAAATCCGCATTTTCAATTCCACTTCATCATTGGTTCTGAAGTCTGCTGACTGATCCGAACTTTTTGTAAAACCAGTCATTACATAGCGTGATTCGCGCACACCGGGGGCACTCAAAACGAATGTTGCCCTGTTTCCCGGAATATCCTCTTCAATCATTAAACCTGAATTCCCAAATTGGGTGCCCTGGGTGGTCAGCATGATCCAGCCTCTTTTGGTCTCCGGGTTAAAAAAGCTTAACAAAGGAGTTGAGCAGCTTCCAGTCAGCATCTCAATTTTACCAGGACTGTTATCCTTATTCAGATGTAAAACATTGGTTATTGTTACGGGCATATCCAGCGGTTTATCCCGGGGATCATAGATATAAGGCGGATATTGAACCGGCAACACTTTGTACCGGTTGGCATTATAAACCGAGGCGGGAGCCAAAACATAATTCCCGGCATTCCAGCCTGAAAAATCAAAGGAAGCTGCCACCCCAAAGGATTTCAGAATACCCTTCGTTAGTTTAAACTTCAGAGATAGATCCATTGCGTCATTTTCACCTGCAGAAACGGGTTTTAAATCCGTTTCTACAGTCCATTCTGAATCGCTGGCGCGCAGTTTCCCATTAACAAATGGTGCAGAATTTACAAGTTTAGACGCATCATAATTACAACCCAGAATCCGAAGTTTCCCGCCGAGTGATTTCAGGAACTGGTCAATATCAGTCGAGCAGGATGGGCAGGGATTAAGTGAATCAGGCAGCCAGCTTGCAGATCCGTTCTCTGTTGAGTTTACTGATGGCTGATCTGTTCTCAGCAAGTAAGATAAATTTTCAGGATCAGGGATCATGATGGCGGCATTCAGCTCTTCAAAACCAAAGCCGGCCAAAATAAGCACCAAGAAAAGACTCAGAATTCGACTAAATTGGGATACGCAAAAAAGCATCTTTTTGAATTTTAACAAAAGTCAAAACAACGGTATTTTATTTTCCAAAAGCTGAGGTGATCTGCCCAATTGAGACGCCCAGAATCTTACCCGAGATGAGGCTCAGTTGCGTCTCAGCACCTACAAAATGGAAAATCCGCTGGGTATGAGTGAGGCTTTCGCCGGGTGCCAGAAATGCAGCGGGCGATGAGCTTTCCATTTCGTAAAAAGGGCCCATCTGACTCCCATTGGCAAGAGGTCCGTCATTGTAAGAGTTGATGACATCCCCTTTGAAAGGTTCCTTCTGAATTTCCCAAAGCTGATTGATGTAACCGGAATTGGAAGATGGCTTCGTAAACTGAAGAATCGTAAGCATTTGCCGGCCGGGGTCATAACTTCCTGCAAAGGTGGTTGCCCTTTTATCTGACAATCCAAGCTTGCTGCGATGTTTCCCGTCAACTTTAAAATAGAGGGTTCCGTCGCCAATTTTAATCCGGTCAGCAGGGATTTCTCCGAAGTAATTTGTGGTGGCCACCTTTCCAAGCTCTTTTTCATCACCCTGCTGATACGGAATTACAACCACCCCATTTTCCGATGGGGTAAGCATAGCCAACATCCAGATATTGATGGTCCCTTTTTCGCGTGTCCATTTTTCGGGCCCTGCATTGGCCAGGGTATTGGCCGATTCGAAACCAACCCATTTCACGGTTGAATCCGGTGAAATTCCCAAAATCCCGGAAAGATCAGCTGCTGACAACAGTTTCACCCGACGGTTCAGTGAGACCTTAAATTTGGTGCCCGAGAAATTTTGAAGCTGAAGCTCTTTAGTCATTGAAACATTGAGCAAATCATGCGAAACCAGTTTCCACGGCTCACTGTCTAGTCCGGATGGGGTCTGCCAGTTATCAAAAACCATCTTATCACCCGGTTTGAAGAAGATGGAAAACTGACCGCCCTCGGGACCGAGCCACATCCGGTCTTCACCCCCGTATGCATTGATGTGGTGAGCCACCGAATCAGAGTTCATTGCCTTATAATTAATCCAGCCGGAGCTGCTTCCATTCAATCCCATTGCCGTACTGGTAAATACCTTTCCCTGGTATTTGGGAGATATGATAACCTGTGAATCTCCATTTTTTAAAACAATCACACTGTCTTTTGATTTCAGAAACTGAAGGTCGTAACCGAAGGATCCCTTTTCAAACGGGACAACTTTTTCGACTTTTCTGGGAGATTCCCCGCACGAAACAACCAGAAAAAACAGGATCAGAACCGAAAGAAATAAATTTATTTTCATATTTAAATATTTATATATTAACACTTTAAATTGTATTTCCAAGTGGAGTGGTTTAATGCTGTATGAATTATTGCTTTATTTCAAATTTTTGACTTTCGCTGGCTTTTATGATCACGTTTTTCAGTCTGACTGATCCCAGATCTGCCAGTACAAATTCTGAAAGTTCAAGCTGTCCCGATAAAACATCAAGCGTTGCCTCTCTGCCTGCGACTTTACAGGTTCCCCAGGCATAACCGTTACTCCAGAAATAGGTTCCGGGTTTGGAGGTGAATGTGATTGATCGGGTGACTCCCGAATAGTGGAATCCCGATAATGCAAGAGAAGCAGACCAGGCAGCCATTGCCCGGCCGTAATGGTGACCACATTCAGCTTCGTCAAACGGGCTGCGTTTCCGTCCGTCGTAACGGTCACGGATGTTTTTGATGCATCTTATCCCGTCTGCTGTCTGCCCTTCCTGGAGCATGCCAATTGCTGCAGCATATTCAAATCCTGTCATGACCTCGGTGAAATATGGAAAGGGATTTACAGGTCTGGTCCTGGGATAAGCGGCCATCAGCAAGGCAGATTCGTCTCCCATGGCAAAACTCCGGAGGCAATTGAAATGGTCGGAAAGATCACCCTGATAATTGTATTTGAGAATGCTTTGGAGGGTTTTGGCAACGTTCTCCTTTTTAACCAGGTACCCCAGACCGCAAATCTTAGCCATATACTGACCGACCAGCTGGTCAACAAGACACGCTTCTCCAAGCTGGTAATCAGGATTCCCGTAATCTGAAGACCCCATGCCAATCAATTGTTCTTTAGGAATATCCTCTCTTTTAGGCACCATAAGTTTTTGTACATAGTATTCGCCGTTAAAGAGGTTCTCGTCTGTCCATTTGCTTCCACTTTCAAAAAGTTTCCGGCATTTTAGTGCCATTGTTTTGTCTTTCATATAGATAGCCATCTCTTCCATCGCTCTGAGAGCTCCCAGGTACCAGATTGTCATCTGCGGATTCGGACCATAATACTCTACGTCCATCGTATTGTGCTGAACCCCTTCAAAGACGCCATCCTGGTTGGCATCCCACCCTCCCTTTTGCCACGCATAGCTTAACGCACTTTTTCCCTTGGGATACAATTTCTTAAGAAAATCATTGTCCCCGGAGAGTTGCCACTCACGGTACAATTTAAGAATACATCCCATCTGACCGTCGGCCGCAACCTTCGCGAATTTGGGAATACTGTCGAACGGCAATTTAACCCGGAAACTCATCAATCCATTGTCTTCTGTGGCAATTCCAAATTCAACATTCCGCATCGATTTTGCCAGTTCGCCAAAAAGAAAGGGTGTTGTGGTTTCGTAATTCCAGACATGGGTACAGGTTCCAAAGCAACACCCCTCGTGGTCGTTACACCCTTCCCACCCAAAAAAGTTACCATCGGACAGTCGGAAACAAGTTTGAGATCTGAGCGTACTCACATTAAATAATGCCGCTTCCTTAACGCTCTCCGGCAAGTCGCTTTTACAGAATGAACTGACAAACTGAATGGTCTTATCTTCGAGGCTTAGCAGGTTAGGAAGCGTTTTAGCCGCAACATCCCATGCCCCATTGTATTTGGTGGCATAATAATTTTTTAATGGGGTTTCTGACCAGGCTGTTCTGTTTGGAAAATACCAGGTCAGGAGAAACCTGATTGTTTTAGATCCATGAGGCGGTAACAGATCACTGATTGCAAGCGATGCCATTGGTTTGTCAGATAGGGTATCAATACGGTTGTGGAGTTTCCCCGTTTTGGATAAATCGTCCCAGAAATCCAGCATTGAAGAGCCCCATCGTTCAGGCAACCAGGCCGTTCTGTAGGTTACTGCTCCCTGCGACGGACTAACCATCGCCATTTCTCCCCACTGATCCGTTTTCGGATCAACACCCCGGGAAGTAAATAAGATGCCGTTTAATCCTTCTTTAGAAAAATATGAATTCTTGTTGCGGATGGATTTTCCGTTACTACCATCTTCGCCGATGAAATTCTGCATAGTTCCACAGAGACTGAATGATATTTCCTTGTCAGAGCTGTTTGTGAGCTCGAAATCAAGCACCGCCATTGGAATACTGCTGTTGTCAATATCGCCTGGAATAAGCGGATTAAACGCCTTAATCCTGACTTTAACCGGCAGCTGCGGAGTACTCAGGTTAACCTGGCCAAACGGATAAGCGGCATCAAAGGTGGATGTTTTAAAGCGGGGCAAACCATGGTTCGTGGCAACTGATCCGGAGCTCCCTTCATAAAGGTAAAAAGGAACAGGACCTTCCAGCAGCCGGAGATCTTTCTTTCCGTCCACATTGGTAAACAACGTAAAAAAGGTTGAATTTTCCCTTCCTGAACCAGGGTTATAGCCCTTTGACGGGGTACTCATAATTTCAAAATCCTGGAGATTCCCTCTTCCGCCCAATGAAATAGTTCCTGTCCCGATACCACCCACCGGAAGTGCAATTTTATAGGAATGTTCCCCGTCGTAACTCTTTAATAAAGGCCATTCAGAGGCACAGACGTTTTTATTCTGAAAAGCCGACAATAGGATCAGTACCAGCACAAACGATTTAAGTTTCATCCTGTTAGTGTTTTATATTATTTAACTGATTTTCTGAGCCGTAACATGACATTCTTCGGATAAAAGGGGTTCCTTCGGATTTAATGATTGTCAGTTTGATAGCTTCATAGGTTCCGTTTGTATTTTCAATTCTTTTGTGACCTACGCTGGCTCCTTTTGAAATGAGGTTCCAGGTGCCATTTTGCATTCCATAGAGTTCATATTCACGGATTCTCTCCCCTTTAACGATATCTTCCATGATAATCACTGATGAAAGCTTTTGGGAAGTTCTGAACTTTATTTCAAATTTAGTCCCTTTTCCTGAAGCCAAACCTATCGGAGCAGAGAAGTCACTGGCTATTTTGCTTCCAAACTCTTCGAGCCTTCTGACATCTGCATCCGGCACCAACCCTCTGTTATCCACTACAATTCCAAGCAGCATATTGGTATTTCTGCCAACGCTCCTGCAATACTTATCCCTCAGTTCATTGAGGCTGCGAAGCTGATCATCCTGATTTTTATGCCAAAACCATCCACCCTGGATGGAAGAATTTAAACGGAGCGGAAAATCTGATTCCCCGGGGCACCAGAACAGTCCCTCCGGATTACCGTTCAGCCCTTTAATCTCGACAACTCCTGAAGCGGATGTGGTGGAATCGGCTCGTGACCAGCAAGGATAGGGAGCAACACCCTCTTCATTACCAACCCACCGGATATTGTTTTTATATCCGAACGGACCCTGAAATGCGATAGTCTCAGGCTGGTATCTCTTCAACATCGCAAGCACATCGAATCCCCCCTTTTCGGGTGGCAACACCCCCCCATCAAACCAGACTTCAGATAACGGGCCGTACTCAGACCAGAGTTCTGTCAGCTGCATTTTCACAATTTCGTTGTATTTCTGCTGTTCCTCGGGATTTCCGGAGACAACTTTACCAGGATTGTCCACTTTCAGGTAACCATTTGCGGTTGTACTGGCATAAATGCCTGGTCTAAGACCGTACTTCCTGCAAGAAGCAATGAAATCTCTCACGATATCTCCCTGGCCATTCCGCCAGGAGGTATTTTTGACACTGTACGGGTGGGCTTTTGTCGGCCATAAACTGAATCCGCTGCAATGTTTGGCTACTAAGACCGCGTAAGTCGCACCGGCAGACTTTGCGGCTTTGATCCACTGGTCCGTATCAAGTTCCTTAGGATTAAAGAGTGACAAATCAGGATGATAATTCCAGTCTTTTCTGAAATCATATTCCGGTTCAAAAACCGGCAAATCGAAATGGATCAACACTCCGATTTCAGAATCGGCCCATTGCAATTGAGCTTTTGTTGGCAGTACCCCCCGGTTTACTCTTGCAAATGCTATTGTCGCTAATGCAAACAAAAGGATAAAAGTCAATTTGATTTTATTCATTTCATATTGATTTACTCATTTATTAATCAGGCGATTAGGCTTTAGGCGATTAGGCTTTAGACAATTAGGCTATCAGGCTGTAGGTTCATCTGATCAGAAAATCTAAATGCCTTCAGCCGAATCGCCTAATATCCTATTTTTTACGAAGCACCTTAAAAACCCTTCTTTCCAGATCTTTCAACCTGAGCTGAAGTGACGGAAGTTCAGGGAGGTTATTTTCAGGTTTATCGAGGTAAAAATAGGCCGTTGCCGACACATCGTCACTACGGTAATAGTTGGTAGCGGTTACAGGAAATTCCCTGTCTTCAATTTTTGGCGGATTTGCTTCGTCAAGCAAGCGGCGCTGAAAAGTTTTGTTCCCATCCTTTCCCAGCAACCATACGGGAATAACTGCTCCCCCTTTTTCCCTGATTTTAAGCAATTGATTCTTATCTGCACTACCCATCTGCTGAAGGGTGACCCTGCAATCCTGATGGAAATAGACGGGATCGGCAATATGATAGCGGTAAAAGGCATAAATATCACTATCGCGATCAGAAACCAGAGACCCAAAGGAGCGGGAAGCATATTCGCCCTGTCCCCATCCTGAGCCGATAAAATCTTCGGTGCCTGTTCCAACAAGCGAAGGATGTGACTGATCTCCATCCAGGTATATTTTTGCTTCCCCTTCTCCAAACCATGTTCCTCTGTATAACGGATCACCAATCACCCCGATATTGGCACCGATATACCTTCCTGTTCCCTCAACTTTGGGAAGAATTACACAGTCCTCACCCGGAGTGGTTTTTAAGTTCCTGTTCCAGAAAGCGTGGAAATACATGGCATCACCGGGCAGTTTATCCAATTCAAGGTAATTGATGTCGTACCAGATCCAAACCTCTTCAGCCGACTCATTGGTCAGGGTGATAAGTGCTGATTTCCGGTAAGGCATAGGGATCGTGAAGTTGAATGAGCGGGCTTCAGGACTCGAAAAAAGGGCATTGTCATATTTGGCAATCAGCCCCAGACCGATGCCGAAAAAATCGCCGACAGGAGCAGAAACAGCAGGCTTTAGGCATCCGTCCCAAAACATATCAATCCGCACGGCCCTGCGCTGAATCTGGTTGACACCGATTGTACCACTCAGCCACATCCTGTTGATAATGCCTGCCCCTTTAACATCAAAAAGGACTTTCTTCTCACCGGGTGCGATAATGAAAAATGCATTTCCTTTGGCTCCTTTGTTGGTGAGACCACCTTTCCCCTTTTCACCGGTTGGATTTTCGGGGCTGACCCAGCGGCTGTTTATCCCTTTTGGAGGAGCTTTAAAAAGTTCGCCCATGTTTGCAATAGTCCATTCAGGACCCGCATCCTTATGACCAGGGGTGCAACCATACACGATGATGAACAGCCCCAGAATCATCCAAAATGAATTTTTAGTTTTTGTGGTGTGCATGTTGAGTATTCTTAATTGTTTTAAACTTTTAAGCTTATGCTTTCCCGTTGGCGTTTCCCTGCCTCTTTGTGCGAGAACAAGGTCTCGCAAAGACAGAGAAGATTACAAAGTAACTGATTATCTACTTCCCCGATCTTCTGACTAAGGACAGATCCAATGCTTTTCTTACTGCCTGGACCTGTCTGAGTTGATCAGGATCTATCGATCCGTGTTTATCGGCATGGATATCAAAACAGATTACGCCATCCTTGTCAAAAACCTTATGTGACCATTCCACCAAATCGGCTGTTTTAAAACGCATCCCTCCCTTGCCCCAGGTTTCACCGAGATAGGTAAAAAGGAACCATTGCACACCATCGACCACCCAACGGTTTTGGGGTACCTGAACAATCCGTCCCTCTTCACCGGCGCTAAAATCGTCATAGGGAGAGTTTGATTGAATCGTATTGACCCCATAATTGTAAGTCACTATACTGTTGTGATTTCCTGCCTTTGCCGCCAGGGTATGGGTGCTGATGTTATGCTTCAGACTCATATCCGAGCGGGTTTCAATAATGCCTCCACGGTACATTCCGTCGAACCACCACCCGGAGAGGTTTTTCCCGTAACGCAGGCTCCATTCCCGGATCACCGCTTCCCAGCACGACTGGGTGAATTGCGAAGTCGGAGAGTCTTTTCCAAAAGTGTATTTGAATTTCTGATCCGCAAGTTCATTTCGGATCGGGGGATTTCCCGGCAAATAAAACATCATCCGGATACCTCTTTTATTCAGTGCCCTGAAAAGATCGGCGGGTAAATCACGCTTGCTGCAAAGCTCTCCGGGAGATACCCCAACAATTGAATCATAGGCACGATTGGGAGAGCAATAGTAGCCATCATTCTGTCCGAGGGCAAACATCACATAATTGGCTCCGGCCTCCCTGCAGTTTTCTGCAAAATGCTCAACATCAAAATGCTCGACTATCGCATTATACTCTTTGGAACCCCCTTCCGGAACAAAAACAGCTTTGAGAAAATGAAGCATTACCCCAACTCCTGCATTTCTGAACCAGTCAGTATTGGGATTTCCTTTGAATACGACAGAGGTTTTTGTCGTGACAGTGAGTTTCTTCCCATTTTTTGTCGTCCCTGTCGGAGAGATCTCACATCTGATGTATTTGCCGGCATAACCGGAAAGCAATACTATTTCTTTGGTTTGTATACCGGGGAAAGCCTCCCATTTTCCGCTCGCCGTTGCAGACCCTGACCAGGTTATCTGGTAGTTGGTTTCAAAATCAGGCAAATCACAGGAAACCGAGAGGATAGTCTTGGCCACAGGTTCACCATGCAAAACAAGATGTTGTCCATCAGCAGGTTTGATAAAAAGATAAAAAAGCATTAAGGTCAGCGGGAAGTACAAATGATTCATCAGATATTCATTAATTTGGTTCCAGGATAAACATTTAAATTCAGAAGCTGATTCGCAGAAAAAAAGTGTTCATTTACTATTTAAAAATGTAGTAATTATAGCCATGTGGAGGAATCTTGATCGTTAATGTGATCTTATCTGCCAGACCATCAGAAACAACAGGAACAATAGAAACTCCTGAACCATCCTCCTGTTCCTGCACTTTTATCTTGTTTTTCAGCCCCGTATAATGGACCGGAATTTCGAGGTGGCGCGTTATTGCCATATTCAATGGGTTATAAATCATCAGAAGACCCTTTTCCTCACCAAACGGATTAACATGCAGGATGGCATCATAATCTCTGCCGTCCGGCCGTCGAACATGGATAATATCACCATCCAGCACTTCCCTGTGTTTTTTATAGAAAGCAACCCATTTTTTGACCAATGCTTCGGTTTCCGGGGAATCGTAAAGCTGTGGACCGCGGTAGCAGGCCTGAACGCCCGCACCAAAAAGATTTGCCAGTCGCTGACCGTAATGCGGCAGGTGTCCTTTTAACGGTTCAATAGTCGCAGCTTCTCCTCCGCCCTGATATTCAACAAGCGGAACAAACATCCACCCCATTGACGGGGCTTTGTCCCAGGTGCCGTCATAAATATTCTGACGTTCGATAATTTCCTGCTGAGCGCGCGGTAGCGACCAGTTGGTTTCGCGGTAGCCCATTCCGGTTTTATTGCTTCCGCTCAGAAAATAGTAATCAGGCACATTCAGGTAAATCCCTTTTCCACGACACCATTTATAAAAGTCAGTAATCCTTTTATACTGATTCCATTGTGAATCTTCCAGTCCTGTGTGGCCGGGATGATCTTTTGAAATACAGATATCGCCCGGGTAAGAGCCGTCATGTTCCAGAATGTCCAGACCAGTTTTTTCGTAAAAATTGTATAGCTGCCTGAAATAATTGATTCCCCAATTGCTTTCGAGACATGGAGAATTCCCGAAAGTGGGGCTCACTCCTTTGGGCATGACCACATCATTTCCACCGCCTACCGTGCGGCTAGCAAGCAAGGAATAGCCACCCAGGGCAATCCCTTTTGAATGGGCATAATCTGCCAGTTTACGCATCCGCTCCAGATTCCCGGAAGATTCATCCTCCACATTAAACCCGCTTCCGAAAGTCATGATCACCATCTCGAAACCAACCTCCGCACATTGGTCAATTGCTTTTTTCACAGGCTCATCCTTTGAGCCGCTAACATGCATCAAAACAGGATTTTCTGTGGCCCATGGTGCCAGTGCCTGCATCATCCGCCGATGTTCAAGACCTTTACGCTCCCTGTCCCAACTGTCATGGATAAGCTCCCAGATGCGGAAGGATTCGAATGACTGGCCTGCCTGAATCGTCTGACCGGGCCCGTATTTAGGGTAGGCTTCCAAAAGGCAAGGGGTCGTTCGCTCATAACTCACCTGAGTTTTATAGAGGGTATCAACATCCCAGGCAATACTTGAATGATAAAGGCTTTCGTTGGACATTCCCCCAAAATTGTAGTCCGACTCCACGGTAATGTTGGGAAGATCCCAATTCTTCTTTGAATCGACTGCACTTTCGGGCTCTGTGACCGCCAGTATTTCACTTTTAAAGGTATTTATTTTAATTTCTCCGGCCGTTTCATTGTTCACCTTTATCCACTTCGAGAAGAGCGGCATTCCGTCATACAATTCATAATGAACTTCAGCTGTTATGGCCTTTAAATACTTAAACCGGGCTTTATCCTCTGGCTTGAATTTTTCAGTAAGCAATCTGATGGTCTCATCATCCAGGCAATACCTGAAGACAAGCTCTTTACCCGGTAATGGCCACGGCAGATTCCTTGGCATCCATTCCACCCTCCTTTTCCAGGGGAAACGGGCTTTAATTTCACCAATCTTATAATCCACCAGTTTAAAAGCCAGCGGATCTGCCTTCATTTCAAGCAGCCACTCCGGTAACAGGTAGTTATGAATCGGCTGTCCGGTTAAACCACCTATAACTAAACGCATTCCGTTAATCTCAATTTCGGCCTCGGGCCGTACTGACCTCAGAAATGATTCGTTGTTAGTTAAAAGATCCAGCCCGACCGTTGCTCCATTGGGTTTTAATGCAAAAGTTCTTGCAACCAAACCATTACTGAATACCAGTTTGCCGTCAACAGTTAGATAGAGATTTGTTTTGGCCTCTGATTTCCCGGTCAGCCAATCGATTCCTGATTTTGACTGTTCTTTATTCCATTGCGATAAATTGGATTGGGGTTGGCCATTGACTGAAAAATAGTAGAAAGTGGCTAATGCTATGAAAATCAGTTTCATAATTGATTTTTTTTTGATTTGGGGCATACATCCTTAGTGATCAGAATCCTGAATATTGGAAAGACCTACGGAAGTTTCCATGTAACATATTCATAAGTTTAGGAAATCTCGAAATTCAATAGTAATGGCTGAAAGAAAATCCGGAATTCCTGGAGTTCCTCCGGGTAAAAATACAAATTTTCTATGTTTTATTAATAACACAGACCTATGCAGAAAAAAGGTCGAAAATGGTTATTATGTTGGTGGATGCAACCTCTTATTGAACCAGGTACGTACCGATTGCATCGTCTTCATTTGGCCCGGAGGGACACGACGATGGCAGGTTGACCGTTCTTCGCTGTTTTCGGGTGCACCCCAACGGATCTCAATCCCGTCATTCGGGTTGTAACCCATTTCAAACGCTTCCCTTCGTTGCAAAATATCGGCAATTGTCAGCTTTTGTTCTGAACCGTTTGTACGGGTATAGGTGATTGAAAGTTCCGATAATTTGCGGGATAAGAGGGCGTCCAGATTTTTCTTAACCTTTTCGTGAGATTGAAGTATCGGCATTTTGAAGTCTTCAGGAGATCTGACGACCTTATCCGGAAAATCGAGTACTGCATCCATTGCAATCAGCAATCTTAGATCACGGTTAGGTGTTGAGAAGTCTTCCCATTGGCCACCGGTTTGAAAAACACCTGCTGCACTTGACGGCATGGGGATTATCGCCCCGGGATGTATTTTCATATAATTCTCACCCACATTTACCGAACTAATCCTTACCATCAGTTGCTCGTAGAGCGCCTGGATCAAATCGAGCAAAGCTATTTCAGGATCCAGGGGCTTCGGGTTGATATTCCGGTCCATAGTATGATAGAACGAATCACCGCTTAAGCCTTTTTGCTGAAGCGAAAAGCCGGATAATTCTGACTCAGAGGAGATTTCACTATTGCTTAAAAGAATGGATTGTCCCCCTTTCCGGATGATCGGGCGGAAAGCTTTAAAACCGGGCTCGCCGATCACTCCGGTAGTGGTAAACAAAAAGTTCCCTTTCCAGAAACGTTTAATCGCAACCGTACCATCGGGCTGTGCATCAACGGAAAGGAGTGTGCCTGGTTTGCTCCCCGATTGGGGAATCCACTTGACAAGGGTTAACGTGTGACCATAGGGATCGGCAAAAACAACACCGGGCCGTAATGCGTACCTGGTTAACGAAACCGGATAATAGTCGGAGTTTTCATCACGAAGTGCCGTTCTTGCAGTCCCTGAATGGACACCGTCCATTACCCTTCTTAGGAAAGAATTGAACGCCAGAACCGGGTTGGTCTTTGAAGAGGGAGAATCATTAGTGATCCATCTTCCTGTTTTGGGGTTCCTGCCAAGGGCACCCCGATCGCATTCATGATACCCAAACGGAAGACCGAGTTTCCAGGCAAAATAGGCCCGAAGACAAAACGGGTTATCGGCACAATCGGGCTGCATGATTATTTTGGTCTTTCCGGCAGGATTATCTTCATCCAGGGATAAATGGTTATACAGAAAATTGCGTTCGCTGTTTTGCATCACGGAATGCAGTGACGTCCACGAGGCACTTTCATCTGCATCATAAAAGAGTGCATTTATCCAGGCAGAATAAAGGGCTTCTGTTTCAGCGCCCCATGTAAGTTCATTTTGCCAGATAACCTTTGAGCCTTGCAAGGATGGTCTGGAGGTTATTGCAAATGTGAGGCTTTTAACCTTCTTATTGTCAATCAGTAACCTAACCTCATATTTTGCCTCCGAACCAGCAACGAACTCATCGATTTTCCAGTAGGGTAATCCATTTCCGTTTCGGCTTTTCCGGGATTCAGTTGAACCTGAACCACCACTGACAATTATCTGAGCCTTCAGAATGCTCTTCCCACCCGTCGCCAGTATGTGGAAAACCTCCCCGGGACGGGGATTTTTAGGCGATATCAGCAAGGCATTCACCCCTTCCAGTTCTAAACCCTCCGTATCATCTACTGTCGATTTATTCAGAAATCCGGAGACTTGCTTCTCTATCTTCTCACCAGACTGGTTTCCACAGGAAGATCCTCCAAAAAACAGAAGGAGAATCATTGAAAAAAGAAGCACCTGACCTGGGCTGGTTCTAGTTGTTTTTTTAATCATTTTCATTTTTAAAAAATAGGAAGGATGATTTTAAGAGATTAAGACTGTTTTGGTGCGTGGTCATTTAGAAAAATGAGGGTGGTCTCACGGATGGAGACCTCAACCGGAGTATATTGGAATCCGATGGTCCGGCAGATTTTGGAGCCATCATAAGCGCTTAATTTGTAGGCACTCCTGGCTGTTTCCCTGGTAATGGCCGGTTTAATGCCTGTTAGGAGTCTTAAAAGGGCAAAAAATCGCCAGGCAATTTTCAACAACGTTTTGCCTGCTAATAATTTCGGAGGACTCACGTGTAGATTATCAGCAATCTGATTAAAGAATTCACGGAAAGTAAGATTTTCAACACTCAGAATATATCTCTGATTCTTAACAGTTTCCCATGTTTCATTGGCCATTAGAAGTTGCATGGCTGAAGTTACATCGTGGACATCAACAAACCCGGTGCCCCCCTGGGTGTAAAATTTCAAGCCATGCCATATTTTGGAAAATACAACCGAACTTCCCGATTTCCAGTCTCCGGGACCAATTATCACGGATGGATTCACGATTACAGCATTCAATCCCAGTAAGATTGCCCGCCAAACTTCCATTTCAGAGAGGTATTTACTTTCAGAATAGGCCGAGTGGTCTCGTGAATTGCGCCAGGGATGATCTTCACTCGCTTCAATCCCTTCCGGTGGTGAACCAATGGCCGCTATAGAACTCACATGGCAAAAGCGTGGAACTCCCATTGACAAGGCCAGATCAACCAGGTTAGCCGTTCCTTCGCAGTTATTATAAATGATTTCTTCTCTTTCATGCGAATCAAATGAGATTATTGCTGCTGCATGATAAATCTGATCCACCCCTTTTAAGAGCTCTCGAAGCCCATCCTTATCCAGCAAGTCCCCTTCAACCCATTCCACATTTCGCATGAGTGACTCAGGATCAGTACAATAAAAGGAAAATATTTTTTCGGTCCGTTGAATGCTGCTGCCACAACGCTTAAGTGCACGAACTTTCTCCCCTTTCATCAGAAGGTCATAGATTAAATGGGCTCCAACCATTCCGGTCCCGCCGGTAACAAATATCATAGCTATTTTTTTATCGGTGATTTTTGTGATTAAAGATGGCTTGAATCTTATTCGATTGTCAGTTTGATTAATTTATTTAGCTGAAATAGAGTTTGAAACAGCGATTAAGATGTAATTGTCCTTCTTCCGAGATGACTACAAAGGAGTCCTTCCACAGTTTTCAGTTTCTGATACCGCCTTTGAAAATCCTGAATTGCTTCATCATCCTGATTTTCGTAGGCCTTTCTGATCCCCTGCTCGGCCTGAGCGATTAAAAAGGTGATGTACCTTAGCTTATATTCCTGTAACACCTTAGGAACCAGTTGATAAAGAATTTCGTGTTCCTCCTCGATATAACTTCCCCTCTTTCGCCAAAAACCACTCAGTTTATTTTTTTCAGATAAGATATCCGAGACCAGCTGACTGACCGCAAGGTCGGGATGGTTTACAAAATGCTTGATGGCATCAAAGTTTTTAACCTCCGCATAATCCTGATATTCATCAAAAACGGCTTTGATCAGGGGATTTACAGATACCATCTGATCGGCTTCCAACTCGGAGAGGATGAATCCAGCTACAAAAACCGGTTCAGTTTGGTTGGTTTCAGGATTCTCGACTTCAAAAATCTGATGCGACCCATATTTTAGAAGCAGTTTCAGCAGTTCCCTTTCCTCATTTTCGCATGGATTAATCTCAGGTAACGGGACTGCCAAAACGGGAGTCTTCACATTGGCTTCCCTGATAAGTTCCCTTTCCTGGTGCTTAATCAGCTCATCTTCGGATTTTACCTTTAGTTTTCGTATTTCGTTGTAAAGGACGGTTTCACGCACATCGAGGAGCCTGCTGCACTCTTTCAGGTATTCTGAACGAACTATTTCAGCCGGGATAACTGCAATTGAGCTAACGATATCTGTAATTAATTTTGCCCGGCTGATTGGATCGTTTTGGACACCGGCCAGTAATAATTTGGTTTTGAATTTGATAAAATCGGTCTCATTTGCACGGATATATTCTCCCAATTCAGTGGCACTCATGGAACGGGAAAAGGAATCAGGGTCTTCACCTTCGGGCAGGGGAAGAACTTTGACATTAATCCCTTCCTCAAGAACCATGTCAATCCCCCGCATCGATGCTTTAATTCCGGCCTGGTCACCGTCGTAAATAATTGTGACGTTGTTCGTAAATCTTCGGATCAGTCTGATCTGATCAATGGTAAGTGAGGTTCCGGAAGAGGCGACAACATTCTCGATTCCCGATTGGTGGAGCGATGTAACATCGGTATATCCTTCAACGAGATAACACTTATCTTCCTTAATGATGCTCCTTTTGGCCTGAAAGATCCCGTATAAAACCCTGCTTTTATGGTAAATATCCGATTCGGGGGAATTCAGGTATTTTGCGATGGTTTTATCCTGTGAAAGTGTCCGTCCTCCGAATCCGATTACCCGCCCTGAAATTCCATGAATCGGAAACATCATACGACCTGCAAAGCGGTCTCGGATCCAGTCTTCGCGTTTAATGCTCAATCCGGTCTTTTCGAGATATTCCATTTTGAAACCTTCCCTGAGGGCAGCGGTGGTCATGATATCTTTTCCTTCAGGGCAATATCCGATGCCGAATTTTTTGATAATGTCATCTCTCATTCCCCGTTGCCGGAGATAGGATAGACCGATCAACCGCCCTGAATTGGTTTCCCAAAGCTGGTCACTGAAGAATTTCTGGGCGAACTCCGAAACAATCAGCTGACTTTCCCGATCATTGCGTTCCCTGATGTCTTCAGGATTCTCCTCCTTTTCCCTAATCTGGATGTTGTATTTATTGGCAAGCCATCTGAGTGCATCGGTATAGGATAAATGTTCGTGCTCCATGATAAAATTCACCGAAGAGCCCCCTTTCCCGCACCCAAAACATTTATAGATTCCCTTGGCCTGGGAAACATTAAAGGACGGAGTTTTTTCGTTGTGAAAAGGACATAGTCCGATCATACTGGTGCCTCGCCTTTTTAAGGTTACGAAATCGCCAACCACATCCGCAATCTCCGCGGCATCGAGTATCTGTTGTATGGTTCCCTGGTCAATCATTTCAACAAAGGTAATGAAAACTGGCTAGCAGGAAATGGTTAAACCGATCAAAAATAGGTGATAAATTGCCCTTATATTTTTCAGATATTTTCCTTAACTTTACAAGAAACAGATTATTATGAACTTATTTATTGCAAAACTCAGTCGGTCTACCACCTCCCGGGATCTTCAAAAATTATTTGCCCATTATGGAACAGTCATCTCTGCGGACGTGATCATTGATCATTTGACAGGTCAGTCAAAGGGTTACGGATTTGTTGAAATGCCGGAATATCATGAAGCCCTTGAAGCTATAAAAGAGTTGGATTCCACAGTTTTCCAGGAATCGGTTATTGTAGTCAGAAAATCTCAGCCTTCCGTTTTTTTGGACCCCGATAAGAGAAATCAGGACCAAACTAATTATTCAACACGCATTTGGAGCCGCTCCCAATATCTCCGGGATACGACTACTGATTCTGAATCTTCTCAACCAATGACCAACCGTAGAAATTTCGGTTACCGGGGAAGTAGATATAAAACTTCGACCATTAAATGACTGAATATTAACCCATTTTTATCATGCCAGATGATCTGATCTATAAGATTGCCCTGTCTCTGATTCCGGGAATTGGCAGCATCACTGCAAAGGCGTTGATTGCATATACAGGGTCGGCAGAACAGGTTTTCCGCGAAAAAGAGAAGGCATTACGCCAGATTCCCGGAATAGGCAGTATACTGGCCAAAAACATCATCCAATCAGAAGTGATGTCCCGTGCTGGCAGGGAGGTGGAATTTGTTCAAAAAAATGAGGTAAAAGCCCTATTCTACCTCGATGCTGATTACCCGCAGCGATTGCTGGGATGTGCTGATGCACCGATAGTCCTGTATGAAAAAGGGTCCCCCTTCCTGAATTGTACCAAGGCAATCAGCATCGTGGGAACCCGGCATGCCACAGATTACGGGAGAAAGATGGTCGAACAGTTTATTTCATCGCTGGCCGAGCGGGGATATCATATCCTGATAGTCAGTGGATTGGCTTATGGAATTGATATACAATCGCATAAATTAGCCCTGCGGAACGGCTTGCCGACCGTTGCCGTACTAGGACACGGACTCGAAACCATTTATCCCGCTGCTCATACGGCCATTGCCAGGGAAATGGTTGAAAGTAACGGTGGGTTGGTTTCAGATTTCTTAAGTCATTCCCCCATTGAAAGAACCAATTTTCTAAGGCGAAACCGAATTATTGCCGGAATGTCTGACGCGACAATCGTGGTGCAATCCGCAAGAAAGGGGGGAGCTTTAGTCACCGCCGATATCGCCAATTCCTATAACCGCGATGTTTTTGCTTTCCCCGGCCGGGTTGGCGACATTTATGCCGAAGGATGTCATTTTTTAATCAAATCAAATCGTGCCGCACTAATCGAAACCGTATCCGACCTCGAATATGCAATGAACTGGAGTGCCACCCAAAGTCATCCAGATGCTGTTCAGCCCTCTCTTTTTTATGACTTCAATCCCGAAGAGAAACTGATCGTCGATCTGCTCCGCAGTGAGGGGGAAACAGCTATCGATCTTATCTGCCTTAAAACAAACCTGCCAATGGGTAAAGTTTCACCAACTTTGCTCAATCTGGAGTTTGCGGGTATGGTTAAGGGACTTCCCGGGAAAGTGTTCAGGGCGCTTTGAAAAGGCTATTAGACTATAAGGCTGTTAGACGGTTCAGTTGTTAGGTTTTTAGGTTGGGGGCAAAGCCTAACAGACTACAGCCTAATCGCCTAAAAGTCTACAGCCTAACAGCCTAAATCTACAGCCTAACCAAATCAGCCGGCTAAACCCAGCAGGTAGATTCTGCGAAAGAAAAGTTACCTTTGCGGCATATTTAATGTATTGAGAATGTCAACATTTGAAGGATTTGGGATTGGTAAATCAATTTTAAGGGCACTGGATGAGATTGGATTTACAATCCCGACTCCCATTCAGGAGCAGGCCATCCCTGTGATTAAATCGGGAAAGGATATTTTGGGAATTGCCCAGACCGGAACCGGTAAGACGGCCGCCTATATCATCCCGTTGTTAATGAAACTGGTAAAAGCCGAAGGCAAGGATCCGCGGGCTATAGTACTGGTCCCCACGCGTGAACTTTCTATCCAGGTGGGAGAGGACATTGCCGAATTATCGCAATATACCAATATCCGGCACGCGGCGGTGTACGGAGGAATCGGATGGACAAAACATGCGGCTCTGCTCGAGCCCGGGGTTGATATACTCGTTTCAACACCCGGCCGGTTATGGGAGCTATACCGTGCAGGGGCTTTTGGGATGAAAAGTATTAAAACGCTGGTCATTGATGAAGCAGACCGGATGCTTGACATGGGTTTTATGCCGCAGCTGAATAAACTCTTCGAGGTTATTCCGCCACGGCGGCAAAACCTCCTTTTCTCGGCTACCTTCTCCGAAAGTATCGAAAATATGAGTCATGAATTCCTGACTTTCCCGGAAAGAGTTGAAGTTGCCCCGTCAGCTACACCGGTCGACAAGGTCAAGCAATATTTTTACCGGATACCAAATTTTAAAACCAAGCTGAATTTTGTGAATCACCTGCTGGACGATGAGGAAGAATTTAAACGGATAATCATCTTTTGCCGGACCAAGGAAAATGCAGAGGCTGTTTATAAGGTAATTAAGAAAAAGACGGAAGGAGAGGTCCGGATTCTGCACTCCAACAAAGCGCAGAGCTCCCGGATCAATGCGATCGAAGCGTTTAAGTCCGGGAATGTAAGGGTGTTAGTTTCCACTGATATCTCTGCCCGCGGGATCGATGTGAGTAAAATATCCCATGTGATCAATTTTGACCTGCCACCCAGGTATGAGGATTACATTCATCGCATTGGGAGGACAGCCCGCGCCAACACCGATGGTGTCGCAATCTCTTTTATCGGACCGGATGAAGACTATCACCTGAAAAATATCGAAGAGCTGATCCGGATGAAGATCGAAGAGCTCCAATTACCCGAAGCCATTGATATTATTCCGTTATCAAAACCTGAAAAACAGGTAATTGACCGTGAAATTGACCGTCAGAAAAGATTGGCAGATCCCGAATTCAAGGGGGCTTTTCATGAGAAGAAAACCCGTCATGCAAAGAGTTCATTCAGTTTTAATCAGAAAAGCACGCAGCTTCGCGAGACCAAAAACAAAGGGAGAAAAAGGGGAAGGTAAGGAACTCAAAGTGTAACATGTAAAATGCAAAGCTGCTTTGAATTTTACATGTTGCACTTTATCTTTTGCATTCTCAATAAGCCCGTCCTTTAATTCCTTCGATGAAGTTTATAAACGCGGTATTTACAACCTTATTCCCGCCAGGCGTTGGATAGTTACCTGTGAAATACCAGTCACCCAAATCATTAGGACATGCAAGATGGAGATTATATACGGACTGATAAACGATCTCAACCTCAGCCTTGCAATCTGCCGGCTTAAGTAATTCGGCGATTTTAACAGAAATCTGTTCATCACTAAATGGTTTGTAGATCTCGGTCACATAATTAACCATCTCCTCTTTGGGCAGATGTTGCTGTTGTTTACATTTCCGATAAACAGAGTCAATAACCTTCGACTGGCCGGTGTCTTTGAGCAGCTCAATAGCTGCTTCAAAAGCCACAAATTTTGCCAGAATAGCCATATCAATTCCGTAGCAATCAGGATAACGTATCTGTGGGGCTGATGATATGATAATGATCTTCTTCGGTTTAAGACGATCCAGAATCTTTAAAATGCTCTGTTTCAATGTAGTCCCCCGAACTATTGAATCGTCTAAAACGACAAGAGTATCTTCATGATTTTCAACAATACCATAGGTTACATCATAAACATGCCCAACCAGATCGTCACGGCTTGAATCGTCGGCAATAAAAGTGCGCATTTTCACATCCTTTATGGCAATCTTTTCCATGCGGGGCTGGACAGAAATGATATCTTCAATATCAGTGTCGGTTATAGAGCTTCCAAGGGCACGGATCTTTTCTTTCTTCCAATTGATAAGCTGGGTCCGAATTCCCTCCATCATTCCAAGAAAGGCGGTCTCCGCCGTATTCGGGATATATGAAAAGACTGTATTTTTAAGGTCGTGATTTACTTTGTCGAGAATAACCGGTGCGAGGAGGAATCCCAGTTTCTTACGTTCCAGATAAATATCCCGGTCAGAACCTCTCGAAAAATAGATCCGTTCGAAGGAGCATGATTTTCTTTCCTGAGGTATTCTTACCGCTTCATGGGATACCGTTCCGTCTGTTTTGATAATCAGGGCATTACCGGGCTCAATTTCGCTTACCTGATTCCAGCCAACGTTCATAACCGTCTGAATTACAGGTCTTTCTGATGCAACGACCACAATCTCATCATCGGCATAATAGAATGCCGGCCGGATGCCCCATGGATCCCGGACAACGAAGGCATCCCCATGTCCGAGGATTCCCCCGATGGTATACCCACCATCCCAGTCGCGGCTTGACCGCTCCAGAATTTTCCGGATATCCAGTTTTTCTTCGATAAATCCGGTGATTTGTTTGTTGGTGAACCCTTCATTTTTGAATTGTCTGAAGAGCAGCTCATTTTCTTCATCGATAAAATGGCCGATCTTTTCAAGAATGGTTACTGTGTCGGTAAAACCTTTGGGATGTTGACCCAGACCGACGAGAAGATCAAACAATTCGTCGACATTGGTTAGATTGAAATTCCCAGCCAAAACAAGACTCCTTGATCTCCAATTGTTTAGACGCAATACCGGATGTGTATATTCCACGCTGTTACGACCGAATGTTCCGTATCTCAGATGCCCCATGTAAACCTCGCCGGCAAAGGGGAGGTTCTTTTTGGCCCAGACCGGATCATGATAACTTTGAGGATATTGTGTAGCTGCGTTATTAAATTCTTTATATATTTTTCCAAACACATCCTTGATGGGGTTTGGATCGATTGAGCGATGACGAAAAATATATTCCTGTCCCGGCGGAACATTAATCTTAACCCCCACGGTCCCCGCCCCGTCCTGGCCTCGATTGTGCTGCTTTTCCATCAAAAGGTAAAGCTTATTTACCCCGTATTGCCAGGTTCCATATTTTAAGCGATAGTATTCCAGCGGCTTAAGTAGTCTGATCAGAGCAATTCCACATTCATGTTTTATTTGTTCGCTCATTCTGGATATTCCTGATTAATTGGTTGATGTAATGTTTAATAATTCCGGAAAGGCAATCTCATCGGCTACAATAAAGGCATTGGGAAATTTAAAGAGCAACGTCTTCTGCATTTTCAATGCCTCGCTTTTTGTTCTGAAATTTCCGACCCTGACAATAAAATCCGGAGACTTAAAAAAAAGGTAGGTTTTCACATCAGGATAGGAAGAGAGAAATTCAGTTTTCATTCTGAGGGCCTGATTGTGTGCATTTTCCCCTGATCCGAAATAGATCTGGAGCCTGTAACCACTCATTGTGCCGCTCTTCTTACTTTGATCAACCTGCTGCCGAAGAAGGTCATTAATTTTAGGATCACACTGGATATTCAATTTTTCCCAGATCATCAGTGAATCCGGTGTACTATACTGAACAAACTGCGCTGGGATTGCCGGTTTTGCTGAGAAACCTGAGAAAGATGCCAGAATTAAAAGCAGGATTAGCGTTGTTCTCATTTTCCTGTATTTTTGAAGTGCAAATATAAGCAAATTCATTTTAATTCCCCTTTTCCTCCATAGAATGGTCAAATGGTGATAACTTTGCTGCCATCCAAAACAGAAACGTGATCTAATACATAATTGTTTAAAATATATTTTTATGAGTGATTTAGTGGACGATTTTCGCGCTTACCGGGAGAAGATGAACCGGAAAATTCTGGCTTCCGACAATAAGGTGATGAAGCGGATTTACAATATTGATACAAATACCTATCTTGACGGCGCGCTCTCTTCGAAGACCAAGGAGATGCTGGGACTGGTAAGTTCGATGGTGCTCCGGTGTGATGATTGTGTGAAATATCATCTTGAAAAATGTCATGAACTTGGGGTGAATACCGATGAGCTATTCGAGATTTTCTCGGTAGCGAATCTGGTTGGCGGGACAATTGTCATTCCACACACACGCCGAGCACTGGAGTACTGGGAAGCACTGGGAGAAGAAGTTACTACATGAAATGCAAAGGGCAAAATGAAAAATGCAAATTGCAGAGCGAAAATTAACGGATAATCTTACATCAATGGCATCGCCAAAAACCATAGAGCTGCTGGCTCCCGCCAAGAATCTTATTTGTGGTCGTGCGGCTATTGCGCACGGGGCAGATGCCATATATATCGGCGGTCCGAAGTTTGGCGCGCGCGAGGATGCCGGTAATTCCATCAGGGATATTGAACAGTTGGTTTCGGAGGCTCAGATCTTTAGGGTAAAGGTCTATGTCGCCCTTAATACGATATTGTACGACAGTGAATTGGAAGAGGCCAGCCGTCAGATCAAAAATCTCTGGGAGGTTGGAGTGGATGCACTGATTATTCAGGACCTCGGAATTCTCGAGATGGATCTGCCACCCCTGCCACTTCATGCAAGTACTCAGCTCCACAATTACCTTCCTGAACAACTCCGGTTTTTGGAAGCAGTCCATTTCAAAAGGGCTGTACTGGCACGCGAATTAACGCTGGAGCAGATCCGGGAAATCCGCGGACAGACCTCTATCGAACTCGAAGCGTTTATTCATGGAGCACTCTGTGTCAGTTTTAGCGGACGTTGTTATCTGAGTCATGCTATCGGTGGAAGAAGTGCAAACCGCGGGGCATGTGCCCAACCCTGCCGCAAACGGTATACACTCTATGACGCTGACAAACAGATTATTTCAGCTGATCAGCATTTATTGTCGCTCAAAGATCTGAATCATTCCCATTCCATAAAGGAACTGGCTGAAGCAGGAGTGCAATCCCTGAAAATTGAAGGACGGCTAAAAGAGATCGATTATGTGAAAAACATAACCGCATTTTACCGCCAGAAGATAGACGCCTTTCTGGAGGAAAACTCTGAATTTCAGGCAGCTTCTGCAGGTAAGGTAGCTGCCGGTTTTGTGGCCAACCCAGTTAAATCATTCAACCGTGGTGCAACTGACTATTTTCTCCATGGCCGGTCAAAAGAGATTACCTCTTTTGAATCGCCAAAATTTTTGGGCGAAGATTTGGGTGTCGTAAATAAAGTGACTACGAACTGTTTCGAACTAAATACCGCTATTAAAATTGCCAATAATGACGGACTTGTGTTTATTTCCCCATCGGGTGAAAGTGTAGGAATCAAAGTGAATACCACTGAAGGGACAAGAATATTCCCCGACAGGATGAATGGCATTTATCCGGGGGCCAGAGTTTACCGAAACTATGACCACCTTTTTCAACAACAACTGAAGGCTGAACTTACAGTCCGAAAAATCAGGGTCTCTGTTGAACTTTCTGAGACTGATAACGGTTTTGAGCTGAAAGCTCAGGACGAAAGCGGGCTCGAGGTGCAATTGATCAGGGAACTTTCTAAGGATCCGGCCCGTGATCCGGTAAAATCGAAAGAGACGATCCATCATCAGCTCTCAAAAACAGGGGATTCAGTTTATGTGGTCACAACCATCAAAACCAACGGAGCTGAGAAATATTTTTTCCAGTCTTCAGTATTAAACGGCATGCGACGGGAGCTGCTTGACAAGATCACAGAAGGCAGAATGGTAAAAACGCCCTGTCGGGGGATTAACGAGCCGAACAGTTTTCCATACCCCTCAACCCATATCGGTTATGAAGGGAATATCAGCAACAGGCTTGCCTTGCAGTTTTTTCGGCGTCACGGGGTAGAGAATCCGGAAATGGCATTTGAGAAACTTTCGGATTATCGTGGTAAAACGGTGATGACCACCAGGCATTGTCTGAAATTTCAGCTCGGATTTTGCCCCAAATACGGCGGCGCCAAACCAGAGCACTTTAGTGAACCGTTTCTTCTGAATGACGGGAAAAACGAGTTAAAGCTCGATTTCGACTGTGCACAGTGTGTAATGAAGGTGATTTATTAGCTGCCGGCGGCAGGATACTGGCTTACTTTTAAAGTAGATTATTGCTTTGCGATGATCATTTACGTAGTTATTAGAACTCGCTGATATTGGGCGAGCGATCGTGCTGATAAGCAAACAACATTGGCTGTATATAAGGATAAATCAGGTGCAATTTTTATTTTGTTCAGCTAAAACCTGCCAGCCGCCAGTTGCCGGTTGCTTAAACAAATTGGAAGTACCATCAGTTATTGAAGAAATGAGCCTGAAACTGATCAAAATGATTGCCGAAGGTGAACATCAACGGCAGGATTTTAAATATTGCATCAATGATTCGCGCAAGATTGCACGATCGATGGTCGCATTCTCCAATGCTGACGGTGGCCGCTTATTGCTGGGAATCAGGGATAACGGGTCAGTAGCTGGCGTGAAATCTGACGAAGAGTATTACATGGCCGAAGCCGCCGCAAAATTGTACAGCAAACCACCCATTAATTTTCAGACCCAGCAGTGGCTCCTCGAAGGAAAGACAGTCCTCGAAATAGTGATCCCCAAAAGTACGGATATTCCCCATTTTGCCCAGAATGATCAGGGTAAGTGGCTGGTCTATATCCGTAAAGATGACCAAAATATCATTGCCCCCGGAATTTTGCTGAAGGTCTGGGAGCAACAGAAGAATCCCCGCGGAGTATTCATTCGTTTCACGGACGAAGAAAAAAGACTCCTTTTATTGCTGGAGTCGGATCAGCATCTCTCTATGAATCAATTTCTTCGAAAGGCTAAATTACCCCATTGGAAAGTGGAAAAGATACTGGTCAATTTGATTGTAATTGGCATTGTGGGGATGGAATTCAGCGAAGGTGGAACCCGATTTTTTCTCCGGGATGATTTTGAAGAGAAATTCAAGGATGCATTTTAGACACTTTCGGAAAAACCAAATCTAATTTCAAAGCCAGATAATCATGAAATTGAATTTTGCTATTACTTTGTTTTTATTCCTGGCATTCAATTACTTAATGGCTCAGCAAATTTCTCCGCGATTGAGTGTGGTTTCTTCTCCTTCAGGAAGTTTAGTCACCCGGATGCTCAAAACCGGGAAAACCGTTATTCCGAATGGCCGGTTTATAACCCCTTACGGGAAATCGATCGAAGTTGCACCCCATCCATACGGGTTGACCCTGAGCAAGGACGGAACCATAGCAGTAACAGCCAATTCGGGTACTTCCCCGCTTTCAATTTCAATCCTGAAAAACCTGAACACTTCCCACCCTGCAGTTTTACAGGTTCCACCTGGCGCATCGACAGATAGTGGAATCTTGGCATCAGTTTTTATGGGCGTTGCCATTTCACCGGACAACAGGATTGTCTATGTCTCAGGTGGGCAGGAAAACAAAATCTATTTATTTTCCATAGAATCGGGAGCTAAACTTGATTCGGTCGATTGTTCACGCTCTGAAACCGGCATAAAAACTCCCGACGGATATATCGGTGACCTGAAACTGAACAAGGATGGCCGGTATTTATATGCCATTGATCAGATGTTATTCCGGTTGCTGGTCATTGACACGGGGTCAAAAAAAGTTGTGGGAAGTGTCAGTACTGGCAGGTATCCTTTTGGAGTAATCCTTTCCCCCGACGGAAAGAAGGTTTATGTGACCAATGTGGGGATGTTCGAATACCGTAAGATCGGAAATCTCGAAGCCCGGAGTGATTATAAAAGGGCACTCGAATTCCCGCCTTTCGGCTTCGGTACCCCGGAGATGAAGAATGGGATGGTTATCGATTCACTCAACATCCCCGGTCTGGGAGACCCAAATGTCCCCGAATCATTTTCAGTCTGGTCTTATTCTCTGAACAATCCGGCAAAACCGGCAATACAGGTCAAAATAAAGACGGGAACGCTGGTCGGTCAAAAAATCGAAGGGATTCCCGCCGTTGGAGGATCAAGTCCTAATTCATTGGCAGTTACCGATCGGTATGTTTTTGTCAGTAACGGGACAAATGATAATATCTCGGTCATAGACATGATTCATGACACGATTGCTGCTGAAATCCCTCTTAAGCTCGCCCCCGCGGTAAAACAGTTCAGGGGGGTGATTCCATTCGGGCTTGCAGTTTCTCCCGATCGGAAAAGGCTATATGTGGCCGAATCGGGCGTAAATGCGATCGGAGTTGTTGATATTCCTTCATTAAAGGTTGTCGGACACATTCCCGCAGGATGGTTTCCGGCCAAACTCGATGTCACTCCGGATAGTAAATTGCTGATAGTAAGCAATGCCAAGGGATTTGGGAGCGGACCAAACGGCGGAAGGGATTTTGCGGAGGGAAAAGAAGGCAGTTATATCGGGAATCTGATGAAGGGAACAGTTTCGGTAATTCCCATACCAGATGACCAGCAATTGATTTCGCTAACCCAAAAAGTAATCGACAACAATTACCGTATTGAAGATTACAGCGTTGTCAAAAAACGCAGAGGGGATAATCCCGTTCCAATCTTTGGCGGAGAGAAAGAGACCCCGATCAAATACCTGGTTTTTATCTCAAAGGAAAACCGTACCTACGATGAAATATTCGGACAGCTTGAAAAAGGGAATGGTGATCCTTCACTTGCACGGTATGGTCATGATGTCACCTTTTCAAACAGGAAAAATAATCTGCGTGTGACAAAGGCCACGGTCATGCCTAATCACCTTAACCTGGCAAATCAGTTTGCCGTTTCAGATAATTTCTATGTCGATTCTGATGTTTCCGCTGACGGGCACCGGTGGCTTGCCGATACCTATCCGAACGAATGGGTGGAAACTACTACAGCAGCAAGTTATGGCGGTAACCGATATTATAAAGTCAGTTCAAAAGCTCCGGGGAGCCTGGCCATGAACGGTTCAGCGGGTGCCATTTATCCGGAGGACTACAATGAGGCTGGATCGATGTGGGAGCACCTGGAACGGAACAGGATTGAATTTTTCAACTTTGGATTTGGTGTGATGTTTGACCCTTCATTTTATGACCCGTCATTCAAATATACAGGGATCAGGCATTATGTCAATTACCCTGTTCCGTTGCCGATGTTCTCACGAACGTCAAAGACATATCCAACTTTTAACATGGCAATTCCTGACCAGTTCCGCATTCATCAGTTTATCAGGGAATTTGACGAAAAATGGATTAAAACCGGCACGAATATGCCGTCACTCATTACAGTGATCATACCCAACGATCATGGTGCGGATGAGCGTCCAGAGGCAGGGTTTCCTTTCCGGGAGAGCTATATGGCCGATAATGATCTGGCAGTAGGACGGATTGTGGAATACCTTTCGCATACCCCTTTCTGGAAGAATATGGCCATTGTAATTACGGAGGATGACGCGCAAAACGGAGTGGATCATATTGATGCCCACCGGAGTGTACTGATGGTTGTATCTCCTTATGTTAAAAGGAATTACGTTTCTTCACTCCATTACAGTTTTGGAAGCATTTTTAAGACCTTCTGGAATGTGCTTGGAGTCCCGTATCTGAATCAATATGATACCGCAGCCAACGATTTTGCCGATTTCTTCACTGCAAATCCTGATTTCACCCCTTACAATGCCGTATCTGTGGATACCCGGATTTTTAATCCTAAAAAAGCGCTGACTCCGCTTGATGAGAAATTCGACTGGAATGCAGTGAAAAATGGTCCACTGATGGATGACAAAAAGGAGATGATGGAGGATCAGAAGGAGAAAAAGGAGTACCGTATAGAAGATCAGAGGCAGAAATGAGATCAACCGTTTTCCGACTCATCTTTTCCTACCATTGAAAATGAGGCAGTAAAGTAACGTTGTCATAAATCAGGTACGGTATATTTCAGGCTGATAAAACATCCGATTGAAAGACTTATTACCCGGACTTAGGAGATATTCGGTTATATTTGCGGTGAATAATCCCGAAAATCCGGAGTAATATTGGGAGGATTACCAGTGTTTAAGAGGTTTATAAAATTATTTTGATCACACTATGGAGATTTTCCTGACCGTTGAAGCCTGGATTGCCTTGATGATGCTCACCTTTCTGGAGATTGTTCTGGGGGTGGACAATGTCATCTTCATATCCATCGTTACCAACCGGCTACCTGAGAATAATCAGCAATATGCCAGACGATTAGGCCTGAGTATTGCACTTGTTTTCCGGATAATCCTTTTGACCATTATCTCGTGGATGACCAAAAGCATGATCGAACCGCTATTTGCAGTTTTTGGTCTTGGATTCAGTATCCGGGAATTAATTCTGATGAGTGGAGGGCTGTTCCTATTGGCTAAAAGTACATCTGAGATCCATGCGAAGATGGAAAATCTTCATGAAACGGGTACCGCTGGCGGTAAATCAGAACTTTCAAAGGTG
>Ga0364859_10191_pt1 | contig 43032 bp, 33 predicted proteins | sample ExccelAu500001D3_FD_206911 | JGI IMG/M metagenome (GOLD analysis project Ga0364859, IMG submission 206911) | Enriched cells from Trout Bog Lake Hypolimnion, Wisconsin, USA - BchlTB.Aug20.5000.01 .D3 | ecosystem: Environmental > Aquatic > Freshwater > Lake > Hypolimnion/Profundal zone | place: USA... | reverse complement strand
CAAGATAACATCCCACCGCTAAGGATTGAATATTCAAAGAAATCTTATCATTCCCAACCCTCGTATAATCCACCAAAAGCCGTTTCCCCGCAATATCAAAAACTGACACTTTTACATCAGCGTAACTCAGCAAGCCCGACTCCAAAGTAACCTGTTCATTCGCCGGATTAGGATATAACACCAACTCTTCACCAGCACTTACAGTCCTTATATCCGTGCATAACAAAACAACAATCGTATCAAAAACAGAACTCCCACAACCGGTGCTATCCGTATAATTGTAATAAACAAAATTCAGTCCTGCATTCGCAGCAAACGGATTAAACTCCCCGTTCGAAACCCCTGTTCCTGAATAATAACCACCAACAGGCTCAGCTCCGCTAAGCGTAATTACCGCAGCATTATTGCAAACCGTATCATCTGTAAACTGCGTATAAGTTAAAGCCGTTGGCAAATTCGGGCTCGCCACCACAAGCACCGCGGCGCTGGTATCAACACACCCTTCGGCATTTACAACTACCGCCTGGTATACCCCTGCATTTACAACCGTCAAAGACGTAGCAGCATAATTCAGATTGCTGTCATTCACGAGCCAGTTATAATTTAATCCGGAACCTGAAGCATTAGCTAATAGTGTAACAGACCCCCCCACACAAAATGTATCAGAGCCAACGGAGGTGACCGAAACAGCTGTAGTATCAAAAAATAAAATATTGATAATGTTGCTCGTTGCCTGGCAAACTCCCGCTTCGGTATAAAGCAGACTATACGCCCCTGATGTATCGTTTACCGTCAATGTAGCTGTTGTTTCTCCTGTCAGACTAACGCCATTATTATACCACTGAAAACTCACCGAATCATTCGGGTTTGCTGAAATAGTTACAGTCCCGCCGCCGCAAAAAACATATGGCTGAGTTGCAGTAATTTGAAAATTATAGGCCGTTCCTGCCACCGAGTAGCTAACCGAATCGAACGCGAAACCGCCACTGGCATCTGTAACTTTTAAAAGATAACTCGAATTCTGTGTAACAGTTACAGAAGGCGCTGCACAGGTAGCGCATATGATGGTACTTCCGGTAGACTGCCACAAATAAGTATAAGGAGGCTGCCCACCACTCACTACCGGGTTCAAAGTAACAATACTTCCCGCACAAACAGTTTGGTCGGGGCCAAGACTAGCCACCGGTGGAGTTAGCGTTTGGCATATTCCTCCATACGAAATAAAAGGCATCGAATCCGTCTGCGTAGTATCAACCGGTATATCTGGTGTACCATAAGTTTGCAGCCGCAAAAAATATTTTAGTCCGCCCGGGTCACCATCTGTTTCAACCGGTATCCCAATATCTACAGTCACAAGGGTCGAAAGCTTATACTGGCCGGTAGGTCCGCAGGCCAGCCCACTGATATGAATGCACCCTGCCTCGCCCGTTGCGTACGTATTATTTGCCCGGTCGGTATTCCAGCAAAGCCCCGGAGGTAAATTTTCAATGGTATCCCATCTCAGCGAATAAACCGGTAAAACCTCACTACCAAATAAAATCGTATCAAAATTGCGGAAGTGAATTATCTCCGACGAAAGGGTGTTGTTATAAAAAGAAGGAAAGGAGTCGGCCGGAGGATAAAGACCTGGCGAATCAGGCACCCCTGTAGTTACACAAACAAACGAATCCTGCAACACACAATACTGCGCCGACACCCATTGAAACACACAAAAAGAAAAAATAAAGGCAACTGTCTTTTTCACAACATGCTCAAAATTTAAAGATAGCGAAATAATACCCACCTTGTCGTCATTCAAGTCTCTGCGAAGCAATTCAATAGTAACTGCCTTGCAACATTAAAGTAACAGTTATACGTTCCGCCCTATATTTTATTTTGCAGGATAGCTGCAGATATCCACTATATTCGATGAAAATGGAGCCTGCTTTTAAACTCATAGTAATTTCGCCTGAAGTTGATTCCGAAAACGAAACGGCCACTGTAATCCGGATGTTCAATACCGGCCTCCAGACTTTCCATCTCAGAAAACCAAACTGGACCGTCGACCAGGTCCAACAGTTTTTAGAATCCATTACAAAAGAGTTTCACAACAAAATCGTCCTCCACTCCCATTTCCAGCTTACCAATAAATTTCAACTGAAAGGCATTCACCTCAACGAGGTTAATAAAAAATTGCTTCCCCAACTGAAAGATTGCAACATCATTTCCGCTTCCTTTCATTCTTTACACGACATAAAAGAAAACACTTATCCCTATCAATACCTTTTCCTCAGCCCCATCTTCGAAAGCATCAGCAAACCCGGCTATCATTCCAGCTTTGATCTGACTTTATTGGCTGAAGAGTTGCGCAACCTGGAACGTGAAAATCAAAACTTACCTGATGTTATTGCCTTAGGAGGTGTCAACGCCGAAAATATTTTGAAGATAAAAGAAGCGGGATTTAGCGGTTCAGCAATCCTTGGTGCTGTATGGCAAAATGAAAATCAGGTCGAGGCTTTTCAAAAAATAAAATCGCTCATTGAATCTAAATAAACTCCGCAATTCCACCCTTGAGCGAAACCGCATTATCAAATCCATGCTCTTTCAGCAAAGCCACCGCCTTCTTGCTCCGGCTCCCCCCCTGGCAATGCACAACAACGGGAATATCTCTCTCAATTTTGTCCAGGTTCTCAGCCAGTTGCCGCAATGGAATTGAAAGCGCCCCAATATTTTTTACCTCATATTCTGCGGGCTCACGCACATCAATAATCTGTATCCGCTCATGCCGGTTTATTTTTTCTTTCAGTTCGTCAGCAGAAATTTCACTCACCCCTACACCACAAAACATATCATAATCTGCAAACGAATTTATCTTCCTGTTTTCAGGATTCAGCGCAAACTCAAAAGTTTCGAAATTCACACTCAGCGCATCAAAGCGCAACAATTTTCCGGCCAGCACCTCACCCACACCGGTAATCATTTTAATTACCTCATTCGCCTGCAGTAAGCCAACAATGCCGGGCAATACCCCCAGCACGCCTATATCCGAACAATTGGGCACTTCCTCCGCATTCGGCGGTTGCGGAAACAAACACCTGTAAGTAGCGCTACCGTTAAAATTAAAAACCGCTACCTGCCCTTCAAATTTAAACACCGAGCCAAACACCAAAGGCTTATTAAGCATAACACAGGCATCGCCCACTAAATATCGCGTTGGGAAATTATCCGAACCGTCAACAACTATATCGTAGCCAGACAGAACATCAACCGCATTGGCAGCGGTAAGCCTCGCCCCGTAAACCTTAAACTCACAAAATGGATTTTGTGCTTTCAACCGCTCAGCGGCAACCTCAGCTTTGGGTCTGCCAACGTCGTTCGTATGGTATAAAATTTGTCTTTGCAGATTGCTCTCGTCCACTTTATCGTCATCAACAATGCCAAGGGTTCCAACACCGGCGCCGGTAAGATATTGCAGCACCGGGCATCCCAGGCCACCTGCGCCAATAACCAATACTTTAGCCTGCTTTAATTTCATCTGGCCTTCCAAACCAATTTCAGGCAAAATAATGTGGCGGTTATATCTCTTTAATTCTTCAGTGGTCATGGTGGGTGGTCATTAACGCTAAGTCCCAATCTTTCCAAACAGGTTCGTACCCGCTTTGTTTAAGCATGGCGGCAATTTCCGCAGGCGTCCGGTCGTCTGAAATCGCAAACTGCTCCAGCGATTCCGGCTCAACGACATATCCCCCGGGGTTTGTTTTCGACCCAGCACTGATAGAAGTAATGCCCAGTTTAATAATGTTGTTCCTGAATTTTTCATTCTCACGGGTAGATATGGAAAGCTCTACCTCACCGTTAAACAAGCGGTAAGCGCAAATCAATTGCGCCAGCTCCTTATCGCGCAATTCCATCTTCGGCAGTAAAACTCCTTCTGCCGGCCTTAACCTCGGAAATGAAACCGCATACTTCGTCTGCCAGTAGGTTTTCTCCAGGTAATCCAAATGCAACGCCGTAAAAAAGCTATCCACCCTCCAATCCTCAAGCCCAAGTAAAACACCCAATCCTATTTTATGCACGCCCGCCTTTCCTAACCGGTCAGGCGTTTCCAGCCGGTAGTAAAAATTAGACTTCTTCCCTTTAGGGTGATGGGCCTTATAATTATCGCGGTGATAAGTTTCCTGGTAAACCAAAACAGCATTCAAACCTTCCACAGCCAGTTCATGATATTCTTCCTCTTCCAAAGGCTGCACCTCTATCGAGATATTGGCAAAATGCTCACGTATCAATTCTATAGCATGCTTCAAATAAGGAACACCTACCGTTTGATTGGCCTCACCGGTCACCAGCAAAACGTGCTCATACCCCCATTGCTTAATAGCGGCTACTTCTTTTAATATTTCCTCATCCGTAAGCGTTTTGCGCTTAATGTGGTTATCAAAACTAAATCCGCAATAGTTGCAAATGTTCTGGCATTCGTTCGATAAATAAAGTGGCACATACATCTGCATAGTCCTGCCAAAACGCTTTAACGTAAGCGCATGGCTCAACTGCGACATCTGTTCCAAAAACGGCAAAGCTGCAGGCGAGATTAGCGCCTTAAAATCTTCCAAATCACGATGCGGTTTGTTCAAAGCCTCTATTACATCGCGCTCAGTTTTAGCGTAAATAGATGCTTTCACCTCATCCCAATCATAAGTATCAAAAAGTTCCTTAAACATAATCTCTCAAATTATTAATCCTCCAGAAACGCCGTTAACGGACTACTCGCCACCGCCAACCCTGAAGGCCTGGCCAACCGCGCTTCAAATGCCATGCGTCCGGCCTCAACAGCCATTTTAAATGCTATTGCCATGCGCACCGGGTCGCCGGCCACAGCAATAGCTGTATTTACAAGCACTGCATCCGCCCCCATCTCCATCGCTTCTGCTGCGTGCGAGGGTGCACCAATGCCTGCGTCCACCACTACGGGCACTTTACTTTGTGCAATAATTATTTCCAAAAAAACCTTCGCTCTTAATCCTTTATTACTTCCTATTGGTGAGCCTAAAGGCATTACAGCAGCAACGCCAACTTCTTCTAACCGCTTACATAAAACCGGGTCCGCATGCACATAAGGCAATACAATAAACCCAAGCTTCACTAACTCTTCCGCCGCTTTCAAAGTTTCAATCGGGTCTGGTAATAAATATTTAGGATCAGGATGAATTTCCAGTTTCAACCAGTTAGTCTGTAAAGCCTCGCGCGCCATCTGCGCAGCAAATACCGCTTCTTTTGCAGTGCGCACGCCCGAGGTATTTGGCAACAAATTGAATTGCGGGTCGCTCAGATGTTTCAGGATATCATCATCCTCATTCTGCGCATCCACACGTTTTAAAGCTACTGTAACCAGTTCCGAACCCGAGGCCAGCAAAGCCTGCTCCATCAACGCAGATGAACTGAATTTACCGGTACCGGTAAACAACCTCGAGTTAAAAACCTTATCTCCTATTTTCAATCCTGCAGTTTCCATAAACAATCATTTTTTAATTTTCCTGATAAACGCCTCCGCGGTTGATGTTACATCGCCTGAGTTACTGATAGCTGACGAAACCGCTATTCCGTAAACACCGGTGGCCAGTACCTCTTGCACATCATTCATCTTAATTCCTCCAATAGCAATAACCGGCACCTGTATATGCTCCACAACACAGGCCTTCATCAAATCCAGGTAACCCTCTAATCCCAGCAGCGGACTCAGGTTCGCCTTGGTCTGCGTATATCTGAACGGCCCCAAACCAATGTAATCCACTTTCAAAGCAGCAAGTCTTGTTATATCCTCGAAAGTGTTAGCCGTTCCACCAATAATATAATCCGGTCCCAATAACTTTCTCGCATCATCCGGTGTCATATCATCCTTACCCAAATGCACCCCATCGGCGCCAATCAGTTTGGCCAGCTTAACACTATCATTAATAATCAGTTTAGCACCATATTTTTTGCAAATAGCCTTCGTCTCCTCGGCTATCATTTTCCAGTCATCATCGTTCCGGTGCTTTACGCGCAATTGTATCCAATCAACACCTCCTTTACAGGCCTCTTCAGCATGCAGGGGATTAGCGGTGATATAATGAAGCTTACTGATTTTCATATGCTGTGGCTGCCAATTAAAGAACTGCTGCTGCTTAAATAATGATTGATATAATTCTTCGCGTTAACACAGGCTTGCCTGACATCCTCACCCTTGGCAAGGTTAGCCACTATAGCCGATGACAATACACAGCCTGTGCCCCGCTTCTCAGCTCCTTTTATCCTCGTTGCCTCCAAATGATACATGGAAGTTTTTGTGTACAGTATATCTGTGCTCTGTTCTGTAGCACCATGTCCACCTTTAATTAATACATGACAGAACTGCGATAAATACATGCCTGCATCATCTGTATCCCTACCGGGCGTTAATATTTCCTGTTCGTTTAAATTCGGGGTAATCAGGAAAAGTTTAGAGCAAATTTTTTCAAGCAATTCAGTTCCTATTTTTGTGTGAAAAGTAAATCCGGCGCTTGCACTGCAAACAGGGTCCCAAACTATTTTAACTCCGGGTGTCCGTTCAATCAGCATATCAACCAGAACCTGCATCAGTTCAAAGCTTTCAACCAGGCCAATTTTTACAAAATCAAAATTCACCTCTTCCTGCAGCAAACTTAGCTGCTGCGTAATTTCTTCCTGCTTTACCCAGTTTGCCTTCTTAAATGCGTTTACATTTTGTATCGTGTTAGCAGTGCAAACAGCCATGCCATGCACACCATTGGCCTCAAAGGTTTTTATATCGGCCAATAACCCCGCACAACCACTGGGGTCAAACCCTGCAATAGTTAAAACAATGGGTCTGTCAGGCAATATTTGCATAAACAATTTCATTTAAAGTCCCTCCTTCAAAGAAGGATTCAGGATGAGGGACCGTTACAAATAAACCTCCGCCCCACTCTCCTTAAATTCCTTCGATTTCTCCTCCATTCCCTTCTTAATCAAATCCGCATCTGCTTCCAGCTTATCACTATAGTCACGCACATCCTGCGTTATTTTCATGGAACAGAAATGCGGTCCGCACATGGAACAGAAATGTGCTGTCTTCGCACCATCAGCCGGCAATGTTTCATCATGAAACTCCCTTGCCGTATCAGGGTCTAACGACAAATTAAACTGGTCTTCCCATCTGAACTCAAAACGCGCTTTACTCAACACATTATCACGATACTGCGCTCCCGGATGCCCCTTTGCAAGGTCCGCTGCATGTGCGGCAATCTTGTAAGTGATAACGCCATCCTTCACATCTTTCTTATTAGGTAAACCCAGGTGTTCCTTAGGCGTAACATAACAAAGCATGGCAGTGCCAAACCAACCAATCATGGCCGCACCGATAGCAGAGGTGATATGATCATAGCCCGGTGCAATATCCGTAGTCAATGGCCCCAGCGTATAAAAAGGGGCCTCATGACATTCCTTCAATTGCTTGTCCATGTTTTCTTTAATCATATGCATTGGCACATGGCCCGGCCCTTCAATCATAACCTGCACATCATGTTTCCAGGCAATTTTGGTAAGCTCGCCCAATGTTTCCAGCTCGGCAAACTGCGCGGCATCATTCGCATCTGCAATACAACCGGGGCGAAGCCCATCACCCAGCGAGAAAGCCACATCATAGGCCTTCATAATCTCGCATATCTCTTCAAAATGCGTATACAGAAAACTTTCTTTATGATGCGCCAAACACCACTTGGCCATAATACTTCCACCGCGCGAAACAATGCCGGTAACGCGCTTTGCCGTAAGAGGGATATAACGCAGCAACACTCCCGCATGGATTGTAAAGTAATCAACGCCCTGCTCAGCTTGTTCAATCAATGTATCGCGGAAAATTTCCCAGGTTAAATCTTCAGCCTTACCATTTACTTTTTCCAAAGACTGGTAAATAGGCACGGTGCCCACCGGTACCGGGCAATTGCGTATAATCCATTCCCTTGTCTCATGAATATTCTTACCGGTCGATAAATCCATCAAGGTATCGCCACCCCAACGGCAGCTCCACACCGCTTTTTCAACCTCTTCTTCTATACTCGAGCTCACCGCCGAGTTGCCGATATTGGTGTTTATCTTCACCAGAAAGTTACGGCCAATAATCATCGGCTCACTTTCAGGGTGGTTGATATTGGAAGGAATAATCGCGCGGCCACTGGCCACCTCGTCTCTGACAAACTCAGGCGTAATATGCGTTTTCGGAATATTTGCCCCGAAGCTTTCACCCGCATGCTGACTTAGCAAAACATTCGGCCCGGTCTGGCTTGCCTTCAATTCGTCCATGCGCTGGTTTTCGCGTATGGCAATGTATTCCATCTCCGGTGTAATAATCCCCTGCCTGGCATAATGCATCTGCGATACATTCTTGCCCGGCTTCGCCTTCAATGGCATTTTCAAATGCTCAAAGCGCAAATGGTCCAGCGATTTATCAGCCAATCGCTTGCGGCAATAGTCCGACGAAAAATCTGTTTCCGCCTGTACATCCCTCCTGCCTAAAATCCACTCTTCGCGCAAGCGCGGAAGCCCCTGCTTCAAATCAATTTTATAATTGGCATCAGTATATGGCCCGCTGGTATCATATACCGTAATAGAAGGATTCTTTTCAACCTTATTACTTCCGTTAAATTTATGCACAGTATCAGTCAAAGTAATCTCGCGCATGGCCACCTTAATATTGTGCAGCTTACCCGGAACATACACTTTTCGTGAACCGGTTAACGGGGCAGAACTTATTACTGTCTCCGCCGGTGCCTCAACTTTCTGTTTCATATCTCTTTATTTTAAAATTTTTAAAGTCCAATTTTCCATCGCACGCGGTACACCTCAAGTCCAAATACTAAATACTCACTACTAAATACCAAAAACTACCCCCCCTGCGTAGGCCGTATAATAGTAACCTTATCATTTTCATTAAGATCGCACATTTCCCATTCTGCCCTACCAATAACCCGGTTATTAACCGCAACGGCAATACCTCTCTTTTCCGAGAGTCCCAACTGCAAAAGCAATTCAGCAAGCTTGTTGCCCTGCGCTAGTTGTTCGGGTTTATTATTTACAAGAATTTTCATAATCGTTCCAAAATGATTTAACCGGGAAACTTCAGGCAGGTGAAAAATGAGGGCGCGGCCTCTTGCTACTTTTCCCTTCGCAGGCATTACCCTGTTCAGGTTACCAAGGGTATAATCTCAGCCATTCATGAAGGCACCCCTAAAGTTCCGGAACCGAAGGTAAGTAATTATCAGAAGTTCCGAAAACAAACATTTAGCGTCGCAACCTTACCCAAATCCATCCCGGCGCCCTTTCCCTCTCTATTCGAAGAATGGAGAGGGTGACCGCACGAAGTGCCGGTCGGGAGAGGCCCGGCTGTTTCGTTCGTGTTTGGCCCCGGCAACCACAAACCGCTTCCACGTCTTATTTCACCCCACGCAGGAACACTTTAAAAAAAACCATACCCGCACAATAAAAAAATTCGCCCCTCCGCGCAAGTTTTTCAATCAGCTGACATCAAAACAGTTACATACACCAACTCTTTGTAAACGAAAAACCCAAAAGCATTATTGAATCTTATTTACCCTTAATCATGCTTTAAATACCATCTTTCAAATTCGTTTACCTATGCACTTAATTCGTTTGTTTACTCTCCCCCGCGTAAATTTTATTAAAAGAAATTGAGTTCGTTACTATACAACTAGCTGATTCTATGCATTTTATAATTAGTTTTGCCTCCGCGGCACATGCTTACTGTTCATGTTTTATATCTCTGGGCAAAAAGCCGGGCAGGGGCAGTTTTTTATTGCTGGCGGTCATATTCATAGCCAATAATGTCTCAGCGCAGTCACCTAACGATACTTTGAACTTTGCCAAAAAATTAAAAGGCGAGGGCAAGGTAAAAGATGCCGCGGCTTTACTTAAAGCTTACCATAACGTCCATCCGGCCGACCTGAACTCAACCTGGGTATACGCGCAAACCGAATACTGGCTCAAAAATTTTAAACAGGCAAATAAGCTTTATAAAGAAGCCATCGCTGGTCACCCAACCAACTATTATCTGCAACTCGACTATGCCCAATTCCTGATTTCTATAGGTAAAGCAAGTGAAGCAAAGCCGGTTCTGACTACTTACCATGCATTCGACTCTACCAGTACAGGCTTCAAAACTACGATTGCCAACATGTTTTGGCAGGATAAACGTCGTAAAGCCGACGAAAGGCTCTACAACACTTACAGACCAACTGCGGCCGATACACTTAATAAAGTGAAGCAACTGAAAGGAAATAACCAAAGCCACAAAGCTTTCTCCCTGCTCAAAAAATATTACAAAAGCCATGGCAGCGACTTTAATACAACCTGGCTTTACGCTCAAATCTCCTATCTTAATAAGCACTTTCCGTTATCCAAACGGCTTTACAAAAAGGCCGAATCCATGCAGGCCTCTAACTATTATCTGAAACTCGATTACGCCGGTACACTCACCAACATCGCTGATTATAAACAGGCGCTACCTATGTTAATCAGCTATCGTGCCTATGATTCAAATAATATTAAGCTTCACCTGAGTCTGGCAAAAGTCTACATGGCACAGGGCGACTATACGCTGTCGCAAAATGAAATTAAGGCCGTGTTGGCGCAGGATGGAGCTAATCCCGACGCCCTTGCACTTGCAGATGAACTTCACCTGTTGCAGTCGGCCTGGGTAAAAATTAAATGCAACTATACGATTGATGACCAGCCCCTGCAAAGCATAACGCCTGCAGTTGAGGCGGGAATTTACCTGCATCCCGAAGCAACGCTTAAACTAAACCTGCAAACGCCGTTTTTTATTGGCAACGGCGCACTGCAAAATGCGCAATGGTTACAAGCGGGCGATATCTCCACTTTTCACAAAGCCGGATTTCAGTTGGCCTTCGATGCCGGTGTGGTCAAACAACCTTACGCAAACAAAATATCATGGACCGGTAATCTCGAACTAAAACAAATCCTGCTCAAGCACCTGGTGCTGCAGGCACAGGCCGAACGCAAACCTTATTATTATACGCTAAGCAGTTTAGACACCGTAGTTATGGTGACCCGTGCCTCGGCTTATGCTGAGTGGAACGACCTTAGCACCTTTAACGGCCGTTTGTTTTTCGAATACAACGGTTTTGCCGACAAGAATTATATTTTAGGTGGAGGCGGCTGGATATTTACCCCGCCACTCAAAGTTTCAGTATTTGAATTCAGGCTAGGATATGCTTATGCCTTCAGCACAGCAAAGGAAAATAAATTTGTGCCCGAAAAAACCCTTTCGCAGATTTTAACCAACTATGACCCTACCGCTGCCATCACCGGAGTTTACAGTCCTTATTTTACCCCTGACAACATGAGCACCCATTCGGCGCTGGCATCAATACTGGTGCACCCCGCTAAAATGTTCGACCTAGGGTTTAATGCTAACGTAGGCTTTTATGCAACCGCTTTAACTCCCTACTTCTTCCTTGATAAGAACCAAAGCGATGCTACATTTATCAATAAGGGCTATGCAACCGAGAAATTCTACCCTATGGAGTTCAGCGCCTATGCCCTTTTTCGAATCACAAAAAAAATAAGTTTAAAAGCCGATTATACCTATCGTAAAACCTATTTCTATACCTGCAACAGTGTGGGTTTAGGATTAAAAATAAATTTCTGGAATGGCAAATAACGGAAGTAAAAATCTTTGGGAGTTCCGCCAGGCGCCCGGTGTAAATTACCTCGACAGGTTCTTTCTGCTTGTGTTGGTTGCTGCCGGTATCTTCAGCGTGCTTCAATTTGCAGACTGGTGGTTCAGGCAGGAGCATATTGCCAATATCTGGTTCTTCATTTTGCTGAGCCTTATATTCTGGTATGGCATTGGCCGCCTTATTTTAATCTGGATAAATTATCTCGGCATCAGCAAACCCGAACCGGTAGAACCTGAGAAAGGTTTGAGCGTGGCCATCTTCACAACCAGCTCACCCGGCGAACCACTCGAGATGTTCGAAAAAACCCTCGCCGCCTGTAAAGAAATTACTTACCCGCACACTACCTACTTGTTAGATGACACACGCATCCCTGCATTCAGAGAGTGTGCAGAGCGCAATGGCGCGGTGTGGTTGGAATTAGTGGGTCTGCCTGGCGCCAAAGCAGGAAAAATAAACGGAGCCTTAAAACAAACACACGAAGATTTTATTCTGGTCCTCGATCCGGACCACATTCCCTTCCCTAACTTCCTGGATAATACTTTGGGTTTTTTTAAGGACGAGAAAATGGGCTTTGTGCAGGTATCGCAAGCCTACTACAATCAATACCGCTCATTCACCGCTCATGGTGCCGCCGAGCAGACCTACACGTTCTACGGCCCTACCCAAATGAGTTTAAGCGGCTACGGATGCAGTGTGGCCATAGGCGCCAATTGTACCTTCCGTCGAAAAGCGCTTGAAAGCATTGGCGGCCATGGAATCGGTTTGGCCGAAGATCTCGTTACATCCATACGCATACACGCCGCCGGCTGGAAATCAGTTTACAACCCTGTAGTAGTAAGCCGCGGATTAGTGCCTGAAGACTTCGGCTCATTCTGCAAACAACAACTAAAATGGAGCCGCGGCGTATTTGAAGTAACCTTCGAGGAAATTCCCAAACTTTTCTGGAAACTCACCGGTTGGCAAAGGCTTTCATATTTATCTATCGGTACTTATTATCTGGTTGGCGCCACGTCATTTTTCTTTACACTGATTCCGTTCCTGTTTTTTTTCACCGGTGTGTTACCTGCAAAAATGTCGTTTGTTGATTTTCTTATCCGCGGTTCATTCGTTGCGCTAATGGGCGTTTTAATTTACCTGTACATGCAAAAATGGATGTGCCATCCTGAAACAGAACGCGGTGTGCATTGGCGGGGCATGGTTTTAAAATACGCCTGCTGGCCGGTATTCTTCCTCGGCTTTTTACTGGCAGTAGTAAATGCAGATATTCCATACATACCCACCGCAAAAAAAGCGGTACGCGGATATTTCACGCCGTTTGCAAGGCCGCTCGTTGCTCAAATAATACTGTTCGTTATTGCAGTAGCCTCCGTTTTCTTTTACCGCAGGTACATTGCTGATGAGGCCGACCTGGTACTCTCTGCCGAAAAAACCTGGGCCATGGTGGGCTTTGCATTTATTGCATTTATTATGAGCGTAGGCGGCGTATTGGCCGCGCTGGAAGCAAACTACTTAAAAGCTGAAGACCCCTGGGACAGCGTTGATTTAGCAAAAATTAAAATCAGTAAAGATGAAGGCAAAAACATTTAGGGTATTCTCTACTCTAGCGGCCGTACTAGCAGGTGTAATTATCGTACTGGCATTGTCCTTTGCAGGTAATAAATCGCGCGGCCCGCTCGAGAACTTCTTTACCGGTGCCGGCAATGCCGTTCAGAAGGTTGAAAACGATGTTATCATCAAACAGCGCCAACACAAAAGGGCCGACGACCTTACCTGGTTTAGCCCTTATATTGCTGACCCGGCCAAACTAAAAAAGCCCTCATCAATTATGTTGGGCGCGTACGACAACCAGATCAGTGAGTCTTTTAAAAGTGTTATCGAACTCGAAGACTCATTACACACCCGGTTTCCGCTCATCCATATCTATACTGCCTGGGGAACAAATGCCGAACAACAATTTCCGCAACAACAGGTCGATGCCATTGTAGCCCTGGGCTCTGTTCCCGTTATTACCTGGGAACCCTGGTTAAGCGCTTTCGACTCAGAAAAATATCCCGGCCTGCGCAAAGCCGAAGACCGCGACAAAGGCGGCCTCGCCGACATAGCCAAAGGTTTATACGACCCCTATATTAAAGAGTGGGCCACCGCAGCCAAAGAATCCGGCACCCCCATATTTCTACGTGTAGGCCACGAAATGAATGATCCTTACCGTTACCCATGGGGTCCTCAAAATAACTCTGCAAAGGATTTCATAGCCGCATGGCGCCACATCCATAATGTATTTGTAAAAGCCGGTGCCACCAATGTAATCTGGGTTTGGAGCCCCCACCCTGCCTATGGCTTCTTCGATGCCTTCTATCCCGGCAGCGAATACGTAGATTATGTAGGCATCGGAACTTTAAATTACGGCACAGTTGCTAACTGGTCAAAATGGTGGAGCTTCCAGGAAATATTCGGCAACCATTACAAAGAAATGACCGGCTTTAAAAAACCAATTATGATAACTGAATTCGGTTGCCTGGCCGTAGGCGGAAGCCGCAGCAAATGGTTCAGCGATGCACTGGCCTCCTTGCCTCAAAACTACCCGCTGGTTAAATCAGTTATGTTCTTCCACTTCTCTGAAGATAAAACCACCACCCAGCAACCCATCAACTGGTACATCAAAAACGACACCGCCACCACCAAAGCCATCGTTCAACAAATAAAACAATGGCCCGATTCAGTAAGGCTTGGGCCAATAAAATAGAACTGCTTTATTAAGCTCGACTATTTTGAACCAGTTAATGCCGAGGGCTGGCATTTTAATCCGGCCTCGCGGAAATTTCCGTTAAGAAAAGGCTTCATGCGTGGCCAGAAGAAAAAAACGCTGTCTGAGACCAACTGACAGTAAACTACAGCGACCGTTGGCCACACTGTAAACTACAACAACTGCCGGTTCGTCGAGTTCGTTTATTTCCTGCGTGGAGAAGCCTTTTTAGAAAATTGCCGCGCAGCCTTGATTTTTTGGTTCTTTTTTATCAAGAAAAAAGAACGGGGATCGCTGTTAACGAACAAATCTTATCTCCGGAGATACCGCATTATTTCCAATAAAACTTCCCATTTTTCGTTATCGCTAAGTAAATTGCAACCAGAAATCAATTCCATGTTACTAGAAACCCCTGTTCTGCAAAAACTCATCCACGATTTTGTGCAGGACTTCACTGCCGAAACCACCCGCTACTTCCTCTTTGCAGGCACCACCTTCCTTATATTCTATGTTTTAGGAAAGAAATTTCTCGTCCGCTTTAAAATCCAGCAAAAATTTCCTGCCACCAAACACATGTGGCGCGAACTCAGATTCTCACTGCTTTCATTGGTCATTTTTGCCCTTAACGGCGTTTTCGTATTTACATGCTACCGCCATGGCTACACCAGGTTGTATATGGACATACATGCACATAGCCGGGCCTATTTCGCTTTCTCTGTATTGATATTCATCGTAGCTCACGACACCTATTTTTACTGGACCCACCGCTTTATGCACTGGAAAAAAATATACCCCTACGTTCATAAAATCCATCACCTCAGTCACGACCCAACCCCATGGGCAGCCTATGCCTTTCATCCTTTCGAAGCAGTAATTCAGGCGGCCATATTCCCAATCCTGGTGTTTATCGTTCCGGTTCATCCATTGGCCATCCTTACCTGGGGCTTGTATCAGGCCGCCCTGAACGTAATGGGCCATTCTGGTTTCGAACTTTTCCCATCGGGCTTTACTTCAGGCGCCATCACCAAATGGCATAACTCATCTACGCACCACAACATGCACCACAAATACGCCACCAGCAATTACGGTCTCTACTTCAATTTCTGGGACCGCGTCATGGGCACCAACCATCCTAAATACACTGAGACCTTCGAACAGGTTAAGGAGCAGGCTAAAAACTTTAAAAAAGAAAAAGCCGCCGAAACAGAACCCGTCTATCAGGCCTAATCTCTTGTATTCCTCGGCTGTTATCTCCGTGCCTCTGTCCGCAATAATTTCTTTTCCCGAACAAACGCCCATGTCGTATGTTTTTATAACCCATGGCACAAAACAAACCGGTTACTATTTTCTGGCTCAGAAGAGATTTAAGGCTTGACGACAACGCCGGCTTATACCATGCATTAAAAAAAAACACCAACGTAATCCCGCTCTTTATTTTCGATACCGATATATTGGATAAGTTGGAAGACAAAACCGATAAACGCGTCCAATTCATCCACCAGGAAATTGAGCGTCTGCACAACGAATTAAAAACTTATGGCTCCTGCCTATTGGTCAGGGTAGGGAAGCCCATAGAGGTCTGGAAGCAGTTATTAAACGGGTTCCAAATTCAAAATGTTTATACCAATTGCGATTACGAGCCTTATGCCATTCAGCGCGATGAACAAGTCAGAAAACTCCTGAAAGAACACAATGTCCATTTCAATCCATACAAAGACCACGTCATATTCGAAACCAACGAAGTTTTAAAAGACGATGGCAAACCATACACCATCTTTACTCCTTACAGTAAAAAATGGAAAGCTAAACTCCGTCCTTTTTATTTCCGCTCATATCCAACACTCAAGTACGCTAAACACTTTCTACAATCCGAATGCGTTCCTGTTCCTTCGCTTACATCCATCGGTTTTAATAAAACAGATTTCGTTTTTCCTGAGCGGATAGTAAACAACAACATTATAAAAAACTATAGCCATCAACGCGATTTCCCTGTGTTAAAAGGAACCTCTAAACTGGGTATTCACCTGCGTTTCGGCACTTTAAGCATTAGGAAATTGATGGCATACGCGCTTGGACGGGACCAAACCTTTGTCAACGAGCTTATCTGGCGCGATTTTTACCAGATGATTCTGTTTCATTTTCCACAGGTGGTTAAACACGCCTTCAAGCGGGAGTACGACGAAATTGAATGGGAAAACGATGAGAAAAAATTCAACGCCTGGTGCGAAGGCAAAACCGGTTACCCATTGGTTGATGCCGGCATGCGCGAATTAAACGCCACCGGTTACATGCACAACCGTGTTCGCATGGTAGTGGCCAGCTTCTTAACCAAACATCTGCTCATTGATTGGCGCTGGGGCGAAGCATACTTCGCCCAAAAACTCCTCGATTTCGACCTTGCCTCCAACAATGGCGGCTGGCAATGGGCCAGCGGAAGCGGCACTGATGCCGCCCCATACTTCCGTGTCTTCAACCCCCAACTTCAATTAGAACGCTTCGACCCTGAATTAAAATACGTAAAACATTGGGTCCCCGAATTCGGAACAAGTGCCTACTCCAAACCCATCGTCATCCACACTGAAGCCCGCGAAAAAGTGCTGCAGGTTTATAAAAAAACACTATCACCAAAAATTTAGACTGTATTCTCCGGCTGTTCACTCCGTGCGAAATATTTTCCAGATCTTGCATTCATTCATCAAGGAATGAATATCAAATTGTACCTTTAATTTCTTGAAAACTCTTCATTGCCGTCTGCTTTAGCTGACGGATTGCAATAACAAAAAAACACGGCTTTAGCCAAAAGGCTCTTTTGGCTAAAGCCGACAGAGATTTTAATTATTCCCCGTTGGCTGAAGCCAACGGCAATAAGGGAAAAGAAGTAGCACCATTTGATATGCACACCCACCCAGCCTGCTAATCCTTCAAAACGAAAATTTGCATTACTTTTAAGTAACAATTGTAAAGCTCAAAAACTGTGAAATCCATGTTTAAAAAATTCTCCATTCTGCTGGCTTTTATAATAAACTCGCTGCTCCTCTTTTCCGCCTCTCCACAACTCGTCTGGCACCAAACTTACGGCGACCCCACCGATAGCCAACAGGTATTTGTTTCGGCAATTGATAATTACGACAATATGTTTTTAGCGGGCGCTGTTTATTTCAATAATACCGGCAGCCTTATCATAAACTGCTACGATGGCATAGGCAACCTAATGTGGAACCGCCTCTACAGCAATACCCCGCCAAATGGCACTACCGATAAAGCCGTTGCCCTGTTTCCCAACAACCAGGCTGGTGTTACAGTAATTGCCTCGGTCAATACAGATGCCGTTTTAACCCATATCATAACTTATAATGGCACCGGTAACATTCAATCAGATTACATGGTTGGGGATCCCGCTGCCGGAAACAAAACCATCCCCCTGATGGTAATTTCCGACGGAGTTTCATATTACATGCTTGGTCAGTTTAATAATGTCTCCAGCGTTTTTAAATGCGACTATACCGGACACATAATCTGGTCAACACCCGTAAAGAACAACTTCAACCAAAACGTTGGCAGTATTAGTTTCGACCCCTTGGGAAACCTTGTGGCAGGCGTTTACGACAGCCTTTTACCACAGGTTATCATCCACTACTATAACAGCAACACCGGTACTGAACTATCTGCATTTAACACACACGTAAACAGCTTACCCGTTAACGATAACTTTATAAAAATATTAGTGGATGCAGGCGATAACCTTCTGCTCGCCGGCACAGGCATTGATTCGGCCGGAAGAAACCAGCTTGTAGTTTATAAATTCGACACGGCCGGTAACATACTATGGGCAACCACCTGTTTTTCAACCAAAGGCTACACCAATAAACTAAACAGCTTCGTACTCGACCACAACAGCGATATCCTTATTTCCGGCCCCTACCAGGATGATACTGATACATGGCAGTATGCCGGGCTGTACAAAGTTTTTAATCCCACCGGCGCTATAATCTGGTCTGTAGTCGATAGTCAGTTTTTAGTAAACACCGCTGTTACAGTTGTAGACCAATTCGATAACGTGTACCTGGGCACTACCAAAACTCCATTTGCCATTTCACCATTTTACTCGCAATTCTCCTTCAGCAAATTATCTCCTGATAGCGGCCAGGTGCAGTGGAACAGAAGTTTCGATAATTCCAGCGATAATAACGGCCTGCTGGTACAGGTAAACAACTTCGGTGATTTATTTTTTGCTACCAATACTCCCACAGATAGCAGCGACGGATGGTTTATAGGGAGGATTGGCAACAACGCCAACGACTCAGCCAACACAGCAGTCAAAACAATTGAACCGGTAAACAACCTAAACGTCTTTCCTAATCCCTTTTCATCTACAACCAACATCAGCTTTAGCGCCAACCAAACAGAACTGCTATCCCTCAAAATATACGACATAGCCGGACAACTGCTGCAACAGCAACAAATACAAAGCACCTCCGGCTATAATCAACTATCAATCAAAGCACCTTTTGCTCCCGGCCTGTATTTTATAAAGCTGGAAGGTGAAAAAGGCTCTTCAGTTCAACAGGTGGTAATCTATTAAAGTAGGGTGCATTAAAAGCCGGCCTCTTAGCAATTTCCTTTAAGAAAATGATTCATGCTTATCCCAAAGAAAGAAACGCTGTCTGAGACCAACCGCCTGTTTGCTACAAGCGCAGATAGCCGTACCGCCAGCTAAAAATTGTATGTCATAGTGAGCGAAGCCGAACCATCGTTTATTTCCTGCGTGGAGCATGATTTTTAGGAAATTGCTGAGCAGCCTTGATTTTTTGGTTCTTTTGTATCAAGACAAAAGAAAGGAAATCATCGTTAGAGCTGAATGCATCACAAAGTTAAGTCAAAGAAAAAGCTGGTATATTCTATGCTCATTTCCTCGGGCCCAAAATCCTGCTCCGGTGCTTAATCCCCCAATCCCGCAAAGCTATCAAAACATCCTGCAGCGAATTACCATAAGCAGTCAATTCATATTCGACCGATACAGGTGTTGTATCATAAACCGTCCGTTTAACCAGCTGGTTCATTTCAAGTTCCTTCAGCTCTTTCGAAAGCATCCTCGCAGTTATTTTTGGAATTCCGCGCTCCATTTCCTTAAACCGTTTTTTACCGGTTACCAGTGCCCCGATAATGGGCAATTTCCATTTCCCGCTTAAAATATCCAGCGTATCCCTGATAGGAATCGTGAATTGCGAACATTCAGTGTGCCCGGGTGTTACACCCTCAGTTGTTTTACTTTTTGCCATATCAGGTAGGTGGTTCTCTTTAGTATACCAGTATACTTTAGTATATCGGTTACTAAAGTATAGCGAATATAAATAACTTTGCTTTCACAAACAAAAACTAAAACAATGAATACAGCACTTTGGATTGCACAGGGATTATTTGGCGCCATGTTTATTATGGCAGGCATGATGAAATCAACTCAGCCAAAAGAAAAACTGGCTAAAAATATGCCCTGGGTTAATGATTACTCAGCCACCCAGGTAAAATTGATCGGGGTTTCTGAATTGCTGGGTGGTTTAGGCTTGATATTGCCATGGTATTTAGGTATAGTTCCTATGCTTACTCCTATTGCGGCCTGTGCCTTAGGCTTAGTAATGGTGCTGGCTGCCATTTATCACTTCAATCATAAAGAATACCCGGGTATTGGCGTTAACTTCGTTCTGCTTGCAGGTATGGTTTTTATAGCGTGGGGCAGGTTCTAAACCAGTCGCCTTTAATACACTCTTTTTATATTTGGGTGTATGAAAAAGAAAGTTCAACTCGTTTTAGGCAGTGGTGGCGCAAGGGGCATAGCCCACATCGGCGTTATTCAAATGCTGATACAGGACGGGTATGAAATAGTAGAGGTAGTGGGCAGCTCGATGGGTGCAGTGGTAGGAGGTATGTACTGTGCCGGCTTTTTGGCCCAATACACCGAATGGTTGCTGAAACAAACCAAAAGTGATGTTTACCGGTTGTTTGATATCACCTTCTCTATGAAGGGCTTTGTAAAAGGCGAAAGAATTTTCGGTGTGCTTGAACAGCTTGCCGGCAAACAACAAATTGAAAAGTTGCCCATCCCGTTTACAGCTATTGCAACCGACATGCTTACGCGCACTGAGGTCCATTTTACCGAAGGCGACCTGTACAAAGCCCTGCGCGCCTCAACCGGTATACCCGGTGTCTTTACTCCTGTAGCCGAAAACAAAAGCCTGTTCGTGGATGGCGGCGTATTGAATCCATTACCCGTAGATGTAATAACCCGCCGGGACGACGCCATCATCCTGGCAGTTAATTTAAACGGCGCCTTTGTTAATGAAAGTTTAAGTGATAAGAAAATACAACCCGACTCCGCCGATGCCCAACCCGAAAGCGAAAGCCAGGCTATTATTACAAAGCTGCGCAGCTTTTTTAATTCTGCATCAAAACCCGAGGCCAAAACGCCTGAATCTGTGGTCATTCCTTCGCTGTCCATGTTCGAGTTATTAAACGCATCTTACGATGCCACACTCGATCGCCTGGTAGAAGTTACGCTCGAGAAATATCCCGTTGATGTGCTGGTTGAAATACCCCGCAATACATGTTCGGTGTTTGAGTTTTACCGCTCAGCCGAGCTCATTAATGTGGGCAAAACAGCATACACCAATGCCATGGTCAAAAGCGGATTAAAAGAACTCACGCTTTAACAGGCTGTATTCATTCCGAAAAAATTACCCGCATTTAAATAGAATTGAATTACTTCGCTTTTAGTGCCCGGTCGGCGCAACGCATTCTGTTCATATGGCCAAGCAGAAAAAGGAGCAAAAACCTGTAGTAAAATCACCCCTTTCAGGCAATGCCTGGTTAAAGGGTAAAAGGCTTTATGCGCTTATCATATTTGCCTTCAGTTTTGCTTTATACTTTAATACCCTTTTTAACGGTTATAACCTGGATGATGAACTGGTTACTAAAAATCACCGTGTAACATCCAAAGGCTGGGACGTGCTGAAATTCAATTTCGAAGCATTTAGCTCGCCTTTGTTAAAGGACAGCAGCTTCTCGCTGAAACTCAAAAACTTTTTCCCGGTCATTTTCCGCGTTCCGTATTACCAGGATGTTTCAGGCTATAAATATGAATACCGACCCATGGTATTTGTCAGTTTCGCACTCGAGCATGCCTTGTTCGCAAAAAATACAAACACCGATGGTGGTGAGGTTGAATCAGATAATCCTGCCATCAGTCATTTCATCAATATTATATTGTATGCCTTATTGTGCCTGCTTTTGTTCCTGGTGCTTTTAAGGCTTTTCAATAATTACAGTATTATTTTCCCTTTTCTTATTACCATCCTCTTCGCTGCGTATCCCATGCATACCGAAGATGTTGCCAGCATCAAAAACCGCGATGAGATAATGGCCCTTATTTTTAGTTTGTTTAGCCTTCATTTCTCCCTGGCTTATCTCGATAAAAACAAAGCCCGTTATTTGGTGCTGGTTCTGTTTTTCTTCCTCTGTGGTATTTTATCAAAACCAACTACCATCACTTTTGCCTTACTTATTCCTCTAAGCCTGGTAATTTTTACGGCTTGCAATTATCCCAGGCTCATATTGATAACCACCATCCTCATTATACCATCCGTATTTTTTTCACGTCTTTATTCAGCGTTTCAGCAAATTGAATTAGGCCTTGTTTTATATCTTGCTGTTACGGCTTTATTCGTTTTAAAAAAACCGGCTATAATCTGGCTCCGGGTAAAGAACTTTTTTCATCAGGTTTCTTTCCGCCTTCAATCATCCGGAAGTCACGGGGAAACCAGCGACATAGATTTTAATTTCAATAACCTGAAAAAGCCGCTTTCAATTGCCCTTATTCTTTTCGGTGGCATTATATCTACCCTCATCAGCTTATATGGAATTTGGCTACGCGATGCCTGGCTAACCTGCGTTCCGTTAAGCCTTACCTGCATCCTGTTTATTGTTGCAAACAATGAATTGAAACTGATATTTGCCATTCCCTTATTTATGGTTGGCCAGTTTGCTTTAATCAGGTTTCCGTTTCACAACAACCTGGTTGAAATGGCCCTGGTCCTGTTTCTTGCAAGTCAGATATTTTCGGGTTCCAAACCTGTCCGCATGCTGGGCATTGCGTGCTATATCATCTTCGCCGGGCTTTGCGGTTTGTGGCTAGATACATTTCACTTCCTTTTTCTTATCCTTTTTATTGGCCTGCGGAACAGGAAATTACTGGTAGTTTCGCTGGTATTGCTGGCTGGTTCGGCTATCATTTCCATCAAAACATTTTACGGTGTTGTTACGGGCAGTAAAGAAATATGGAGCATGAACCTGCTGTTCCCTATCCTTTACGTTTGTTTCTTTTTATTATGGAAGGGTTACCGCAAAATAGCGCTGAATGCTGCTTCTGTCCTCTTCCCGCTGGCTATGATTGTTTATTTTACCTGGGGCCATGCCATACCCAATAACAACACTTTCGTAAATGCCCGCGGTGTTTTTCATCGTATTAGTGCTATTAAACCCGCCGACCCTACGCCGGTGCAATTCATCAGGCCCCTCAACTTCCTCGAATATCCCCTTACCAATAAAGACCCTCTTTCGTTGAAGCTGGGAACCGACCTGGAGATATTAGGAAAATATCTGCGCATGGTACTGGTTCCTTACCCCATGAGTTATTACTACGGGTACTCCATCCTCACACCACAAAAAATTTCAGATTTTATCCCGCTGCTTAGTTTACTTATACATTTATTGCTGCTCGGCATTGCACTGTATTTTTTCAACAAAAACTCCGTTATCTCTTTTTCTGTTTTTTTCTATCTCATCTCCATCGCCGTCTTCTCTAACTTTGTAACACCGGTGCCCGGCATGGTAGCCGATCGCTTTTTGCTCATTCCGTCCATCGGCTACTGCATACTGGTCATTTACATTTTATCGCGGGTATTTAAACTGGACTTTGCAGATAAGGATCTCACACAGGCCAAACTGAAACAACCATTCAAAATATCGCTGGCTTTAATCCTCCTCCTTTACTCAGGTTTAACGTTTTCAAGAAATACGCAGTGGAAAGACCAGTTAACTCTTTTCAGACACGATATAAATGTGGTTGAAAACTCAGCCCAGGCACAAAACCTGCTCGGTGTACACCTGCTCCTTTTATCCAGCCATGAAACAGATAAAGTCGTTCAGAAACAATTGCGCGAAGAAGCTGTGCCCCATTTTAAAAAGGCGCTGGAAATCTACCCTGAATTCCTGAACGCCTCATACGACCTCGGGCGGACTTATGAAGCACTCAACTTAAATGATGAAGCATTTGCGCAATATCAAACCACGGTTAAGATAGACAGCACTTTTGTTGGTCCTTATTTTAACATGGCCACCATTATGCATAACAAAGGAAACTATGAGGCTTGCATTCCCTTCTACAAAAAATTCCTTAGCCAGTATCCAAAGCAGCTTGAGGCCTACACCAATCTCAGCTTCGCATACTTCCAGTTAAAAGATTACGAAAAATCCATTGCTACAAACCGGGCTGCTATACAGGCCACCGGTAATCCATTTTATCCGCTGGTAAACATTGCTAAAACATACACTGTAATGGGGCAAAAAGACAGTGCGCTTTATTATTTTGAACAAGCCCACACCCTTAACCCAAACGACGGCGGGGTTAACCTGAATATAAACAGGTTGACAGGTAAAACGCCCCAATAATCCGCACTTCTAATTTCATGAAAAATACAACAGCGAATAAGCTATTGCGCCTCCGGCTAACAAATCTTCACCTCGTTTTCACCAACGTTTAGCTTATACGTTTTACCAATTACCAGCGCCCTGTTATCGGCCAAATGCCCGGCAGGAAAACCAAAGCATACAGGATAATTGTATTCCGCAACATGCTCGGCCACTATTTCATAGGCATCTTTTCCAAATGGTACGGGATTATCTTTTATCTCTGAAAAACTCCCCACTATAACCCCCGCCAGGTCCTGTAACTTACCCGAGCGTTTCAAATTCATCATCATCCTGTCAATATGGTAGCGGTATTCATCAATATCTTCAAGGAAAAGTATTTTGCCATAGGTATTCATGCCCGAGCGCGTGCCTGTAATGCTGTAAAGGATAGACAAGTTTCCTCCAATTAAAACACCCTCGCCCGCCCCCTTCTTGTTAAGCGTATGAGGCGCAATCAGATAGTCGTTCTTTTCTCCAAACAGTTCGCGCCTCAACGTTTCAATAGCCTCGGGGGTTCCTTTCGGAAACTGAACAGGCATTAACGAGTGAACAGACTGAATCCCTATGTTGTTCGAAATATGAGTATGCAGATACGTTACATCACTAAAACCCACTATCCATTTCGGGTGCTTCATAAATTCATCATAATTAATGGCATCCATCATGCGCACGGTTCCATAACCGCCACGCGCACAAATAATTGCTTTAACTCCCGGGTCGTCTGCGGCCTTTTGAAAATCCAGCAGGCGTTCGCTATCAGTGCCTGCGTATTGGTTATCCTGTTTCCCTATAGTATCGCCAACAATAACATGCAAACCCCACTGCTCAAAGGTTGTAATGGCCGGCGCTATCTCCTCAATGGTAATTTTGCGGGCAGTGCTGAGTATGTATATACTGTCTCCCTTCTTTAAAAACGGCGGATGTAGTAACATGGCCCAAAAATAACCACCCCCGCTCCAAACTTCAGTTTCAGACTAAATTATTTTCAACAGGCCACCCCGGGTTTATAAATATAAAGAGGTGACGTAATGTATTGATTAAAAGTCTGTAACATTATTAGGCTATCTCAATGTGTCTATTCGAAAAAAATTACAAAAAGAAAAGAGTGCATTTATATTAGGTTTTTATCCTTTACGACAACGTTGTATTGAAGAATATTTGCCTACTTTGTATCCGTCAGCAAAACAAAGGCCGCCCTGATCATCCTCAACCATGTTGGGGATGAAAGGGGGCATTCCTCCGGCTCTTTCCTCTTCTCCTATCTTATTCAATTCCCTGAACTGAAACGCAGCAGATATTGATTTTAGAGCGAACAAGCTCATCTTCACCCAATTACTTTTCTATCTTCATGCCACAAATATTCTGGCATGAAAAGGCTTTTTGTTTTACTTGCAGTTTGGGCCGTATTACTAACCTCCCTGTCAGCGAATGCGCAGTATTGCGGCGGGGCCTCAGGATCTAATATATGCTCCCCCAACAATTCTTTCCGCACCACCGGTTTCTCACCTCCCGAGGATAGCCTTCCGTGTATAATCATTGGTCAGCCTTACAGCCAGATAGTTCAGTTTCATACCCCGTCAAATTTCACGGCCGGCGGTTATAACGATCCTTTGTCTTTCATGAAAATTGATTCCGTTAACAACCTTCCCTGCGGTATGTGCTGGGCTATGGGCGAATCCAATTTTCAGATTAACGGCAACGCAACGGGATGTTTCAAATTCTCAGGCACAACCTTCGACGCCCCCGGCGAATATCAGCTGCGCATTATTGTTGATGCCACAACCACGTTTTTGGGCTTTCCCACCAATAACACCAATCAGAACCTGGCCGTTCAGGGCATCCGGTACTACGTAAGGGTAAAATTTGCCGGCGATCAGTGCGCGCCGGTAGATACCAACATTGTTGGCAATAAAACCACTCCTCCCGACACACTTTCAGCACCCACTATTACCGGCATAACGGCCGTATGCGCCGCCGGAGACAGCACTGTTTTAAGGGTTGTTCCTGATTATAATTATTACGGTTATTTATGGAGCAACGGTTCGCAATCCGATTCAATTAAAGTTAGTGTGGGAACATACTCTGTCACAGTTTACGGAAACTGCAACCGCGATTCATCCAGGCAAACAGTAACCATCGGAACAGTCAGAGATACTATAACTTCTTCCGGGCCCACCACTTTCTGCCAGGGCAACAACGTTACATTAAGTGTTCCTACAGGCGGCACTTATAGCTGGAGCAATGGTGCAACAACAAACAGCATTAGTCCGGGCGCGGCAGGTACATACCAGGTTACGGTAACCAGCCCTATTGGCTGCACCGCCGTTTCGCAGGGAGTTACTCTGACAGTAAATCCTGCTCCGGCCGATTCTATAACCGCCAGCGGCCCGCTGGCTTTCTGTCCCGGAGGCAGCGTTGCATTAAGTGGCCCTTCCGGATTAGCTTATCAATGGAGCAATGGCAACACAAGCCAGAGCATCACTGCATCGCAAAATTCAACTTACACGCTGATAGTAACCAACGGTAATAACTGCAGTGCCATTTCTGCACCGGTTACTGTTTCTGTATATGGTCTTCCAGATGCTTCAGTCACTGCCGGCGGTTCCACCACCTTCTGCCCCGGAGATAGTGTAATACTCAGCGGGCAGGGCGGTTATACCTATTTATGGAGTAATGGCGATACCACCCAGTCAATAGCAGCCATGCAGGCCGGGGGATATACCCTAACTGTAACCAATTCAAACCATTGCACGGCAACTTCGCCCGCAACAACCATTAGTCTCCTGCCGGCCCCACCCGATTCGGTTACGGCCAGCGGTCCGCTTACACTTTGCACCGGAGGTAGCGTGGTATTAAGCGCCCCTTCCGGGCTCGCTTATGTGTGGAGCACCGGCTCTAACGCCCAGCGCATACAGGTTTCGCAAAGCGGCACTTACACGGTAACCCTCACTAATGGCGATAACTGCAGTGCAGTTTCAGCACCAACAGTAGTTACTGTAAATGCCACTCCCTCTGATACTATAACCAGCAGCGGGCCCACAACTTTTTGTTCGGGCTTGACCGTTACGCTCTCGGCAATTACGGGCTATACTTACCACTGGAGCACCGGTGCTACCAGCCAAAGCATAAATGTTACCCAGGCTGGTAATTACCTGGTTACCATAACCAGCGGAAGCAGTTGCAGCGCTACTTCAACCCCGGTTACAGTTACTGTCAATCCAAACCCGTCTAATACCGTTACCACCAGTGGCCCTGCCAGCTTTTGCGGCGGAGGACACGTTACGCTTACGGCTGCGGCAGGTTTAAATTATTTGTGGTCCAACAGTGCCAGCACCCAGGCTATTTCGGTAACTCAATCCGGCAGCTATTCCGTTACGGTTAGCAACGCCAATAACTGCTCTGCCTCTTCCACACCGGTTAGTGTTACTGTGTTGCCCGCTCCTTCGGGCACGGTTACCGCTAACGGTCCTACTTCTTTCTGTCCGGGAGGAAATGTAAGGTTAACCGCCACCGCCGGGTATAATTATGTATGGAGCAATTCTGCCACCACTCAGATCATCACAGTAACCCAGGGTGGCACATACACGGTTACCGCTACCAACACCAATCAGTGCACAGCAGTATTTTCTTCTCCTGTTATAGTCGTTAACCCGGCAACAAATATCAGTACCCAGCCGGCTAACCAGGTTACCTGTATTAATGGCCCCGTTACTTTTAATGTAACAGCAGCCGGAGACAGCCTTACTTACCAATGGCAAAAAAATGGCACAAACATCAGCGGCCAGGTAAATAACTCATATAATATTCCTTCGGCGGCGTTCGCCGATACAGGTAAATACCGTGTTATAATAACAGGCACCTGTGGTACCGACACTTCAAATTATGCTTCGCTTACAGTGGCAGGCTCATTAACTTTTTCGCAGCAGCCGGTATCGCAAACTGTTTGCCTAGGGCATGCCGCAAGTTTCAGCGTGGTGGCCAACGGTGCCAATACTACATACCAATGGAAAAAGGATGGCCAAAACATTACCGGCGCAAACGCCGCAACATATACCATCAACAGTGTGGCAACTACCGATACGGGCAGTTATAGTTGCTCAGTAACAAGCAGCTGCGGAAACGCAGTTTCCGGTTCTGCAACTTTAACCATTAATTTCCCGACTTCATTTTCCTTTAGTCAGACAATATGTGCAGGCAGCTCCTTTAATTTTAACGGGCATTCGCTTACTACCCAAGGCACTTACCACGATACGCTCAGCAATGCTCATTTCTGCGATAGTGTTATAACTTTAACCTTAACAGTTACACCTGCCCCGGTTTATACTTATTCCGATTCTACCTGTTCAGGTAATCCCTACAACTTTAACGGAACGCAATTAACCACTGCCGGTACTTACCGCGATACCGTAACTACAAATTCGGGATGTGACAGCATCGTGGTTCTCCATTTGTCCATTAAACAAACGTCCACGAGCATTACCAACGCCGCTATCTGCCAGGGAGGCGCTTATCATTTCAACGGAATGAACCTAACTACCGCAGGCAATTATCAGGATACCCTGACCGGTTCGCATGGCTGCGATAGTATTGCATACCTGCACCTTACAGTTAATCAACCAAGCACTAATACAGTCTATGCTTCTATGTGCGGAAGCCGTTCGTACAATTTTAATGGCCGTATACTTTCATCGCCCGGAACTTATACTGATACACTTCTTAATGCCCGGGGCTGCGATAGCATTATTACACTTAACCTTTCTACTTCACCAACGGTTTCTTATGCCTACAATGCGTCTATCTGCGCCGGTGGCATTTATAATTTCAATGGCCGCATAGTTTCAAGCGCAGGCAGCTATTTTGATACTATCCCCGTTTCAGGTGGTTGCGATAGCGTGGTGGTACTGCATTTAACAGTAAACCAGCTAACCGGTTCTACCATAAATGCTACCATTTGCTCAAACGGCAGTTATACGTTTAACGGAAGGGCCTTACATACTACCGGTACATATTACGACACCCTGAATAACGCTCATGGCTGTGATAGTATCATTACGCTTAACCTTACTGTTACACCACCTATAACAACCAGCCTGAATGCCTCAATTTGTTCAGGCCGCTCCTACTCATTTAACGGGCAGCAGTTAACTACATCGGGCACTTATACTGCGCATTACACCGCTGCAGGCGGATGCGACAGCACGGTTACGCTGACCTTGCAGGTAGGGCCGTACGTTATCCATACCATCAACGCTTCCGTTTGTTCGGGCAGCAGCTATTCATTTAACGGCAGACAGTTAAACTCAGCCGGCACCTATAAAGATACACTTACCGCGCAGGGGGGCTGCGACAGCATTATTACTTTGCAGCTAAGCGTTACCCCGCCTTCAACGGGCTCTGTTCATGCGGCTATTTGTTCCGGAGGAAGTTATAACTTCCATGGTCGCCAGTTAACAACTGCTGGCAATTATAACGATACACTTACCGGTTCAAACGGCTGCGATAGTATTTTAACTTTAACGCTGCAGGTTAACTCGTTTTTAACCACAAATCTAATGGATACTATTTGCCAGGGAAGTTCTTATAACTTCAATGGACAGAACCTTACCACTACAGGGGTTTATCGCGATACGTTAACTGCACAGGGCGGTTGCGACAGTGTTGTTACACTTAATTTAATGGTTGCCCATAATTCAGGCTCAACCATCAACGCTACTATCTGTGTGGGCAGTACCTACCAGTTTAACGGTGTTCCGCTCGGCTCAACCGGCACCTATTTCGAAGCATTAAACGGTATTAACGGTTGCGATAGTATTGTTACGCTGCACCTGGTAGTAAATTCATTTATTACCACCAATCAGGCTGCCAGTATATGTTACGGTACTACTTATAGTTTTTACGGCCGTACTCTGAATGCCACCGGCACTTATACCGACACCCTGCAAGCCCAGGGAGGATGCGATAGTATTATTGCGCTGGCGCTTACGGTAAACCCAATTATTACGCATAATATCACGGCCGCTATATGCCCCAATGGCAGTTACAACTTTAACGGAAGGCACCTGAATATTCCGGGTACTTACCGCGATACGCTGGTTACTACAGGTGGTTGTGATAGCCTGGTTATTTTGACCCTGGATACCACTTCGGTGGTAACAACCACCGTTAATACCTCTATTTGCAACGGAAGCACATACAACTTTAATGGCCGCACACTTTCCGCCTCCGGAATATATACCGATACCCTGACCGCATTGGGTGGTTGCGATAGCATTGTTACGCTACATCTGGGTCTGTATCAAACTTATAACATGGGTACCAACCAGTCTATCTGCCAAGGCGATACCTTTTTGTTTCAGGGACACCCGTTCAGTGCCGCAGGAATTTATTCCGATACCCTGACTTCCGTTCATGGCTGCGACAGTGTGTTAACACTTAACCTTACCGTCAAAAGCTTACCGGATATTACATGGGCGCAGCCCGATACTATTTGTAATAATAACGACAGCACCCACCTTACCCTTGTACCACCGGTTCCGATCGATGGCACTTTAAGCGGCGCTGGTCTTCATGGCCTGGTGTTAACGGTAAGCGCCAGCGGGGGCACCTATCCGGTAACTTATGCATATACTGATAGCGCAGGTTGCACGGCTTCAATAACCAAAAACCTGATTGTCGAATCCTGCCTGGGCATTCAGCAGCTGACAATGGAGGCGGCCATATTTATTTATCCTAATCCGGCAAATAATATGGTAACAGCCGAGGCTGATATTTTTGCAAATGGCCATACAGCCCCTGTAGTTTATAATATGATGGGCAAGGCAGTAATGGTACCGTTTATACAGCAGGCCAATAAATTCAATTTCAATACCGAAAGCCTTGCTACAGGAGTTTATTTAATAAAGTTCAATATTGGTGGCAACATTGTTACCAAACACTTTGTAAAGGCCGATTAAAATATTTGTGCTGACAAAAAATGCCGGAGTCCCGACTCTCATCCGGCTTCGGCATTTTTTGTTTTCAGGGCCTTGATATACCTGTATATCTACCCTCCGCAGTTTTTCATATATTTGCCACCCATTCAAAATAATGGCCCCGTAGTTTAATGGATAAAACGAAGGTTTCCGGAACCTTTGATAGCAGTTCGATTCTGCTCGGGGCTACCAAAATGATGCGCAATAGATTGGTTTACAATCTATTGCGCATTTTTATTTAATCCGTATACGAGCCGTTGCACAGGCTTCACGAAAAATAATCTTCCTGTAAACCTGAATCAAGTCTCACCTATCCGCTATAATGCTATGAAGCAAACGCAGGAAGAAATGAGCAACGATACACAAGTCATAGGCATCACGATTGGTGCACTACGCGAACTAATCAGGGACATATTCAGAGAGGAGTTCTACCGGTTGGATAAATCGAGCGCCCCTACTATTGAATACAAAGACACCGACCGGTTATCCATCATGCAAGTGGCCGCTTACCTCGGCGTCAGCAGGAAGACTGTCGACAATTACCGGGCCGCCAAGTTGATACCGGAACCGGAGTATAACCTGTCGGGCAAACCGCGCTGGACGGTGGCGCAACTGAAAGAGGCCGTCAACCAGCGAAAGGCAAAACAGAAGTTCCCAGTTAGCTGACCGCTCACATCAGAACACATATTGCAGCAACGATTCAAGATGATATTATAAAAACAGTATAATGAGAGAAGTAAAGAAATACGCGAGGTTCTACCTGCAAGCACGTAAGAAGTGGGCCGGCGATAAGCAGAAGGACAAACCGGTTATCATGTGGTTCAACTACAACAACAAGTGCCTGAACACCACCACCGGTATTCACACCTGCGAACAGAACTGGGATTCAAAAAAGCAACGGTTGAAGCCGGGTGTGACCAGGGCGACCGAGGTAAACCGCTACCTCGATTTGCTCGAGCAGAAGGTCAACGACATATATTTTAAGGCGCTATCCGAAGGCACGCCCATCAATAACGCCTACATCATTGAGCGTCTGAAGAGCCAGGAACCAAAGACTAAGCAGGTATCTTTCTTCGGGGAGTGGGAGAAGTATTTCGAGATGCAAAGTATAAGGATAAAACCATCTACCCTTATCTCTCTGCGCATATCCTACAACCGGTTCAAGGCGTTTTGCAAGGTCAAGGGCCTAACCAACTTCACCTTCGAGGACTACACGCCGCAGCTCAAATCCGAATATGCGCAATTCCTGCTCAAGACAGGTAACAACAATAACACTATCCACACCAACCACCGGCGCATGGCCCGGTTCCTAAACTATGCTATGAAGGTCGGGCTGCACAGCAACGACAAGCACAAGGAGTTTCAAATCAAACAGCGGGTCGGAACAATCAAGTTCCTCGAATGGGGAGAGGTAAAACAGTTGATGGACGTAGAACTGCAACCGGGTATGGCGAGCGATGCGCGGGACTTGTTCGTTTTCTGCTGCCTCACCGGTATGCGCTACTCGGACGTATCGAACCTGAAAAAGGCAGACATCAAAGAACACACCATCAAAGGGCTCGAAGGCGTGCACTACGCGGCCCACATCAGGCAAGTGAAGACAGACCGTCCTACAGTTATCCCCCTGCTGCCCGAAGCGCTCGCCATACTCGAAAAATACAAAGACGAGAAGAACGAGTTTGCCCTGCCGCATCACGCACTCCAGTCGGTAAACACAGCCATCAAGCTGGTGGCTAAGGAGGCAAAACTGAATGCCGTGCAAGAGAAAGTAAACTATAAGGGCAGCGAATGCAAAACTACATACTCAGAAAAATGGAAGGTGCTCTCGACGCATGTTGCAAGGCGCAGTTTCGTGACCGTAGCCGCAACGAGAGGCATACCAATAAACATTGTCGCATCTATCACCGGTCAGAATCCCGCAACTACTATGAAGCATTACATGGGGGTGATAGGCCCTGATAAGTTCAGGGAGATGATGGAGAAGATGAAGTTCTGATAAAAAGCCGCATCTCAACCTGAGTGCAATTGCACTTAGGTTTTTACACCGTCCCTATATCTGATTTTGGCGGGCCTGGCCTGGTGAAAACACTCTATAATATATGACCACCGCAGCCAGGAACAACTCAGCACATCGGCGCAAGTCCTACTTATCACTCTAAGTAGGACTTCAAAATTCAGCGCAACTGCTTGGTATTCATAGCTCCCGAAAAAGATAACCGGTTACCGGTCGCTCGAACAGTCCCATTTAGCATCAATTAGCGCACTAAACAGGACTACTACTGCTTACTTCACGTCAACCAAATAAAATGACTATGGCAAGAGCAGGAACAAAAACCACCACAAGCGGCCTGGACTGGAACATCATGTTAGGCCTCACCCACCGCCTCAAACAAGACGGCAACCTGAAATTTTATTTATTGATACTGACCGGTTGTTACTTCGGGCTACGAGCCGGTGACCTCCTGAAACTGCGCTGGTGCGACGTGATTGATAAGGACGACCTCACGTTGAAGGAGCAGAAGACAGGCAAGCTGAGAAAGATAACCATCAACACGGCGGTCAAAGAGGCACTGGCCTTTGTAAGAGGTGAAATTACAAAAGTGGGCAGGTATGATGAAGCTGGTTATGTTTTTGCCAACCGGTGGGGTGAACCGGTGAGCATCAGCTACGTCAACAAACAACTGCACAAGATATTCCCCAAGTATAATGTCAAGGTCCAGAACCCGAGCACCCACACGCTCCGCAAAAGTTTTGGCCGTCGTGTTTTCGAGCAGGGTAACAAGAGCGAAAAGAGCCTGATATATCTGAGCGACATATTTTCGCACAACTCGATAGCCACCACCCGTAAGTATATCGGCGTTACCGAGCGGCAGATAGCCGACGTATACCTGCAACTTTGAGGTAAGAAAGCTTGGCCATGTGAGGGCGGGTAGTTACAAAAATTGTAACATCGGCGGCGGCGACAACCCGCCCACTTACGGCCAAACTGCCGTAGGTTGCCGAGGTAGTGACGGCGGCGGCAGAGCTCTGTAGTTACAATTTTTGTAACTCCGCCACTTTTGTTGATGTTTGACAAAAGTTAAAACACCCGGTTTCGGTCGTCCTGCCAACCTTTGTCTCTAAAGACAGAGGTTGAATGTATAGCGGAGCGGACACTTATGGCGGGTGAGGGCTTTTCGGCAACCTGTATGCAGAATGCACACAGGTTGAGAACCACCGGATAGTTACAATTTTTGTAACAACGGCCACTTTTATCAATGTTTGATAAAAGTTCAGGGCAGTTCAACCTGCGTTCGTTACAGACACAGGTTGAAAGGGTGCGTCGAGTGCCCTGCTGGCGATGCGGTAGCAACCTCGGTCTAATTATACTCAGGTTAATAAAGGCAGTTTTTTTTGTCCTGACGGTAACGCGGCACCTGTTGAAAAGGCAAAATTTGCCTTTGAACTGGCCGAGCCCATGCTATATTATATGAATGACCTGAACACCCGGCCCACTTTCGTCTTTGGAGACAGAAGTGGCGCGTATGTTTGAGCGGACGGCCAGGGTCAAGAAAGACAACCTGCAACCTGTGTTCGTATGAACACAGGTTCAGCAGCAAGCCTTTCTTTTGTAGTCGCAGCAGTTGTATCTTCTCTGTCAACCCATCGATGTGCGCGCACTGATGCCACAGCAGTTCTTCGAGCCTTTGCCTCGGTATTCTCTTTTTGTTCACCCCCATGCAGCAGAAATTGCAATCTGGAGCGTTAGGGCGTAAGTAATTCACTTCTGTATCCGGCGGCATAGGTATTCAGCAGTGGCTGAGCAGTAAATCCGTTTTTACAGCCACCGGCAGCGTCGAGGCAATATATAAAATCAGTAGGGCCTGTGGCCACTGTGGAGATGGATAACTTTATATCCTGTTTACGGGCTACCGCCTGTGAAGTGTCTCTGTTCATCTCTACATATCTTCATTCCTGTTTCTGCTATGCTCGCTGTGAGTGTTAGCTGTCCGGTGAGGTGCGCTACTGCTCGCTACTGCTCGTAATCCCCGTTTAAGTTCGTTAAAAAAAAAGGGGGCCGCCCTCCATTTCCTCCCTGTTATCTGTTACGTTTTGCCTGTCTATATTATATGTGTAACATTTCTGTTGCCGGTGGATATATAATGATATGGAAACAAACTACACCTACCCCAACGAATGGACACCGGCACCTCTCAGGGTGCGAATACCTGCATGGATTAACTCGGTTGCAGAAATCAGTAAGGCACACGGACTGGACGAAGAACGAATGAAAGTGCTGCTGCACCAGTTCTTCATCTGCTACATAAAAAACTCGAAGCTGCGCCGGTGGCATAAAGACGGCAACTTTCTCGATAACTACTTTCCCGTCAGTTCAGTGCTGCTAAAGGAGACGTGCACCAACAAATACCGCCGGTATGTTGACGCGCTTATTGAAGCAGGGGTCATCGAAAAGAAGCGGACTAAGCACGGCAATGGCTCATACTCAGTCGGTGGCTTTGCTCAGCTATACCGGTGGACCCCACCGGCTACATTTGAAGGGCCAGTGTCATTCAGGGTAGAATCGGTATCGGGCTATAAGCAGGTGAAGTCCGTGCTGGCGACCCGCGACCGATACGCTAAGCAGGGTAAGCAGGCGGCGGCTGAATATTCTAAAACCAACCCGGTATACGAGCAGCTGCTGTCTTACCTCGACGACGTGGAATTTGAAAAGGGCTTCACCGGTGAGTATGAGCAACATATCGTCACCGGTGACCTGAAATTTCTTGAAGCAGAAGCCTTCGCCAACAAAGACTTCGAGTGGTTCAGCCAGGATAGTTTCGGATACCGGTTGCACCACCCGATAGCAGCCATGCCGAAGGAATACCGCAACCGCCTGCGCTTCAAAGACAGGCCTGATGAGCAACTGGCAGTGCTCGACATCAGAAACTCGCAGCCTTACTTTTCGTCGGTGTGTATGACCAAACACTTAATAATGACCTACCTGCCTGCTTTCGCACCCATGTTACCGCATATAGAAAAGTATGAGCGCACAGGGGACTTCTACCTATATAGACAACTGTGCGTAGAAGGGCGTCTTTATGAGTTCTTTATGGAGGGCATGGGCCTTGACCCTCAAAATCAAAAAGAACGAGATAAAATAAAAGGGCTTCTTTTTTCTGCGGTATTGTTCTGTCGTTTGCGCGTTTATGGTGAGAAAAACAGGTTCCGCGAATACTTTCGGAGCGTTTTTCCGAGCGTTCACGATATGTTCCTGACGATAAAACGACTTGATGAAACTATCCTGCCTGAGCTAAAAGAAGTAATCCGGCCCACCGGTGTGAAGTTCAAATACCCAGGTAGCAACAACGCCTACAAATTGGTGTCCTGCCTCATGCAGCGGGCCGAGAGCTCAATCATGTATCAGGTGATAGCACCGAGGCTGATAGACGCCGGTATTAAGTTCGTCACTGTGCATGACAGCTTTATTTTATCGCAGGAAAATGAGGAGTTGGCTCGGGCTATTATCAAGGCCTCTTTTGAGGACATCGGCTTATCCGCACCCACGCTGTCGTAACGTCGGGCGGCTCACCATCTGCATTACGCCGCTCCTGGGCCGCGATGTTACAATTTTTGTAACATGCCCACAAAACAAAAACGGACGCCTTTGGAGCGTCCGTTCTAACTATGGCAAACAAACTTTGGTGCTACTTTATTTTGTAGCCGAGCGCACGGGCCGTCTTTAAGAACGGCTGGATATTATCAAGCGTCCACTGGTTGCACACCGCGATGGTCTTGTCTTTCAGCTTTATCATGTTCTCAGCCTGGAACGCATACCGGTCTCTCGCACCTGATAATGACCTTGCGGTATCTTCGTCCTGGAACACACCGAACCTTTTCAGCAGCTCATCGGGAAATGCAGCCTTTAATTTGGCATAAGTTATGCCTTTGTTTGCGGCAACATGGTCGGTAAGTATCTTTCTTACCAGCGGCCCTTTCTTGTAATCCGCGCCGTTGTATTTGAAGGTCGAATTGTCCCGGCCTTTGGACTTGGCGCTTGCCTGCCCGCCTGCTTTTTCAATCTCGGTTACAGCTTCAACTTGCGGCTGTTCTGCCGTAGGTTGTTCTGTTACGGTATCAGTAACTGCCGATTTTTTCGCGGCTTTGGCACCTGCTTTCTTAGGTGCCGGTTGTTTCTTTTTCATGACTTATAAATTTTGGTTATAAAATGTATAAGCGAGTGTAGCAGCAACCGGCGGAAAAGGAATTGGCGGTGACGGAAAAGTTTCCGGGCACTTGCGATTATTAGCAACTGCCAGTGAAATACCTACAGTTTCCTGCCGGGTTTACCGGTCTACATTCGACCCATGCTGTCGAAGTTGATTAAACAAAAAATAGAGGAACGGCTCGGCCAGACCGTCCGCTACCCGAAGGACTGTGACCGGCTTGCCGACCACATTACAGAGGTGTGCCGGGCATCGCTCAGCGCCAGCACACTTCGTCGGTTGATGGGATTTGTTAAGGGGATGAATGAGCCGCGCCTCTACACGCTTGATGTTATAGCTGAGTATCTCGGCCACAAAGGGTGGCGGGAGTTACTGGCTTCATTGGAGCCTGGTGCGAGTGAACCGGAACCGGTGATTGATAAGTTGGAGCCGGAGCAGGTGAAGAACGGTCAGGTGATATGCCTGACCTACGAGCCCGCTAAGGTGATTGAGATAAGAAAGGCGAGTGGGTCGTTACAGGTGGTATCGTCAAACGAAAAACGGTTGCTGCTCAACGACGAGGTCAGATTCAGGCAGCTTGAGCTTCACTACCCGCTTACCTTCACTCACCACTTTCGGCAGGGCGCCAGCCTCGGTAAACTTCAACTGGCTACGGTCAGCGGCATCACCTCGATAAAACGGGTATGAGAAACCGCCCGGTTTATCAGGCACACCTTTGTCTCCAGAGACGGAAGTGGGCCCAACCAGGCGCTACAGTGCGATGTATGGCCAGTGCGGCGGCCCAATTTTGAGCCCAGGAGCGATACGGCTCAACCAGGTTAGCTGTAACGAGCCGGGCTTAGTATTTCTACTACCGGTATAGGTGGCTGCTCCTATCGTGAAAAGAACGCGCTAAAATATTTTGCGATTTCTACCTGCATAAATTTTACTTACCGGAAAGTGCCGGGGTAAAAAAGAACTGTGGCCATCGCCAACTTCATATCCACTGCCCCAAGTATTACATCCGGTTTGCCGCTCTGCACGTCGTAGGATTTTATCTCGTCCTTGTTTCCGAAAACGGCGGTTGGCTGCTCATATCTGGCGGCCAACTCAAGCAGCTCGTCCAACGCGATTCCTTGAATGCACAGGCAGTCGTCTTCATTTCGGACAACACTTTCACCGGCGCTGGCATAGTTTAACCCATACTTAAACGGGATATAGGAGCACTTCAATTTTATAATATCCTGTTGCAGTTTCTTTAACCTGGCTTCGTTGCTGCTCGTAGTTTCGGTTGGCTTGGAGGCGCAAAGGAGCCCGAAATTTCTACTGCTGTGCATCAGTATTAAAATGTGGTTGGCGTTCGCCAGCGCATCGTCTTCAACCAGGATGTGGTTATCTTCCGGTATAAAATCATCGAAACTGTTTATGTAGGTGGCTTCCATTGTTTATATATTTCTTGTTTTTCCCTTGCATCTGTTACTGCTAACTTCGGTGATATGCGAATACAAAGAGAGCACGATGCCATAAGACTATGGGTTTACTTTTTATTAGCTGAGCCGCCCAAAAGCGGCTATAGTGACGACCAGTTGGAGGAGGTGCTTCTACGGGAGGACAATAAAAGGAAACATGCCATTAAGAGGGGGATTATGTATGATTTTCTTATTAGTTGTATAAGTCGCGACTGGCAGAACTTCTTTGAGCCTTGCGGCAACCCGGCCGGGTTCGACGGTGAAGCGCTTATCCTGATTGCGATTGATTATTACAAGGCCCTTGACACTACCGAAGGATATAGGAACTGTGCACTACTGCGCCGGGTGCTCCAGTATTATCGCAAAAAATACAGACGGTTTCTGCCTCCTCTGTCCAGAAATAAAGAAAAACTGATGCGCATTAAGAAAGAATACAGGTTAAGATACCTGAATTAACTCACCGGTTAAGCTGTCGAAGGAACAACCTGAACACCACGCCCACCGCCTCGGCCTCGCTGTTGAAGTAGTGCTCAGGCTTCACTATATCGTGCGGGTCCAGTGCCCTCAGCTTTTCGATGGCGGGCAGGTGCTCGGGCTTCACCACCGCTTCAAGCTGGCTTATGTAGTCGGGGTATCTGATAACGAATTCGATTGCATCCATGTAGGTTGTGGTTTATGGCGCAAGGTATCGTGTGGTATGAGAGGAAAAAGGATTTGAACCGTTTAATCTAAATAAACTTAGTTTTACAATCAATGCAAGATTTTCCCTGATAAATTTACTTATATGGGGATATTTTGAGGATACGACTTCTGGATAATTATATTGCGAACAAAATATAAAATATGAAATCTGGAAATGGGCGGTATAAATTCCATGAAGAAATTGGAAATATAGTCACGGAAGTTCCCGGTATAATCAAGGACCCAGCTTGTGGCGGAAAACACAACATTCCTTTGTTTTGCTCTGTCATAAAATCAAACAAAACTGAATTCTGTAATGTTGATATTTTAATCTTACAAAATAATAAAATAAAAATTTTGATGGAGATAGACGAATCTGATACGAAACCGACTCAGATTTGCGGAAAGTTTCTTACTTCAGCATTATCAAAATACTATATTCATGGACCTAAAAGCAATAAGGTTGAAGTTGAAATGGACAGTAGCGTATTATTTGTTCAAATTGTAAGTGCAAAAAAGTTAAAACCAGAATCAAAAAAAGGTGGGCAATGGGAAAATATTGAAAAAGAAATACGAGATATACTTCCTTTGAAAAACATAGAAAAATACAGATTGATTTTTGATAAAGACAATGATAGCGATAAGTTAAGAACGGAAATACTAAGCACAATTAAATCTTTTTTAACATGAAAACATACAATTTTACTTTCGCCAAAATTATTTGCCTAAACATCGCTTTTATCATTTCAGTTAATAGTGGTTTTGCTCAATGGACTTTAACAAATTCACCAAATAACAGCACATTTGAGTGCTTCGCATTTCAGGGAACAAATGTACTTGCTGGAAACGGTTTTGGACTTTACAAAACGACAGATTCTGGAGCAACTTGGTCGGCGCTTATCAATGCTAATATAAGTAGCGTTGCGATTAAGGATACAAATGTTTTTGTGGGCACTAACTATGGCGTTTACAAGTCAACAAACAATGGAAATAGTTGGTCGCCCGATACTATTGGGTTACCCTTTGATACTAATACCAACGAATGCCTTATCACTTCACTTTTAATTTATGACACAACTATATTTGCTGGAGTGTACCTTGGTGGCATTTACCAAAGAAACATTAATGATTCTAATTGGTATTCGGCTAATACAGGCATAATAAATCCTTTCTTGACAGATGTAAATCAATTTACCAAAGATACGAACACCATATATGCTGCAACGGACCAATCAGGATATGTTTATAAATCAGTCAATAATGGAATGAACTGGCATTTAGCAAACGCTGGGCTTCCAAACAATTCACAAATTAAAGCAATATACAGTAATGGCACCACAATTTATGCTGGAACATATCAGCAAGGTATTTATAAATCAACCAACCAAGGTAATAGTTGGACTTCATTCAACTCTGGAATCCCTTCGGGTTCAAAAATAAGTTCTTTTGTGGCAAATGGCTCTTGCATATTTTCCGCCACTGAAAATAATGGCGTTTATCTATTATATGATAATGACACGACTTGGGACAATGTAAACACTGGGTTAACTGAATCTACGGTTTTTTCGCTTGGTATAGGTGACGGTAATATTTTTGCTGGGGCCCAGAACGGTCTTGCAACAAATAGACAAATATGTAAAAGACCTCTATCCGATTTTTTACCGAATGCCCCCGGAGTCCCGAATGGTCAAGGCAATTTATGTGCGGGGGCAGGCAGTAGTTCTTACTCAACTTCTGGCTCCAATGTTGCAAGTTCTTATACATGGAGTATTTCACCATCATCCGCTGGCACAATAAATGGGTCGGGTTTAACCACTACAATTTTATGGGACAGTGCGTTTACTGGCATAGCTATACTAAAGGTTCAGGGTTCAAATTGTTTTGGTAGCGGTTCCTTCTCTAATAACTATTATATTACCATAGACTCCTTACCAATAGCAAGAATAACTCCCATCGGTTTAACAACATTCTGCCATGGTGATAGTGTAATCTTAACGGCGAGTTCAAGTAGTTCTTATCTCTGGAGTAATAATGCCACCACCGAGAGCATTGTAGCAACGCATACGGGGAACTATTCTGTTATGGTTACAAATGCAAATAATTGTTCAGCCACATCAATCCCAACTGCGGTAACTGTTAATCAACCAGCGGCTTCTCAGTTCAGTCAGGTAATTTGCGGTGGCGATTCATTCAACTTCAATAATCAAAATATCAAACAAAGTGGAGCCTATAATGACACGCTGCACACCATAGCTGGTTGTGATAGCGTGGTAACACTCAATCTAACAGTCAACTATGTATTAGCATCCATCAATGACACTACCTGCATGGGTGTCGCATACCTGTTTAACGGCCACAACCTGATTCAGTCGGGCATCTATAAAGACACTCTGCAAGCCGTAACCGGTTGCGATAGCGTAGTTACCCTTCGTTTATTGGTTGACACCCTTACAGTCCCTACTATAACCCGAAGCAATAATATTCTACAAACAGGGAGCTTTGCATCATACCAGTGGCTACGTAACGGGGCCGATGTCAGCAGCGCTACGACGCAAAGCATAACCATCACTCAAAATGGAAACTATAGCGTGGTTGTGACCAATGCCAATGGCTGTAGCGATACCTCGGCAGTGCTGAGCGTAACCACGCTCGGAGTGCAGGACATTACGAGTGCCTGCGGCGTGAAACTATACCCTAATCCAAACAATGGCAGCTTCATACTGGAGTTTGCTGATGATGTGGTGCGCGATGTGGACATAACCGATGCAGTTGGAAGAATTGTGATGGTCTCGGCCAAAGTATCAAGGCAGCAGAATTTTAATCTTGAACAATTGGCGACAGGCGTTTATATCGTGCGCATCAACCAGCAAGGACAAGTGCATAGCTTGAAGTTTACTTTGGTAAGGTAGCTTTTGTTGATACCATGAACCACTGAGCGAGCTACGATAGTAGAGATGTTACAATTTTTGTAACAACGAACCGGTCGAACGTAGCACGAATACGTGCACGAACCTTGTCACCTGGGTGTACTAAGGATTACTAAGCAGTCTGACTTGTTGGATTTAATTGTATTTTCGGGAGGCTTGGTAACCAAGCAATTGCTCGGTGAGAGCCCCGAGTGCTACGAAGCACTACCAAGCATATCGACAGCTTGCTCGGGGCTACCATTTTTATTTTTTTTCATTGGTAAAGAGATTTGAAAAAGGCTACTGGATACAAATCCGGATACAGTTTTGAGTGTATTCGGGTTTCAGTTGTCTATCAGATACCGTATCTTCATCACCAATGAAAGAAGGTAAATCGCCACGACCTACGAAAAAAGCAAATAAGCGGGAAACAGTAAGTAATTTCGAAAAGCCGCCTTTCCCTCCACCGCCTAAAGCTAAAAAGTATGACCTATTTCATCCATTGGATTTCGAAGCATTTAATGAATATCTTAAAGATTTTGATGTAATTAATGACGTTACGTTGGTACAGTATTTTAAAAAAAAGAGCCGATCATACATCCGTAAAATA
>Ga0364859_10189_pt1 | contig 43111 bp, 37 predicted proteins | sample ExccelAu500001D3_FD_206911 | JGI IMG/M metagenome (GOLD analysis project Ga0364859, IMG submission 206911) | Enriched cells from Trout Bog Lake Hypolimnion, Wisconsin, USA - BchlTB.Aug20.5000.01 .D3 | ecosystem: Environmental > Aquatic > Freshwater > Lake > Hypolimnion/Profundal zone | place: USA... | reverse complement strand
GAAATCAAAGTTCCCTGATTCATCAATGAAAATGTAGAAGGGGAGCTTTTGATCTGTCATGAGGAAAGGAGTCTATGTGCAGAGTTAGATAGTGGGATTGCGAGTCTCCACAACTACGACAGTCAGAACATTCTCATGGATTGAATAGATGATCCGATAATCGCTTACTCGAATTCGATAGGCATCGCGACCCGTGAGTTTGGTGGATGCTGGGGGTAGCGGATTGGACTCTAGAGTGGCCACTACCCCTTGAATACGGCGCTGGATTTTGGGTGGGAGTGTGGCCAGAGATTTGGCCGCCGATGCTTTGAACTCTATGCGGTAGGAAATCACACGAGATTCAAGTCTTGTTGCACCTGCGCCCACGGAATATTGGGGCTCTTATCCTGCATTGCGGCATCAAAAGCCGCAATGTCCTCTAGCTCTTCTTGGGCCTCGAGCAGCGACTCGTAGAGCGATGGCTCGATGATGACGGCCACATCTTTGCCGTGGCGAGAAATCCGCACCGGCTTTTTTTGGGCCGCGGCGATCACGGCTGGGAGTTGGTCTCTAGCTTCGGTCACGGATAGTGAGCTCATGGAAGAAATGTACAGAAACGTAATCATTTTGTACAGAATGGGGTAGATACCCACATGTAACCAGCGCTACACCCCTTGGCCCTTATGAAGTGTTAAGTGAGAGCGTATGCTTTTTGCATGGAATTAAAGACTGATCTCTTCATCAATGGCGCCTGGGTCAAGGGCGATGGACTACTCCCCGTCTACAACCCCAGCACAGGTGAGGTAATTGCCCAGATCTCCACAGCCGGCGACGCCGAGTGTGCAGCAGCAGTTACCGCAGCCCACAACGCTCAGGCAGGTTGGGCCAAGACCGCCCCTCGTGTGCGCTCAGAGATCTTGCGTAAGGCTTTTGAAATCATGATCGCCGAGGCGGATCAGATCGCTCGCCTAGTCTCCATGGAGAACGGCAAAGTGTTGGCTGATGCCAAAGCCGAAGTTACCTACGCCGCAGAGTTCTTCCGCTGGTTTGCAGAAGAAGCAGTACGCACCCCCGGAGATTTTCGCCACGCACCAAATGGTGACAAGCGCATTCTTGTAACCCATCAACCAATCGGCGTATCACTTCTTATTACTCCATGGAATTTTCCAGCAGCAATGGCGACTCGCAAGTTGGGTCCTGCGCTCGCAGCTGGTTGTACAGTGATTATGAAAGCTGCATCAGAGACACCACTGACCGCAATTTGGATCGTCGACATTTTGCAGCGCGCTGGCGTACCAGCAGGTGTCGTTAATTTCATCATGCCTTCAAAGACCGGCGCGATGATCTCAAAGATTCTGCATGATGATCGCGTACGAAATATTTCATTTACTGGATCAACTGAAGTTGGTCGTGGCTTGATTCGCGAATCTGCTGATCTCGTTCTGCGCACATCAATGGAGCTGGGTGGCAATGCGCCATTCGTAGTCTTTGATGATGCTGATATTGATGAAGCAGTTAAAGGCGCAATGATTGCCAAGATGCGCAATGGTGGTGCTGCTTGCACGGCAGCTAACCGATTTATAGTTGCAGCTTCTGTTGCAGATGAATTCACCACAAAGCTCAGCGCAGCAATGTCTGCCCTCAAGATGGCCGATGGTCTTGCCGACGGTGCCCAACTTGGTGCGAGTGTCTCTGTGAAGGAGCGCAACAAGATTGCAGAGCTAGTAGATGCATCTGTAGCAGCCGGAGCAAAGGTCCATGTTGGTGGCGTGCTCCCAGAAGGTGCGGGTGCGTTCTATCCAGCGACAGTGATCTCTGTGAAGAAGGACAATCCAATTTTGAGTCAGGAAGTGTTTGGACCTGTCGCACCTGTCGTTACATTTACAACAGATGAAGAAGCGATCGCGTTGGCGAACGACACCGAGTACGGTCTGATTTCCTATGTGTATTCGGGCGATCTCAAGCGCGCGATCCGCGCAGCTGAAGCGCTAGAAGCAGGCATGGTCGCTATCAACCGCGGAGTTATCTCAGATCCTGCAGCACCATTCGGCGGCGTCAAGCAATCAGGCTTGGGTCGCGAAGGTGGCTTTGCTGGAATTCATGAATTCCTTGAGACAAAATATATTGGCGTTGAGATCTAATATTTGCAGTTAAGCAAATATTAGATCGCTAACCAAAAAGGATTCTCAAAGCGCTTGACAAATGCTGCGAGCCACTCGGCAGCAAGCGCACCATCGATTGCACGGTGATCAACAGATAACGTGAAGTTGATGACTGATGCGACTTTAATTTCGCCATCAATCACAACTGGCTTCTGCTTCGCAGCACCGACAGCCAAGATAGCTGATTGTGGTGGGTTGAGAATTGCAGAGAACTCATCTGTTCCGTACATACCGAGGTTGGTCACAGAGAATGATCCGCCTTCGATCTCATTTTGCTTGAGACGACCCGCGCGAGCACGTGCGATCAAATCTTCGGTGACTGCGCCGAGCTGCTCTAGATTGAGATGATTAATCCCGCGAACCACTGGAGTGAGTAATCCATTGTCTGTCGCGACCGCTACAGAAACATCTACGTCTGCAAACTGTCGCACAGCGGTATCAGTCCAGATGCAATTAGCTGCTGGCACATCAGAGAATGCAGCTGCAACAGTCTTGAGAATGAGATCTGTGACAGAGACTTTCTTAGGAGCCCAGTCGTTATATTTTTTACGGAAGTTAAGGAAGTCATCAGCAAGTACTGGTGCCGAGAGATAGAAATGCGGAACGCTCGACTTGCTCTCAGTGAGGCGGCGGGCAATTGCTTTGCGCATACCGCTATGTGGAATGTCAGTGAATGAGCCAGCTGGAATGTTTGGAAGAGCCGGTGCCGCAGCTTTCGCTGGCGCCACCCCACCCTTAGCAATTGCTGCCTGAACATCGCGACGAACAATTCGACCATCTGGGCCAGTGCCCTGAATCAGAGCAGGATCTAACCCGCTCTCTTTAGCCAGGCGACGGGCAAGTGGACTAAGGAATAGGCGGGTTCCGTGCAGTGAGGCGCTTGGTGTTGGCGCTGCAGCTGGTGTTGGTGTGGCCGCCGCGACTGGTGCTGGGGCAGCTGGTGTTGTAGCCGCAGGAGCCGGAGTTGGCTCTGGCGCAGCTGGTGCGAGGGAAACTCCTGCATCAGCGATCGCCTTTTCTATCTCGGCAGCGCCTTCGCCTTGGGTGGTGAGCACCGCAATGGGTGCGCCAACTTGGACATGGCTGCCTTCTTTGGCCAAATATCGGCCCAGAACTCCATCGCCTTCGCCTGGAACTTCGACCAGCGCCTTCTCGGTCTCAACTTCAGCTATCGCTTGCCCATCGGTGAATGACTCGCCTTCGGCGATCAGCCATTTGGCGATAATCGCTTCGGTCGCGTTAGCCAGAACTTCTGGCATTCTCATGATGCTCGCCATTATTGAGCACCTCCGAATCCAGCTTTGACGCGATCAAGACCAGCGACGATCTCTTCGACGCCAGCAATTGCGGCGCGCTCCAAAACCTTGGAGATGCTTGGCGAGGCTTCGCCACCTGTCACACGCTGGACAGGTTGGTCTAGCCAATCGAAGTAGCGGCGCTGGATTTCATCGGCTAACCATCCGCCGTAAGACGTTCCTTGTGCACCTTGTTCGACGATCAAAACGTTGTTGGTCTTCTTGATGCTTGCCTCAACTGTGCTCCAGTCAAAGCTCGCGCGATCTAGCCAACGAAGATCAATAACTTCTGCATCGATACCAGTTTGTTCAACTGCAGTGATAGAGTGCTTGACCATCGACAAGTATGTCAGGACCGTAACATCATTGCCGGTGCGACGAACGTTCGCTTTACCAAATTCGATTTGATAGTCGAAGTCGCCTTCAAGCACATCTCCCATATCTTGATAGAGATCAACATGTTCTAGAACGAGAACGGGATCTTGTAGCGCGAGTGCAGCATTCATCAACCCGATGTACTCGGCAGGAGTAGATGCAGCAACAATGCGCCAACCTGGACTTGTGACAAAAATTCCTGCTGGATCCATAAGGTGCTGTGAACCATAACCACTACCCATCGCAACTTTGGTGCGCAAGACAAGTGGAACAGGATTATCGCCACCGAACATGTGACGAGCTTTGCCGATCTGGTTGAAGACTTGGTCTGCAGCAACCCACATGAAATCTGGATACATAAATTCAACGACAGGGCGGTAGCGACCGTCGAGTGCTAATCCACCACCAACACCTGCGAATGCATTTTCGCTAATTGGTGTTCCAAGAATGCGATCTGGATATTTCTTAGATAGCCCCTTGGTTGCACCATTGGTGCCACCGTTGAGGCGGTGAATATCTTCACCGAGTACAACAATGCGTGGATCGTTCTCCATCGCGCGATCAAGCACACCTGCAACGGCATCAACGAACTTCATCTGCACTTTTGGCGCACTCGAAGTAAGTGGCTCTAGTGTGCGAGCCGACTTAAGTTCTGATGCATCGCCACGTACACCAACGTTTACAAAGCTGGTGTCAGGCCAGAGTGATGGGCGAATGCGACGCTTACCAGCAGCATCTGGGTTAGGTTCTGTGAGTTCTGCAGCTGCCTTGCGGTTAGCTGCTAGAGCCTGTTCGCGTACAGAATCCACGCCTGCTTGATCAATAAGACCAAGTGCGATCATTTCATTTGCAACACGAAGCAGTGGATCGCGGGCACGCCACGATGCTTCTTCTTCTTTAGAGCGATAGCCGAATGCACTTCCAGGGAATGCGCCATTTTGGTGGAAGTAGCGATAGACATCAGCTTCAATGAGAGCTGGGCCTTTGCCTGAGCGCATGTACTCCTCGGCTTCCTTCATCGCCAAGTGAACGGCGAGTGGATCCATGCCATCGACTTTCCATGATGGGAAACCAAATCCGAGTGCACGTGCTGAGAGTCGAGGCTCTGCAGTTACTTCTGAAACGTGAGTAGAAACTGCATACAGATTATTTTCGATGAAGAAACAGAATGGCAACTTCCAGGCTGCGGCTAAGTTCATGGTTTCAAGCACTGAACCAATGTTGACTGCGCCATCTCCAAAGTAAGAGACAGTGATGTTGTCGGTTCCGGATTTCTTCTGTGCCCAGGCATTACCTGCACCGAGTGGAACGCCACCACCAACAATTGCATTTGTACCAAGCGCACCAGCTTCAAAATTCTGAAGGTGCATTGAGCCACCACGACCGCGGCAATAACCCTGAGCCAAGCCCAAGATTTCGGCGAGTGTGCGTTGTAAAACTTCTTGGAGTGCAGGAGTGACCAAATTGGTGACGTCTAGCTTTTGACCAGAGACGTGATTAATAACTTTTGCTAAGAACTGGTGATGACCGCGGTGCGATCCGTTAATTGCATCGTGTGTACCAAGTCCAATAATCGAACCGACTGCGCCACCTTCTTGACCGACGCTACTGTGAGCGGGTCCATGAACGAGGCCTTCGCCTGCAAGTTCAAGGACAACTTCTTCGAATGCGCGAATGAGATGGAGCTGGCCCAACATCGTCTCTAGAAGTTGTGGGTCGGCTTTGGCCCAATCTTCTGCGGTGGTGGTTAATTCAACCCAAGGCTCACTTGGGTGCAGTGGTGTGTGGATGCTCATTAGAGAACGATAGGGCCAGATTGCATCCAATCACAAGGTTTTCAGGTAAAAATCTTCCCTTTTAGGGCAATTTAGGACTAGATTGTATCCAATGAGCGGCATTCCAGGATTACGAGGCACCGAGCACATCGGCTTTACCGTCCCTGATCTCGATCAGGCCGAACGGTTCTTTGTGGATGTGATCGGCTGCGAACGCATCTACAACCTAGGTCCCTTTACTCGCGATGACGACTGGATGCAGGTGCATCTGGGGGTCCACCCACGAACCGTGATGCGCGAGCTGCGCTTCTTCCGCTGCAAATTCGGTCCCAACTTTGAGATTTTTCAATACGAGAGCGCCGATGGTCAGGCACCGCAGCCTCGTAACTCGGATATCGGTGGCCACCACCTAGCATTCTATGTTGATGACTTTGATACGGCGCTGGAATATCTCAAGAGCAAAAATGTAGAGATTATGGGCGAACCGACTGCGAGCCGGAGTCATAGTGAAGGTCAGCGCTGGGTTTATTTCAAGAGTCCATGGGGAATGCAGTTTGAGTTGGTGAGTTTTCCTAACGGCAAAGCGTATGAGGCTAACTCTGCGGTAAAACTCTGGCACCCTGCACATCCGGAGCTATAACGTGGCAAACGACAACGATTTAGCGCTCAGCCAACAGATTGCAAACTCAGTCAAAGAGGAAATTCTCGCGGGCAAATACGCGCCAGGTGTTCGCATTCGTCAAGAAGATATCGCAGAACAATTTGGTGCAAGTCGCTCCCCCGTGCGTGAAGCGTTGCGCATCCTAGAAGCAGAAGGTTTAGTCAATCTTGTTGCGCACACTGGTGCCTGGATCGCAGATCTCTCGCTACAAGAGTGCGAAGAGATGTACCAACTCCGCGAGCGGATAGAACCACTGATGATTCGTTTGAGTATTCCTGAATTAGATTCGCAAACAATCGCTCGACTGACAGAGCTGACCGTAGCGATGGAGAAAAATAATGATGTCGAAACATTTCTCAAACTCGATCGCGAATTTCACTTGCTGACTTACTCGGGTGCACAGACGCTATTGGTTGGCGATATGGTCAATCGTTTGTGGAATACAACGCAGCATTACCGTCGTGCGTATTCACAACTCCTTGCTGCATCTTCCTTTAAACCAGCACACATGGAGCATTTTCTGCTCTTAGAAGCGATGAAAAAGGGTAATTGTGATGACGCTGAAAGAATCTTGTACGGCCACATTCGCCGCACAAGATTAGAACTTTCAGAACGCTCAGATTTATTTACGCGCGAGGCGGAATAATCTTTTCGGCACGTAGCTTTTCGAAGAGATCGAAGAAGGAATCAGGAGTTACCTGAACTTCACGGAACCCAGCCTTGCGGCTCTTGCCCATGTCCGCGAATGTTTCTACCTGGCGACCAAGGTCAGCATCTGTATGCCACCATGATGCGATCTCTGAAGCTTTGTAGTTTTCCAAATTGTATTTCGCAACAATCTTGGCCCACTCTGCATCTGCGCCACCCATACGTGGTTCCAGTGGTGAGGTCTCAGCAGGATATCCAGGATCAGTTACTCCAAAATATTCTGCGATGAGCTTCCAGAGTTGGCGCCAACGAAATACATCGCCGTTAACGGTATTGAATGCTTCGTTCTTTCCCGCTGGATCAGTGGCTGACCAGACCGCGTGGCGAGCAAGTAGACGAGCATCAGTTACATCGGTAACACCGTTGTACTGCTCTTTAGATCCAGGGAAGATAAATGGCGCACCGGTCTCTTTGCAGATGCTGGCATACACAGCGAGTGTGACGCCCATGTTCATTGCATTGCCAAGAGCCCAACCGATCATTGTGTGTGGGCGATGGACAGACCATGTGAAGCCTTGTTCTTCAGCAGACTTAAAGAGAATGTCTTCTTGTGTGTAATAAAAGTTGTCGATAGGCAGGCGAGCCTGGCTCTCTTTAAATGGAGTTTCCATTGGTGTTGCTGCGTAAGACTCGAAGGGCCCGAGGTAGTGCTTAAGACCTGTGATCAGTACCGCGTGTTCGAGTGTGCGCTTCTGGGCGAATGCATCGAGTGTGTTTTGGAGCATCGCGCCGTTAACAGCGATATTTTCCTTCTCGGTGTTCTGGCGAGACCAGGTGCAGAAGAAAAGGTGTGTGATTGGAAGATCTGCGACTGCGGCTTTCACACTCTCTGGCTCAAGAACATCGCCATAGACATGCTTGACGCCTGGAACGATGATTCCTGGCTTGCGCGAGAGACCATAAACAGTGAAACCCTGTCGTTGTAGCTCTGCTGCGATGTTGTTACCGGTAATTCCAGTAACTCCGATAACGAGGGCGTTCTTGCTCATCGTTGGGTCCAATCTCTTGAGATCTCTGTAGGAGTGAATGCCTTAAATGCCTAGGCAGGATGTTATGTGAGACTACACATAAAGACAATAGTAGGAGGTGAGTGTTCACCAATGCTTGACGCTCTTGGCTGTGAGTGGAACACTTTTGGGTAGGAAGAGTGACAAATTTTTGCAGTAACCAACGACGAGGGGGTTGTGGTGGGCAGAGTCTCCGGCAAATCAATCATCATCACTGGCGCAGGTTCGGGCATTGGTGAAGGTTTTGCTCGAATATGTGGAGCTGAGGGAGCGAAGGTTGGAGTCTGCGATCTCAATCCTCAGGCTGCCGCTCGCGTAGCGGCGCATATCAATGAAAATGGCGGGCAAGCAATTGCACTCGTTGCAGATGTTTCTAAGCGCACCGAAGTCGCTCGAGCTTTTAAAGAATTCGTTGATTGGGCAGGTTCACTCGATGTGCTCTTCAACAACGCTGGATTTAACAAGCCGATGCCCTTGATGGAAGTGACCGAAGAAAATTGGAACGCCATCATGAACGTCAACGGACTTGGCGTACTTATCTGTACCCAAGAAGGTGGCAAGTACATGATCGCTCAGAAGAGCGGCAAAATTATTAACACCGCATCTATTGCTGGCCGTCAAGGTTATCCATCCTTCACCCCATATTGCGCAAGTAAATTTGCGGTGAATGCGATCACTCAAGCGACGGCGCGTGCGCTCGCCCAATACAACATCACCTGTAATTCCTTCGCGCCAGGAGTGGTTGACACTCCGCTATGGGTGACGTTGGATAAAGACCTGATGGAGATGGGGGATTCAGAGCGTCCAGGGCAAGCGATGGAAGATTTCTCAGCTGGAATTTTGAAGGGCCGTCCAGCTAGACCAGAAGATCTGCAAGGAATGGCTCTTTTCTTAGCATCTAAAGACTCCGACTATATGACAGGCCAGACGATCATGATCGATGGCGGAATGGTATTGGTATAACAATGAAAGCTCTTCAATTTATGTCGCCAAACGTAATGTCAGTCAATGATATTGCGACTCCTAAGATTGCAGACGATGAGGTTCTTTTAGCCAGTCGTTCTGTGGGAATCTGTCACTCCGATATCGAATTGCTCGAAGGTCGCTACATCATTCCATTCTCTTACCCAATTATTCCGGGCCACGAATGGTCAGCCGAAGTTCTCGAAGTTGGTAAGAAAGTAACAAAACTCAAAGCCGGTGATCGCGTAGTTGGCGAGTGTGTAATTGGCCAAGAGCACTTTGGATTTTCAATCAGCGGCGCAATGGCCGAGCATTTCATTGCCAAGGAAGATTGGTTGCATAAACTTCCGGAGAATGTCTCTTGGACACAAGGTGCCCTCGTTGAACCATTTAGTTGTGGCTACTACGCAACTGTTCGCGCAGACAACATGGATGCCAGTGACACCGTTGCAGTATTTGGTGCCGGTCCGATTGGTCTTGGCGTAATCGCTGCTAGCGCAGCTAAAGGTGCACGCGTGATTGTGATCGAACCTTCTGCCTCTCGCGCTGCGATTGCATTCAGCCTTGGAGCTGAAGTAATCGTCGATTCAACAAAGCAGAACACCAAAGATGCCGTCATGGAAGCAACCAAGGGTGTCGGTGCAACTGTCGTTATTGACGCTAGCGGACGTCCAGATGCAATGGCCATGACACTAGAAGTAGCTGCATTCCATGCTCGCTTGGTGATCATCGGAATCAGCGTTGGTGGAGTTGCTCCAACTCAAATGGGCTTGATCCAGTCTAAGGAGCTCCAAGTACGCGGAATCATTGGCTCTCCAGGCGTCTGGCCAGAGACCATCCGCTTCCTTTCACGCACCAATTTGGATCTCTCAAAGCTCGTGACTTCTTCATTTGATATTGCCGATGCTGACAAGGCGTATCAAGCAGTGCTGAGCGATAAGAGCCAGATCAAGGTTCACGTAACTAACAAGGGCAACTAATGACAACAATGCGTGCAGCAGTACTTCACGGAACACACGATCTGCGAGTCGAGGATTTCCCGAAGCCGGAGAAACTCGGCGCCAAGGATGTTCTGATTCACGTCAAGTACAACGGTTTGTGCGGAACTGATGCAACTGAGTTTGCAAAAGGTCCAATGATGGTGCCGCTTAACAACCCACACCCAAATAGTCATCACCACGGTGCCACTGTTCTTGGTCACGAATTTATTGGAACTGTTGTTGATGCAGGTCCAGAAGCCCAAGAGATGATCGGCAAGCGCATTGCATGCGGCGCTGGAGTTTCTTGTGGTGGATGTTCTATGTGCAAAATCGGACGAACCAATCTTTGTGCGCATTACTACACACTCGGATTAAGTATTCATGGTGGAATGGCTGAATACGCTGTCGCACCAAAAGAAATCTGTGTAGAAATCCCAGCTGACATCAGTGATGAAGATGCTGCATTGGCACAACCACTCGCTGTTGGAATTCACGGCATGCGTCGTTCTGGCGTCCAGAAAGGTGATCGAGTCGTCCTTCTTGGTGTCGGAGCTATTGGATCATTTGTCTGTGTCGCGCTACAGAATATCGGCGCAGAGATCATCGCCATGGATATTGATCAGAAGAGATTGGATACCGCTAAAGAACTTGGCGCTACAACAACAATTCTGATTCCAACAGATCTCACACCAGAGACCATCAAGAGTTATGTCCCTGGTGGCGCAGATGTTGTCTTTGAAACTTCTGGTGCACCAGGTGCAGCTGCACGTGCACTTGCGATAACAAAGATGGGCGGAACGCTCATGTTGATGGGTCTCAATAAGTCGCTGCAGGAGTTCCCATTTTGGGATGCTGTCTTGCGCGAGGTATTGATTCAAACAACTGTTGCGCATGTCTGCCAAGATGATATGCCGCTAGCGCTAGAGCTACTTCGCTCTGGAAAAGTGGCTAAACTCCTTACAGATCGTATCTTTCCGCTTGAGCAGGCTAACGAGGCTTTTGAGATTCTGAGCTCAGGCAAAGCTACTGGCAAGATTTTGATTGCGGCCAGCTAATGACTACGCAACCAGTTGTTGCAGTACTTGGGCTTGGAAAAATGGGCTCCGCCATTGCAAAGGAGTTATCTGCTGCGGGAGTAACACTTCAGTTGTGGAACAGAAGTCAGTCCACCACAGATCAATTAGTTGATCAATTGCAAAGCGCTAACGTTCGAGCATGTTCTACTGCTGGTGAGGCAATCGATGGCGCCAATTTTGTACTATGCACTTTTGCAAATGGTGCTGTCACATATGCAACGCTGATCGAAGATGCATCTACTCTTGCCAACGCAGAACCAGATCTCATCGTTGCAGATTTGGGAACGAGTGGAGTAGATATCGCTCGCAAGTTAACGACCGAACTCACGCAACGCAATGTTCGATTTGTTGATTCACCTGTTTCGGGAAGCATGGCAACGATTGCATCTCATCAGCTCCTTGTGATGGCAAGTGGCCAGCGTGCAGCGGTCGATGAGATTGCACCAGTCCTCATGCACTTTTCAAAAAAGGTTGCGTATCTCGGAGAAGCTGGTTCTGGGCAAGTAATGAAACTTGCTGTCAATCTCATCGTGCACACACTCGATGCTGCTGTTGCCGAATCATTGGCACTTGCAACTAAAGGCGGAGTAACACCAGAGGCCGCCTACGACGTTTTTGATGAAAGCGTGATCGCGGCGCCGTTTGTGAAATACAAGCGTGATGCATTTTTGAATCCAGAAGCTCCGGTAGCGATGCGCGTCGATACAGTCTCCAAGGATCTTGGTCTGATCACGAATCTTGGTGAGACTTTGGACGTTCCGCTGGCAGTTACTGAGGCCGTAAAGGGACTTTTTGCCCAGGCCCAAGCGGCTGGTTTTGCCGAGAGGGATATGGCCACGATCGTCGAATTCCTTCAAAAATCGTAATTAAAACGTTATAAAAAAACCTTGTTAACACCCCAAATCCCTATGTACAGTCAGAGTTAACACTTTGGACTTAATCCATATTGGGGAGAGCCAAACCGGGTAGAAACAAGGAGGCTGCAAGCGGTGAGTAGCGAGTTGATCCAGGCCTCCACAAAGCGCCTTCGTACAATCGAAGTCTCGCGTGGAATGAAGACCATGGTTGGCGCCCTCATTGCCTTGGGCGTTATCTGCGCAATCTTTGTGCCAGATAGCGTAAGCAAAGGTGCACTACTTGGAATGCTTCCATTTGCGGCAGTGCTTGCAATTATTTCTCTTGGTCAGACGCTGGTAGTTCAGCAAGGCGGAATCGATCTCTCTGTTGCAGGTTCTGTCTCACTCGCCGTTGTATATGTGACGCGTCTGCCTCAACAACAGAACAGCCAGCTATGGAAAGCTGTTTTGGTTGCGCTAGCGAGTGCGATCGTCGTCGGTGTTATTAACGGAATTTTGATCAGCCGCATCGGCATCAACGCAATCGTGGCAACGCTTGGAATGAGCTCACTTGAGTACGCAGTCATTATGGCTATCTCTCAAGGCTCTCCACGTCGCACAACAAATTTGCTCAATCACATCGCCGCCAACCTCTTCTTGGGAATTCCAGATTCGGTTTACTTCGCTGTTATTGCAACAGTTCTCGTGACGCTATTTCTCAAGCGCAGTATCGCGGGTCGTCGATTTGAAGCCATTGGTGCAAGCCCACGTGCAGGTTTTGCTGCCGGACTCAAAGTGCAGAAGCATCAGATGGTTGCCTATGTATGGGCCCAACTTCTCTACTGCCTCGCAGGTATTTTGCTCGCTGGAATTTTGACTCAACCAACTGCCTATCAAGGTGACAGTTTGGTATTCCCATCTGTGACCGTCGTTGTACTAGGCGGAACATCACTGCTTGGTGGACGTGGCTTCCCTGCTGCATCAGCAGTTGCCGCTCTCTTCCTACAGCAGCTCAATCAAATGGTTTTGACGCTTAATGTCCCATTCGGTATTCGCACATTAGTCACTGCGATCGCACTACTTATCGGAATTGCGCTCTACACAATTCGCTGGGAATTGGTAAAGGCGCGACTTAAAGAATTTACTTCCAAGCGGAAAGTAGGGGCCGTTAGCGCCTAAGCGCTAGAAATCCCACACACAGGTTTCGGCAATACTGCCGAAAGTGCGACACCGTTGCCGCACATCTTGGAGAGGAAAAACATTGATACGCAATAGAAATCGCGTTCTCAAAGTTGCAAGTGGCGTTGGAGCAGTTGCAATGCTTCTCACGACATTGATCACATCTGCTGCAACTAGTACGGCTGCCACTGCACCTTCCTGGTGCGGTCCAAAGCACATCACAATGGCACTTACAGATGGTTTCGGTGGAAACTCATGGCGCCTAGTAACAACAGCTTCTGCTCGAGATGAAGCAGCAAAGTGCCCAAGCGTTACAAAGCTTTACTACGCTGATGGACAAGGCAACACATCAAAGGCAATCTCAGATATCAAGGGATTCGTCGCAAAGGGCGTTAACGCTCTCGTTGTATTCCCAGATGCAGGTAAGGCAATGCTTCCTGCTCTTCGCGCAGCTTATAAGGCTGGCGTTGTAACAGTCCCTTACCGTGTTTCACCTGGCGGAACAGCTGGCGTCGATTACACAGCATTTATTGGTACACCATTCGCACAAGCTGGTCAGAACTGGGCACAATTCGCGCTTCAGGCTCTACCAAAGGGCGGAAACGTTCTATTCCTTTCAGGTCCAGCTGGTAACAGCCAAGGTATCGAAGAGGCTCAAGGCTTCTGGGGCGCTCTTAAGAACCACCCTGAGTTCAAGCCAATCGGTGCACAACCTTTCGAAGTTACAAACTGGGATCCAGCTCTAGCTCAGCAAGTTTTGACAGCTGATATCGCTGCAAATCCAAAGATCGATTTGATCTTGTCTGACTTCGGTCCAACACTTGTTGGTGCTCTTACAGCAGCTCAGAAGACAGGCTGGAAGATTCCTGCAATTGCAGCATCTGACGGAAACGTCCTAGGTTGCTTCTGGAAGTCAATGCAAGCTACAGATCCATTCCCAATGATGACTGTATCTACACAGAACGACCATGCTCGTCTAGCCATTGATTATGCAGTTGCAAAGGCAACAGGCGGCAAGGTTCCAGCAAGCACTCAATATCCTTCTCTTCCATTCGAGAACTCAATTACTGGAAAGCCAAATCCAGTTGAATGTCAGCCATCACTTCCAGGCGACATCTACTTGTCAGCACAGCTTTCAGGTGCAGCACAAGCAGCTCTAGGAAAGAAGTAATAGCTAGCTAAGTAACGTAAGTAGAAGTTCGGTTGGCTACGGAGAACCCGTAGCCAACCTGACTTTTTAATAGTCATTTTTCTGAAATTAATTCTGCAATTTATTCCGAAAAGGTGTCCCTGTGAGTAATTCACCATTAGTTCTTTCTAATATTTCTAAGAACTATTCTGGCGTTGCAGCCCTGCGAGATGTATCTCTAGAAGTTTTCGCTGGCGAAGTGCATGCCCTCTTGGGTGAAAATGGAGCGGGAAAGTCCACGCTCATGAACGTTGCATCAGGAACCACGATTCCAGATGCTGGAACTATCACCGTTGATGGCCAGGTGATCGAGAAACTCTCACCTAAACTCGCCTCGGATCTTGGTATCGCATTCGTGCATCAGCACCCTGCAGTTCTCCCAGACCTGACTGTGGCTGAAAATATTCTTATTTCGATTCCTAAAAAGTTCCTAAAAGCTTCAGGTAGCGCTAATTCTGCTATGCGCGCAATGCTTGATGATTTTGGACTTAATGTTGACCTAAAAGAACGCGTGGGTTCACTCTCGGTTGCTCAGAAACACCTTCTAGAGCTTGCGAAAGCATTTGCAATCCACCCTAAGATTCTAATTCTTGACGAACCAACAGCGCCGCTTGGTCAAGAGTCAGTTGATCTCTTGTTCGATCGTGTCGGTCGGATCATCAAAGAAGGTACTGCGGTTATCTACATCACTCACCGCATGGCAGAAGTTCGTACTCTGGCAAAGCGAGTCACAGTCCTACGCGATGGAAAATTCCGCGGATCCTCCCTCGTCTCAGATATCACAGACCACGAATTACTCACGCTCATTGTCGGTCGCGAATTGGAATCAACATTTCCTGCAAAGCATGTATCGACCTCAACAGATCACGAGTTCTTGCGAGTAGAGAAGCTCTCCTCAGATGAGTTTTTTGATATCTCAATCGAGGCTAAACAGGGTGAGATCATTGGTATATCTGGAGTTGTCGGGAACGGTCAAAGTGCACTTCTGCGTGCTTTAGCGGGCACAGCAAGCGCTCAAGGTGAAGTGACCATTGGGGGCAAGCTCTACACCCAGAAAGATTTGATCAACAACGTTGCGTATATGCCAGCTGATCGTCATGGCGAAGGTCTCATGATGTCTCTCTCTGTACGTGAGAACGCTGCCCTGAAGGCGCTACATTCTTTTAAGTCTGGCTTATTGGTCAATCGAAATCGCGAAGTGAAGACGGTTACTGATTCGTTGAATTCAATAGCAGTCAAGACAGCCTCGGTAGATACATTAGTTTCTGCGCTCTCTGGTGGTAACCAGCAGAAGGTCGTGATGACTCGTGCTCTGCTTTCAAATCCAACGATGTTGATTGCCGATGAACCTACCCAAGGCGTAGACGTTGGAGCTAGAGCCGAGATCTATGCGATTTTACGTGAGATCGCACAAAAAGGAATTCCAGTGATCGTTGCATCTTCTGATGCCAAGGAGCTCGAAGGCCTCTGCGATCGTGTTTACGTGATGTCTCGTGGACATATTGTCGAAAAGCTTGAGGGCGAGGACATTACTGAGGCCGAGATGGTGAAGGCCGCGGTTGCATCAACAACTCTCATTAAGCAGAAGAACGAAGAAGGAAAACCTGAAGCAAAATCTGGCAGCCTTCGTAGATTCATCAAAGGCGATTTTATTCCGCCAGTTGTTCTCTCCATCATTATGGTCGGACTAGGTATCTATATTCATTCAAAGAATGGTCGATATACCTCATCTTTTAATATCAACTCGGTTCTTCAGTTGGTCGCTGCACTCGGATTTATCGCAGTTGGTCAAACCATAGTTATGTTAGTCGGTGGCATGGACCTCTCGGTTGGACCGATGGCCGGCTTCCTACTGATTGTCGCCTCCTTCTTCGTGCATGACGGTTCAAAAATGACCAGCATTATCTTTGCATTCGTGCTGATGTTTGTTTTGGCAGTCGGTGGTGGCGCTATGAACGGAGTGCTGATCCGATATGGCAAATTCACAGCAGTAGCAGCTACTTTGACGGCCTATATCGGTATCCAGGGCGTGAGCTACATGTTGCGCGAAACTCCTGGTGGCTACATCAACCAAAATGTTTCAGCAAAAATCACAGGTTCACTGGGCCCTATTCCAGTTGCTTTTATTATCCTCGGAATCGGTTCATTTGCCCTTGAGTATTACGTCCGTAATTCGCAGTGGGGCATGCGCCTTCGCGCAGTTGGATCCGATGAAGAGTCAGCTCGTCGTCTAGGTATCCAAATCAACAAGACAGTAATTAGCGCCTACATTCTCTCAGCAGTATTCGCCGGCTTTGGAGCGGTCATGCTGATGGCTCAATTGGGAATCGGTGACCCAGCGCAGGGTACGTCGTACACGCTTCAATCCATCACAGCTGTTGTTCTAGGTGGTACCTCGTTACTTGGTGGACGAGGTTCTTTCATCGGTACCCTCTTTGGTTCAATGTTGTTGATTCAAGTACTTAACGCGACCACATTCTTGGGACTATCTCAGACCTGGCAGTATCTGTTCCAGGGTTTGCTTGTGATCGCCGCAGCAGTTATTTACACAACCACCCGCGCCTCGAAAGGGAAAAAATAAATGAAAGCAGCACGTTTTCATGGCCAGAAAGATATTCGAATTGAAGATGTTGCCAAGCCTGGTGCACCAATGCCAGATGAAGTTGTTGTAGAACCGCTCTATTGCGGAATTTGCGGAACTGATCTACATGAATATGTTGTTGGTGCGATCGTGACACCTACAAAGCCTCACCCACTTACGGGCGTCACCAATCCACAAATCTTGGGCCACGAATTTTCCGCACGTGTTATTGAAATCGGAAAAGATGTTCGCAATGTGAAGGTAGGCGATCGAGTAGCGATCATGCCTGCAATCGTTTGTGGTCGTTGTATTCCTTGTCGCACAGGTAGAGGCCATCTCTGTGAACTCTTTGCATGCACTGGTCTCTCCGCCCCAACAGGTGGACTTGGCGAGATCGCTGTAGTCAAGGAATACCAAGTAGCAAAACTCCCTGATTCAATGTCAGATATTGCAGGTGCACTTGTTGAGCCTGCTGCTGTAGCTGCTTATGGAGTGGATCGCGTAGGAGTTACTGGCGGTGACATTGTTCTCGTCTCTGGAGCAGGACCAATCGGAGCCCTCTCCGCACTCTATGCAAATGCTCTCGGTGCATCACAAGTAATCATTGCTGAACCAAATCCTCACCGCGCAGCTTTTGCGAAGTCCCTTGGCCTCGGCCCAGTTCTTAATCCTTTGGATGAATCTTTTGGCGCAACCATTATGGACATTACCGAGGGTCGCGGTGTTGATATGGCCGTAGAAGCTTCAGGTACAACTGGTGGACTGACTGGCTGTATGGACAATATTCGTCGTAGCGGAAAAATTGTTCAGACAGGTCTTCACACCAAGCCAGCAACTATCAACGCTATGCAGCTATCTGAGAAAGATATCTCTTATGTTGGTTCTTGGTGTTATCTCATTACTGACTGGCCTCGCGTTATTCGCCTAGCCGCATCTGGAAAGTACCCAATCGAGAAGATGGTCAGTAGCGTGATTGATATTGATGATGTCGTCACTAAGGGCTTTGATGTCTTGATCGACCCTAAGGGTGATCAGATGAAAGTGCTTGTACAAGTAAATAAATAATTGAACAACAAAAGCGCCCCCTCAGATTGTTGAGGGGGCGCTTTTGTTTTAATTCACATTCGGGTTAAAAAAGAGGCTTGAGTGAACTCAGGCTCGGACGGTTCTTCAGATATTCCTGTGCTGCTGATTCACGCAATTCTTTGTCATAGTAAGCCCATTCGATGAGTTCGAGGGCTAGACCATCTGGATCACTGAAATAACACCAACGCCAACCTGCAAGAGGACCTTCATCAACAACATTGACATCTGAATAAAACTTGACGCCTTTGGCTTCGAGTTCAGCTTTTGTTTTATGAATGTCATCGACGTTAAAACATACATGAGCTGCGCCCAAGTGATTATTTGGTACTGGTTTGCCGGCTAGATCAGCTCGATCTGCATACTCAATAAGTTCAAAAGTCGTTGTCTCATCTACCCACAGTGAGACCTGCCGCAATTTGGCCCCTGGAACTCCAACGCCATTGGAGAGCTCGGGTCCCTCAAACCAGCCTGTTGGTTCATTCTGGAATTTGAATCCCAAAATGTCGTGATAAAAATAGATAGACCGATCAAGGTCACTACAAACCAAACCCACGTGGTGGACATAATTCATTTTCATACAATCGACCTGCCTCTCGAGGTGCTTAAGATGGAATTAGGTTACCGCTGTGAAGTGTGACTGTACAGACCTTGTAAATCTTAAAAAATGAATGGATAATAAGGGTATGCGTGATCCCATTAAGTACCTAGGTCCGCGCCTCAAAGAGATCCGAACCCAATCCGGAACATCCCTGCGTGAGGTTGCCCGCCAGCTCAATGTCTCGCCATCATTTCTCTCCCAAATTGAAAACGGGAAATCACAACCTTCTGTTGCGACCCTGTATGCCATTGCAAAACTTCTTGGCGTATCAGTCGACGTTCTTTTCGAGGCACAGGGAAGCGACGCTCCACCGAGCACCGGATTAAAAGTTGAAGTTGTTGGCGATACTTTCGAACATCCAGCAGATGCATGGGACTCATCCCGAGCACGAATTTCAGCCGTAAATCCCAATAATCGCAGCGTTATCGTCATGGAGAGTGGAGTTCAGTGGGAGCGCTTGGCCGCTACAGCCGAAGCGAACGTTAATTTTATGGAGATCTCTTATGCTCCTGGAGCAGAGACAAATAACTCGGGAGATATGATTTTTCACGATGGTTTTGAATATGGCTACGCCCTTGAAGGCGAGCTCGAACTGACCATCGGAGACCTGATTCTCCCGCTCGCTGCTGGTCATTCAGTGGGCTTTGATTCTTCTATTCCGCACCGATTCCGTAACGTAGGTTCCGCGCCATTTAAGGGCATCTGGTTTGTGCACGGATGTGTTAAGCACTAATTCATAACAGTTGTGTTATACATGCCAAAATAGGCAGTTTTACGCTCAAATCCATTGACACCCCTGTTTGCGTGGTGTTAACTAAGAGAGAACATCTACCGAGAGTAGTTCTCTAACCCAATGGAGTGAGCAATGGCGATTGCAACATATGGAACAAATGGCGTCGACTGGGAAAATCGCGTTGATTTTGAACGCTTACGCACCGAGCGCCTTGCTCGTCTCAAAGCCGAGCTCAATAATTCCAGCCTTGGTTCTCTTCTAACATTCGACTTCCACAATATTCGCTACATGACATCCACCCATATCGGTACGTGGGCGATGGACAAGATGATTCGCTTCTCGATTTTGCCTCGTGGTGGTGAGCCAGTTCTATGGGATTTTGGTTCAGCTGCAAAACACCACACGCTACAAACTCCATGGTTGGATAAAGCGCACGCCGACGCTTCTGCCAACGGACATGCTCCTCATCATGATGCAGGGCCACTGGTCGGTTCACGCGCTGGTATCTCAACTCTGCGTGGCGCTATTAGTCCTTCTGCAGGTCAAGCTGAAAAAACAGCAGAGAAGATTTATGAAGTTCTAAAAATTTATGGTCTAGAGAATGAACCACTAGGCGTTGACATCATTGAGCCACCAATCATGTTTGCATTGCAAGCTAAGGGAATCAAAGTTGTCGACGGACAACAAATTTTTCTAGCAGCACGACGTATCAAAACTAAAGATGAGCTCACATTGCTGACAACAGCAGCATCGATGGTTGATAAGGCATACGAGGATCTCTATTCATTCTTGCGTCCTGGCGTAAGAGAGAATGAATGTGTTGGTCTTGTTGCAAAGACTTTGTACGATTTAGGTTCAGAGCATGTTGAAGGTGTGAATGCAATTTCTGGTGAACGCTGTTCCCCACACCCACATGTATTTAGCGATCGACTTATTCGCCCAGGCGATCCAGCATTCTTCGATATTTTGCATAGCTATATGGGTTATCGCACCTGTTACTACCGCACCTTTGCGGTCGGTAGTGCATCCCCTGCGCAACGCGATGCATACAAGATTTGCCGCGAATATATGGATAAGGCAATCGCTTTGGTTAAGCCAGGCGCAACAACTGCAGATATCGTGAAAGTCTGGCCAAAGGCAGAGGAGTTTGGCTTTGCGAATGAAGAAGCAGCTTTCGCTCTTCAGTATGGTCACGGAGTGGGACTCTCTATTTGGGAGCGCCCAATCTTTAGTCGCATGATTTCACTCGAACACCCTGAAACTCTTGAAGAAGGCATGGTTTTCGCGCTGGAAACCTACTGGCCAGCTAAGGATGGTTGGGGAGCAGCGCGTATTGAAGAAGAGATCGTTGTCACCGCAACTGGCTGTGAAGTAATCACAAAGTTCCCAGCAGAAGAGTTGTTGGTTGCAGGTCAGCGCTACTTCACCACAGGTGGATGGCTTAACACAATGCGTGATTCTCAATCACACCTCAACACCGACACCTTCAATCACATTGGAAATGGTAAGTAAGAATGGATTTGGGAAATGGCTACGGCCATCTAACATATTCAACACTTGTCCACCCAGGTGATACGTGGAGCGATATGAAGAGTTCACTCCAGACTTACGTCCCAGACGTGAAGAAGCGTGTCAGTCCTGATGCACCATTTGGCGTATCCCTTCGTTTGGCCAACGCATCAGTTGAAGAGTTACTCGCAAAGCCAGAAGAGCGCGCATGGCTTAAAAAATTCTTGCTCGATAATGATCTTTACATCTTCACGGTCAACGCTTTCCCTTATGGACCATTCAAGGGTCAGCGCGTCAAAGAGCAGGTGTATGAGCCTGATTGGACTACAGAGCAACGAACAAAGTACACAACCAACATTGCCGATATTTTGGCTGAAGTCACTCGTCCGCAAGATGAGCCAACAATTCAGACAGCGCCGTTGGCATTTCGTCCAAATGTAACCTCACCTGAATATGTCACAGCATTTAACGAGAACATTTACAGAGTCATCGCCCACTTAATGACCTTGGAAAAGAAGACCGGGCATCGGGTAAAGCTTGCAATTGAACCCGAGCCACATTGCTACTTGGAGACAATCCCAGAGACCGTTGAATATTTTAAGAAGGATATTTATAGCCTTCATGCTGCCCAGCGAGTAAGTCACTACTCTGGCCAGCCACTGGCAGAAGTCTTTGGTGCGGTTCGCCGTTACCTCGGCGTCGTTCTCGATATTTGCCATCAGTCAGTCGAGTTCGAGAACATCACAGAAGATATTGATGCTCTCTCACAAGCTGGAATCCCTATTTTTAAGCTACAAGAGGCCGCTGCGCTCAAGGTCGATAACGTGACTCCAGAGATTGTTGCCGAGCTGAAGAAATACACCGGCACCATCTATCTCTCACAGACCACCCAGATGCGAAACGGGGAATTAACCCGCTTCCTCAATCTCGAAGATGCGATTGAAGCTTGGGAGGCGGATCCAGGACCACGTGAATGGCGTACCCACTTCCACGTTCCTGTATTCCTTAAAGATTTGGGTCCCTTCCAAACTACCCGCAATGGAATTGATGATGCGTTGGCAGTTCACGCCAAAACTCCGCTCTCAACTCACCTCGAAATTGAGACATACACATGGGATGTTCTACCCGAGCACCTCAAGACTGGTGACATCACAGAGTATGTGGTTCGCGAGCTTGAATATGTAAAGGGAGAACTTGAGCGCCAGATTGCAGCGCTCAAGTAACCTGAACTTAATTTTATTTAAGCGCTGCCTGAAGATTGGCAAACTCCGCCTGAAGTTCTTGAGGTAATTTGCTTCCGATCTTCGCAAACCATTCTTCGATGAGCGGTACTTCCTGACGCCATTCTTCGATATTTACTGCAGAGACTTCTTGCATTGATTCTTCGCTGAGTCCAAGCCCTGCGATATCAATTGCTCCTGGTGCAGGTGTGCGTCCAATTGGAGTAGGTACAGATGTTTGTGCACCTTCTACCTGTTCAATTGCCCACTTGATCACCCGAGAGTTCTCACCAAATCCTGGCCACAAGAATTTTCCGCTTGAACTTCTGCGGAACCAATTCACATAAAAGATATGTGGCATCCGATCACTCTTGCGACCCATCGCTAACCAGTGGTTGAGATAGTCACCCACGTGATAACCAATAAATGGCAACATCGCCATTGGATCGCGACGAACAACTCCTACTTCTCCAGTCGCTGCAGCTGTTGTCTCGGACGAGAGCGTTGCACCCATGAAGACGCCATGCTGCCAATTGTTAGCTTGCACCACGAGCGGGATTGTTGTTTTACGGCGACCGCCGAAGAAAATAGCTGAAATCGGTACTCCTGCAGGGCTCTCCCATTCAGGGGCGATGATCGGACATTGTGCAGCCGGAGTGCAGAATCGTGAATTGGGGTGCGAGGAGAGTTCACCTGACTCGGGTGTCCACGAACGCTTCTTCCAATCGGTTAAGTGCGCAGGAGGCTCCTCTGTCATTCCTTCCCACCAAACATCACCATCATCTGTGAGTGCAACATTGGTGAAGATTGAATTGCCATGTTCGATAGTTCGCATTGCATTGGCGTTGGTGCTCCAACCAGTGCCCGGCGCTACACCAAAGAATCCATACTCTGGATTAACTGCATAGAGACGACCATCATCACCGAATCTCATCCAAGCAATGTCATCGCCAATAGTTTCTACTTTCCAACCTTCAATCGTCGGATCTAGCATCGCGAGATTAGTTTTGCCGCATGCAGATGGGAATGCAGCTGCGATGTAATGAGGGTTGCCATGTGGAGGAGTTAGCTTCAGGATCAACATATGTTCGGCCATCCAGCCTTCATCGCGTCCAATCGCTGATGCAATTCTTAGCGAATAACATTTTTTACCAAGCAGAGCATTTCCGCCATAACCAGAGCCGTATGACCAAATTGTTCGCTCTTCTGGGAAATGGACGATGTACTTCGTGTCATTACATGGCCAGGCAACATCTTTTTCACCTTCATGAAGTGGCTTGCCAACGCTATGGAGCGCTGGGACAAATCGTGCGTCAGATCCCATTGCTTCAAGTACTTGTGTGCCGATTCGAGCCATGATGTGCATCGAAGCTACAACATATGGGCTGTCGGTAATTTGTACGCCATACATTGGATCTTTAGCATCCAGTGGTCCCATGCAGAATGGGATTACATACATAGTCCGCCCGCGCATACTTCCACGGTAAAGCTCTTGCATGATCGACTTCATGTCTACTGGATCCATCCAGTTATTGGTTGGACCGGCATCAGATTCATCGCGAGAACAGATATATGTGCGATCCTCTACGCGAGCGACATCTGTCGGGTCGGAAGCGCACCAGAACGAATTCGGTTTCTTCTTCAGGCGAACAAAGGTGCCTGCATCGACAAGTGCGGTAGTAATTCGCTCCCACTCACTCGCGGTTCCTGTGCACCAATAAATCTCATCTGGGCTGGTAAGGGCTGCTATCTGGGCGACCCAGGCAATCAACTCTTTGTGGGCTGTTGGCGGGGTATTTTTAAGGAAAAACGATGAAGAGGCCACGTTGACTCCCGACGTTAGGTGGATAGCCTCTCAATAGTAAAGTCAGGGTTAACACTTAGGCTAGGGTTGTTAACCAATACAAAACGTGGTCTTCACCACCAATTACGCTCAATCAGGCCCAGGTTGGGGCATATTCAGGGCTATTCCCCGGCCAATCCGATCCACGTCCCACCTAAAAAGGAGCGAGTACGCTCGGCACACTTAATAAAAAATAGGAGCAATCGCTTGTTAACTCAGATTTTGAAGAAATATTGCGCCCCCTACAAGGGTCAGGTCGCACTGATTTTGCTCATGCTTCTCGTTCAGGCCATCGCATCGCTCTACCTTCCGAACCTCAACGCCGATCTCATCAACAATGGCGTTGCAAAGGGAGATGTCGGATATATCTGGCACATCGGCGAGATCATGCTTGCATCTTCAGCTTTGGTGATGGGCGCTTCTATCTGGTTGGCATTTCTAGCTGCGAAAGTATCGATGGCATTTGGTCGCGATCTGCGCACAGCTGTCTTTACGGCGGTCGAAGGTTTTTCAGCACGCGAGCTCAATAAATTTGGCGCTCCCTCATTAATTACTCGCAACACCAACGATGTGCAGCAAGTTCAACTAGTTCTCTTCATGGGTTTCACAATGATGATTGGCGCCCCCATCACGGGTGTAGGCGCGATCATCATGGCGCTGCGTTCAAACCTCAAACTCTCTGGTTTGTTGCTTGTGGTGCTTCCGATCATGTCACTTCTCATCGTTCTCCTGTTACGACGGATCGTCCCTGCTTTTCGTGTCATGCAGGTCAAGATTGATCGAATTAATCTCGTGCTTCGCGAACAAATCGCCGGTGTGAGAGTTATCAGAGCATTCGTTAAGACTCGTCAAGAAGAAAGTCGATTTGCTGATGCTTCACTAGATCTGATGCGCACTCAATTGCGTGTAACACGCACATTTGCAGTGATGTTCCCATCACTCTCAATGATTCTTAACTTGTCCTCGGTGGCGGTTATCTGGTTTGGCGGAAAATTAATTCAATCCGGCAATCTGCAGATCGGAAATATGACTGCATTCTTGAGTTACATCATGTTGATTCTTAGCAGCGTCATGATGGCAATCTTTATGTCATTACAAATTCCTAGAGCAGCTGCGTGTGCTGAAAGAATTCAAGAAGTTTTGGATACCAAGTCATCTGTGATTGAAACTATTACGCCGATTGAACCTAAAGAGCGTCGCGGCGTGCTTCAATTTAATCAGGTGGAATTCCGCTACCCCGGTGCTGAGCATCCAATTCTCTCTGACATCTCGTTTACCGCTGAGCCGGGGAAATTCACTGCGATTATCGGGTCTACCGGTTCTGGAAAGTCGACGCTTCTCAACTTGATCCCTCGCTTCATCGATGTAACAAACGGATCAGTCACTCTTGATGGAGTTGATGTTAGAGATCAACCCCTTGAATCCGTCTGGTCAGAGATCGGGTTAGTCCCACAGCGCTCATTCCTATTTGGTGGAACGGTCGCGCAGAATTTGCGTTACGGAAAGGCAGATGCGACAGATGAAGAATTGTGGAGTGCGTTAGAGATAGCGCAGGCCCGAGATTTCATTGATGAACTACCAGAAAAACTTGAGGCGCGTGTTGCGCAGGGCGGAACTAACTTCTCCGGTGGTCAGAGGCAGCGACTATCAATTGCTCGCGCGTTAGTAAAGCAACCGCAAATTCTTATCTTTGATGATTCTTTTAGCGCACTTGACTACACCACTGATTCAAAACTTAGAAGTGCGCTCCACAATGTTATGGGGCACACCACCATGATCGTCGTCGCTCAGCGCGTCTCAACAATCTTGCAAGCCGATCAAATTGTTGTTCTTAATGAAGGTCGGATAGCTGGAATTGGAACTCACGTAGAACTTATGAAGAGTAGCGAGACCTATCAAGAAATTGTCCTATCCCAATTGAGCCCAGAGGAGGCGGCATCATGAGTCAGCGCGCACCTCAAGGCGGTCGCCCTCCAATGGCTGGCGGGGTAGGCCGCGGCGGACCCATGGCAGGAATGATGGGTGGGCCGGTTCAAAAGTCGAAAGACTTCAAGGGATCTTTGCGTCGTCTCCTTCGCGAAGTGGGCGAGGAGCGCAAGACGCTCTACGTAGTTTTTGTACTTATAACTACCGCGGTGACCATTGGATCACTTGGCCCAAAGATCTTGGGACATGCAACCAACAACATCTTCTATGGATTTTTGGGGCGCAAGCTCCCGGCCGGTCTTACCAAGGCACAGGTGGTCGCACAGCTTCGAGCTAGCGGACAAAATACCTATGCCGATGTAATTAACAAAAGCGGAGTTGTTCCAGGCAAGGGAATCGATTTCACTGCTGTAGCTCACTGGATCTTCTTGGCGATCGGCTTGTACATCATCTCCTCACTCTTCCTCTGGTTGCAGCAGTATTTGATGGCAGGTGTAACTCAAAAGACCGTCTTCAGATTGCGCCGTTTGGCAGAAGAGAAGATCGGCCGACTTCCATTGAGTTACTTCGATGGAACTTCTCGCGGAGATTTGCTATCACGCGTGACCAACGACGTAGACAACATCTCAACTTCGATGCAGCAAGGTCTGTCGCAGATTCTTAACTCAGCACTCACGGTGATCTCTGTTCTCATCATGATGATCTGGATTAGTCCGCTGCTTGCGCTTGTCTCATTGATCGCTATTCCACTCTCCATGTTCGTCTCGGTTCGAATCGCTAAGGCATCTCAGAAGCAATTCATTGCGCAATGGGATTGGACCGGAAAGCTCAATGGACATGTAGAAGAAATGCATACAGGGGCTGCGCTCGTTAAGGTCTTTGGGCGACGCAAGCAAGCGATCTCTGATTTTGGAGTGCTTAACGAGAGCCTCAACAAGTCGTCCTTCAATGCTCAATTTATGTCTGGCATCATCATGCCTTCCACCACCTTTATTTCGAACCTCATCTATGTAGGAATCTCGGTATTGGGTGGTTTTCGAGTGGCCACAGGAACAATGTCACTGGGTGATGTGCAGGCATTTATTCAATACTCGCGCCAATTTGGAATGCCCTTGGCGCAAATAGCCGGCCTCATGAATACCGTTCAATCAGGAGTTGCTTCGGCAGAACGTCTCTTTGAATTATTGGATGCCCCCGAAGAAGAGCCAGATCGCACACCAAGTGTGCCGATTGCTCGCGCAACAGGAGCGATCTCCTTTAACGATGTCTCATTTAGATACAAGGAAGATCAACCACTCATCGAGAACTTCAACCTCGATGTAAAGCCGGGTCAAACCGTGGCGATTGTTGGTCCAACAGGAGCAGGTAAGACCACGTTGGTTAATTTGATTATGCGTTTCTATGAGATCAATGGTGGTGAGATCACTCTTGATGGCGTGAATACCCGCGATATCACTCGAGATGATCTAAGGCGCCAATTTGGAATGGTCTTGCAGGACACCTGGCTCTTCTCTGGAACCATTCAGGAGAATATTGCCTTTGGATCGAGCAACCCCTCCCTTGAGGCGGTAACTCAAGCCGCCAAGGCTGCCAATATCGACCACTTCATCCGAGGCCTGCCTGGCGGCTATGGCTCTCTCTTAACGGATGACAACTCAACGGTATCCAACGGAGAACGTCAGCTTCTGACGATCGCGCGGGCATTTATGGCCGATCCGGCGATCTTGATTCTTGATGAGGCGACCTCATCGGTTGATACAAGAACTGAGGTTCTGGTTCAACATGCAATGGCTAAGTTGAGAATGGGTCGAACAAGCTTTGTGATCGCACACCGACTTTCTACGATCCGTGACGCCGACACCATCTTGGTGATGGATAAGGGCACATTGATTGAGCAGGGCAACCATGAAGAACTGATGGCGGCTAAGGGCTTCTACTTTGATCTCTACGCCAGCCAATTCTCCTCGGCCACCGCAGAACAGATATAAATATAAGGAAATAATCCAATCTCGCCTGGTTTTTTTGCCTGCCAAACGCTCGCAAAAAGAGTAGGTGAGGCTGTAGGGTCTGCGGATATCTCACCCAGCGCATCATTGGATGCCCTCGCAAATCCGGAGGTTCCTGAATGGCAAGCCCGACTCACGAAGAGATTGAGAATGAAGGAAATGGCCTAGCGTCCAACGTCTTGGGACTCTTTGAGTCTTCCATTATGGGAATCGCTGGCTCTGCTCCCGCCTACTCAATTGCGGCCACGACCGTAACTTTGGCAATTGCCGTTGGCCTCTTTGGCCCAGGCGAACTTCTCTACTCTGGCATCGCGATGTTCGGTGTAGTGCTTGCCTTCCATTACATGGGCAAGGTGAAACAAAATGCTGGTGCAACTTATGTGTGGGTTCGAAATGCACTTCACCCCATTCTTGGATATCTAGCGGGTTGGTCACTCGTTACCGCTTCGATCATTTTTGGACTTGTCTCAACGCTTCCCGCTTCAACCGGCTTGCTCTCGTTGTTTACAAATAATCAAGCCACGATCAGCAACACGCACTGGACCACTCTTGTCGGTGCGCTCATTTTCATATTCATGGTGGCGATCATCGCTTATGGCATCGAATTCACTGCCAAGGCTCAAGTGGTAATGACCGTTGTCGAGCTCGGATTACTCTGGCTCTTTGACGTTATTGCAATCTTCCACCACCCACATACTCATCACTTTAGTTGGGGTTGGTTCTCCTTCACGCAGATTAAGGCTTACTCGAACGATTCAGCGGCCGCTGCAAGCTCCACTCCCTTTGCATCACACTATGTAGTTGCACATGGTTTGAGCGCAATCCTCATCGGTGCCGTCTCAGGCGCCTTCTTCTATTGGGGTTGGGATGTCACTGCAAATCTGAATGAAGAGACCAAGAATGGAAAGGATGATGCCGGACGTGGCGGAATCTTTGGAATCTTCTTTGTCTTTGCTACCTTCCTTCTGACAATTGTTGCGCTCAACATGGTCTTGAGCGATGTGACCCTTCACAACAGCAGTAGCATCTTGAGCGATTTTGCTGCAGTGTTGATCCCAGGATGGTTCGGCAAATTTATTATTGTCTCTGTCTTGCTCTCGACCGTAGCAACAATCGAAACCCAGATGATTCAGGTAACCAGAACTCTCTTCTCTATGGGACGTGATTTCACAATGCCTGGTGCATTCGGTCAAGTGCATAAGAAGTTCCGCACTCCATGGAACGCCACTTTGTTTACGACCTTCTTCGTTCTCGTATTCTTTATCGGTTCTCAGTTCATTAAAAAGGTGAACGACATCGCACAAGCTGGCGTAGCGGCTATCGGAATTCAAATCTGCTTTTACTATGCGCTTGCAGCAATCTCAGTAATCGTGCTTTATCGCCACTATCTCTTGAGAGATATAAAGACCTTCCTTCTCGTTGGGTTATGGCCTGCTCTCTCGGGTCTCTTCTTGATTGCGGTTTTGGTCAAAGTTATTCCGACCTTGAGCCACCTCGCTCTGTGGGTAGGTGTAGGAACCGTGGTCATTGGAGTAGTTCCAATGGCAATCTTCTGGCGCCAAGGTTCTAGTTACTTCCACAAGGTGACTAAAGAAGAGCGTCGCGCACAGCTCGACTAATAGGCCCACTTCTCTTCGAGAGATAAATCTCTAAGGTTCCAACGGGGGCTAGTTCCCACACTTTGAGAGTTCAAGGCAAGATAATGGCGGCGTGAGAAAGTTACTTTTTAGCGCCGCCATTGTCATGTCTATTGTCACTCTCAGCTCTGCCCCATCGGGCTTTGCGGCGACCACGCAACTAGGACCTCTCTCGATAATTTCAGTTTCGATTGATCAACAGACCGTTACGGTAACTCCACCCACCTCGAACTCTCCCGGCGCATGGTCGATCTCGCTCGATAATCCCGCTCTAGCCACCATTAATGGGCTCACTTTGACCCTGAAGACAGTAGGAGCTGGTCAGCTGACCTTCACTCAGGCAGCAGCTGGCGGCTATAACTCGGTTAGTCGAAGTACCGTTTTCAGAATCAATCCAGGAACCCCGGTGTTGGGAAGCTGGGCTCCCCTGACGGCTCCACTCACAGCGGGTACCTTCAAGATAACACCCCCTACTTCTTCTTCAACGGGAACATGGATCTATACCCTCTCAAATAACGTTTCTAACGGTTATACCTTGGCGACGATCGCAGGCAATGTAGTCACATTGCTCGATGCAGGGACTGTGACAATTAATGCCACGCAAGCCGCAACCAGCACCTACTCGAGTGCAACTACGACAAATACCCTGCAGATAACCGCTCTCAAGCCGACCGTCGGCGCATTCTCAGATGTCTCGATATCCAAAGACAGTGTCACCTCATTTAATCTAAAGGTTCCAACCTCAAACTCTCCAGGAACATGGACTTTCACCTCATCACTCCCGGGCGTGGCAAGTGTTGCCGGAAGCGTTGTAACTCCCAATAGTGTTGGAACGACCGTGATCACGGCTCATCAGGCGCCCGCAGCTGGATTTCAATCTGCGACTTTGATGATGAACTTAACGATTACCGCAACACCTCCCACTGTGGGATCACTCGCGCCGATTAACTACACCCTTGGAAGCACTCCGAGTAACAATCTCTCTCTCGTTGCCCCAACTTCAAATTCCACGGGTACCTGGGTATACACAGTTACCGATCCTACGATCGCAACAGTTTCCGGAAACACCTTGACCATACTAAAAGCGGGTTCGACAACTATCTCCGCCGAACAGAACCCAACAAGTACTTTTGGATATTCTGCAGTGGTAACGGCGCCGCTTACCGTTAATCAGATAGCGCCCATTCCAACGCTTCCAAATCTCAATCAGGTTGTTGGAGATCCTGCAATTCAAATAACACCACCAACGACTGGATCTCCTGGAGCGTGGAGCCTCACTTCAAGTGATCCCTCGATTGCTTCCGTGACGGGACTTTCAATTTCTATTGTGAATGCCGGTAACGCAACGCTAACGCTGACTCAAGCTGCTTCCGGTACCTGGTTAACAAACTCAACCACATTCACAATCTCGGTTGCTGGCTTAGTCCCAACAATTGGTTCCCTCTCTCCGATTAGTGTGACTCTTGGTACACCTGTAACTATTGTTAATCCAACCTCAAACTCAACTGGTGTGTGGAGTTATTCAATAGGTAATAGCGCGATCGCAAAAATAGTAAATGGCCAATTAGTTCCGATGGCTGTTGGAACAACCACAATCTCTGCCGTTCAAAAACCAGCAGGCAAATATGGTCAATCAAATACCGTTCAGAGCACTGTGACGATTACTTCTGCTCCAGCTCCAAAGCCAACCCCAACTCCTACTCCGACGGTAAAACCGACCCCGACACCCACTGTTAAGCCCACCCCAACTCCGACGGTAAAACCGGTTCCAACACCTACCGTCAAGCCAAAGCCCACCCCAACTAAAGAGCCAGTCGTTCCTATTGTGAGCGCAAAGGCCGTTGGTCGCTCAATCGTGGTCAGCGCGAAAAATGGGGTTGTCATTGTTCATATCAATGGGCGAATTGGAAAGGTCGGGAAGAACCCCGTCGCTGCTGGAAATGATCTCGTTGTTATCGAATTCCAATCGAGGGTGATTTACTCTAAAGTCTTTGCTATCAAGTAGTTAAGGCGAGCTTAGTTAGGGCGAAATTGAGAGACCCGAAAGATCGATTAGAGATAGGTCCAGTTGCATTTCTAGTTGCTGGGCTTATGTTTATGGAGTTTCTTGATTTTTCCATTCTCCCGACCGCTGCTCCCACAATTGCACGTTCATTTCATGTTCTCTCTGCACAGGTGGGAATCTGCGCGACTGCTTATATGGTCGCAATCGTTATTTTGATCCCCATATCTGCCTGGCTGGCAGATAAATATGGGGTAAGAATTGTGCTCTTCAGCAGCATCACTCTATTTAGTGCAGCTTCACTCTTATGCTCGTTAAGTACCAACTTAATTGAGTTAACAACCATGCGGATATTGCAGGGAATAGGCGCAGCCTCAATGGTTCCCGTGGGAAGACTTATCCTGATGCGGTCAGTTGATAAGAACGAGGTAATTCGTGTCATTTCCTACTCTGTATGGCCAGCTCTTGCGGCACCTGCAGTTGCTCCCGTCCTTGGGGGATTTCTCATTAGCCACGCATCGTGGCATTGGATCTTTCTGGTAAATATTCCAATAGGTCTAGTTGCCTTATTGGTTGGTGCGAAGATCGTTCCAGCAATCCCAGGTGGAAAGGTAGATAGCCTTGATTGGCCGGGATTTTATGGTTGCGCCGTCAGTTTGGGAACGTTGGTCTTTGCCGCGGCGAATCTTGGGGCACCGCATATCAATCTGATCTCTACTCTGGCCCTTACCTTAACCGGCGTAGGAATTGGCATCCCAACGATTCTGCACCTACGCAAAGTAGCCAACCCTTTGATTGATGTATCTGTTTTGAAGATTCAGACCTTCCACCTAAATAGCACCAGTGGATTGTTATTCAGAGTGGCACAAAATACTGCTCCATTTGTGTTGCCTTTGCTCTTTCAAGACAAATTTGGTTGGAGTGCAGAGAAGGCGGGTGAAACCCTCTTCTTCTATATGTTGGGCAATTTGGGATTCAAAGTTTTTACCACCCCACTCATGAAGAAGTTTTCCTTTAAACCCCTCATCCTCATATCGACTCTATTTAGCATCCCCTTAACTATTTCACTCGGTCTACTGCGCTCATCAATTCCATTTCTCTGGATTGCTATTCTTTTGACTGTAACGGGCGGTGTGCGCTCCATTGGCATGACCTTGTACAACACGATCACATTTGCCGATACTGATCTCGAGATAATGTCTCACGCCAATACTTTGGCAAATATGGTGCAGCAGCTCTCTACAGCCATTGCTGTTGCTACCGCGGTGATCGCTATAAATATTGGTCGCGCGCTAGCCGGATCCACACATCAATTTTCATTCGCCTTCGGATTTGCAGTTTGCGCCCTCTTGATCTCACTCCGATATGTCATTGCCCTTCCCCGCTCTGCCGGCGAATCACTGCGCAAATAGGCGTATTGTTAGAGCGTGGTGAGCCCAAGACTTCGCTTTGCAATATTGGTCGCCAAACTAGCCAGTGCCACATCCCGCCTGGTTGGTAATAAGGGTGAAACGCTGCCCGGTCGCATTTTGCTGGCAATTGAACCTGAGGCGATCTCGCTCTTGGCTCAAAATAAAGAGGTAATTCTGGTCTCTGGAACAAATGGCAAGACCTCAACAACTCGAGCGGTTGTTTCACTCATATCCCAACTTGGTCCCGTAACGACCAGCGGTTCTGGATCTAATCTCGCCTGGGGAGCTGCGAACGCCTTGATGTCGCCTGCGCCATATGCTGTTCTGGAGATCGATGAGCTCCATCTTCCTGGGATTATTGCTCAAACGGATCCGACTATCGTGTTATTGCTCAACCTCACGCGCGATCAATTACATCGGATGCATGAAGTTAAAAGGGTTGCCGATAGATGGCATGTTGAGTGTACCGAGGCTAATGAGACGGTCTTTGTGGCAGATATTGATGATCCGTACATTAATTATGCGGTGGTAAATGCTGCGAACGTTGTGCGCGTTACCTTCGGAGGACGAAATCATCCCGATGGTGCTGTATGCCCGCGCTGTGGCGCTTATTTAACCTGGTGGCGCGGAATTTACTCATGCACCTGCGGACTTACTAACAAAGAGTACGACCTTAAATTTAAGAAGGGTTCTGCGGCATACAGAAATGCTCTTCTTGCAAATGTTGTTGGTGAAATTGCCGGAGCACAACCGGTTGAATTCAGTGAGAGCCAACTCGAACGGACAGCAAGTAAACAATTTGGCGACACAACAGCACAATTTAGATTGACCAAGAATCCCGCTTCATGGACCGAAGCCTTGCAAGGGGGACTCCAACCCGAAGTAATTCTCGTTCTCAATGCTCGCCAGGTGGATGGTATCGATACATCGTGGTTATGGGATGTCTCCTTCAAAACGCTTAAGGGCCACACCGTAATTGTCTGTGGAGAGAGAGCGCTCGATATGGCCTATCGCATTCATGTTGAGGGTATAGAAGCTACTGTTGTAGATACTTTTGATGAAGCGATTACCCAGGTCCAAGGTGAGGTCGTCACTGTACTTTCGGCATACACTGCATTTTTTGAGTTGGTGATGTAATGCTAGAAATCATAAGAATTCACAACGAACTTTTAGGTACTTATGGCGATCGTGGTAATGCCGATGTCCTTAAGTATCGTGCAGCTCTTCGGAAGATACCGGCGCGCGTCACCGACATTTCATATTTAGATCCAGTGCCAAAGAGTGGAGATATTTATCTTTTAGGTGGAGCGGAGGATGCCGCGCAAATTCTCTCTCTCACCGCATTGCGCAAGGGCGCAGTTCTATCTCGGGCTGCAAATAAAGGGGCGGTTGTGCTTGCGATCTGCGCAGGCTTCCAAATTCTAGGGAGTCGTTATGTAACCCGAGATGAGGAGATAGCGGGACTTGGATTGTTGGATGTAGAAACCACTCCAGGAGATCGCCGCTTGGTTGGAGATATCGCGGTCGCCTCAGAACTTTTTGATCAACCTCTCACCGGATTTGAAAATCACAGCAGCGTGACGACTCTTGGGGCAGATACATTGCCCTTTGGAAAAGTTTTACAAGGCAATGGAAATGGTGTTGCAGGCGTTGATGGAGCTATCGATAAAAATGTCTTCGGTACCTATTTACACGGTCCCGTACTCGCGCGTAACCCAGAATTTGCCGATTTACTCCTTGAAAGAGCGGTTGGCTCAACGCTTTCTTCGGTAAATGATGAGTTGGCTACGCGATATGCCATGTGGCGAAGAGAGCTGATTAAGTAGGTTACAATTGGGTGTTGCATCCGCAACACAACTCATAGAACCTCTGTTGTGATTCACACAAGTTCGTTTGCGAGTCTTACGTCAGTCCTCTGATAAGCACCACGAGACACGCATTTATGTCTCGATTGGTATAACTATGTCCACGTTCCGCAATTTAGGTGTTACCCCTGCGCTCTGCGAGGCTCTCGAAGCTCAAGGTATTACCGCTCCCTTTCCTATTCAGACCGCCACTCTGCCCGATGCCATAAAGGGACGCGATGTCCTTGGCCGTGGACAGACAGGCTCTGGTAAGACCCTAGCCTTTGGCCTGGCAATGTTGACGCGCCTTAATGGCCGTACCGCCAAGCCTCACAAGCCACTCGGCTTAATTTTGTCTCCAACCCGCGAATTAGCAGTGCAGATCAATGATGTGGTTGCTCCGCTAGCACGCAAGATCGGCCTCTCCTCTCAGGTTGTCGCTGGTGGCCTCTCCTATATCGGTCAGATCCAATCCCTCAAGCGTGGTGTTCCTGTAATCGTGGCAACTCCCGGTCGTTTGATGGACCTACTTGAGAAGAAGCACATCGATCTATCAGATGTAATGATCACCGTCCTCGATGAGGCAGATCAGATGGCAGATATGGGATTCCTACCTGTTGTTAAAGAGATTCTCTCGCTCACCCAAGAGGGTGGACAGCACCTCCTCTTCTCGGCGACCCTTGATCGCGATGTAGATTCACTCGTCAAGCGATTCCTCAAAGATCCAATTACACACTCGTTAGAGAATGAGAAGTCTCGCGCCGCCGATATGACTCACCACTTGTTATTGCTTGATCAACAACACAAAGATGAGATCTCATCTCAAATTGCAGCTCGCGATGGCCGCACAATCTTCTTCGTTCGCACAAAACATGGCGCGGACAAGCTTGCTGAAAAGATGTTGCGAAGCGGTGTTCCAGTCGGCGTGCTCCATGGCGGAAAGTCACAAGGTCAACGCACGCGCGTACTCAAGGCATTTAAAGATGGACGCGCATCTGCACTCGTTGCAACCGATGTGGCGGCGCGTGGAATTCACGTGGACGATGTATCGCTCGTCGTGCATGTTGATGCTCCTGCAGATCACAAGGATTATTTACACCGTGCCGGTCGTACTGCACGTGCTGGTGCAACGGGAACCGTTGTCACACTAGCCACGCATAAGCAGAAGAAGGCAGTTTTTGGGATTACCAATCGTGCAGCGGTAAAACTCATTGAGAACCAGGTTCGTCCAGGCGATTCAAAGTTGCAGGAGATTACTGGCGCACAAGAGCCATCCGGAATTCCAATTGAGGTCGAAGCAGAGAAACCTTCTCGCAATGATCGTAAACCAGGAAGCCGCAGTCGTTCAAATGATCGCGGAAATAGGGATGGTAATTTCAAACCTCGTAAATCTGGTGGTGGACGTTTTGAGAGTGCACCTAAGACAGAGAGCGTCGAGTCTCGTGAAGAGCGTAGTTTCCAACCTGTTCGCGAAGAACGCCGAGCAACTCCGGAGCGTTCTTTCTCATCAGATCGTCGACCAAAGGCTGACCGCGCTGAGCGTTCAGATCGTCCCTATCGCTCTGCACCCAAGAAGTGGGAGGAGAAGGCTCGCGAATCACGTACTCGTGAAGAGGGCGCTACTCCAGCCGGAAACCGTGGGCGTGTAGAGAGTTCGGCACCTGGTCGACCAGCCAAGAAGGCTCCCCGGATGCCTCTTGAGAAGCGAATCGCTCTAGAAAAGGCAGAGTCGCGCGCACGTTCAGGTAAGCCTGGCGCCCCTAAGAAGTTTGGAAAAGCGGGCGGTAAGCCTTTTAAAGCTGGAAAACCAAGTCAGGCTAAGCGAGGCTAATTACTCGATCAAAGTACTTTGAGATGGCGTCTTGATTGTGAGAAATCACCAAGACGCCTTTCTTATTGGATTTCAGTTCTTGAATAATTTCTAGAATTACCTCGGTCGAGCCAATATCTTGAGCGCTAAATGGTTCATCGAGCAAGTAGTAGTTTGCCTCCTGGCTAAGTGCAAGTGCCAGACTCACTCTCTCCTGTTGACCGATAGATAGTTCAGTAACTTTCTTTGCGAGCAACTCTTGTAGGCCAAGTTTGGAAACAGATTGCGATGGATCTGCCACTCGCAACTTCTTGGGAAGCACGTGAAGTATTTCGGCCACTGTAAATGCCAATGTAAATGATCTGCGTTGAGGTGCAATGGAACGTAACTTGGCTTGTGCAGCGGAGTTCAAGTTGGCAACGTTCAAACCATCGATCTCAATGGTGCCCGACTGAGGTTTGAGAAGCCCACCGATAAGTGCGATAAGGGTGCTCTTGCCGGTTCCATTAGGCCCAGTAAGAAGCACGGCCTCTCCCTTTTCTAGATGCGCATTGAAATCTTGGTAGATCTGGTGGCTTCCACGCGCAAAAGAGAGTGATGAAATGTTAATCATGCTGTATCCATGATGCGCGTCGTAGTCGTAGCAGAACAATCAAGGCTGGTGCTCCGAGCAGCGAAGTGAGAAGCCCAAGAGGTATCTCATTCGGCTCGAAGAGCGTACGTGCTAAAAGATCTGCCATAAGCAGGACGATTGCGCCGACCAGCGCACTCAGGGAGAGCATCTTTCGATGGGCTGGACCAACAAGAAGGCGGACGATATGAGGGACGAGTAAACCGATAAAGGCGATAGAACCGACGGCGCTTACAGAAGCACCAATGAGGAATGCGAGTCCGATAATTGCGTACAGCCGTAAGCGTTTTGGGTTCACGCCCATGTAATGCGATGAACTCTCACCGAGCGAGTAAATATCTAATCTGCGTGAGACCAAGAAAGAGATGATGATTCCAACTTCGATATATGGGGCGATCATTCCTACCGTTGAATTATTTAATAGAGTTAAAGATCCAAAATCCCAGAAGGTAATGGATTGAATCCCAGGCTTCGGTGACATCGAAATTAAGAGGCCAGCAATCGAAGTTAATATTGCAGATATCGCAATACCAGTAAGCAGAAAGCCGAAACCTTTATTTGGCGCCAACCATTGGACGAGAAGCGCTGTAAGTGCAGCCGCCAGAACGGCGCTACCGATATTTGCTCTCGTTCCATAGATAGATGCACCTGAAGCAATCAGGGCAATCGTTCCTAGAGTTGCACCACTGGATAACCCTATGAGCGTCGGTTCGGCGAGTGGGTTGCGGAAAATTCCCTGCGCAACCGCACCAGCTACTCCAAGACCCGCGCCAATAATTACCGCTCCAAGCGCTCGGGGAAATCGCACCTGCCACACGGTTGTTGCGTCAATGTTGTGTTTGCCTATGAGTGAGAGAACCGATTGATGTAACTGAACGATTCCAATATCGAGTGAGAGCCAGAAGAGAAAAAGAAGAAGGATTAATCCACTGCTATAGATCACTACCTTCTTCACAATTTAGCCGCCGCAATTATGAGTGGACGCAACTGCTTTGCCATTGGAATTGTGCGCGGCCCAAAGGAGAGCAAGAGAGAGTCATCTACTGTGACCACTCTTCGATGTTGTCCAGCTGGAGTCTCGGCAATTCCAGGAAGTTGAACAAGTCCAGATATTCCTCCCACGGAAGCCAGACCCTTAGTCATGAGCAGTAATACATCCGGCTGCAATTTGATCAGCTCTTCTGCAGTGAGCGCATTAAAAGGATTCTTCAAGTTAGCCGCCCCGACATCGGTAAAACCCTCGGCCTGAAGAATTGAGTCTGCTCCAGAACCAGGACCACCGATGAGATAAATTGAAGCTGTACCTCGAACATAAAGAAAGGCCACCTTGATACCAGTCTTTGGCGCTTTGAGCGATGTCACTTGAGCCTCAAGCGCTCTTCCCGCTTTAGGTGTCCCCAGTACCTGCGCGATCGTGCTCTCCTTTGCAGTTATATCTGCCAATGTGAAAGCACTTGGGATCATTACTAATTTCACCTTTGCCGCTTTTAGAGTTGCTAGCGCCGTAGAAGGTGAGGTGTTTGAATCAATGAGTACTAGATCGGGGTGCTGCCCTAGGACTGCCTCTGCAGACACCTGCATCGCCGACTCATCGATTGGTATTGCCTTTAACTCTGGCATTGTGGAGGCAACATCGCGCCCCACCAAAATAGATTTGTAACCTAAGGCGGCAACAATCTCCGCCGCTCCATTTGCCAAGGCGACTACTCGCTTGTATCGAGGAACCTCACCGCTATGAACGATAGGCAGTGAGATTTGCGTTGCACTTATATCTGACACCGCTGCGTATGCTGTAGGTGAAAAAGTGGTCAAAAGCAGGCAGGCCACGCCCAACGCAACCGCTCGTGACTTCATCCGCGTATTGTTACACCTCCTTTTCCGACATGGGTGATTCACCTGTCGGAGCGAAAATTACCCATTTCTTCTACATTATCGCCATGAAACTTAAGGTCGGTGCCGTTCTCGGTCTTCTATTCATGATTGGTGTAACTCCTGCTTTTGCAGCAACAGGTCAACATGGGGAGGTTCTGACTGCGGTTCCAACATCTGGAATCAAGTCAGGTCAGATCATCACTGTGAGTGGCAAGAACTTTGATACCACCGTTGGAATCTATGTTGAGATGTGCCAAATAGTTCCAACTGGGACTCTTCCTGAGGTATGCGGGGGCGGAGTGAACATGACGGGGGCAAGTGCCGCCTCTTTCTGGATCTCCTCTAACCCACCTAGCTACGGCAAGAACTTAGCTATTCCATTTAAAGCCGGGGGTACCTTCAAAGTTGGACTCAAAGTCCAGCCACTCATCGGAAAAGTCGATTGCCGCAAAGTGCAATGTGCCATCTATGTGCGAGCAGATCACACTCGAACTCAAGATCGCACCCACGATATAAAGATCCCAATTTCATTTGCCAAGTAAGTCCTTACACATAAGAAAAGAGAAAAAATGAGAAAGAAGCTCATAGCAGCCGCCGCGGTCGCTCTCGTTGTGGTGGCAGCACCGCTCGCCAACGCTAAGGCGATCGTGACTGTAACCCCAAGTAAGAATTTGCCACAGAAAGGTGCCGTGGTCACATTTAAATTTGCCAAGATGCCAACGAAGAATGGCCTCTATATCGAGGAGTGCATGGCCCCTGCAACTAAGGGTGCTACTCCAACTGTCTGCGATTCAGACCAGAAAGTTCAGGCCTGGGTTTCAACAGTAAAAGCAGATCTTGCTCAGGGTGCTACCTCGGCAAAGGGCAAAGTTACCTTTAAGCCGGTCCCTTACTTCACTAACGGAGATTGCGTCCACACGACCTGTGTCTTCTTCATTACCAACGATCACAATGCCGCTGGTGATAAGTCACAAGATCAAACGATTCCGTTTACCTTCTCAAATAAATAACTAAAACTAAATAATTAATTAGTTCTTCGGCAGAGCTCGAAGTCCTGCAAGCGCAAATGCAACAGCGCTCTGGATTTCGAGCTCTGCCTCATTTCCAGCCTCGATACGGATCGAGGCGGCATCTGTGACACTCGATAGAAGTGCTGCAGCCATTCTTATATCTGCAACGCCAGTCTGCGATAGTGCCTCTTGAAGTGGCGCCACCATTCGGCGGTGACCCAAAAGAATTTCATCTTTACGGGCATCTGGAGTAGTTATTGTGTTGAGAGACTTGACCAACATATGCCTGCCATCTGCAACGTAGCGCAGACTCTCTGATATCCAAAGTTCAATTCTCTCAAATGGATCTTGTGCACCCTTTGTCGCTGTTGCCAAGCGCTGGGTGTAATACTCAAGCTCTTCTAAAACTAAATCGGCAACAAGATCTGCACTTGATGCAAAATATTCGTAGATAGAACTTCGAGCTAATCCCGCCTTAGATGCAACTGCTGCAACAGTTATCGACTCAGCTCCGGTTGCCAAGGCTAACTCCATGGCGGCGTCCATTAACTGCTGGCGGCGTAACTCACGGTGAAGGACAACTGTAGGTGCTTGGATCTTTGGCATAAGAGGGCAAGTATCTCACTTTTTTTCAAATGGCGAGTAGTTGAAACTTCAACTACTCTGAGGACCAACCAACTATTAGTAAGGTTCATAATGTCTGATCTATTGCACCTAGAAGTAAGCCCATTAGGGGAGTATTCGATTTCACGCTCAATTTCTAAAGAGTTTCTGGAAGCTTTTGTTGCTCAAAATCCGGGTGCGGTCATTGTTAGCCGTGACCTGGCTAAGGACCCAATTCCCCACCTTGATGGCGAGACCCTCATGGCGGGGCGAACTGCAGAGGCTGATCGATCAGCCTCTGCTCAGGCTAAGCATGAGTATCGCCTGGGCTTAGCGCAGGAGGTTAATGAGGCTGAGCACATCTTGATATCTACGCCTATGTGGAACTTCACGGTTCCTTCCGTGCTTAAGGCGTGGATTGATCAGATAATCATTACCGGTTTTACAAAAGTTACAGGCAAGGTCACGCTCATAATCTCTCAAGGTGGCTCATATGCTCCAGGTGCACCACGTGCTGGATGGGACTGGGAAACGGGATACCTGAAGCAGGTCTTTGAATCACTTGGTGCAACAGATGTCACCATTATTTTATCTGAGTTTGGATTGGCTGGAATAGTTCCTGCTCTTGCGGATTTCATCGATCGAAAAAATGAATCGATAGCTGCTGCAAAAGTGGCAGCAAGGGTACGAGCCAGCGCTTAAGAAGCTACGCGCTTTCGATTACTAAAGACTCTAGAAGAGACAACCGCGCACAAGGTCATTGCTGTTCCTGTAACAAGGAATGAACTGACCTTGGTGTGAGCAGCAGGTGCCAACCAGTCCAGAGTTAGTGCGCCGATCAATTGACCGGTGACGCTAAATAAAATGAAGTTCAAGATACCTAAGTGCTTAACCGTATATGCGCTCAACGCGATAAAGACAACACCGATTGGTCCACCCAGATAAACCAATAGCCCATGGGGAAGATGACCAATAGATCCACCTCTTATCAAATTGACAATCAATGCGATTGTTAAGACAAAGAAACCCATTAAGAAATTGACAAATGTCGTAGCTAGCGGCCTTGTTGAAACTACATTCATTCTGCCGTTAAGAGCTTGCTGAAAGGCAATAACAATTCCAACAAGAATAGCGAAGAATATGGGAGCTACTTTAAATGTGGCACTTTGTAACTGTGGCCAAACTGCGACTGTAACTGAAGCTAGTGTGATGACCGCGGTAATTGCTCTGATCAATGTAACGCGATGTTTTCCGGAGGGAGATAGCCCAATGAAATCAACGAGCATTGAAGATGCAGTTTGACCACCGACGGTGCAAATCGTAAAGATGGCAACACCGATCACAGGCACCACGCTACTTTGGATGGCGACGAAGAAACCGCCCCCCATTCCGCCGATGATCTCCCATGGCTTCAATCTCCTAGATTTTAGATTGCTCCATATGCGGATTAGCCCAAGACGATCTGGCTTGTTAAAGAGACAGGCAGCGATCACAAAGATCCAACCTGTTCCAAATGCGATGAGGGCCGCAGCGATTCCGTTGTGAATATCGGTGGAGAGTTGTCCATTGAGTCTTGACTGAACGGCCGTAAGAGCGCCAACAACAATAGCTAAGACTGCAAATAACATGAAAGTCTTTAGTTAACGCAGGGAATTCCAGAGCCCTGCACTGCCGTCCCGTTTGCTAAGTGAGCAAAATTAAATTTGGTGGCGGTAGGTTTTGGAGTCGCGCTTGGTTTGGTACTTGCACCAGGAGCAGGTGAGGCAGTTACTTTTGGTACAGGATAGAAGAGATCATGAACAAACTTACGAACTGTTGGGATGTCGATGATATTTACATCCTGGCCATTGCGAAGGGCATAACCCTCGATAGGAAGAGTGTAAAACTTGATGTGGCCACCGGTGAGCGCCTTTGCTTGAGGAAGGAAACCTAGAACATCCCAACCTGAATCAATCACCACATCTTTCTTGGCGACGGTCAGCAACGATTGCAATTTTCCGAGATCGCCAAAGATTCCTTGACTACGGAACTTGGTGATCACTCCTGTGATGAATGCCTGCTGACGATGGGTGCGATCGAGATCGCCATTAGGTAATCCGTGACGTTGACGCACAAATTCCAGCGCTTGAACTCCAGTTATGGTTTGTAACCCAGCCGGGAAAACAGCTCCAGAGTATTGCGAATCATTGACCGCATGACGCAAGCAGACTTGGATTCCACCCAGCGCAGTAGCAAGGTCATAAAAACCAACTAAGTTGACCTCGGCAAAATGGTCGATGGGAACGCCGAGTAATGAGGTGATAGTCGAGATAGTTGCAGCGCGACCCGCATCTCGGCTCTCCTTCTCTCGCAGAGGATTTGGCACACCTTTTTTAATGAGGGCATTTTCAGAGTTGTATTTTGCGAGCCCGTAAGCCTCTTTTATTTTCTGCATGCCCCATCCAGCTACCGCCACATAATCATCACGTGGGATCGAGATAGCTACCGCGTTTTTATCGTTGGCAGGGATGTGGATCAAGATCATTGTGTTGGTGTTATAACCACCGACCGATGAGCTGGAGCCGACGTGCATGAGATCTAGGAGTTTGCGAGGCAGATCGTTT
>Ga0364859_10184_pt1 | contig 44142 bp, 42 predicted proteins | sample ExccelAu500001D3_FD_206911 | JGI IMG/M metagenome (GOLD analysis project Ga0364859, IMG submission 206911) | Enriched cells from Trout Bog Lake Hypolimnion, Wisconsin, USA - BchlTB.Aug20.5000.01 .D3 | ecosystem: Environmental > Aquatic > Freshwater > Lake > Hypolimnion/Profundal zone | place: USA... | reverse complement strand
CGCTCCGCCATCTTTTACAACAGTGACGCCCAGCGTGACACTGCCAAAACACTAATAGCAGAAATGGAAGCCTCGGGAAAATGGCCGGGGAAAATAGTAACAGAAGTAGTACCCGCCACCGACTTCTGGAACGCCGAAGCCGAACACCAGGACTATTTACAAAAACATCCCGGCGGCTATACCTGCCATTTTGAGCGGCCTAAGTGGAAGCTTTAGAAATAATTTGTTCAAGTTTAATGTTGAAAGGCAATCATTGATTTGGTTGCCTTTTTTTATTGTGTAGCTAATACCAACCGCACCATAGAAACACACTAACGTAAAGTAGCCGCGGCCTTCAGGCCGACCTAGTCGCATCACATTATTGGCTCTGTCGAAAATCCGAAAATCCTATATGGCATTAGCTGTATGTTGTTGGTTTCAAGCGCTGCGTGACACGTTTACCTGATCTTATGAACGGCAATTCTATAGCATAATGAAGCGCGGTTGCAAGTAATATGGTGATTCCGGAATAAGCAAAAAAGATGAAGAAGAAAGCCAATCTTGCAGTCGGAAAATAGGATGCTAATTTGTTCCAATATATAAAAACGTCCGTGACAAGCAACCAGTGCATCAGGTAGATCCCATAGGATATTTTGCCAAAAAAACGCAGAAACCGATGTGCTAAAATGGTTTGTATTTTTCGGGAATACAATATGGCTGCGATGAACACACAGGATGCCAGCCCGGTATAATGAAAAAAATCTATACCCACATATTTTGCTATTGAAGTATAGGTGGGCCCAAATGGGAAAATACGTTCTAAATGCCTGATCGAATATAGCAGGATGCTTAAGCCAATGATAAGGTATCTGTATCGATACCATCGGGTTTGCAGGAATGAGGCCTGTTGCAACTGGTAAAAAAAACAACTCAATAAAACACCCAAAGCAAAATGGAAATGGAATAGGTAATAACCGCCCATATTGCCGCCAATGAAAAGAAATGCAAACAACAACCACAGCACGATCTGTTGGCTTTTTTTTGCCAGCAAGATCATGAACGGCATAAAGAACGAGATGGAAAGTTCTATTACAAGGGTCCATCCCGGTGTGTAATATTGAGCATAGGTCCTTAATAGCAGCGCCTCTTCCCAGAAATGCGTCTTATTCAACACAAATAGGTCCTTCAAACTATGGAAATCTAAATTGTACCTGTTCCAGTTTAAAGCATTTAGGGCAACGGTAATAAAAAATGCCGGCCACAGACGAAAAATGCGGTTTATGTAGAATGTTTTAATGTCAATCGGGCGATTCAAAACGATATACGGATAAGACAACGCAAACCCACTTAAAACGAAGAAAAATGATACGGCGTCGCTACCATTGAAAACGATTGAAGCGATTTTCGCCGCAAGTCGGTCTTCATACCGCCAATTAATAAAATGGTAAACCATCACACATAATGCAGCAATCCCCCTTACAGTATCTATATAGTCAAGATGTTGCTTGAATGGTCTATCTTGATCAGACGGCGAAATCATATTAGTGCAAAGATGATTAAAGAATTCCAAAACAGTTCAGCATTCAAAGCTAATTATTAATCTGTCAATCGTTTTAGCAGGCATCAGCAAGTGGTTTGTAATAGCTTTGTTTCAAAATACTTCCATAGAAAAAGCTGCCACGCCACCTGCTGTTTTGGCTTTATCATGGTCGATGATTCTCAATTTGCGCCGGGCATGTATTATTATAACTTATCGGTAAATGGCGTCGTTTCTTCAAGCCAAAAGATGGTGGTGATAAAATAATCTCATTCAGCTTCTGGTGTTGAACAGTCCAGTTTTTCTTTTTTTAAAACCTTCCCGCAGCATCTTCCCACCAAAACAATTTTACATGATAAATACCCATACGCCTGTCATAAACCCCCAAAAGCCCGTCACAAAAACCATTTTCGCGCCATCCAAAATCCATGCATACCTTTAATGGTTAGTCCTATGAGCCTGCACTGAGTACCACCCCAATGAGGCAACAACGCCTCCTTACCTCGTGGATTTCCGTTTCGGCGAAGGGGGTGGGGATGCAAACAAAAATCAGGATTACCCCATCAGTCCGCAAATGGGACAAAAGTGGACAATAATGGTCAATGGTGGTCACATTCCCCGCCAAACCCAACCGGTAAAAACAAGGTGAAAACCGGGCAAAGATCGGGCAATACAGGGCAACCATCGGGCAATGATCGGGTTACCATATTTTTCATAAATAAATGATTTTCAACACAATAAAAAACATCCATCCAAAAATTAACTCAAATTCCGGTAAATCACGAAAACCGGGCAATACTCACGTTACGGCTATCAGGCAACAAATCCCCATTTGCGCTCACATGTTTTCCGCAATCGGGCAATGACACTGGGCTACGTGTTCCGGTTTTGGGAGACCGGTGGGCTTCAATGAGCTTTGGTGGTTAGGCTGCGTGGTCAAGGAATCAAAATCCGAACGTGCTTATCTCTGCCAAACACAACCACCCAATTAAAAACGCCGTCTGACAAATACCAACTAATTTTGCAACAGAAAAACAATGCAATCATGGAGATAGGAATTGATAGTTTCGCGGCAGCAATGCCGGGCACCGCTGCCGACAACAGCGTGGCCCTCGCGCAATTGCTCGAAAGAATAGAAAAAGCCGACAAGTCGGGCCTCGATATCTTTGGCATAGGAGAGCACCACCGCAAGGAATTTCTCGACGCCGCGCCTACCATCATCCTTGCCGCCGCCGCCGCGCGCACGAGCCGCATCCGCCTTTCCAGTGCAGTCACCGTTCTTAGTGCCGCAGACCCCGTGCGGGTGTTCCAAAATTTCGCTACCCTCGACCTTATTTCCAAGGGCCGCGCCGAGATGGTTGTTGGCCGTGGCTCCTTCACGGAGGCATTCCCGCTATTTGGTTACAAACTAGAAGATTACGACGACCTATTTACCGAAAAACTGGATCTGCTCCTCAATATACGCGATCACGAAACTGTCACCTGGTCCGGTAAGTTCCGCCCCGCGTTGCGCCATCAAGCCATTTACCCGCGGCCGCTGCAAGCCCCGCTACCGGTATGGCTGGGCGTAGGCGGCACGCCTGCGTCATTCGCACGGGCGGGTGCGCTTGGCCTTCCCTTGATGGTCGCCGTAATAGGTGGCGAAACCCATCGTTTCCGTCCGCTCATCGACCTTTACCGCGAAGCGGGCAAGCGGGCAGGGCACCCGGCAGATAAACTTAAAGTGGGCTTGCATTCACTTGGTTATGTCGCGCCAACCACCGCAGCAGCTATAGCTGACTTTTACCCCGGTTACGCGGCTACCTTCACGCGTATTGGCAGGGAGCGCGGCTGGCCGCCCGTCACCCGCACCCAGTTCGATGCGCAGAACGGCCCCAGGGGCGCCCTCCTCATCGGAGGCCCTGAAGAAGTAGCAGAAAAGATCATGCGCCACAGTGAGGCCCTGGGTGGTATCTCCCGCTTCACGTTCCAGATGGACAATGCAGAACTATCGCATGAAAAATTAATGCAGTCCATAGAGCTCATCGGTACACGCGTTATCCCGCTGATTAACGCATGATGGTATGCAGGTATTAAAATAAGGGCTTAAAGTACAGATACTGGTAACCACCGGATTTGTTTGTGTTTTAACGTATTACGTGCCAAATCTTACACCAAATAAATTAAATTTGCACCACAATGGAAAAAGCTGCTAAAAAACCTGCTTTATTGCCTGCGTTGTTCGGCATGAAGTGCCCGAGCTGCCGGAAAACCACCGTTTTCCTCAACAAAAGCTACTTCCCGCTGGATAAATGCCTGGCGCTCAAGGACGAATGTGAGGTCTGCGGTCAGAAAATGAAATCCGAAAGTAACAATGGCGGCGGTATCAATTATGCCCTTACCATGATGCTCTTCTTCCTTAACTTGCTTTGGTATTGGCCCCTTTTCGGCCTTTCTTATAAAGACAACAGTGTTTATTACTACCTCATCTCCAGCACAGTAATAGTGGTATTATTGCAACCCTGGCTCATGCGGCTTTCTCGTATGTTATATTTGTATATGTATGTAGCATTTGGCAATTCCCGCCGGGTAGTCATTGAGGATTAAGGCGTTGCCTATTTCTTAAAATATACCCAAATTATTATATCCTTTGTTTATCATGCCGCAGGTAGGTTAGTTTTACAGCATTATAACCTGACCATTTGTCCCGATACTTTACCCTCGTTTTCATCTTACTATCCTTTGTGGCGCAGTCCCAGAGCATGCAGGGGATTGTAAAAGACGCCGTCACCGGCATCCCGCTGTATCCGGTGATAGTGGTCAATAGAACAACGCAGCAGGCGGTTACTACCAACGACAAAGGGTTCTATTCCATATCAGCCGCACCGGGCCAGATTGTTGCGTTCTCGTTCATTGGCTATACCACGGAGGAGAAAATGAGGATACTGGGCGTGGCTTCGGCCCAGCTCGATGTGCTGATGCACCCGCTGGACTATGAGCTACAGGAATTCAAAATACGCCCCGACAGCCTCACCCGCTACCAGCGCGACTCTATAGAGAACCAGGCCATCTATAAATTGCCATTGCAGCGCACGCATCCCAGTCCCGTTATGAGCCCCTTTTCCGCGATAGCGGAGAAATTCTCAAAGCAGGCAAAAATGGTGTACCAGTTCCAGCGCAACTTTCAGGCCGGTGAAATGGAAAGGTTCGTAGATACCCGCTATTATCCCGCCCTTGTCACCAAGCTTACTGGGCTCACCGGCGACAGCATAGGCCACTTTATGTATGCCTATCCCATGCCCTACGATTTTGCGCGTGCCGCCACAGACCTCGAAATCAAGATATGGATACGGGATAGCTTCAAGGAATGGTCTAAAAAGATGGCTAATGATTCCTTGAAAAAGGAGGAATAGCCGGTATCAGAGGCTATGTTAGGTTATGAATGCTACGCCCCGGTTATTAGCCCTTTTTGCGGCTGATGTTTTGGGCTGAATGGAATTGGTTGCCCCGAAACCGCTAGCGGTAAGCCTTTTGGCGTCAATGCCCTGCTTCACTAATTGCTTCCTCGCTAAATCTGCGTTTTTAGGTACAAGCGTTACAATATTGCAGGGATAAAGGACCCTTCATGAGATAGACCTGCACCTTTTAGGACACAAGCTGACCAGTGCGATAAGGAAAAATTTAAGCTGCTAGGCCAATTTGCGCCTTTTCATTTCCTTATTGATCAGTAGTAGCTCCCGGCTGGTTTGCCCGGCTACTGACGTGTTCTCCTGCGCCCGCCGCATCAAGTAAGGGATAACGTCCTTCACCGGCCCGTAGGGCAGGTATTTCGAGACCGAATATCCTGAATCTGCCAGGTTGAAGGAGATATTATCGCTCATGCCAAAAAGCTGGGAGAAAAACACACGCTTATTATGTGGGTCTATGTGGTGCTGTTCCATAAATGCAGCGGCAGCGGCGCAACTCTTCTCATTGTGGGTGCCTATAAATACGGCCAGTGTGTCCAGGTGTTCCAGGCAGAACAGTACACCTGCATCATAGTCCTGGTCGGTACTCATTTTATTGGGCTGTATCGGATCTACATAACCCATTTCCTTGGCGCGTGCGCGTTCCTTCTCCATATAGGCGCCCCTTACTAATTTGGCGCCCAGTATATACCCTTTTTTTACCGCCTGCTCCAGAGAATACTTCAGGAATTCTAATGTGCCGTGGCAATAAAACTGGTAGGTATTAAAGATATAAGCCTCCTCACGGTTGTACTTCTCCATCATCGCTTCCGTAAGCTGATTGCATGGCTCTATGATCCAGGTCTCTTCAGCGTCTATCAGCACCATTATCTTATGTGCAGCCGCAGCGCCGCAAATAGCGTCTATACGGCCGTACACACGCTTCCACTCTGCGTCTTCCTCCATGTTCAGCGACTTCCCGGCATGTATTTTTTCCAGCAGCGCGAAGCGGGAGAAACCCGTTATTTTCAGGCTGATGAAGGGTATATGTTCCTGGGACGCTGCATATTTAATTGCCCTGATAAACTCAGGAACCGCCCTATCAAATTGATCTTCGCTCTCCTTGCCCTCAACGCCGTAGTCCAGTATCGTATCCACTTTGTACCGGGCTAGCACCTCGGCGGTGTGCGCGGTCTCCTCCATGGTCTCACCACCGCAAAACTGATTAAATATGGTATTCCTCAGCAGCCACTTTATAGGCAGGTGCAGCGACATAGCAAGGTTGGTAGCCCCTATTCCCATCTTCGTCAGTTGAGCAGAAGACATGAATGAAAATAAAAACTTGGCACGTTTTAATTCGCCATCCGTTTTCGATCTGAAAGCGATTTCGGTATTGTCAAACTCAGGTTTCAAAGGAGTGTATTTTGGATTGCAAAGATAATACCCATGCAAGTGATTATTAATGACTTTAGGCAGTTATTTGTTAAAATAAATGACGGCGCGGCGATGGAGCGTGGTTTTCCGGTCAGCGTAGTTTTTTTTGCACCCGCTTTTCTTCAGCCAGTATCAGCGGCATCGCCTGGCTAAAGTTGGCCTTGAGTTTTTTAAGTAGCTGCAACATCTCATCTCTGCCGGTAGCGGCTTTAGCGAGTGTCTCAATGCGGGACAGATTGTCGTGCATATCCCGGATCTTGATGATCGCTGCGCTCGACTTCAGGAAATGTGCCAATTCCCGGATGAGCATGAAATCTTCAGTATAGCTGATATTATGATCTAATTCGATCATTTTTGCGGGAACTGAACCGATAAACAATTGTATCACTTCTTCGATATAGTGATCATCATCGCCGGCGAGTTCGTATAAATAACTCAAATCTAAGAGTGGTATGTTTATAGGGTTGCTCATCCGCTGTTTGTAAACGTTATTGGTCCGGTTTGGCGGTTAGTTTCAGGATCAGGGCGCACAAGTCATCCGTATCAAATGGCTTTGAAATGGTCGCATTTACCGCTTCCAGGCCATTCGGTTGTTCGTCTTCGTCGGCAATGCTCGCAGTCAGTGCAATTACAGGGATAGTGCTTTTCAGGTCAGACCTGATGATCCGGGTTGTCTCATAGCCATCTATTCCCGGCATGTGAATATCCATCAACACGATGTCAAATTGATTTCTTCGCAGCAGGTCCAGGGCTTCCATGCCGCTTTCTGAGGTAGTCACATTGGCATGATGTTTCGCCAGCGCATATTTTCCAATCTTCTGATTCAGCAGATTGTCTTCAACCAGCAATATATTGATTCCAGCAAGCAATTAAAAGATGATTTTAGGTTTACGCACTTGTACAAATTGCAACCGTTCTTTGGGGGTACAAAACTCATGTTGTACACGTCTAAAAAAGGCTGCTATCCTGCACTGCAAAAGTAAACGATTTGTTTGGGATTTTTATACCTCATTCTGGTGTTTATAAAGCGATAATATGCCGCCTGATGTACATCCGACCGACAATATAGAAACATTGTTTGGCAGACATCTATAGTTTATGTCGCCGGGCATCGGTAGCCATTTATAAATAAACGGATATTAAATGACTCCATTTACCCAATTATATTAACTTTGTGACCGACCAAAAATAAGCAAGGATATGTCAGAACCGGTTACGCCAATGTACAATATGGGTAAAATATTAGAAATGAGCCGTGGCAATAATGACTTCGTGAAGAAAATGGTGGAGCTCACGATCAGTGAGTCTTCAAACTCCAAACAAAAAATCGTGGAAGCTTATGACGCCGGCGATTTCGATACGGTCAAATATTATGCACACCGCCTTAAGCCATCCATCATTAGCCTCGAGATAAATGACTTGCGGGACGAAGTGGTGCAGATAGAAGCATTGGCGCTCAACGGTCAGAAAACACCGGAATTACAGGGCATGATAGAAAAACTGGATCATGTGCTGGGCTTGGTCATTGACAACCTGAAAACAGAATACAACGCGTAGTGTTTATCTTGCTATTAAAGCACAAAAAAAGCCGTTTCATCAAAGAAACAGCTTTAAGAAATTCCATGCTAAAATAAGTATCAGATCAGATAACCCTTACCTCAACTGCATTAAGGCCTTTTTTGCCATTTTGAACTTCGAATGATACTTTGTCGTTTTCACGAATCTCGTCCTTAAGACCAGATACATGAACGAAAATATCCGGACCGCCATTTGACGGTGTAATGAAACCAAATCCTTTTGTTCCATTAAAAAATTTTACTGTTCCCTGTTGCATTGCTTTAAAAATAATTGATTAAGAATAATCAAAGATAACATTAAAATTCTTGAGTTACCAAAGAAGATTGCAATATTTTTTTATTAAAAAATCACCCGTTATGAGAATTGTATGCTCTTTACTTGCGCCTGCGGCAGGAAATATGTGGAGATTACTTTATTTTTAGTTTGATGTTGCTCACTTCCTTTGTTACGCAATCGGGGCAGGTAACTTTTATATCGGTAAATTCTGCAACTGTATTCACTGGCGCATCTTTAATTTGCTGTAGCACTTCCTTAGGGATGAAAAAACCGTTTACCGGTATTGTAGCGCTGCCGGTTGGCGTGCTGATTTTAAACGTATATTGCTTTATCTTGTAGGGATAGCAATACAATGAATTCGGAAATACGGTGCGTATGGTACTCTGGCTAAGGATGAATTTTCTTTCGGCTTCGTCGCCTTGTATTTTGCCTACTTTCGCCACTAATGGAGGAACGTCGGCACACATAAAATTTACAGTTTTAATGGTCTTCTTGGTTTTCCTATTAATAATCGCCAACCGCATCATTTTAGCCTTGGCGGGGTAGGGCATCGCCATAGTAGACAGCGTATCACCCTTTATTTCCGGCTGTATACCTATCTTTAAGCTGTTGTCCAGGCTTTTCAGTACGATGTCCTCTGCCTTCAAAGTAGGGCTATGGATCATTATTACATTGTAAGCCGCTGTAAACAAAAGCGCAGTGTCTGTGCGCGAACACCATTTATTCCATACCTGCACACTGTCCTTTTGTGCAAATGCGCAAGAGCAAGAAACCAGCAATCCGGTGAGAAATAAGAGTATTTTCATTGCTACCTGATTAATAGAGAAGAAGGCGGACGTTTAAAACTTGTTTCAAACTTAGTATTTTTTTGCGACACTCTAAGTCGGTCGGGAGTTAAAGAAAATGCAATAATGGCCGCAGGCTACACGGTCTTTTTGATAATGAAGAACGCAACAGCGACGAGAAGCAGGACAATGACTATTGCTACCCACGTAAACTGCTCAGTGGGAAGGGCGGGCCGTCGCTTATTCTTCTTTCGTGATGCCTTGCGCAAGTTATGGTTTAATTGATTTACTGAGTGTCTTATTTCACCCGGCGCCAGTGTTTTCAGCCCATCTATAGCATCACTTTCCATACCCTTATCGCCAAGCCATAGTTCTACTTCATGCTGCTCACCGGGTGAAAGTTTACCTTCCAGGTAGGCCAGCAGCTTTTCATCCGAAAGTTTTTTCGGATTGTCAGCCCCGTCTGGTATGGGCAATATGTCCGGCGTTTGGTTCATGTGCGCGTACTCGCTCCTTTTTTTAGTAAAATGGTTTTCAGGTTTCTTTTGCCGTTCTGGATAAAGCTTTTCACCTGCATAAAGGTATAACCTGTTTGCTCAATGATCTGTTCGTAACTATACATTTTCAAGTAGAACAGCGAAATCGTCTTGCGTTGCTCTTCATTAAGCATCCCGATCGATTCATTCAACTGTTCGAGGGTATGCTCCTTCCACTTTATATCGTCATGGTCTTCATCCGCATTCGGAACGTTTACCAGTAAATTGTCGTCAGTGTACTTGTGCTTGTCCCTCAATTGTTGCAGGCAATGGTTCCTTGCCAGGATATAAAGCCAGCCCTTGATATTGTTTATTTTCTCCTTTGGCAGGTGGGTAAGTGCTTTCAGGAACACCTGCTGAACTGCGTCTTCGGCCATTTGCTTGTCTTTAAGGTATTTAAGTGCTACCCCGAGTAGTAAGGTGGTGTAGCGCTGTAGCAGGTAACCAAGCCACATATTATCACCATCCGCCCTGAATGCCAGCAGCAGTTCTTCGTCTGATAGGCTTGTATGGTCAGCGTGGCGTTTCAATTTGATCGTAGCATTTGCCGCTTTCTCCGCAGTCTCGGCGCGGCAAAGTAAAGATACTCAAATCGTGAAATTCCATAAACGGAAATGCTATAAACCCGAAATTACTTTCTGATTTATAGCACTGAAGGTTTTTGGTACTACAGAGTATCCTCGATACTCATATGGGCTACTATTTCTTCACAGGCATAAGTGCCAGGTCCATAACTTCACAGGCGTCGGATATGAAGTGAAAATTGAGGCCCTTTATATACTCCTTGTTTATTTCGTTTACATCCTTCTCGTTGGCCTGTGGCATAATTATATCCTTGATTCCGGCCCTTTTAGCTGCGAGCATTTTTTCCTTAATACCACCTACCGGCAGCACCTGGCCCCGAAGCGTTATCTCGCCGGTCATTGCTAAATAGGACTTCACTTTTCGTCCAGTAAACGCAGATGCAAGCGATGTGAGCATGGTGATGCCTGCACTTGGCCCATCCTTGGGTACAGCGCCCTCAGGTACATGCACATGTATATCCACTTCGTTGAATTTCTCGTCTGGGATATTGAATTCTTTAGCGTGCGACTTTAAGTAAGACAGGGCTGTGCTTGTGCTTTCCTTCATCACAGTGCCCAGGTTTCCAGTGAGCGTAAGCCCTCCCTTTCCTTTTGACAACGCTGTTTCGATAAACAGGATATCACCGCCCGCAGCGGTCCAGGCAAGGCCCACCACTACACCCGGAGGATGGCCCTTGGTATAAATATCATTGCTGAACTTAGGCTTGCCCAGTGACACTTCAACCTGTGCAGCAGTAACCTGCGTCGCTGTCTTTTCCTCCATTGCCACATGCTTGGCCACAGAGCGCATCATTGCCGCCAGCAGGCGGTCCAGTTCGCGCACCCCGCTTTCGCGGGTGTATTCCTGTATGATCTTGAAGATGACTTTATCAGGAAATTTTAGTGGTACCTTATTCAGTCCATGAAGTTCCTTTTGCTTCGGTATCAGGTGGCGTTTGGCGATCTCAATTTTCTCTTCTGGCGAATAGCCAGACAATTGTATGATCTCCAGTCGGTCGCGCAGCGCCGGTTGAATGTCGCTAAGGCTATTAGCTGTGGCTATGAATAAGACTTTTGAAAGGTCAAATTCCAGCTCCAGATAATTATCGTAAAATGAATTGTTTTGTTCCGGGTCCAGTATTTCTAAAAGCGCAGAACTTGGGTCGCCCCTGAAATCCTTGCCCATTTTGTCTATTTCATCAAGGATAAAAACGGGGTTAGCTGATTTTATCTTCCTGAGCTGCTGTATAATACGCCCCGGCATAGCTCCAATATATGTCTTCCTGTGGCCACGCAGTTCGCTTTCGTCATGCAGGCCGCCCAGGCTTATACGCACGTATTTACGGTGAATGGCGTTAGCGATGCTTCTGCCAAGCGATGTTTTACCAATACCCGGAGGGCCTACAAAACACAGGATAGGTGATTTCATATCCCCCTTCAGTTTCAGCACGGCTAGATATTCCACTATGCGGTCCTTGATCTTTTCCATCCCGTAGTGGTCGTCATCAAGCACCTTCTGTGCTTTTTTCAGGTCGTAACTATCTTCTGTGAACGTACTCCAGGGCAAGTCAAGCACCAGGTCAAGGTGATTGTAAATTACCGAATAATCCGGCGTGCTGGGGTGCATTCGTTCCAGCTTCTCTATATTTTTCTTAAACAGTTCTTTTGCTGCGTCCGTCCACTTCACTTCTTCCGCGCGCTTTTGAAGGTCTTTTATTTCGCGGTCATTCGGGTCGCCCCCCAGTTCTTCTCGTATCGATTTTAGTTGCTGTTGCAGGAAATATTCACGCTGTTGGCGGTCAATATCTGCACGGGTCTTGTTGGTGATTTCGTTTTTCAATTCCACCAGTTGCAGCTCTGATTGCAGTAAATTCAGCAGTTTCTCTGCACGCGTCCTTATATCGTTTTCTTCCAGCATAGCCTGCTTATCCTGCAATTTGGATGAGATGTTGGAGGCCACGAAGTGCATCAGGAATGACTGCTGCTCAATGTTGCGCAGCACTATGCTGGCTTCATTAGGCATATTAGGGGATTGCTGGGCAATTTTTTCGGAGTAGTCCTTAATAGAAGAGATCAGTGCATCAAACGAAGCATCCTGCTGCGGATACACGTCCTCAAGGTAGCTGACCTTAGCAACATAAAATGGGTCGACCTGGCTGTAGGAATCGATCTTGAAACGCATACGTCCCATGATAAAAATGGTGATGTTGCCATCCGGCATTTTTATCTGTTTCACAAGTTTGGCAAGTGTGCCTACCTGGTATATATCCTCCGGTTTGGGGTCGTCATGGTTGCTGTCTTTCTGGGCAATGACGCCGATCCATTTCGTCGTTTTCTGAGCCTCGGCTATCGCTTTTACGGATTTTTCACGGGCCACCGTTATTGGTAGCACCACATTGGGGAACAACACCGTATTGCGAAGGGCGATGATCGGAAGTTCCAACGGTAGCGATCCGCGTTCCTCTTCGTCCATCTCATCTTCACCCAACGGCACAATTGGCATAAATTCAGTTTCTTGTTCACTTTGGCCTATTAACATATCTAACATTGATCTTGTTTCGGACATTCTGACAAATACACGCCCCGATTTATAGTACAGAGCGATGGTAAAGATAGCTATCAATTCTTATACCATCCTTTACAGGCTGCTATTTTTGCGGTGAAATTCTCGCTTTTTAACCGGATTTATATTTTTTATCCAGTTAAATGAAAAGTTGGCAGGTTCCGCAGCCCCTGATTTGTTATCTTTACAAAAAAATACACGATGAAGAAAAGCTACTTATTTATACTTTTTAGCAATTGTTTGTTTGTGTCGGCCATCTTTGGTAAGAGCGCGGAAAATGACACAGGCCTTATTAAAAAAGTACTCCCGCCTATACAGAAATTTTTTGTTGGTAATGCGCTTGACGGCGCTATTTTCTCCACTGCTAATATCCAGAATAATACCACTAGTATCTCTGGCCAGCCTACCACTACAACTACAATGGGTACCATCCGTTTCTCACTTGTAGTTAACGTCGGGTTTACCTTCAATTTTAACCTTGGCAGGCATATTGGTCTGTATACGGGGATCGACGTTAAGAATATAGGGTTCATAGAGAAGAATGAGGGCGGTGAGACCGTGAAACGCAGGACCTACAATTTAGGCGCCCCGGTGGGCCTAAAACTGGGGAACATGGCAGCAAGAAGAGGGTATATATTTTTAGGAGGCGGCATGGATATGCCCTTTAACTATAAAGAAAAATCTTTTGCAATACGAAACGAAAAAACGAAGACCAGCGAGTGGTTTGCAAACAACACGCCGTCGCTGATGCCCTATGTATTTGCAGGCGTGGCTATCAGGAGCGGGGCTACATTCAAGGTTCAGTATTATCCGGATAATTTCCTGAACACAGATTACAGCAACGCAGGCGCCAAGCCCTACGCGGGCATGGACGTCCACCTTATTTTGTTCAGCCTGGGATTCAATATGCGCTACGGAAAGCACCCGGATATCGTGGAGACGCACGTGGCTGACCTTAAAACAATGTAGTGCGCGCCCGCATTTTATCAGAACGTAAAATTAATGGAATTGCAAAAAAAGACGATGACGGAACTGGAGCGTAAGAGCCCGGAAGAGATTTTAAACACCGCCAAACGCCCGATAATAGTGATACTTGATGACGTACGCAGCATGCATAACGTAGGATCGTCTTTCCGTACTTGCGATGCGTTTGCGGTAGAAGCGATATACTTGTGCGGCTATACGCCGGCACCCCCGCACCGCGACATCCACAAAACCGCTCTTGGCGCCACGGAAACAGTAAAATGGAAGAATTTCGCCACTACCATTGAAGCCGTGGCTGAAGCCCGGAATGCAGGATATAAGATCATGGCTGTGGAGCAGGCACATGAGAGCACGGCCCTTCATCACCTCAACTGGATACAGGAAAAAATAGCCCTTGTGTTCGGGAATGAGGTGGACGGCGTAAATGATGAGGTCCTGAAGATTGCTGATGGCTGTATCGAAATACCACAGTGGGGGGCAAAACATTCGCTCAATATTTCGGTAAGCCTGGGCGTAGTCCTTTGGGAAATGGTGCGGACTTCCTGATTATTTACGCCTGGTTTAAAATTTGCAGCCCGACCATATTCTCTCTACCTGAAAAATTATTTTAACTTTGAAGTAGGGGTAAACCGCTGGTGAGGTGTCTCCTCTAAAAGCTATAATTTGTCAGAAGCTATCCATATAAGCCTGCAATATCCGGTCGTGCCTATGAACAATGATACTACGGGCAATTTCCTAGCTGCTGACAGCGCTGTACTGTTTGAGGAGGTCTTTAAAGCCCATTTCAAGAGCCTGCATATTTATGGTATGTCCATTTTAAAAGACGAAACTGCTGCGGAAGAAATGGTCCAAAATGTGTTCTTCAAGCTTTGGGAGAAAAAGGAACAAATTAGTGTCAATCTATCCGTTAAGGCCTATCTGTTCCGCGCGGTCCATAATGAATGCCTCAACTATATAAAACACACTAAGATCGTCGCTGATCATCGCACCAGTGCCATAAGGTCATCGTATGAATCCGACCACGCCACCGATCCTGCTGTGATCAAAGAACTGGAAAAACACATCGCTTCGGCATTGAATGAGCTGCCTGAGCAATGCCGCACCATATTTCAGATGAGCCGTTTTGAAGATTTGAAATACCGGGTTATCGCCAGCCAATTAGGAATATCTGTTAAGACAGTGGAAAATCAAATGGGCAAGGCGTTGCGGTTATTGAGGCATAAGCTGGTCGATTATTTGCCTGTTTTGTTTATGTTTTTGTTTAACCTTAAAAAATGAGTGTTGTGGAAAAGAATCGGGAAATGAGTGATGAAATGCTGGTTAAATACCTCCTCGGTGAAACCGATGGCCCGGAAGGCGAGCTGGTGAAGGCCTGGCTTAATGAAAGTAGCGAAAACCGGAAATACTTCTACGACTTTAAAATGGTCTGGAACGTAAGCGGCAAGATAAAGCCTGTGAGTACTATAAATGAATCCGAAGCATGGGCCCGTTTTCAGCAGAGGGTCGCTACGTCGGCTGCCCCGCTAAAAAAGGTTCCCGTTAGAAGCACTTTTGATTGGATAAAGGTAGCTGCGGTATTAGTGCTGCTGGCGGGGAGTGCCTGTATAATGTATAACCTATCATCGTCGAGGGATGTCAAAATGCAGCCTGTTGTCCAAAATACCAGGAATGCCGAAGCAGGCCCCATTCCAATAAATGCCAATGTCCCGAATATCAAAAAATCTGACACCGCAGACAGTGATGATCGAAATAGAATTTCTGCATCATCAAATATGGATGGACAAAGACCTGTGGTCAGCGAGGGCAGACTTGACAAAAAAAAGCACCTCAAAGTGCTGGGCCGCCAATCTAAAGAGATATTCTGCAACAGCACCCCATGCCCCATTGAGATATGCATCAATCAGACGATGAAATGTCCCAATAATAAGCCTGCGGCCATCTCTAGCTACAGCACGTTGGAGCCTGACCAGTCAGGTGAACTTGATTATAAGGCAAAAGATAAAATTGCGAAAAACTGCTCGCTTACCGTAAAGGACATAGAGATAAAAAGTGTGGCGACAGGCGAAATGATCATCCTTAACGAGCACTCGTCGCCATCGACCGCGCAGGATCTGTTCAACTATATAACACGCCGAAAAAAAGGCGATATATTGGCTGGGAAGTTTCATAAGGATTGTGACAACCGGGTTAGTGACCATGACTTGGTTTTTGAGAGTAATAGCGGGAACTGGGTATTGCAGTGACCAGTTTTACCCCCGCTCAATCAGTTCGTCTCGTTCATCAGCATTTTTTAATTTAATACACTACGATTATGAAAAAACTAATCATGGCGCTGCTGTGCCTTCAGGTTTCTGTTGTTTTCGCGAACGCAAAGGGCCAAAAATCGGGCCCTTCTGCAAAAGGGGCGGGCAACATGAATTACCACATCGTCTTAAAAATGACAGGGACAACTGATTCAATGGTGTTTCTTGTCCATTATTATGGTACACCTGGCCCTAAGGTGTATAAAATGGATTCTGCCCGTTTCAGCAATAAGGGCGTAGCCGAGTTCACTAATCGGGATACCGGCTTTACAGGTGGTATATATCTATTCATGCTTTCGGAAAAGCGCTCGACATTTGAGTTTTTGTTGAATAAAGGGGATGACATAACGGTATCGGCCAATGACGGCAAAACGATAGATGGGATAAAGTTCAAAAACTCACCGGAGAATGAACGTTTTCAGGACTATCAGCAAGTGATCTCGGCTTTTACGAAGCAGCAGGATAGTTTCAAAGCTGAATTGTCTGTGGCAAAAACAACGGATGATACTGCGCTAATCAGGCACAAATCCCTCGAATCCGTCAAAGCGCTTACAAAATATAAAACGGAATACAGAAAGAAATACCCAGGTACTCTATTGGCTAATATCTTTGGTGCAATGGAAACACCGGAAGTCCCAACCGGTGACCACTTTTTAGAAGATGGAATAACTAAGGATTCAGCATTTGCATTCCGGTATTATAAAAGCCACTATTGGGATGGCGTGGACTTTCATGACGACAGGCTGATCTATACGCCCATATATGATGGTCATCTCGAAGATTATTTCGCCAGGTTTGTGGTGCCGATGCCAGATAGCATGGAAAAGGAATGTGATATGCTATTGGCAAAGACTCGGGGTACCAACGACTTTTTTCATTACACCCTTTACTGGCTCACATCGTATGTTGAGAACAGTAAGATCATGGGGATGGATGAGGTGTTCGTTTACCTCGTAGAGAATTACTACATGAAGGGCGACGCAACATGGCTTTCCAGCAGCGACCTTACTAAATACATAGACCGTGCAACCAAGATCGCCCCCAACATTATAGGCAATATTGCCCCGGAAGTAAGCCTGCCAAATGTAATAACCAAAAAGCAGGAAAGCCTACAAGCGCTGAAGGCTAAATATACCTTGGTCGTTTTTTATTCCCCCACGTGTGGCCATTGCCAGCATGAATTGCCAATTTTAGACTCTATATACGAAGCCGTGCTAAAGGATAAGGGCGTACGCATATTTACCGTTGCAACGGAAGGTGACTCAGCCGCAATTGCGTCCTTCCTGGTAAAGTTAAAAACAGACAAAAAGTGGACCAATACGTGGGATCCGGAACATACGAGCAATTACCACAACCAGTATGACGTATATAGTACACCAACTATCTACTTGCTGGACGAAAAGAAAATAATAAGGGGAAAGAGGCTTGACCACACAAATATCCCTGGCCTCGTAGATATGCTGGAGAACAAAAATAAAAAAACAGCGCATAAAAGTTAGCTTTGAGATTGCAGGCGCATCACTTATCCTAAAACGGACCAACTCGCGATCTAAAAAACCATTTGAATCTATGACAAATACTGTTAGGATACTTGCGCTCATTTTGTTGCTTCCGCAATTGGCCATCGCCAGCGCCAATAGGCACCTTGCGAAATGTTGGGATAAAATGGTACGCCCGATAGGCAAGTCATATATTCAGATCAATTTTCAGGAGAGCAAGCACCACTTGGGCCATTTGAGTACACCATGGGAAACATACCACAGCGCTGACTCAGGCTGGGTTTATTGTAATGGTGATAAATTTATGAAAGTAGATTCAATTTCCCAAGGTGGGATTGTGTATTTTTCCAAGACTCAATTCAGTTATTGGGATTCTGTCTTGCTCTATCTCGGATATGGTGATAAAACATTCGCAAAGATCACTTCTGAAATGATTTTGGACGAACCGCTGGATGAATCAAGATATACGCCTGTACCATTACTGAGTTATTTCTACCGGCATACGGCAGATGTTGTGGAAACGAACACAAAAGATTTTGCGATCTATGAATTAGTGATAAATAGCAAGATCGTGGATTTGTATATCGGAAAAAACGATGACGTACTACAAAAAGTGACTGTCTTTTTTCATGATGATCTCTACGGAGATGTTACAAACACAACCTACTACTCCAGGTTTAAAGAAATTGACCAGGTTGTTTATCCTTCGGTAATATATGCCAGCGAGATGAACGACAGTGCCAGGGATACGATTAAAGTTGCCAGCCCGGCAGTAGGCAATAAAGTAAAAGACCTCCTTGACAAGCCAACTGATTATAACCTTGTAGAAAAAAAGAAAATGGTGCCTGAAATATCCGTGCAAAAATATAGCGACAACATTCACTTTATTACCTTGAAACATACCAACGGGCGCTCGATGGTAGTCGAATTCAGCGACTATTTATTAGTGGCCGAAGCGCCGCTGAGCCCTGACAATGGTGAGCTGATTATTGCGGAAGCAAAGAAAATTGCGCCGGGAAAGCCTATTAAGTATTTTATATTTTGCCATCATCATCCCGACTATTTAGGTGGCTTAAGGGCGTTTGTGTACGAAGGTGCGAATATTCTATGTACCGCAGATGATATTCCTTATGTCAAATATCTGGTGGATGCGCCGCATACCTTACAGCCCGATAGCCTGGAAATACGGCCTCGCCATTTGCAAACAGAAGAGGTTGGCGAACACAAGATACTTTCCGATGGAAAATTCCAGATGAACATATACCACATTGGCGCGAAATCTGAACATACAAAGGATTACCTGATATATTATTTCCCGACAGAAAAGATACTCTTTGAGGGCGACTTGGTGGCGATTCCGGACAATGGCCCCGTCCGCAAGGCTGGAAAAAGACAGGCCGGTCTTTACCACGCCATAAAAGACCTGAACCTTGACGTAATGACAATAGAACAATCGTGGCCCGTTGCAAACTATGGACTGAAATCGGAAATCCCGTTTTCAGATATGGAGGCCTCAATGAAGCTTTAATTATCTCCGATGTCCAAAGTGATTGGTCTCACAATGCTTTTGTCCGCTTCCTTGCCGTCGTTTCCCTGATAGCAACAATCACCATTTCGGCCGTTTTGTTTTGCTCAAATAAGCCTATTCTTAATCAACAATTATGTACATTTGTAGCTTATACTATCTCTGAAAAGATATGCAATTAGCACAACGACTGAATTCTGTTACAGAGCCGCAGACGATAAAGATGGCCAAACTGAGCCGCGAGTTGAAAGCAAAAGGAGTTAACATTATAGACCTAAGCATTGGCGAGCCTGACTTCAAAACACCAGAACACATTTGTAATGCCGCTGTCAAAGCGATGAGCGATGGGTTCACTAAATATTCCCCGGTTGCAGGCTTCCCTGATCTTCTCGAAGCCATCAGTATAAAGTTGAAAAGGGATAATAATCTCGACTATGCTGCTAACGAAATAATTGTGTCCACCGGCGCCAAACAATCACTGGCCAATGCAGTACTTAGCATCGTAGATCCCGGAGACGAAGTGATCATCCCTACGCCTTATTGGGTTACTTACACGTCACTTGTATCACTTGCGGGAGGTGTATCAAAATTCATCAAATGTGATATAGGTAATAATTTCAAGCTTACGCCGGAGCAGCTTGAGGCAAATATTACTTCACGTACAAAGTTATTTATATATTCGTCGCCCTGCAATCCCACGGGCAGCGTTTATTCGAAGTCTGAACTTGCGGCTCTTGCAGAAGTTTTCAAGCGCTATCCGCAGGTGGCAATAATCAGCGACGAGATTTACGAGTACATCAATTACAACGGGCATCACGAAAGCATTGCTCAATTCGAAGAATTACGGGACAGGGTATTGATCGTAAACGGTATGTCGAAAGGTTTTGCGATGACCGGTTGGAGGCTCGGCTACCTCGCCGGCCCAAGGGAAATTGTGCAGAGCTGTGAAAAGCTCCAGGCTCAGTTTACTTCCGGCGCTAATTCTATTGCGCAAAAAGCAGCCGTGACGGCGTTGCTGAGTGATCTCGCCCCAACTCATAAAATGGTGGAGGCATTCAGGCAACGTAGGGATTTTGTGATCAGCGCCCTTAAGAAAATTCCGGGCCTGAGGGTTGGTGATCCGGAGGGAGCGTTTTACGCTTTTCCTGATGTAACCGCGTTTTTCGGCAAGAGCTTTGGTGGCAATGTAATAAAGAATGCTGATGACCTATCAATGTATTTACTCAACGAGGCCCACGTGGCAACAGTTTGCGGTGGTGCATTTGGCGATGACGATTGTATCAGGATATCTTTTGCAACTAACATGACAAACCTCATGCAGGCGATGGAGCGTATCGGTAATGCACTGGCAAAGTTATAAGCTGGAAATCAAATTCAGGTTACCAATGCAGTCACTCTACGATTTGTTCCCGGTTTCGCCCTCGAAGAAGTTAACAAAATCGTTCGAGAACGTATTGTTCGGTTCAAAAGTCGGTTTTTGGTAATAGGGTACCACTATTGGCGGATATTTCATTTTTAAACTACTGGCCGGTTTAGACTGTAGCGTATTTATCGTTAGCGTTATTCCTGTTATCAGCGTGTCCAGCTTGTCTGGGTGGTTTTTGTACCAGTTAAGGCTCTCGGTAAATTGTTCCTCAGTTATTTTGTAATGGGCAAAAATATCCTTGTAATAAACAGCAAGTGAATCCTTGTTTTTCCCGCTTGTACCCCTCGCTACCATGTTGGCCGGAGCCTGACTGTATGCCTCGGCCAGGTTCACGTCAAGCAATATTTTCTCCATCTCGGCAGGTGGCAAGTGATCGCCATTATCCTTGACCTTGCAGGAAATAAAAAGTAGGTTGATCAAAAAAACAAAGGAAACAAATCTCATTTTCAGTAATTAATAATTGAGCACCCCCTGCAGGCCGGCTAACGCAGGCCATTGTACTTCGCAGCATTTGGCACATCAAGTGCGCTCAGCATTGTTATGTATTGCATCCGCTCAGGCTTGCTTGCCTGCCCCAGCAAGTGCAGTATTTCGTCGCTTTTTGCGTTGAAGAAAAATTGGATGTATATCGAACTTGGATTTTCACGGTTCACTGTGTATAGCTTCTTGATATTTGTCAGGATCCTGTCCCTCGACTCCACGGGTTTTGCAGCCAGGCTGTCCAGGCCTTCCCTATGCATGGTATACCAGAATTTGCGCACGTCCTCAAAGCGTGTATTCAGCATTTGGTCTACCAGCCAGTACCGGTTCACGTTATTTTCCACTGCCTTCCATCCGGATATACCCTTTCCTTCCGGGGCATTAGTAACAACGTTTTGTGCCTTTTTTAGATATTGTGTGCCGCCGTCTAATGAATAGCTGTCGTAGTCCAGGGCTAGCACGATATAGCAATAATAGGCCATTACCGCAGTCAGATTGGACGTTAACGCGTCAGTCCCGGCAACGTTATTTTCGTCAAAATGCAACGGCGCGTACTGCGAAAAATGAAACGAAACATACTTGTCCACGTAATTGATGAGTGGTGATGCATAAGCGGAATTAAAAACCGGGCGCGTAGCCTGAATGCTCATGTTGGCGCCATAAGCGTCCACGTCACCGTTTACATTATTCCCGGTAATGTTAAGCAGTATTTTCAAGTCAATCTTTTCAGTATTGCCATAGACATCGTTGGTCCACTTGTACGAATTGATAAAATCAGCTATTCCTTTTTGCATGGCCGCGAATACCTGCGGATCCACGCCGGTTACCTTGTCATGCAGGATGGTCACATTGCAATTGAACTCTTGCGCATTTACGGCAAGCGCCCATCCAAGCACCACCCATATACTAAGCAGTTTCTTCAGCATGTCGCAATTCTTTTATTTGGTTCACAATGGCTTTTGCCGCCTCAGTTTTACTTTGTAAAGGTAACGCTATAGGGGCCGAATCGCGTTTCAAAAATGTTATTTTATTTGTGTCATGCCCGAATCCAGCTCCCTCATCTGCAAGGGAGTTCAGGACGATCATATCAGCATTCTTGTTAATCAATTTTTCCGTAGCGTGTTCTAATTCGTTATTCGTTTCAAGTGCAAAACCTACTAACGTTTGCCATGGCTGCTTTATTTTACCCAGGCTGGCTAGGATGTCCTCCGTTTTGGTCAGCGCCAATGTAAATTCTGCTTCTTTTTTCTTTATTTTCTCATTTGCACGATCCACTGGCCGGTAGTCGGCTACAGCAGCGGCAAGTACCGAAATATGGGCTGTGTCAAACGCTTTTATGCACGCTTCATACATTTCATGGGCGCTTTCCACCTTTACAGTTGTAATAGCAGGGTGGTATGTATGCTCGTGCGTAGGGCCGCTGACCAGGGTCACGGCTGCGCCCTGTTCGGCCAATGCTTCCGCTATCGCTATCCCCATCTTTCCAGAGGAGAAATTACCGATGAACCTTACCGGATCTAACCTTTCGTAGGTAGGCCCCGCTGTAACCAATGCTTTCATCCCCTTAAAAGGCTTATTGTCCATTGAGAAATAATCGTTGAGGATGTTGATCATTTCTTCTGGCTCCGCCATCCGTCCGGGGCCGGTGAGGCCACTCGCGAGTTCTCCATTCCCAACCGGTACGATGTGGTTAGTATAACTGTGGAGCTTACTAATGTTGGTCTGCGTGGCCGGATGCAGCCACATATCTTCATCCATTGCAGGAGCAATGAACGCCGGGCACCTGGCAGATAAATAAACTGCACAAACCAGGTTGTCACATATTCCATTTGCTAATTTTGCCAATGTATTTGCACTGCATGGGGCCACGATCATGGCATCGGCCCAAAGCCCCATTTCCACATGATTATTCCATGTGCTACCGTCGCTCACATGTGAAAGCACCGGATTTTTGGAAACGGTGGCTAACGACAATGGGCTCACAAAATGTGCTGCCGCTTCCGTGATGATCACGCGCACTTCTGCGCCTTCTTTTACAAGTAACCTTACAAATTGCGGCGTCTTGTAGGCAGCGATGCTCCCGGTGACAGCCACTAATATTTTCTTGCCTTTTAAAGACATAATCTAAATATGTATGCAAGTTACGTCATTAATGGGATAAGACAAAACAGGCGGGTTATGCAGCCGATCTATACCCAAATCACGCACATTAAGATCGTGATTGGTTTTCGTGTATCTTTACATTAAATTTTAATTGATTGCTGATGAGGAAATTGTTACTTTTTGTTGCCGCAGCCCTATCCACGAACTTTGTAAATGCCCAACCGTGGATGCCCGTGGTCAACGGTCCGGTAAAATATCAGGACGCCCTGAATAGTTATAAAAGCTCGCCTTATTACATAGACGATAAAGACGCGGCACACGAAAGTGAAGGCAATGAAGAAAAAGAAAATAAAAACCATCTGTTCAAGAAATGGGACTGGTACTGGTCTCATCATCTCGATCAAAATGGCTACATGGTGCCTCCCGTGAAGGCCCTTACCGAATGGCAGAATTACATCCAGGCAACAGGTAGCAATGCTGCTGCGAGAACCACTGCTATACCATCAAATTGGGTATTTCAGGGGCCTGATGCCTGCGATCACGGGTATTCGGGCATGGGGCGTATCAATGTAGTAGCATTCGACCCAGTCGACTCTAACATCATTTATGTAGGCAGCGCAGCCGGAAGTACCTGGAAAACTACTGACGGCGGCCTCACCTGGGCCCCGCTTTACAGCAACCTGCCCACACTCGGAGTAGCCGATATAAAAGTAAACCCGCTGAACCGAAATACCATTTATGTAGCCACTGGCGATGGCGACGCAGGTGACGCTTACAGCTCCGGGGTCATTGTTTCCCACAACGGTGGAACAACATGGTCTACAACCGGGCTTAATTGGTTGCCAACTGCTTACAATACTGCCCACTCCTTGCTCATTAATCCGCTCGATACCAGCAGTATGATATTGGGATCGAACGTAGGGATATTTAAATCCTACAACAGCGGAGTGAGCTGGACAAATGTGTACGCGGGGAATTTCAAACAATTGTTATATAACCCCAGTGATACCACTATTGTATACGCATCAATGTACACAGACACTTCTGCACAGGTCATGAAGTCTACAGATGGTGGCACTACCTGGACGGCCGTCACGTCCTTTTCAGCGGCGCAGCGCATCAATATTGCTGTTTGTCCGGCTATGCCCAATTTGGTTATGGCTGTTGCATCAGCTAATTCATCCAGTTTACAAGGTATTTATACCTCTACGGACAATGGGGCTACTTTTAACCCCACATTCCTTAACAACGATTCCTGTACAAATAACCTACTTGGCTACAACCTTGGTTTGCCTACCAATACCTGCGACGGTCAGGCATGGTACGACCTCTGTATCGCCGTCAACCCCGCTGATCCTTCGCAGGTTGTGGTAGGCGGGGTCAATACCTATTATTCATCAGATACCGGTAATTCCTGGACGATAGCCAACCAATGGTACGGTGGGCTCACAGGGGTAGAAACGGTGCATGCGGACAAGCATTGCCTTGCATATAATCCTTTGAGCGGTGGCCTTTACGAGACCTGCGATGGTGGGATATATAAAAATTATGGCCCTGTAACCCAGCCTTGGACAGACCTTTCGGATGGCATTGATATTACCGAATTCTATAGGAATGCCGTAGATAATCAGGTGACCTATTGCATAGGTGGCGCGCAGGATAACGGCACTAAAATGATAGACATCGGCGTGGCTACTGACCTGACAGGCGGTGACGGGATGCAACCCCTTATTAACTATGGCGATCCTGCCGATATATGGTATTGCTCGTTCCCGAGCGGAGGAATAAACATGACCCGCGACGGCGGCGCCACCTACAACAGCATCACCGATACGATTCATGGTTCAGGGGCGTGGGTGACCCCTTATGTGATCCACCCCACCGATACGGAAACGCTCGTCATCGCGTACGATCAGGTATACGTATCCCATAACAACGGGCTTTCCTGGACGCCAATATCTCCCGTCTTCGACAGCAACGCTGATATCACTACTTTGGCAATAGCGCCTTCTAACCCTAATTACCTTTATGCTACATACTTTGATTATAACGTCTGGGAACCATTTATCCGTTACACCCCCGATTTCGGAGTAACCTGGGATACCATCACACCCGCTACCTCAAGTTATATCTCAGACCTGGTGGTAGACCCAAAGGATGAGCAGCGTTTCTGGATAACGATAAGCGCGTACGGCTCGCAAAAAGTAATGGAATATTACATGCCTACAAGGACCTGGACCAACATGACAGGTACTTTACCCGACATACCCGTACAGTGCATGCTTATAGACACAAACTTCAAAACCAAGTACATAGGCACAGATGCAGCCATCTATTACCGAGACACAACCATGGCAGAATGGGCTTTGTTTAACACTAATTTGCCGTCTGTAGAAGTAGATGACCTGCACATCAACTATAGCACGAATGAAATATGGGCGGCCACTTTTGGCAGGGGAATGTGGATGAGCGTCAAGGCAGACAAACCGCCTTTGGTTGGCGTACCTGTTTTGCAACAAAAGATTGGCGCAATTTCTATTTCCCCAAATCCAAACCAAGGGATATTTACTATTTCCGCAACAGGTACTTTGCTTACACAGTCTATGGTGGATGTAAGAATTCTTTCGTCTGATGGCAAGGAAGTTTGGCAGACGAGCGGTGTTTTTGATCAGTCTGGGCGTATGGCTATAAATACGACTGGCCTTGCCGCTGGTTTTTACATCTGTGAAGTAAGTAGTAAGGGTGGGGTGGTAAGGAGCAAACTGGTGATCTATTGATGACATTTCGATTTGAAAAGTCTCCTAAAAGGCGATCAATCCCGATTAGTGCAATATTGTCTTATTACGCTAATCGGGATTGATAATAATTGAGGATGTCCTATTTGCTCAAAATTTGTCTATACGTTAATCAACTGTCTGCGGTTCGCGGTATGATCTGATAATATCGATCTCATGAAATGTGATCATTCCGTACCAAAATGCCAGAAATGGACTGACAAATAACAGAGCAACAAGGCACACCCAAATTAGTCCAAAAAATTCGCCGAAATGCGGATTTGATGCACTGGTAGTTATGAATATACCGGAAATTATGGCCATAATTGTAATTATCAATAGAAATACCTCATATCGCTCCCTTGTGTCCTCTCTAAAACACCCGTCTAAAAACATCCGGTTCATGAAGCAACTGACATACTGTACACTGCCAACAGATAAGTATGCCCAAAATAGCTTTGAGGCATCGTGCTCCTGCACACAAAGGACAATGGGATAACCAAGCGCTATGATTTGTAAAATAATATCAGCGTACTTAAAATAAAGTGTCGTTTTCATAAATTATCAGTTTTTAGCCTTTCGGCATGTAATCAGATGGATTAAGATTGTTATTTTCCATGGCTAAGTTTTGACTAACGGCTGAATACTCCGATAGTTCCTTATCAATTAAAGCGCGCTTTCTCAGTCGAAAGAAAATTAGCATGTTTAGGAAGTGCATCCCCCCAAGTATCAGAATAATTATACCCAATTTTAGGCTCAGGACTTCGATAAGCTGCCGGCCGTCAATGATTACGGTGTCTTCTTTAAGCGCCACCACCGAATAACCGATATTTATCAGATAGAAACCTACTAATAAAAGGTTGTTCACAGCGTCTGCAAGCGCGCTATTGCCGTGGAAAATATCAATCAAAAAGACCTTTCCATTTTTGAATAATGTACGGGCTACCCAAATAGTGATGCCTATCGTTGAGACTAGGTAAAGTGTATAAAGCAAAATGATGTTGTTCATAAAATTTGTTTTTTTAGATTTGATGATAAAAGACGGTTTGCCCAGAGGTCTTAGTTTTTGTGGGGGAGAATGAATGGTCTTTTTCATAAAAAATATTGTAGTGTTTGTAGTTTCAGAAATATTTGAAATTTATATTGCTTTTAAAAACCGGCAAGCCGGTTCTGATTTTTATTTGCGCTCCTCGCATGAACGCCGCAGGCAATCGATTGATAACTCGCGATTTTCAACTTTCAGATTTCTACTTAAATAACTTCAGTAAAGTACCTGCAAACCAATGTTCGTCCATTTTCACTAAGCCATCAACACCCCGGCTCGCCTGGTTCGCAAATTTTTGTATGTCGTTGATCGTATCCACAAACATCTTCACCTCTTTATCATTTTTATCCCCTTCTACATCCTTCAACTGGTTAAGCACATTAAGTATCGGTTCCACTTCCCTGCGCTTCCGTTCTTTGATGATCCTCATGGCCACCGTCCAGATGTCTTTTTCCGCAGTAAAAAATTCCTTGCGTTCTCCCGGCTTTAGTATTTTTTCTGCGAGTCCCCAATCCATTAGTTCCCGCACGTTCATATTTGTGTTGCCCCTGCTTATTTGAAGCTGTGCCATTATATCATCGGCGCTCAATGGTTGAGAAGAAACAAGCAGCAGCGCATGGATTTGCGCCATTGTCCGATTAATGCCCCATTGCGTGCCCAGCACACCCCAGTTGAGAATAAATTGTTCCTTGGCTTCAGTCAATTTCATAACACAAAGGTAAATTGTATTTTCCGAACTTTCAAATAATATTGAAAATTAATTTCTGAAGTAGCTGCATAGCTTAAATTTCATAAGTAGTTTATGATCTTCGTCAGTCGTCTCAAATAAAAGTATCGGTAACTTCGTTGGCTTTTACAGACGAAGTCAGATTGCTTTGAACAAAAACATATTCACTCCCAAGCTTTTTACCACACTTAAGGGTTATACACGTCAACAATTCGGTAAAGATCTGTTAGCCGGTGTAATAGTGGGCATAGTAGCGCTGCCACTTGCTATAGCGTTTGCCATTGCCTCTGGAGTTACTCCCGAAAAAGGGTTGATCACAGCGGTCGTCGCGGGATTCATCATTTCCGCGCTTGGTGGCAGCAAGGTCCAGATAGGCGGCCCCACCGGTGCATTTATTGTAATTGTTTACGGGATTGTACAGGAGTATGGCGTTGACGGGCTTATAATAGCTACATTTCTGGCAGGGATATTATTGATGGCAATGGGTTTTGCCCGGCTGGGATCTATCATCAAATTCATCCCGCATCCGCTGATCGTTGGGTTTACTACAGGAATTGCCCTGATCATTTTCTCCTCCCAGGTAAAGGACTTTCTTGGCCTTCAAATGGGTGCCACACCTGCGGATTTCATTCAAAAATGGATTGCGTATGGTGCTCACATCGCCACAATAAACATTTATTCGGTCTTTCTAGCCGTTGGTACTATTGTAATTTCTTTATTGTGGCCAAGGGTGACGCACAAAATACCCGGCTCCCTCGTCGCTATAGTCGTCACCACGGCAGTCGCTTACTTGGCCCATCTTCCCGTGGAAACTATTGGTTCAAAATTCGGGGCTTTATCCTTCTCTTTTCCCCGTCCTGGCATCCCTCATATTTCATTGGTCGTTGTGCAGAAAATGATAAGGCCAGCGTTTACCATCGCCTTGCTGGGTGGCATTGAGTCATTACTATCTGCGGTTGTGGCAGACGGCATGACTGGCGGCAACCACCGGTCCAATATGGAGCTTGTGGCGCAAGGGGCAGCCAATATTGGCTCTGCACTTTTTGGTGGCATCCCGGCAACAGGTGCTATAGCGCGCACAGCAACCAACATCCGGAACGGAGGACGAACACCGGTGGCGGGTATGATCCATTCCATCACCTTATTGCTCATTATGCTCTTTGTAGGCAAGTGGGCAGCGTTAATACCAATGGCTACTCTATCTGGCATATTGGTGATAGTGGCCTATAACATGAGTGAATGGCGCAATTTTCTTTCCATCACTAAGGGTGATCGCGGTGACATCGCTGTATTGATGGCCACATTTTTGCTCACTGTCTTTGTAGACCTGACCGTTGCCATCGAGATAGGAATGGTATTGGCAGTATTCCTGTTTATGACGAAGATGACCAGGTTTAGTAGCGTAAAGCGCTTGGTGACGGGTATCTCAGATAAGGAAGATGAACTAAACACAGAAGACATAGGAAATTTCAAAGTGCCCGTAGGTGTTGACGTGTATGAGATCAATGGCCCGTTATTTTTTGGGGCCGCCTATAAGTTCAAAGACGCCATGAGGGTCATTGAGACGCCGCACCGGGTACTCATTATCCGTATGAGAAATGTGCCGATCATAGACGCTACCGGGATCCGGACGCTGGAAGATGTGGAAAAAGAATGTCATAAACTGGGCACAAAACTCATATTGGCGGAAATAAGTGAGGACGCAGTAATGAACGAACTGAAGAAATCCCGATTATTATTTAAAATAGGCAAGGCAAATGTTGTACCAACAATGAGTGACGCGATAACCAGGAGCAATGCCATAATTGAATCCGCCCACAATAACGGTGTATAACAGGCTCATTTGTTATGACAAGGCATAAGGAGGCGCCTCCGGCAGGATCACGTTTATAACAGCGCCTTCTTCGCTGCTTCCGGTAGCATATATTATACCGTGGTGGTTTTGAGCAATTTTTTTGCACATTGCCAGCCCGATACCCGTTCCTGCATATTCCGACTTACCATGAAGGCGTTGAAAGATATTAAATATCTGATCGGCATGCTCTTGTTTAAAGCCGATGCCATTGTCCCTGATTTCAATATCATAATAAGTGGTCTCCGCACTGAGTGTGCCATGCGTGGAAATTTCCTCCGGCGACAATATCCTCGCCTTGATATTTACATGCGGCTTCACATCGGCCCTGCTGAATTTCAGTGAATTAGAAATGAGGTTGCCAAACAGTTGCGACATCTGAAGGGGGATCGCTTTTATTTGCGGCAGGCCATTGAATTCAATCGTAGCTTGCTTTTGCTCTATGAGCAATTCGAAATCGTCTATGATGCTTTGTACGGTCTGTTGCAAATCCAGGTGCTTGTATATTTCCCTTTCTTTAGACAACTGCGAATAAGCAAGCACGTCACGTATAAGGATTCCCATTCTGGATGCCGCGGTGCTTATTTTGTCCAGGTATTTGCGCGGGCGCTCGTCCATTTCGCCCAGGCTTTGTTCCAGCATTTGTGCAAAGGTGCTCACTTTCCTTACCGGTTCCTGTAGGTCATGGGAGGCAATATAGGCGAATTGTGCCAGTTCTTCATTCGATCGTTTAAGTGTGCTGTTCACTTCGGCAAGTTCCTTAGTCCGTTCAGCTACTACTTCTTCTATTTTCTGGCGGGCGAGTACCTGATCAGTAACATCTATTACAACTGCAATGATCCCGGATATAGTGCCTTCCACTTCTCTAAATGCTTCATACACCACATTCACGAAAAGCGGGGCCAGTTTACCACTGCGCGGCAGGTTGATCGGTATGCCCTGGGCGGAAAAAGTATTGCCCGTCGTATAAACGCCATGGAGCAATTGCTCAAAGCCCTGGTCCCGTGCTTCCGGTAACCCTTCAAATATGGGTTTGTTCATCAGCTCTTCCGATGTCCGGCCCCATACCTCAATCATGCGTTCATTCGCTATTTCCACTACATATTCAGGGCCCCGTAAGATACACATGGCCACCGGGGCTTTAAGAATAGTGTTGCGTATATTCTTTTCGTTTTCTTCTACCTTCAGCTTTGCCAGTATCAGGTCGGTATTATCAACGCCTGTGTTCATGACCCCATATACGTTTCCCGCTGAATCGAACAGTGGGGTAAAGCTATAATTGAACCAATATGGCTGCACCTTGCCATTTACGATCAGGTCCAACCGGTGGCTCCGGGTATGAAACGATTGACCTGTTGTGTACACCTGTAGTATCTGGTCAAATACTTCCTGGTTGCCCAATTCAGGCAGGACGTCAGTGAACAGCTTGCCCACCACATCGTTTCCCTTTCCCCAAATATCCATTATCGACTGGTTGGCAAGCGATACGCGCATCTCCCGCCCGGTATAAACTGCAATGGGGAAGGGTGCATTCTCTACTACTTCACGCAATTGCTGTTCACTTTCCTCAGCTTTTTCGCGGGCTATCACTTGTTCCGTCACTTCTATCGCCGCATGATAAATTCCATAAATAGTGCCGTCGTCCTTACGCAACGCTTTATAGGTATAATTATAGTAGCCGGGCTGGAGTTTTCCATTTATTTCCAGGTAGGCTTTTTCTTCCTTACCCACGTATGCTGTGCCGGTAGCAAACACGGCTTCGAGTAGCGTTGGAAAGGGCTGCCGTTCTAATTCCGGTAAAGCCTGTCGAAAGGTCATGCCAATTATCGAACTATCCTTGCCCCAATACCGTAGCATAGTGTCGTTCGCATATTCTATTCTTATATCCGGCCCTATGTAAAGTGCAGTCGCAGTGGTGCCTTCTTCTATTAATATACGGTAGCGGCGTTCGCTTTCTTCTAATCGCTGCATCGCCAGCACTTTTCCCGTTGTCTCTGTGCATACCACAAGTACCCCTGCTACATTGTCTGTTTCGTCACGTACTGGGCTGTAGCTAAAGGTCCAGTAAACATCTTCTATTTTTCCATTTCTAAATATAGGGACTAATTGGTCCTCAAACCAAATGGCTTCGCCGGTGCTGCGTACTTGATCTATCAGTGGATGAATAACGTCCCATATTTCCGGCCAGCAGTCGTTGCCTTTTTGTCCAAGTGCCAGGGGGTGTTTCCCATCATTTCCCAGGCTGGGGCGGTAGGCGTCATTGTAAAACTGGATCAAATCTTCGCCCCACCATAAAAACATGGGAAATTTAGATGAAAGTAAAAGGCTCACGGTAATGTGTAAGCATTGTGGCCAATTTTCAGGTGGGCCAATGATGCTTTTTGACCAATCATAACCGCGCGTAAGCTCGCCCATTTCCCCACCGCCATTCAAAAAATGATAGCCTTTCCCCAAATTATCCATGATTTGAAAATTGCAAATATGTTTGCAAAAATCATGCCATCAGAAGAAAAATCGGACATCTACCGCATTCCATCCATAAATAAAGTAAGGATTGCTACCAGATCATCGAACTTCTCTGGTTTGGTAATGAAATCGCGGGCGCCAAGGTCCTTAGTTAGTTGTATAGTGGGTTGATGAGATGTGGTGGAGAATATAATGATCGGGATATTATGTAGAGCTGTGTCTTTTTTGATCTCTAATAAAAATTGTTGGCCATTCATCACAGGCATATTGAGATCAAGGAAAATAACATCCGGTGAGAGATGCCCTTCTTTTAATTGCCGCAACGCGGAACTGGCACTGCTCATGGTTGTGCAGGTAATAGTTGAGGATACCTTGGAGAGCGCTGATAAAAAAATCTCCTGATCGTCCTCATCGTCATCAATTAGAAGTATTCTTTTATCGTGCATGCGTAAAGATGGCGTGAAGCAAAGATATTGATGTAAAACTATTTTTGCAAGTTTGTATGTAAGTCTATTAATCGGTTACCGACGTTTGCCGAGCAAAAAGCAACAAAATTAGTTGCGCGAGTTCCTGAAGCAAGAAATATGTGCGTTACTGTTTCAATTGCGCTATTCAGCCACATCATATTTCATTTACCGACTAAAATACTGTGTTTACCGACACTGCACTAATCCTTACCTAATAGCTGTTTCTAACGATATTTAAGCCGATTACTTTTGAGTTTCAATTGACGAGTATGCAAAACCGCAATTTTTACGAAATGGATTTTAAACAGTTCCGGGAACAGCGGCATAAAAAACGCGTTTTCTTGGGGGTAATAATAGCAATTGTCGGGCTGGGGCTTATTTTAACCAATCTTGGGTTGATTCCCTGCATTAGCCTTGAATTTTCCTGGCCGCTTATCCTTATATTGATCGGCCTGTTCATCGGCGTCAAGAATTCATTTCGGAACGTTTCTTCGTGGATACTCATTATCATCGGCATTGGGTATATGACGCCGCAGTTTACGATCATGGGCCGCGACTCATCGCGGTTGGTATGGCCGTTCGCTGTCTTAGTAGCTGGGCTGGTGATTGCACTCAGGCCCAGGAGGGAGAAATGTTATTCCAGGCGAGGTGGCTCCATGAGTTCTTCCATTACTTCTGATAGCAACCTGGATATAGACGTGACATTTGGTGGAAGAAAAGAAGTCGTAACCTCCAAGGACTTCAGGGGTGGTTCAGTAGCAGTTACTTTTTCCGGATGTGAAATTAATCTCACGCAGGCCGACTCCACACAACCAACTATGGTGCTGGAATGCCGGGTGTCATTCGGTGGCGTGGAACTCATAGTGCCGTCACATTGGGAGATACAAAATGAAATAAACCCTTCGTTTGGTAGCGTGGAAGACATCAGGACCATACAGACTGCCACATCAAACGAGACTAAGAAGATACTTATTCTCAGGGGCAGTTGTTCGTTTGGCAGCGTTGAAATTAAGTCCTATTAAATAGTGAATTATAAAAAAAGGAAACCACAGATTATTACATAACACCAACAAAATTATACTCGTTTATGAAGCCATTTACTGCACAGATCATTTACCGTATTGAATGTGAGGGATTATTTACCGACCAATACGAAGAACAGTGGCGCCTGGTATATGCAGACAATGAAGAACATGCCCTTTCAAAAGCGCGTGAAACCGGCAAGAACGAAGAGGCAACGATCATAGACCGGCACGGCCGCACGATGTGCTGGAAAATGCTGGCTGTGAAGGACCTGCAACCGGTGGAACTTAAGAACGGTGGGCTCCTGTTTTCCATGGTCAGGGAGGTCGAATTGATCGCGGCCCCGTTATGGGCCGTCGCAGGATAAAAGGCTGCCTTTGTCCGGATATGATGAGTGGTAGGGCTTTTACCGAAATCCCCTTGGCGTTTTATCTGCACATTTTCGGGTTTTATATATTTCATTTGGTGTCATCTGTAGGCTCAGATCCCTTTCCTTCCCGTAGCCTGAACTATTTACTATCTTGCGTGTTCATTAAGTGCTGTTAACCACATCACCGTAGACAGATTGGTGCTTATTTTAATTTCATAACATTGCTGCGCCTTGCGACTTTTCAGAAAAAATATTCATGGGATCCTGCTGTTAATGGTTGTCATCATTATATCGATACACATTTACTTCATACATTTCCTGTATCATTTCGACTGGAGCATCTCGCTGGGGGAGGGGCTATATGGTAGCCTGTTTATTTGCCTTTCTGCATGGAGCATCGTTTTACTGATCAGGAGTTACCCCACCACCACCGTTATCTACGTTTATGCACTTACCGTTGCGTTTGCCATAAGTCTGATAGCTACCTTATTCATATCTGAGTCACTAAAGGTGGGCATAATCACTAAAAATGAAGCGTATAAACCTTGGCTGCACCTTACGCTCCCTATTCGCTTTGTGATCATTCTGATATTCAATTGCTGGGTGGCCACCAATGGTGCCCTACGTAAGAATATCAGCGTACTGGATACCCGTTTTCAGCAACAGGCCGACGCATCCATATTGCTTAAGGAGGCGGAGCTATTTAAGCTGAGGCAACAATTACAGCCCCATTTTTTATATAACAGCCTCAATTCCATAAGTGCGCTCATCATGATAGCACCGGACAGTGCTCAGGAGATGATCGGCAAACTATCTGATTTTTTGCGGAGCTCTGTGAAACGGGAGTCTGAGGATACTGTGCCGGTGAGTGAGGAACTCGAATACATCCAATCATACCTTGATATTGAGGCAGTCCGTTTCGGGGATAGGTTGCAGATAAATATCGAGAAGAGCTGTACCGATGACGTTATGGTACCGCCCTTCCTGTTGCAACCGATCCTGGAAAATGCAATAAAATTTGGCTTGTATGGAAACACTGGCATAATAAATATTTCGATAAGCATAGCCCTGGAATTACCGATGCTCATCATCACCGTGACCAATCCTTATGACGCCGACAACCAGCCACCAAGGGGCACAGGCTTCGGATTAGAAGGGATCAACCGCAGGCTTTACCTGCTATACGCCCGGACCGATCTGCTGGAAACAAAGAAAGACGGACAATTTTTTACAACGATACTGAAAATACCACAGCGCCATGTACAAAGCCATATTGATAGACGATGAATCGCTGGCCCGGCAATTGCTCCGATCGCTCCTAAAGCCATACCCGGAAGTGGAGGTTGTCGCCGAATGCGCCGATGGTTTTGATGGGTTCAAGGCCATACAGGAACACGCCCCGGACCTGATTTTCCTGGACATCCAGATGCCGCGGCTCAACGGCTTTGAAATGCTGGAACTGCTGGATGACGCACCATCCGTTATCTTCACTACCGCGTTCGATACGTATGCCATGAAGGCATTTGAATCCAATGCAGTAGATTACCTTTTGAAACCAATTGTGAAAGACCGTTTTGATAAAGCGGTACAGAAATGGCTGCAACATGCAGGGACAAAAGACAATGCACTACCGGTCAACACACTTACCGAACAAAATATTTATGAAGGGTACCAACACCGCCTGGTGGTAAAGGACAATGGGCTCATCCGCATCATCCCGGCGCAAGAGATCTACTATATAGAAGCCAACGACGACTACATCAAAATAGTAACCAAGGATGGTAGCTTCCTTAAGAAAAGTACGCTGTCGCATATCGAGCAAATCCTTGATCCGCAGCATTTTGTTCGGGTACACCGGTCTTATGTCGTTCCGGTAACGCAACTATTGCGCATTGAGCCTTACGAAAAGGACAGCCACATTGCTGTGTTGCAATGCGGTGCCAAAGCCCTTGTGAGCAAGAATGGAATGGCTAAACTCAAGGCCCTTTTGGGTTGGTAATAGCTGTGTTACAGGCTTCTTATCCTGTTGATAATGGACGTCGTCGAATAGCCCGTAACAAATGGAATAATCTCCACTGAGCCACCGTTTGCGAGAACAAATTCTGCGCCCACTATTTTGTCTATCGTATAGTCGCCGCCCTTAACGAGCACATCCGGTTTTATTGATTTTATCAGGGCCTCCGGAGTATCCTCCTCAAAAAGGCATACAGCGTCTACACAAAGCAAGGATGCAAGCTGAAATTCCCGGTCCGCTTCGTTGGTTATAGGCCTTTCAGGCCCTTTCAGCCGGTGCACAGAGGCATCGGTGTTGACTCCAACGATCAGTATGTTTCCAAATCCCGCTGCCTCTGCGAGTAAGTGCAGGTGGCCGTGATGCAATATATCAAAACATCCGTTCGTAAAAACGATCTTCCTGCCACTAGCCCGCCATACATTGCATTCGCGCGGAAGTTCTTCACGGCTATATACTTTCTGCTTTATCCATTGCAACTTTTGCATCTCGTTTGCGGTTGTAGGGATGAATAAATAGTAATGACAAAACACCCAGCACGATAATGATGCCGGTTTGCACGGCCCATGCTATCCACCCGAAAGCCTGGGCCGGCACGTCATTGATCTTGTATACCGAAATAAGTATCTGGGCAACCAGTAAGGTATAAAGGCCGATACCACCCGGGGTGATAATCATGCCAAGGCTGCCGTAAACAAGTACCACCAGGGCGGTAAGTATCGTTAAGTGGTGCGTATCCGGCAGGCTTTTCAGGCCAATGTAAAGTTGCATTAAATACATCATCCAGATCAAAACCGTATACCCAAGAAATTGCCACCGGTTTTGCATCCGGAAAATTGAGAGTACCGCATGGCTCATTTCCTTGAGTATGCGCCCAAATTTTGTTTCCCTGTTTCTTCTGTACACTGCCACCAAAATAATTATGATCAAAGCAAGTGATAGGATCGTAACTAACAGCACGCCTTCATGCTTCTTAATGTCCAGCCGGAGCACATCCATTTTTGCAGAGACGTATGCATTGATTACATGCAACTGCAACAGAAAGGCGGTGATCGCGATAATAATCAGGCAGAAAACATCGAAAGCGCGCTCAGCAAGTATCGTCCCGATCATTTTATGCGCAGGCATTTTTTCATACTTCGCCAGCACGGTACACTTTGCTACTTCACCAGCCCGGGGCAGCGCTAGGTTAGCAATATAGCCTATCATCACCGCAAACGTGGTATTAAGCACAGTAGGCGAGAGGTCTAGCGTTTTGAGCAGGTAACGCCAACGCACAGCCCGAAAAAAATGTGAGAAGAAACCTGCGATAAAAATGGGGATGAGGTACCAGGCGTTAATACTCTTGATAGCGTTGACCAGTTCTGTGGTTTGCTGGTCGCTTAGCTCGTGGAGCATGTGATAGACAATCCAAATCCCCAACCCGAGAAAGATCACATATTGCAATATCGTCAGTATGGCTTTCTTCATTTTTTTAAAATATATTTAGGGTCATTTCCCTGTCAACAAGAAACAACAGTTGATTCCCCTTCTTATTATTTCCGGCAAACCGGTAATAATATCTTAAAAATACTTACAACTTGTTGTTTTCGCCGGGGAAAATGACTACCGGCTTAAATTGTTTAGCTTCCTCAAAATCCATTGAGGCGTAAGATATAACAATAACAATATCCCCTACGGATATCCTTAGCGCTGCGGGCCCATTCATGCAGATCATGCCGGATCCGCGTGTGCCGCGGATTACATAAGTTTCGAGCCTGGCGCCATTATTGATATCCAGCACCTGGACTTTTTCATTTTCAATGATGTTAGCGGCATCCATTAGGTCCTCATCTATGGTAATACTACCTATGTAATGGAGGTTAGCCTCAGTTATCTTTACCCTATGAATTTTAGATTTTAGTACTTCTATCTGCATAGCGGGGCAAAGGTACATTTTTGACTGATAGTTTGCGTGATACCCCTATAAAAGTATTGGATTCCATTGTTATAGTGCATGCCGGCTCTTTCACGATTTTTATTCTTCGGCGTTTTACGCCGCGGCTCCAATAAGTTGCGTGCACCGCTCGGCGCGGCTACGCTTAGTAATTACGCCGCGTACCCAGCCCTGATAAACTACCGCATAAAAAAGGCTCAAATACCCAATATGTATATTACTTTTGATTTTTATCATGAAGCAAGATCTATTTCGTAAAAAAACACTAGAGCATATCAACAAAGAAGTGGCCGATGGACTGGTGGACGGGCACGGCAGCGCCATGAACAGGGTGCTTACGGTACGCGACCTCACGTTTATGGGCATCGCGGCAATTGTGGGGGCAGGCATTTTTTCTACCATTGGCAAGGCGAGTTTCGATGGTGGTCCCGGGATCATTTTATTGTTTTTGTTTATTAGTGTGGCTTGTGGCTTTTCAGCCATTTGCTATGCAGAGTTTGCCAGTATGGTGCCTGTATCTGGCAGTGCGTATACCTATTCATACGTGGCATTTGGCGAGCTTATCGCCTGGATCATCGGCTGGGACCTCCTGATGGAATATGCCATTGGCAATATCGCGGTAGCCATATCGTGGAGCGATTATTTTACTTCGTTGGTCGATAGTATCCATATTGGCAGGTATCACCTCCATGTCCCGGAATACCTGGCAACAGACTACTGGACCGCGCGGGACCAACTTACCCCAGCTTCAAAAGCAGCCTGGGCAAATGCCCCGTCATTCGGGGATTTTAAATTTATATGCAACCTTCCTGCGTTCCTTATCACTGCATTGATCACCTGGGTCATCTATATCGGCATCAAGGAATCACGACGGAGCACAAATATCATGGTGATTTTAAAGATTGCCATCATCCTTCTTGTTATGATCGCCGGTTGCTTTTATGTGAACCCGGTGAACTGGACCCCATTCCTGCCTAACGGCATTGGCGGCGTACTGACGGGTACTTCGGCGGTTTTCTTCTCCTATATTGGCTTTGACGCCATAAGCACTACTGCCGAGGAATGTCGCAACCCGCAACGCGACCTCCCGAAGGCCATGTTTAACTCTTTGATCATCTGTACAGTGGTTTATATACTGGTAGCCCTGGTACTTACGGGTATGACGAGCTATAAGAACCTTGATGTAGGAGATCCCCTGGCGTATGTGTTTAGTACAATGAATAGCCGCTGGGCCAACTGGATCGCCGGGATCATTTCAGTGAGCGCTATTATTGCTACGGCCAGTGTGCTACTCGTTTTCCAGCTCGGGCAGCCCCGTATCTGGATGAGTATGAGCCGTGATGGCCTTTTGCCGCCGATATTTGCCAGGATACATCCAAAATACAAAACACCGTCATTCTCCACCATACTTACAGGGTTTATAGTGGGTATACCGGCGCTGTTTATGAACCTTACAGTGGTTGTAGACCTTACTAGCGTGGGCACTTTATTCGCATTTGTGCTTGTATGTGGCGGCATACTAAAACTGCAAAATGACAAAAATCGCTTGGAAAGTAAGTTCAAAACACCCTATTTGAACGGTAAATGGATCGTTCCGGGTTTATTTGTTGTTACCATCGCGCTTTTTCAATTTTACTATCCTGGCGGCTTTAAAGGGTTCCTCAACATAAGGGATACAAATGGTCAAATAACATGGGAAGTCATACATGGCAAGGTGCCTTTCTTTTTGTTCGGCATTACCTTTTTTATCACTACCATCTTGTCTTTTACCAAAAACTACTCTCTTATTCCCGTACTCGGTTTCCTGTGTTGTACGTACCTTTTATCTGAATCTGGTACTACAAATTGGGTGAGGTTCCTGATCTGGCTTATCGTAGGCCTTGTTTTATATTTCGTCTATGGGTACAAGCATAGTAAGATAGGTAGGGAAGCCATAAACTAAACTTATCCGCAAATACGAATTGCAAATGAGCCCAGGCACCGGGAATGGCTACATTTGCGCATGTACCTGAATAAAACAGACATAGCGATAATGGCCGTTTGCACTGGCCTGATTGTTGCCAATCTCTACTATTGCCAGCCACTTGTTGTGCTTGTAGCCAGGGATTTACATATTAGTAACAGCGTCGCTGGCCAACTCAATTATATTACTCAAGCCGGTTATGCTGCCGGGCTATTGTTTCTGGTGCCGCTTGGCGACCTTATAGAGCGAAAAAGACAAATACTGGTCGTGAACTGCATCTGTGTGATCGCCTTGATCTGCGCTGCGGTGTCTCCTTCGTTTTTGATGCTGGAGATTGCCAGTTTCGCCATTGGCTTTACCACCATTGTGCCACAATTGATCCTTCCTCTTGCGGCGCAACTGGCAGACCCGGAGAAAAGGGGCAAGACAATTGGCACAGTGATGAGTGGCTTGGTACTGGGAATATTATTGTCCCGTACCGTCAGCGGCCTTATCGGCGCTGCCTATGGCTGGCGTACCGTTTACTGGATCGCCGCTGTCGTTTGTAGTCTGTTGCTTTTCATCATGGCTATCCGATTTCCAAAAAGCAAGCCATCGTTCAAAGGTACTTATGGTGAACTAATGCGATCGCTGTTGACGCTTTTGCCGGAACCGGTACTACAGGAAGCCTGCATGATAAATGCCCTTACTTTTGGCACCTTTGGCGCTTTCTGGACTACTATGGTGCTTTACTTGTCTGGCGCGCCTTTTTATTATAACAGTGGTCAAATTGGGCTATTTGGCCTCGCGGGCGTCGCCGGCGCCCTTGCTGCGCCTATTGCCGGCAAGCTTGGGGATAAAGGAAATCCCAGGAATGTGATACTCCTGGGCGTACTAATGATCTTAATTTCCTTTATCGCGTTCTACTTTTTGCGTACTTCCTTTATTGGTTTTATTGCCGCAATCATTTTCCTGGATTTCGGCTTGCAAGCAGTACACATCTCCAATCAAACGCGGGTGTATTCGTTGATCCCGGCTGCAAGAAACAGGCTCAACACCATCTACATGACCATTACTTTCACCGGGACTGCTGTCGGTTCTGCGCTGGGCCTGTATTTCTGGCATGTCGGCGGATGGGGCGCTTTCTGTATCGGTTGCGGTAATTTCATGATCATAGCTCTTGTCATATACGCCTTCTATAACAAAAGGCTTACTACCCTCCACAAGGCAAAATCTATCGCTTAATCGCCCTGTCGTTCTTCCTGTGCTTCGTGGTCGTCGCCGCCGAGACTGTAATAATTATTCTCTTCGTCCTCTTCGCCGATTTCTTCATCGCTATCATCAGCAGAGCTACCCGGAACATCAAGGTCTTCGCCCGTCATATCCATGTTGAGGCTACTTTCTTCGTTAAGTGGGTCGCCATCGTCGTCAGTATTGTCGAGGGACGCAAACTGAAGGCTGTTGCTGTCCGGTGTACCCATGTCCTGCCCAGATGATTCAAGGGCGCGTATGTCTTCCGGGGTCAAGTCGGCGTCTGTGCCCTGAGAAATGTTTGTTTCAACGTCCTGTTCATCCACGGTATCGTTAAACTGCCGCTTGGGCAATGGTTTATCGTCGCCAAATTGTTCTGCGCCATTGTTGTTTTTAGCGTTCGTTATATCTTCATTGGCTGGGTAGTGCGGATATCCGGGAAATTTATCGCTCTTGTTTTTCTGGTCCATATTGTTCTGGTTTTAAATACAAATATAACAAACATGTGCCACGGGCGCAATGACCCGGATCATTAGGATGGCTAACTTCCGTCCTGCACTATTATTTCTAATTCGTTGAGTTGTTTGATGATCTCATTTAGCACCGACTGTACTTTATTGATATGTCCTTCAATGTCAGGTTTTGTCCCATGGTTATTTTTGTAGTTTTCCAGCACGTCGATGTCTTTATCCAACACGGTGACGCCCATCGATTTTATGGCTGATTTAATGCTGTGCGTGATCTCCGAAAGAGTCTTCCAATCCCGCGAGAGATAGGCTTCCTGCATTCGCTTTAACGCGTCAGGCATTGAATTTGTGAACAGCCCGATCATTTTTTTTACAAATCCATTGTCGCCCTTGCCTATGGCATATAGTGCTTCAAGGTCATAAAGTTTATCTTGTTCCTGACTCTTTTTTTCGTCAGGTTCCGGCATCTGCTTTGTGGACCTTCCCAGCCATTTTGCCACCATCTGGACCAGTTTTTCCTCTTCAAATGGTTTGGAAATAAAATCGTTCATGCCAGAATTAATGCAAACCTCTTCCTCCTTTTTATAGGCATTCGCGGTCAGTGCAATGATCGGGATATTCGTATCTATGTTCCGCCGGATGTACCGCGTGGTTTCCAAGCCATCCTTTACAGGCATCTGCACATCCATCAACACGAGGTCGAAATGGCTTGAAGTGAGCTTTTCTATTGCCTTTTCGCCGTCCTCGGCTTCCTCCACCTGCGCTCCATATTGCGACAACACGGTCACGGCCAGGAAGCGGTTCATCTCATTATCTTCTGCAAGTAATATCTTCTTACCCTTGAGTATGTGCGTGTCTATTGACTTGAATTGTGATACCGGCAGGTCGTCTACTGTGCCCTTAGGGAACTTTATCGTAAACGAAATGGTCGTTCCTTCGTTTTTTACGCTGTGCACCTTTATGGAACCACCCATTAACTCGATAATCTGCCGACTGATACTCATGCCAAGCCCGGTACCACCGAATTTCCTGGTGACACTCTCATCTTCCTGCGAAAACTTATCAAACAGGTGTGTCATGTATTCCTTGCTCATGCCGATACCCGTATCTACTACTTGAAACTGGAGTCTTTGGGCATCATGGTCGTCATATTGCAAGGAACAGTTGATCCTTACTTCGCCTTTTTCTGTGAATTTCAGTGAGTTACTGATCAGGTTAAGCAATACTTGGTTGATCCGATAGGGGTCGCCTATCAACACAGGAGCCACATTGGGATTTATCGTGTATTTTAGTACCAGGCCTTTCTCTTCGGCCTTATGTTTCATGATCAGGACCGTATTTTCCATAATAGCCCGTAGGTCAAACCCTATCTGTTCCAGCGACAATTTACCGGCCTCTATTTTTGAGAAATCCAACAAGTCGTTGATGATGACCAATAGGTTGTTTGCGGCGTTCTGGATGGTATTGTGGTAAAATTTCTGTTGCGTATTAAGGGACGTCTTACTGAGCAACCTACCGATTCCGAGGATGGCGTTCATTGGCGTGCGGATCTCATGGCTGATATTGGCAAGGAATATCTCCTTGGCATGCGCCGACCGTTCTGCATCCGATTTAGCTTTTCTCAGATCATGTTCCAGGTTTTTTTGCATTGTGATGTCGAGATGAATACCGATAGAACCTGAAAACTTGCCGCTATTGTCATAAGTAGGTGCGCTGCTCACCAGCCACCATCTTATGTCTCCCTTTTTGTCCTTGACCATCAACTCATACGCATCAGAATTCAGTTGTTTCTTTTTAACGGAGTGTTCTCTATTGGTATTGAATTTCACATCTTTAAACAGTATAGCCGATGCGTTTTTTCCAATGAGCTCAACCGGCTCAAAACCGATCATTTTGCAGAAGCTGTTATTGGCATATATGATCTGTTCGTTGGCATCTTCTTCCAGCAGCCCCATGTTCATATTCGCAATAATGCTCCGGTATTTTTCTTCACTCTTTTTCAGCGCCCGCTCGGCTTCGATCCTTTCCGTAATGTTTTGAGAAAATCCTATCACGTACGGTTTTTCAGTATCGTCAGTCATCAGGAAGTTCTGATAAAGCAGGTAAAGTAGTCTGCCCTCCTTGTTCCGCATGATAACAATGCCTTCAGCCTTGCCTTCCTTGGTGATCTTATCCAGGTAGCCGGGGCCATATTCGTCCCTTTTGTCCTCCGGTATCAGACCATAAAGCGGCTGGCCTATCAACGCTTCACGAGGGTACCCGAGCGTAGAAACGGTAGCGTTGTTTACGTCCATAATCCTCCCGTCAAGATCGTGAATGCATATCAATGCAAGGCTATGATCAAATACACTACGGTACCGGGCTTCGCTTAGCTGTATTTTCTCTTCAATTTTCTTTCGTTCTGTGATGTCTATTCCGTAGCCGATAACGATCTCCAATTCCCCCTGTTCGTTGAATACCGGGTACATTTTCCGCAGGTGGTATTCTTCCCTGCCATCCCGCCTATGTGTTATTTCCTCCCATTCTTTTTCCTGCTTCTCAGAAACTGCCTGGTCAAAAACCTGCTGCCGTTTTTCTGACAGGGCATTTGGTCTTTTTCGGAATTCACGGTATTCCTGTTCTGTTTTACCGATGATCCATTTACGTAGTGCAGGGTCCTTGATCGCTTCCGGGTTTACAAATAGATACCGGTGATCTTTATCAAATACGGCTATATCGGAAGGTATCTGATTCAGTATCTTTTCATAGAATATCCGTTGCTTCTCTAATTCCTGGCCGTACTGTTTTTCGTTCGTAACGTCCCTGAGCATGCCCA
>Ga0364859_10180_pt1 | contig 45071 bp, 35 predicted proteins | sample ExccelAu500001D3_FD_206911 | JGI IMG/M metagenome (GOLD analysis project Ga0364859, IMG submission 206911) | Enriched cells from Trout Bog Lake Hypolimnion, Wisconsin, USA - BchlTB.Aug20.5000.01 .D3 | ecosystem: Environmental > Aquatic > Freshwater > Lake > Hypolimnion/Profundal zone | place: USA... | reverse complement strand
ATATTTAAGAGGTAGATTATATAATGATTGAAATCAATAAACAGTTACGACAGACTTTACAACACACTCAGAGACTATGCGAAACTTTTGGATTTAAGAATGTTAAATAAATTATGACATCGATTTTTATTTCATCATTACCAAAAATTTCATCATAAACCTATGTGTTTTTATATAATCAAAAAAATAGATCAAAATTTATAATTAATTAGGTAGTATAAAAAAGATTGTGTAAACACAAATAACAAGAGATGATCAATACTGCCCTTCGAAATGAAGCGCAGGCGTAGCCGAAACGAAATGAAGCTTGGCAGTATTAACTTTAACAACTAAAATCAACTATTATGAGTGCAAAGTGACACAATTCCAAAAGATTTCTTCAAGCAATTCAAGAGTAAGGAAGAATTTCATGCGTTTTTCAATGATCTTTTTAAACAAGGGGTCGAAGAGATGCTGCAAGCCGAACTGGAAGCCCATCTGGGTTACGAAAAGTACAGTAAAGACGGTTATGGGAGCGGAAATAGCAGAAATGGTTCGTTCAGTAAAAAAAAGTCAAGAACGACAACCTTGATCTATTGTTTTTATGTACTTTCAATGTTTTTGGTATAAACCAAGTATGTTAAAAGTACACTAGCTTTCTCAATTTCTATAATTTATGAGAACGGACACGGACATACACTGTTAGGGAGTCCAGAGATGCTTTTCTTTTTTATGATAAGTTAAGAACTTTGCCAACTATGCCAGGAAATTCAAATTTTCGCTAATTATTGAATTGATTTATTTAGCTATAGATCAGCAGTATATACTCTATATATTTTCGTTTTGGCGACAGAAAATAATTTTTTAGCTGAAAAATTATTTGATTTCTTCTAAAAAGACTTCGTACAAAGTAACCCTAATCTTATAAAGACAGGATAATTATGAAATTACTTTCTTAAAATATTCTCTGTAATATCCTGATTCTTTTCATTATTTTCGGTTGTACTGATTGCCATATAATTTACTTTCACTCGATACCCTCTGATTCTATTAACTTCTTTTTCTTCACTTTTTGTTAAAGAGTCCAAGAATTCAGTTAATTGATTTGGATTATAGAAATGAATCTTGCTTTGGTCATTAATTTCATTCTCCGCTTTTCCCTTTATCTTTTCTAAATGCTTTTCGTTTTTTGAAATTACACAGATCAATGAATAGTCTGCATTTAAGCATTTTATAATATTTTTGACTTCATAATCCACAGAATTTGAAACAGCAATTTCGCAAGCGATTCTTATTGAATCTTTAACTAACGAAACATCAACTCTACCATTCTCAACATTCTCTTCAATACTTGCTTTAAAACCTCTTTGTTCAGCTATTTTTTTAACTAAGGTTTGTAAATAACGGTGCTCTCTGATCTCTTCTCTTTCTTCAATGCTTTCAAGATATTCTTTGCCCTTTACCTCAAGATTTGGTTTTTCCTTAGTGATTTTTTCTACTTGTTCCTGTATTTCTTCACTCTTAACTTGCTTTCGCTCTTCAATATCAGATAGATGTCCATTAAAATCTGTTTCAATTTCTGAAATTCTTTTTGAGTATTTTTCTCTTGTATTTGTGATGATTATTTTTCTGTTATCATTAGGTTCTATTTGTTTAAGTTGAAAAGTTCTTAATGAAAAATCGTCGGTATTTTTCCCAACTCTCGCTATCGCTTCACCTATATTTAAGTTCTGTAAATCATTACTATCAAAGGATGAAAAGCCAGATTCTAATTTCTTGGCATCAAAATCACCTAATCTAAAACAGATCCGAACATTGGCATTTGAAAGAACTGAATTGCCAACTTCCGAATCTTTAATTTGATTCAATTCTTGGTGCGCCAAGACCAAACCAATTCCATATTTCCTTGCACCAGATAAAATTGAATTTATGGAAGGAGTTATAAAGTTCTGAAATTCATCTAAGTAAATATAGAAGGGGAGCCTTTCTTCTTTTGTTAATAATTGTCTGGCTTGTGCTACTTGATATATTTTGGATAAGATTAAGGTTCCTAGCAAGTAACTATTTTCCTCACCAATGAGTCCCTGTGATAATTTCACCAGCAATATTTTTCGGCCATTAATGGCTTCATTAAAATCTAATCCTTGTTTTTGAGATAAAATGTTCCGAATTGTTTTTGGTCGAAGAAATGTATCAATTCGGGTCAATAATGGGCTGATACTGAATTTTTTCAACAAAATAAAATCATTATTCCAGTAATAATGAATACTCCTATCATTGACTGACCTTAAAAAATCCGTCCGAAACGAATTCTCAATCAAAAATCTTTTCAAGTCGTTTAAAGTTCCGCCTTTATTTGAGTTGAGAAATGTATTAATGGCATTTGATAAGACTGAAGTCATTTGATCACCCCAGGAGGTAGAATGTCTTCTAAATGCTTCAACCAGATCCGATGACAAGACTATCTTTTCAACTTCAGTATTTGCAGAAAGAAGATTAAAGCCAAATGAATATTCATTATCTGATGGATCAATCAGAATTACGTCATTTAATCTACCCTCCGGAATATGAGGAATTATTTCATCTATGGTGTCGCCATGAGGATCAAATATTACACAGCCATTTCCTTTTTTAATATCTTCCAGGAAAAGATTTGAAATCAAGGTTGATTTTCCTGTACCAGTTGCCCCGATAATGTGGCAATGCCTAAGCCTCTGAGCATCATTTAAGGTAACTTTTTTCTCAATACCTAAATGTCTATTGATGCCAATCAAATAGTCATTATTAATTAAGACATCTGGAACAACCTTTGTTTTAGAGTCACTACTAATTAATTTAGCTGAATTGGGGAAATGAATAAACGAAAACATTTCCTCGCTATTCATAATCATTCCAAATCTATTAGATCCTCTATACTTTAAATTCTCCAAATGTGATTCGTATTCATAACCCTTATTACTCAAGGGAATAAGTGAATTGTACTCTGACCTTGAAGCAGTTTGAATATTTTGGATGATTTCAATTGCGAGTCTTTCAGCTTCTTTTGTACTATGTGATTGAACCGCTAAGCGAAGTACAACGGCAAACAAGGGTGATGAAACTTTCTCTTCGGCGCATGTTACCATCTCCGGGGAATCGGGGAAGAAACTATTTGAGCCAATATTTATTGAATTCAATATGCCATTGGCCCAAGTGCTCTTTACGCCTTTAAATATTATTTGAAGCATTACCACTTCACTTATACCCAGATTGTCTATACCAGCCATGATCCCTGTTAATGAATCAATGTCTGAATTGATTGGTCTCATAAATTCTTCATTATACCCGAAATCGGCCATCAGAATTTTTCTATCGGTATCAAATGGAAGCGGTTTGAGATTTGTATCAGTAATAACGGAATTCGGGAAATAGGCATTGAGTAAATGAAGTATTCTTTTGTGGTCTTTAACACTACAGACAATTTGTATTTCAATCGAATTATACTTCCCAATTATTTCAAAAGAAATCTGATCCTTACTTTCAGAGAGCATATTTAAAAACTCAAGAGACAGAGAATCATCAAAATCCGGTTTTCTTGGAAAACAAACCTTTAACTGTTTCAGAAATGGACTATATTCGAATAGCTTTGGTGGTTTTTCTTCTTCAACCTCTTCTTTTATGACCGGCTTTTTAGTTGAAAATAGTCGTTCAAAGAGAGTTGGAACTTTACCATCATCAATATACCCAGAATTAGTGGAGAAATGATAAAGTTCCCGATAAGTCGGCTCTAGGTTAACAGGATATGAGAACAATAAATAGCCTCGGCCTTTTACCTCCCAGTCATAAAAGTTCTCTACTGCCTCTTCTGAGTTCATTATCTGGCGAATATATTCTTAAGAATCGGCTTTCTTTGGTCTTCAGTGAGCCGTATTCCAGTATTCTTTGTAATCTCATCAATTACAGTTAAAACAGAATGATGGGCATAGGTCATAAACATACTGGCAGTATCAATCTTGTAATATGTCTTTCGGAAAAATGCTCTTCTGATCCATTCTCCAATTAAAGGAATCTTGGTTAAAAAATCTTCTTCGGCAGAAGTTTCAAATATCAGCCACCAGGAAACAAAGCACCCATCGCCAAAAGGAGCAAAACATAAATCGTAATGATATTCTCCCCATTTAACCCTTAAATAGAGTCTTTCAGAAGAAAAGATATTACCTGTTTTCAAAGCAACTTGTTCAAAAGATAATCCGTTTATCTCGTGACTTAACATCTCAGATTTTACAAGTTCATAAAATTCTTTGGTTGAGAACTTAAACCCGGATAACAGCTGAGCCCAATTGGAATGGTGTTCTTCTCTGGGTTTCCTTATTATACTTATGATAATAAAGAAAAATAAGACAAATAGTAGTATAGAAATCATCTTATTTTGATTTAGGTGAATAATTGGTGCATAAATTTATAGATTTTATTTCAAAAGAAACACCTGCAATCTCAATTATTTAAGATTATTTTTTATTCAGATTTATCTGGCAATTTTTTGCCATCATTTGATTAATTCTCACGGAAAAAGTTTTAAGTTTATGGCTGTTGTTTAATATAAGTGTTGAATAATGTCCATTCTGGCTCAAGCGATTGAAGCCTCTTGCGAGATTATCGGAAGGAACGTAATTATACTAAGCCATCTATTGAGACAGCTAAAATATTGCGGATGTACAATACTGGGCATTACTACTCTGGATTATTTACTGGGTGGCTCTAACAGTGCCGTTCGTGATAAAGAACAGTTAAAACGCCTGGAAAATATTGAAAGCCTTAACAAAGATGCAAAGGACAAAATTTGCCCTTTTTATCTATATGGCAGTGTGTGTTGCCAAAACGCGGCTAGCGTACGGAAATTAAAACATACTACACGATAATAAAGACAAACCCAGATGTTCTCCGGGCACTATCTTTATGTACTATTGAAAAGCAAAATGATTTTATCTCAAACCAGCTCAATTACTATTTTTGTTTTAACCCTAGAATTTCTTCATATTCATCAAAATATTCTTTAACAAAAAATAACTCATTTTTCTCTTAGTACATGACAAAAATTATAATGATCTGATATTGTATGATATATGTTGATAACTTGGTGATAACTTTCACTGAATCATAAACATAAAGCCCTGATATTTAGTATTTTAATAGAAAACCACTACGTATGACTCCTGGATACATAAACACCAGGGTTGAGAGTAAAAATAGCATTTTATTCTCAACATTATCGCAGATATTCGGGAACAAAATGAATCTGGCCCGAATAAAGTTCTTATGCTTATTTATCTGTGCTCTTGCAGGGTTCAAACTGTTTGCTTTGAAAAACTGGCTGTCAGTTTCGATGCAGATGTCAGGATTGGTTCTTCTTTACGAAGTATACAACGATTTATGTCTGACTATCTGTTAGATACTGATCTTGTTGCTCGCTTTGTGTTCGCCTTGGTACCGCATAAGCCACCCTATCGGCTGGCATTGGACAGAACCAATTGGAAGTTTGGAACGACAAACATCAATGTCTTGGTTCTTGCTGTAGTTTATCATGGTGTTGCTTTCCCAATTTTGTTTAAAATGATGCCAAAATTCGGTAATTCATCCACTGGTGAGCGTATTGAACTGATGCAACGCTACATTGAATTGTTTGGAATTAATACGATTGATTGTCTGCTAGCTGACAGAGAGTCTATTGGCAATCATTGACTGAATTACCTTAATTTCAATAAAATTAGACAGGGTGGTATCGAAAACCGAACATTTTTTGGTGATAAAATTTACCACGATACTCAGTACTTTCAGCAGGATAAAGCAATTGCCAATAATTCGCTAATGCTGACGCCTGTTAAAGGTATTAAAGATCAGGCGGAGAACATAAACAGAGGGACAAGACGGCAAATAATCTGTTCTAAACTGCAGTTTCAAAGGTCACGCAACCTATAGAATCATTGTTCAACTGGCTGATTGAAAAAACAGATATTCAAAAAGCTTCAAAGGTGAGGTTGACAATAGGATTGAAGGGATATGTCTTTGGACGATTAGCCGCAGCTTACATTTACTTTATTATCAACTCTTATTCGCATTATTAATGCGTTTTGATGTTAATCTCTTAAAAGTAGGATGTTCCTTAGTTGTTTGTTTATTTAAAAATCTGATGATATATGTCATTAAATTCAACCCTAAATAGAATCCGAGCAAAAGAAAAAAAACAGGTAAATCAAACTTTTGTATTACCTCATAATAGCGATTTCTCAAAACTAATAAAGCTAAAAAATAAAGACCAATTATTCCAACAGTAATCCTGCGAGAATTATAACACAGGATAATAAGAATTTTTTTTATCATTTTAAAATATTTAATAAATTATCAATTGAGTAGTAAGAATATTATAATGTCGTATTGATTTGTCTATATCTCATAATATGATTACATATATCACATTATGAGATATATAATACTAAAAACAAATGAGATTGAGGCATTAGAGCTAGGTATAAAAAAACTCTAATAATTCACCTCTTCACCAAACTAAAAAATTCAATGCTAAAATCCAGCCATATAGAGAACAAATGGTTACATTTTCTCCTTACCAGGGTATTCTCCTGAATTGAATTTAATAGAAATACTGTAGTAAAGAATCAAATATCAATGGCTGAGTTTTGATGCAAATCTCTCTGTTTTTAAAATCTCAAGAAGAACGATTGTTAAATATCATGCAAAATGGAGGTATAAAATACAACATTATATTTAAACTATTACTTACCTCAATATGGTATTTGAAAAATAATAACTGGTTCAACTCTAGTTGCATCTGCTGGAGCAATTTGCCTATCAATATTTAAAGATGCTTTAAAGTCTTGCAATTGACCTTCAAGTCCAATTACAAAAAGGAAAATGCCTGGTCCTACACCAACACCGGGAGGAATAAATGGATCTTGGTCATCATAATTTCTATAACTCTGTATTTTTGGGTCATTTTCCCACGAATCGGCTTGTCTTGTGCTTGTGTGAAATCCATCGTTACCCGCAATTCTTTCATAAAGGTAAACGGATCCAGCAAATAGTACTCCAAGCGTAAGAATAGTTCCAGCTGCTTCTGGAATCTCTATCGTTGAACGTGATAGAATTAAAGTACCAGACATTATAGCACCCGATATATCATTATTCCCCCCTTGTCCTGTTTCTTCTCTAGAACCTTTCACGTAAATATCACTAGTTCCATCGTTGTGAATACATCCACCGGCATCTACAGTATAAGCTGCATCTATTGCATCATTAATCATTGTTGTCAATTCACTCAGCTGCTCATTCAAAGCGGATTCCATTTGAAATTGTTTGTAACAATACAATCCAGAATCAAAAGCAGGATTTCCAGAATTATCAGCATCCCCAATATCACCAATTCGCGTCCCATAGTCAGATTTATTGTGTAAATATGTTTGGTACTGGAGCATATCCAAGCTTTTGTCATTCAAGATTGGACTATTCCCACTTGGGTCGGTGTAGTTTAGTGGGTTGTTGACACAATATTGGTAAGGACTTACTGAATTGTAATTCTCAGCTAACCTATCCATAACATTCCATCTTCCTATTTGTGGGTCGTAGAATCTTGTGCCGAAATCGTAATTATCAAGTACTGTACTACCGGTACCCAAAACATCGTCTTGTTCTTCCTTTCCACCATAAAGATACTTATTTGTTCCTACAGGGGAAATAGGAAGGTAGCTGCTCCCAAATGGGTAGTATTCAGCTACCTGTGTAACTGTTACTGTGCTTCCATTTGGCTGAAAGGCAATACGTGTATTGCCAAGGTGATCTTTTATATGATACTCATAGGCATATCCACCAGATACTTTATTCACCAAGCCTTCCCCAAACAACAAATAGTTGAGAGATTTGTCATTCTTGTAGACCATATTCCCGGCATAATATTGATAAGTATTATCTTTCATTTTCTTGGCCAATTTTGTACCTGCGGCGGAGTAAATATAGGCAATATTATCGGTTCCACTTGTAATACTATTGGGTAAATTTAAACTATTGTAAGCAATGATAAAACCGCGCAATCCATCCAAGGTGGCATTCCCATTTTTATCATAGCTATAAGCAGTAAGCGAATTGATATGATCCAATTGGTTTCCTTTATAATGGTAAGTGTAATCAGCCATGGTTCCCCCAGAACTGTTTGTACGCACTAGCCGGTTAATATTTCCGTTCTGATCATAAGACAACGACTTTTCTTCATAATTGGTACTGTCGACCCATGCAGAATTATACCCTTTAAAATCTCCATAAGTTAGTCGGTTAAGACCATCATAAGTAAAGGCATAGCCACGCTTGGTTTTATTTGTGCTTGTCCAAACCATTCCAGATACATTCCCATTATACTGCGGTCCATAACTACTATTTAGTCCAATTTCGGTTGCATCGTAGTCAAGTCTTTCCCCAAATAAATCAACTGGATCAGTCAAGTGAGAAAGGTTGTCCGGATTATTAATTGAGGTTAGCCATCCACGGATATTGTAGGTGTAATCGACATACTGCAAATAGCCCAGTGAATTGGCACCGTGAAGCTTTTTATCGATCAGTTGACCTGACTCATTGTAGGTATTTAAAGCCACGGTTACCTTGCCGTTTGTTGCGTCTCCAGTGATTTGTTGAGAGGAAGTAGTTAAACGTGCAAGATGGTCAAAAGCATAATATTTGTCTACAATTGTAGTTACACTATTAAAGGTTTGAACTTGTTTTGTTTGTAATACTTTTCCCATAAAATCATACAGGTTGGACACGATTAAGGTATCTGCGCCTACTGTACCTCCACTATACAAAGTTTGTTTGTTTTGAATAATCCGGTATCGGTCATTGTAATAATTGGCGCTGCAAAGCCATTTGGCCGAGGAGGTATATTCATTCCCGTCAAGCACTTTCACCTTAGTCCCGGTGACTTGCCCTTTCACATTATCAAAATAACCATCGTTGTTTCCATCATTGTCAGGATCGGTATCAATGTTATACGTTTTATTGAAATTTGTGGGAGCAAAACCCGTTACAGTCAGATGTGTGTAGTTATCGTAATAGTTTATCCCAAGGATATTCGTATCGGCAACCGCAACCGTGGAGGGATAACTATTATTTAGGGAATATCCCCAGTTTCCTCCTGAAACCTTCGATTCATAAAGAGTATTGGTATATCTTGCAAATTGAGCACGCAGAGTATCCGCAGACGTCACTCCCAGTGATATACGTCCTGTAATCACTGGCCTATCTATTTCGTCATACTTTGTAAAAAACCATTTATGATTAAGTCTTTGAACCCCGTTCTGAGAAAGTGCTAACCTGTCGCGTGCATCATAAACCATGATTGTACTATCTGCTCCAGGAATTTTTTTCATAACCATCCTCCCACGAGCATCATATCTGTATTGGTAGCATAAAGAATCCAACACACTAGATGTAACAGTCTTGTGATAATTTGCCTTTGGAGGTATAACAAGACGTAACCTCTCTAAATTGTCATAGATGTAATACGTACTGAATTTCATTGTATCATTACAGGCCACTTTAAGAACAACTTTTCCTTGAAGATCCTTGTACTCAATAGTTCTGCTGACTGTCGTATCCTGTTTGTGATTTCCATCCCAAGTGATTGTTCTATAAAGCATTTTCGGCGCATAAAAGCCATTGTCAGTTAGTGCATTATTGACAATAGTCCAACGTCTTACCTCATTGATATTATTCGTCCCATAATCGCACTTCACTGAACGGTCAGAAGTCGGAACTGTATTGGGTTGCCAAGTTGCTCCGGGAGCCCCCTGTTTAAGAATGCGGTTTAAGGGAGAGGGTTCAAATTCAGTTTTGGAAAATGCGTTTGTTCCGTCCGAAGAACCATACAACCCTGTGTAATAGCTACTCTGGCTTATTGAATCTGCAGCTACAAAAGCTCCACTGTTTGCAGTAGTTACAGTATAAGGGAGGAATTTTCTTACTTCACGTCCAAAAGCATCGTATTTGATTGGAGTGACGATATCGTACCCAGTTGGAGATCCTGAGGCCTGAATCACTTGATCTTTCCGTCCAAGGCCATCGTAATAAGTGATAATTTTTAGACCAGCCTCTTTAGCTAGGCCGGGTATTGCCCATTCATTAGTAACCGCCACCTGTGGTATGTAGGTTGTGGTATAGTTTCTGGTTGCTGTTTGTGCAAAACATCCGGTTATTACGGTAAAAAATATACCGATGGACATCATCAGCTTCAGGAAAATATTTTGTTTCATAACAATAGCTTTAGTGTTATTATAGTGCTCCTTGGAGAATACTAATTAGAACTGTAACTCTACCATCAGTTGTTGAAATATTAACAGTTCCTGTTCTATCCCCATTAGGTAGGTTGGATACGATAATATTTAAAGTCCCATTCCCAGTTCCACTTGTTGGTGAAGTGGTGATCCAGGTTTTATTAGTTGTCACAGTCCATGATGTATTTGAGGAAACAGTAACAGGTGAACTACCTCCTGCATTTGCGAAATTAAGTTGAGTTATATTTGTACTTAATGTAGTATTGCCTGGAGCTTGAGTGACTGTGACTGTTTTGGTAAGCAATCCGTTCCCATAAGTTATGGTAACGATAGCCGACCGACTATTGCCAGAATTCGCTAATGCCGTTACAGTGACACTACTGCTCAATGTTCCCGAAGTCGGTGCGACAGTTAACCATCCACCACTATTGTTTGAAATGGTCCATGAGCAGTTGGCCGTGATAGCAAGAGATGAACCAGACGCTGTGTATGGAAGACTAATCGAACTTGTGCTTACATTCAAAATAGCGGCATCGGAGGAAGGATCTGCATAATTATGATAGTATTTACGAGTCAGAATATTTTGATCCTTGTCCTTGACATTTTTCAGTCTTCCAAAGTAGTCGTATTCATAAGAGTTTGTCACCCCGTTAGGATCAGTTTGAGAAATCATACCGGTCAAAGGGGCAAAGGTGTATGTACTTATTCTCGCTGATGGTATCCCCGTACTCAGAGTACTTCTCAATTGTGTTAATTGGGAACTTATCGATGTCTGACTAATAGTTGATCCAAGTGTAGTAATGAATGATGGCGTCAAACTGGTGGCCACCTGACTATAAGTTGCATTTTCAATTTTGGCTACAGGTAAAGTATTATTGTAACTCCACAAATAAGTGGTTGGACTTTTAAAATCTTTAGCAATCTGATTCAGGTTATTGAAAGTATCATATAAGTAGGTAGCCTTATGGGTATAAGTATATGGATTCGTTGGTGAAAAAGTTACATCCACCCCGTTTGTTTCAGCTAAATAGATATCCGTTGGTTGTCCAATATTGTTGTACTTGATCTGTTGTCCTTCGGCCAGAACACCGTTGACGTATTTACGGATATCAACAGGTGGATTGACAATATGGGCCGTATTTAATGTTCCAAAATTAAGTTTTGTAGTATCACAATCTAAAGGATAATAAATTCTCCTCTTTATCGTATTTCCTAAAGTATCCGTTGTTTCTTCCCTTGTTAATTGAGCATGAGTAGGATTATCATAATAATAATAAGTCTTCGAATAGATCGGATTTGACCCATTAACATCATATTGTTTTACGATTTTGCTTTTCAAATAGCCCCATCTGGAATAAGTAATATATTTAATGACATCATAACTAGCAACGGATGATAAAGAATAATAACTTCCGGCTTGTTTTCCATAACATGGACTTATGGGAATTGTATAATCACTGCCCGAACAGGCGATACTTGATGAATATCCGTCATTAGAATACATTTTTATCGAATAACCAGTAATATTTTTGGAATGAGGGTCAGAAGGATTGTCTACTGAAAGGTTATTGTAATCATAAGTTTCCTCCTGAAGCGTTATAAATTGACCTGAAGTGTTCTTTTTAAAGCTTTTTTTATAAACTAGAGTCCCTGCATTCCAGCTGTCATTGGATTTGGGAGCCAGCTCTTGCGCATCTGAAGGGATGCGCGGGAATACATAATTATAACTTGACAGGGCCAATGCTCCTGTGAAACTAACATAACTTCCATTGCTATCTGTCTTATATAAAAAATGGTAATGTTCACCACCATTGTCAAAATTATCACCAAAACTTTTTGCTACCCACTCATAAGCAATATTTGTCCCTGAACAGCGATAGATATTATTTAAGCTACTGGCTGAAAGATTAACATAGGTACAACCGTAAGGTTGCAGATTGTACACACCATTAACCACATTTAAATAAAAGTATCTTGGTTTTTTCGGAATATTGGTGGTTGATTTAGTCAAATTACTTAAATCATCGGTATAATAGTAATGCTCAATCTGGGCTGGACTCGATGCACTTTCACGGCTAGTAACTCGCAATACTCGTAAACCGCCAACTTGAATAATGTGTGTAAGACTGTCGTAGCTATTAGGCTCGTAATCAATTGAAGTTGTTCCTCCAGTTGGGTAAGTAATTTTAGTAAGTAGTCCTCTTTGGCAATAAGGATAATGTGGTTCTCTGTCAACTGATGGTAAGGATGGAAACTGACCAGCGAGAGATGGCCCTGTGGAATTCTTGTATAAATTAAATCTTGTTGATTCTGCTGTTGTAATGGGTAAAAGAGTAGTATTACTGTTCGCTCCATTGTAGTACCCCCAATGATCCTGCGCATAGGAAGGAAATGAAGGTAGATCATTTATATTATCATAATTAAAAGAGTATCTACCACCTACTGTCAAATCTGATCCAATAAGTTTTAAACTGTCTAAAAACATTCGTCCCCCATTGGTTGTGTATGTATAATGAAATACATAACTTTTCAATACGGCTCCGGTATTACTGTCTTCTATCACCATATTATCCATTTTATGACAACTTACTACGTCTGTTCTTCCTTTCGAGGATCCAAATTGGACAGTAATATTTCCATAAGTTATGCCTGACAAAATCTTACTATAAATACTTTCACTTTTCAGGCAACCTCCATTGTTTCCTGTAATACTAGAACAAGAGTTACCTGGTGAATTTGGATCCACCATAAGGCTTATTTCTGTTTCTTCACGGCCTCCATTAAATAAAAGTGTATCATTTGCATAGGTTAAATTAATCATATCTCCTGCAGGATGTGTGATTTTTGATAGAAATGCGGCCGTCAACACATCTCTATCATAATTCGATCTTTTATCGTTTGGAACACAATCAGAACCTTCTTTTGTCTCTTCTTGTTGGTCAAAAGTGTAAACAGTTCCATCCTCTGCAGTGATTTTAAAATTCATGTTCGCAATTTTTACTATCTTCAGATTTACATATGGAATTGTATATATTTTATTATCTACTTTATTGATAACAAATTTTCCTGAACGCCCTGAGAAATTATAGGCATATAGATCAGGCTCTGAATCAATATGATTCCATATATATTCTGACTGACCCCATAAGGGTAATGTAGTAATATCATCGGGAAGTGGAATTGGAAAATTGACATCACTATCGTCATTGACGCCTCTTATAATACGCGTTATCACTCCCCCGGCATTCAGACTCCATCCCATACCAACATTGGAAGCCACCTGATCAACTTTTATTCCGTTAGAATAATAACTCAAACTGATAGGCAAGATTAGATTTTTTCCCTTTAATTCATAAAGTGGAACAGAATAAGTGGCTGTTCCTGTATACATACTCACAGGGAAATAACCGTACTTGCCCAGTTCATAGGCTGTGGGTGAAGGTGGAACAACACTTTTATCCGTTTGAGTGATATCCTGGCCGAAAACGATTGATGATACGGCCAAATGAAAGACAAAAACGAACATCAACTTTATAGTCCATGTCAAAATCTTATTTCTGTGGTTCATAATTATTATTTATTATATATTGGGAAAAACGTTATTCATTTACTGACTCTGTTTTTCTTCTAAATTAATTCATCATAATTTAGAAAACATCATGATGTCAAAAAACTTATCCTGTGGTAAGGAATTCAGGACGAACGGTATGAAAAACGTGGTAAACGGTGTATTTTGAAATTCATTTTTTACCGGTTTTTGCACAAAAATTGCACAAAAAAAACTTTAAAAACGCGTGAAATCGTTGTTTTATAGATAAAGAAATTCGATCAAAACTTAGCTCACAACTCACTTAATCACAAAATGTCATCATAGGAATGCTTCAATAAATAGATCCCCTTATTCAAAACACTTTTTAAAATTGTCCAAATCAAAGATGTTTAAAAGAATTTTGCCAAAGTGTTTGTATGTCTATTTCCGAACTGTTTAAAAGTAAACAGTTTAAAGAAAAGCGAGACCTGCCTTTGATGGAAAAAATTAAAATGATGGATAAGCTTTACACAGATGAGAAAGAAGCTTTGTTGAAAAATATTGATGAACTGATCTCTAAAAAGATTTTTAAAGATAATCTGGCTAATCTGGTGGCACAGTAAAAACAAGAAAACCGGAGTACTCCGGTTTTCTTGTTTTTACTGTGCCACCAGCATGTTGCATTGCAAGCTCCTGTTTATAAAGAGGCTTGTACCCTGAAATAAAAGAGAATATACCCGATATTTAAAACAACAAAAACCACCTGTCTGGCGGGTTTTTGTTGTTTTAAATATCGTCTTTATTCCTAAAACGCATTGCTCTGTTTGCGATTAAATAACCTAATCGAATACCTAATAGTAACCAAAATAAATATCCCAAAAAAGCAGGAATAGTATCAGTATATAAATAGTAGTAACCAATAATAAAGAGAAAATAAAGCCAGAATGCATACTTGACTATATTGTTGCTTATCTTTAATTTAATAAAAACAAAACGTGTCTATTTTGCATTTTTTCTTCTTGTTAGTAATTCTGTGATCATTATCATGAAAAGTAAGACTCCAGATATAATCCATGTTAAATTCGCAACCTGCAATGGTAAATCTTTCTTGAAAAATATGATGATTATCAAAAGAATTGCTCCAAGCACATAGAGGATTGCCTTTATAGTTTTCATGTTTTATTCGCGTCTTAGTGGAACTGTTATTTTGTCTTCTTCCTTTGGTATAAAATTCATGTTTGATATGGGGTTCGTAGCATTTCCGCTCTCGCTTCCTTTTGTATCTGTATTATTTGATTCAACTTGATTTGTATTGCCACTTTTGTCAGTATTTTGAGATTGTGCTGCTTCTGGCGTGGTGTTTTCTACAACCCCTTTTATGGTTTCAGCCGCCAATCCAGTTCCAACAACAATCTTTCCCACGGTACTTAAATCACCCTTTGGGTCAGGCGTACCATCCGGTGATGGTTTTCCAATGTTGTTATCCATGCTTTTCTGAACATTAGCTTGACTTTTATCCAACCCTTCTTTTTCCGTTCTCTCCCTTTTTTGTTGCTCTTTATATCCTGGGCTAAAATTAGAGATAGCATCATTTATACCATTATTAAGTGCCCTAACAGCATCTTTTATTCCTTGATTTAACGCTAATGAACCATCAGGAGATTTATGAATAATTATTCCAGTTGTTATTAATCCCAAGGAAATTAAAGCAACATCTGAAACAGTAAGAATCCCTCCAATGACTAAGGCTGGATTTTTTCCACCTTTATCTATGTTTTTAATTGGATTATTAGCTGCATATGAAAAAGGTGATTGAAAAGAATATTTTTCAACAAGTGGATCAATACTATGAAACCTTCCGATTTGCGGGTTATAGAATCGTGCGCCGTAATCATACCAAACCAGTGCCATACTTCCAGTGCTCAGCACATCATCCTGCTTTTCTTTTCCGTTGTAAAGATATTTATTGGATTCGCCGGTCAGTTTGACCACCCCACGCCACTTTTTATAATTCTCTTTTTTAGTATTATAAATAGTTGTTAATAAGAGATATATAACAATTTATATTTTGCCGGCCAAAGCTAGTCAGAATATCCAGCGAGTGCAATATAGATCCGGCTATTGTTCTGATGAACTAAAGTGACTATTTTTTTATAGAATGCCTTTTAATATAATCGTCCAATTTATTTTTACAATTTAGATCCATCAGAAAATTTAATGCTTTATTTGTATACTTAGTACTATCTTCTTCATTACTAATGGTATAAAATTTTATCATAGATTTTATACCATATAAAACAGAAGCATCTTCGTATTTTAATACATCATTATCAATACAATAAAGGAATACGCTCAGGAAATAAATCTTCGCAAAGTATTGACGATTTATATCTTTCTCATTAATAACATTTTCAATGGGATCAGCATTAATAATAAAATTATATTTCCCAGAAATAATCCAACTAATTGTTTTAGTAGAAAGATCTTTCCACTCATCATTAGGGCGATTATTCTGTAACCAGAATATATTTTTCTTGATAATTAGTAATGAATCTATAGATTGTGCATGAATATTACTTTCCCAAAGAATCAACATAACAATTAAATAACAACTCCTCATTTTTTCTCCTTTATTTTATTTCCAAAAAATAATTTAATTTTTTTAAACCCTCCAATCCTAACATTAATCTTTATTTCTTCTTTTACTGAGTTCTCATAGGTAATGAATAAAGAATCATAACATATTTTAGGAATAAAATCATTAACTGGATGATTTTTATCTGTGATACTATAAAAACCCCTATAGTATTCAATATACTGAATGTTTTCATATGCAATTTCCAATTTAAAAAGATATGGGATATACTTTATTATCATTTTTTCTTTATTAAATTCAATTGAACAAGAATACCTTAGAAAATAATAATACAATAGGCCGGGTATCAGAACAATTAATATTAAAATAATCTTTACATTATCAGCTGATTTAATGATGTTATAACAAATAAAAAGGAAACCCAAAATCCAAATATATAATAATATAGGAGGTTTAATTTTTAATTTAATTACGTCCATTTCTTACTTATTTAAAAAGCTTTTATATGCATTAATAGTGCCTTGTTTAATAGGATCTTCGCCTATGGGCTCTGGTGCACTATTAGTTAAGACAAGCGACGCAAGATTATAAGCATTCAAAAATTTTCCAGCAAATTCCATTCCAGTCCCTAATATTCTAAAAACTTTCCCAAGTGATTGGGTATTTGCAATTTTAACTAAATCAGCACTCCTTAAAATAAGTTTTGATTCAGCTACCCTGGCTATATAACTTCCAAAATCAGCTGTTGCCTTACCTCCATACTTTAGTAGTTGCTCCTTATTCCCAATAGCAAGATAAGTATCTAAAGCTGCTTTACTAACTCTTCTTACAATTAATTGATTATTCTTATCAGGACATATAAAAATCAATTCATTAGGATTATCAGACGAAATCATAATAAAATTAGAGAGAGTCTCTTTTATTATATATATTTCATCAGCTGGGCGTGGATTATCTCTTCTAATCTCATTTCTTGTTGGTATTAAAGATTCTATTTGCTTATATACATAATCTACAATTTCAAATTCATATATAGAGCTTTTCTTTTCATCCTTTTCACTATCGTCAGGTAATCCATATTCCTTTTGTGCCATTTTCTTTTCGTTTCCTTCAACCAGATCCCCATTAACATAAAGATCGTACATCCCATTGGGGTCAAATGCCTTAATTGGGTTATTTCTTACATATGCATATGGAGTTGTACTTGTATAGATTTCAGTTAATGGATCAACAATTGTCCATCTTCCGATTTGTGGGTCATAGAATCGTGCGCCGTAATCATACCAACTTACGCGGTTTTTTTGCTGTTCTTCGGCATTCCAGACGCACCGCAAAACAGTTGGTTTTTCAAGGCTATAGGCAAGTTTTAGACAACCCATTTTTTTTGTTTACCTCTCAAAAGTAATGTTTTTTCTTTTAATTGAACTTTGTCCTGTTTGTTGTCCTTTGTTTGCCTGCGTAGCTTTCAGATAAAAGAAAAATAATTGAAATCATTAAAGTTCGTATCTGACTTTGGGGGAGTAGGGTTGCTAAAAAGCTTTGTAAATCAAACTAATAAAATGGGCTGGTTTTATTTAATTTACATTCACTGTTCTATATTTTATAACCTGCACATCCACAGATTTTGTCGGAGCAATAATATACCGCTCTTCAGCTTGGACATTAGTCTCAAAACTGAAAGGATTAATTTCTTTTTCTTGTGCTAATTCTTTAGTAGCTCCAGCTGCAATATATTCCTCAGTTTCAAAATCAATTGTATTACCTTGTGAAGATAATTTTGCGTAAAGCTTAAAAACTCCACCATAATCACTTGTATTAGTCACTGTAGCATGAACGTTCATTTTTGGATTTTGTCCTACAAGGATTGCCCCCATAATCCTTTGATAATAAATCTCATTATTCTTTACCAAATAGGTCAAAGTTATATTTTGCTTTTCAATCACAGTATATGGTTCTTCTCTTGTCTGTGGAGTCGAGTTACCGCAGGATTGTAAAAAACAAATAAGGATTAATAAAGAAATCAATACAGAACCTTTTATCAGGTTAAAAGATCTACATTCTTTATTTTGTTGTAAATAAACTATTAGTTTGTCCATAATATTAAGTTTGGTTATATATTATCGAGACGCAAATTTGTTCACATATAAAAATACACAATATAAATTTAGAAATAATCATTAAAGAAATTTTGTCTTTAAACTTCTGACTAACGTGTACCATCGGGATTCAAAAGCATCAAAAAGACCAAAATATAAAAAAAATCATCCATGAATTTGCAATTTAAGTACCCAAAAACGCGCGCCAATTCCGATTTTTCTAAATAGCAAAAATAAATGATGTAACTTACTGATAACCTACATAGATACACATGTAATGCAGGTGACATGTTGGCATAGTATGGACTGTGTTACATCATGCGCCCATACGCGCCCGCGTTAATAAAATAAATTTTTTTCATAGTTCCAAATATTATTAAAAATAAAAAAAACAACACCTCAAGTAAACCGGGTTGATGTTTTGATGACCAACCACAAAGATTTGATAATTTTAAAGTCCGTTGCAAGGGTATATAAACCGGCAAGAAGAAAAAATCTTCCTTTTCTTTTTTTCAATCCTTCAAAAAACAAAAGCGTATTTTTTGGCCGCCCCTTGCAAAGTCCTTTAAAATTGTCAGCCCCGTGGTTAGATCGTTAAACCTAAAATACCGTCATAAAGAGGGTAAGACAAACAAAACAATACAGCGACGCCAGTTGCGCGAGATCGTTGAAAAAAAAGGTATTTCTGCCCCCCTTATCAAAGAAATTCATTCCTGTAATTTCCGCAATCAAGGCAATAAAACAAACCATCATGTATTATACCGCAGGTTTTTTAATCGGTTGCCCGCAGCTCAGCGGGTGGCACTTCTCCAGCCTGATTTGCAGGTTTTCAAGGTTGCCTGCCTGGTAACGCTCGGTACTGCTTACGTATTTATGCCCTGACATATATTGAACCTGCCGTAAATTCATTGTTTTAAGCCAGTAAGTGATTACACCTGCCCTGATTTGTTTTGGGTTCTGTATCCCAGGATTTGTTTTCCGTACCGCTTTAAACAAGTGTAGCAGGCTGTTTTTAATGTTCTCGCTGCCGTTGATGCTGATAAATAACTGGTTTTCGATTTGGGTTTTGTTGATTTTATCAGGCTTCCGGCTTGGTTTCGGGGCTGTAATTTCATTTAATATCTTCGGCCTTATTTCGGTTATATATTCGTGTAAATCCAGTATTTGAAAGGGTTTTAGTTCAAGTATATGGCTGTTCCTTCTTCGGTTTCCCGGGATGTATATTTTGCCTTCTTTAAGTTTTAAATGAGTTGGTTCAAGCTGTTTCAGTTCTTCGGTGGTTATGCCCTGGTAAATCAATAAACCTAAAATGATTTTGTTCCGTTTGGTTCTCGTGGTTTCGGATGGGTAGGATTGGTAAAGGGTTTCAAGTTCAGTAAAATCAATAACCCCGCTTATGGCCTTTTTATGCGTGCCTTTTAAATGCAGGTTGGTAGCGGGGTTGATAATGCCCGGGTTTTGTGTTTTCAGGTACTGGTAAAAGCTGCGGATGCTCCTTAATTTGCTGTTGATGTGTTTTTTGCTGTTCCCCTCTGATTTGCAGCAATCAACGAAGTCCAGTAAATCGTTGTACCGTGCATCCTCGGGCTGTAAACGTTCCGCTTCAAGCCACTGCAAAAAATATCCCGCGTAGTTGCTCTTCTGGCGGATGGTGCTTTCACCGTTGCCGGTTTCTTTCAGCCAGTCTTCAAAACCTTTCAGCTGGTCGCGGACCTGCTGGTTAAAACGGTATTCAGGATTCTTATTTCCCGCCTTTTGCGGGGTTACGGCCCGTAAACCGGGACCAACCGTTCTATTCATGGGCTATGTGGGTGTATATCTGTGTACTCTCAAGGCTGCTGTGTCCTAAAAACCGGCCCACTTCTTCAAGTGTCATTCCGGACTGTAAAAGGTGCGTGGCGATCGAGTGGCGCAAAGTATGCAGGCCAATTTCCTTTTCAAGACGGGCATTTACCGCAAGTTTGTGTACCCGCCCGATCAAAGCATTGCCCCCCAGCCGGTTTACTTTCATGCTTAAAAACAAAGCTTCTGCACTGGTGCTTTTAAAGCTTAATATCCTTTCCCGGGCCACATAGATGTAGTTTTCCAGATCTTCCCTTACCGCTTCGGCCATCGGGACGTAACGTTCCCTGTACCCCTTGCCCTGCCTGACATGTACCAGCTTTTCTTTCAGCAAGATATCGGATGCGTTTAACGCCCGGCCTTCGCTGCGCCGAAGGCCACAACCGTAATAAACGCTTAAAATTGCCCTGTCCCTGATCCCTAAAACAGTGTTGTCGCAAGCTTTATAAAGCGCTTTGATTTCCTGCGGCGTTAAAATGATTTTGGTGGTTTCTTTGTCTGTCCGGGTTTTGATGTTTACTTCAAAAAACGGCTTCCCCGTTTCCTGTAAATACCGGCTGAAACGCTTTAGTGCATTGATGTTGCCCGTTATGTAGTTAGTGGATAAGCTGCCACCAAGCCGTTTGTTCGCCCTGGTCTGTAAATGTTTGTGGTATCCGCTTATTACTTCCGGTTGCACCGCTTCAAGGCTTGATATTTCAGAAGATTTCAGGTAAAAGAAAAAATCATTGACACATTTTACCGACAGGTAAACCGTGCTTTGGGCATACCCCAGGGTTTTAAGCCACTTTTCAAAAGATCCGGTAAGTACTGCGTTTACTTCCATTACGATGACTTTTTATTTGCCCCCTGCCGTGCGTTTTGGCGGACTACTGAACCACTGCATTTATTTTATTGATTTCCTTACCGTTGAGTGGTCTATTTTGCCCGTGAGCCACTTGTAACCCACCTGAACCACTTGTTTTTTGTTTTATTTCTTCCAAAACAGTATCAAGTACAGTATTTACGGCATTTTCAAGGTTTTTATATTCGTCTGTGGCTATCACTTCATATTCAAAGCCTGACTTAAAACGGTTTCCGCCTGTTATTCGGATAAAATTATACGTGCTAAGGCTGTACAAATAGCGTTTTATCTTGCTCGGGTGCATCCGGAACACGTCCCGGATTTGTTTTGCGTAAAAACTGGTTTTGTTGTTGCCTTCCATCCAGTTTTTAAGGGATTCAAAAAAACTGCGTTCAGCTTTGGCCAGTTCGTCCGATTTTGCCAGTAAAACGTCTTTTAACAGATGGTTTGCCCATTCAATATCTTCGAGCGTGGTTTCAATGTAAGCCTCTCCAACCCCTGCATGAGAGGGGCTTTTATCGTACTTTACTGCCCGCTGGTACTGGTGGTAAAAGGTGATGGTCTCGATAACGGCCAGGTAATGGGCGTTTGTGCGAAGCGGCTTAAAAATGTATTCCGGAAGCTTTAACAGTTCGGCGTAAGGGTTTCTTACCCTGACAGGTTTAAGAACGGTTTGCATATCCTTGAAAAACTCTTTTAACTCGTTTTCTTCACTGCCGTTTACTTTCCCGGCCGATAGTTTCCGCTGGTAATCCATGATGCGTTCTTTATGCTGCGGGCTGTTGTCCAAATAAACCAATAAACTGCGGTTGGCGTTGTCCTCGTATAGCCGTTCTTTGGTCGTGGTACCTGCCAGACAAATCGGCCCTTCAACCTTTAACGTGATCGTTTTCATGTTCCCTTTGCTGTCTTTGATCGGTATGGTCTTGGATATTTTCATTTTGCTCTGTAGCTCCCGAAGCGGGTAGAGTACGTTTTCCGCTCCGTCCATATCTTCAATCAGTACCAGTTTGTGTTTTAACTCTTTGCGGTCGAAGTAATAAAAAGCATTTTCCGAGAGGATGGTAATTTCAAGTTTGTCCTGCTCCGGGATCAGTTCGCTAATTTTCTCCTGAAGGTAGGTTTTGCCTGTGCCCGATGAGCCTAAACTAATGACATGCAAGGGCTGTTCACGCAACCGGCTTGTAAATACCAGGTACATCAGCAAACGGTTATTTTCTTCGCCAATCATCCCCGTTCGTCCGATATCGCTGTTTGTGCGCTCCATCAGCTTCGGGGATTTTAAATAGTTGATTGCTTTGAGGTAACGCTGTTCACTTAGCTGTCTTGTTTGTGGTTTCTGTTCTTTCAGGCTTTCGATTTTAGATAATCGGTATTGTTCGATATGCTGGGTCAGTTCTGCCAGTGCCCGTTTTAAAACAGTGGTTCCGGTTTCCAGCTGCTCACAAGCTTTACCGATGAACTTTTCCAGGTAATCGGCGTGGTACAGGTCTATGGTGTGGCGGATGCTGTGCAATGGATCGCCTGTGTCGGTTCGGCTTATTTTTACGGTTATCCTTAATCGGTCAAGCTGCTGTAAGTTAATACCGCCAAGGATAATGATTTGTAGCTCCTCGGTGGTGTAGGTGATAAAATCCGGATTCCTTGTATTTAGTTTCCCGGTGGTTATGACTGGTTCCGGCGGTGGTTCATTTTCTTGGATTTCACTTTCTTCAGTTAAAAAAGAAAGCTCTTTCCCTTCGGCACTGCTCAGAACAAGTTTCCGGCTCTCTAAAAGGTGGATAAAGATTTCAGTATCGTAAGCAACTGATAAACTGTTAATGTCCTCGCCTTCGGGCGTTTCAATGGCTGTTAATTTTATTCCTGGTAATTCGTTTAAAAGTTCCTTCTGGTATTTCTTTACGGCTTCGCTTCCTGCCTTGTCTCCATCAAAGAAGAAGATGATTTCTTCCAGGTTGGGAAGTTCTTTAATCACCGCTTTGTGTTCTTCTGTTAGCCCGTTTGTACCGTAACAACTTAATAATTCATATTCTTCAGTAATCTCCGGCATTTGCAAAAGGCTTGCTGTGTCTATGATTGCCTCAGTTAAAATCAGCTTGGTTGTGTTTGGGTTGGGATAACCTGGATAAAGTCCTTGTCTGTCTTTTAAATAGTAATGCTTTGATTTATCATTGTTGGTAATGCTCCGACCGTAAATACTGACAATCCGGTTTTGTTTGTCCCTGAGCGGGAAGATAATACAGTCTTTTGCAAAAGCCGTGTAAGTTGTACCATTTGCGTTTGGAACGCTACCATTGTAAGGAATTAATAATCCTGCATTTATACAGGATTGTTTATCAGTTTCGCCTAATTGTCCCCGGTGGTGGAACTGCCCGCTGTTGTAACCAAGTTCGAGCCTGGTATAATCCAGGTTCCTGCCTTTCAGGTATTCTTTGGGTTTGACGCTTACCGGGTGGTTTAGCCCGTTTTTAAAGCTTTCAAAGATATGAGTTAATATTTCGGTGTGGTTTTCGTGGCGGTCTGGTTTGTCTCCGGTGGGTTTTTGCTCCTTCCCCTTGGGAGAAGGCTGGGATAGGGCTTCTCCTGCTAATTCCGTGGCCTTTAACAAACCCTTGTGTTTGCTGCCTTCTTTCAGGGTGCAAAACTCGATCTGGTCGCCGTTCTTTCCACAGCCAAAGCAGTTGAACGTATTGGTTTTGGGGTAAACCTTCAGACTGGCCGTGTCGTCGGCATGAAAGGGACAGCGGAGCATTCCGTTCCGGTCGGGCTGGATTTCGTAATGTTTCAGTACGGTTTGGAGGGATAAACGTGCCTTTATTTCCGTGATTTCCATTGTTGAAAAATATTTTTATTTTTTACGATATGTAAGATGTTCCGCAAAACTATAAACTATTTCTCATTTCGACAAACAACACGTTGCTTTTTTATGCAATAAAGTTCTCTTATATTTGTCTTTTCATTGTAATAAAGGCCAGATATGAGCAATACATTAAACATTGGAAGTAAAATAAGTACTCTTCGGAAGGGAAAAAACTGGTCGCAAGGTGACCTGGCTCAAGCGATTGAAGCCTCTCGCGAGATTATCGGCAAGTATGAGCGCAATGAGAATTTACCCTCTATTGAGATGGTGGCTAAAATGGCTAAAGCCTTTGGCGTTACAGTTGACTTTTTAATTGGCGAAGGTGAAAACGCTTCTTACGATAAAGAAACAGTACAGCGCATTAACGATATTCAAAAAATGGATGTCAATACCAAAGGCATCTTATTCAATGTCATTGATACCTACATCCAGAACTTTAAAACAAAACAAGCCTTTGTTAAATAAAAAAACTGATAGCTAAAGGCTTTCAAGCTTTAGCACTCTAATATAGCATGTTGACCAATACCGAAATCACAACTTAATATTACGAACACAATGAAAACAATTACGATTATTCTATTCGCCTTGGGGTTTATAAATGCTGAATGTCAAGAATCAATTCCAGAAGCAAAATTAAAATTTGATCTACCTAATAAACATTGGAAATTAGGTACTAAAGAAAATCCTGAATTGGGTACTAATATATATACCTATAAAAGAGAATCTGTTTTAAACAAGGATAATATTTTAATAATTCCTAATATAACGTTTATTGTTGAAGATATACCTGACAATATTGATATTATTCGATATTCCATACTAAAAAGAGAAAATGTACCCTTTAAAGTTATAGAGACATTCACAAATAATGATAAAAGATTAAATTTTAAAAATGCTGTCGCATATAAAGCTATATATAAAGATCCTTTCGAACATACGATTTATATAATTCATTTAATAAATAATCACAAAGGGATTCAAGTAATTATGGATATAACAAGTGATTCATTCAAAGAATATGAGAACGAATTTATAAAAACAATGCAGTCTATTGCTTTAAGTACTATTAAAGGTTACTGATGTCTATGCTTGTTTGACATAAACATCAGTAAAAGTTGCAATTAAAAATGAATATCAATATAATCTCTATTTATTTTTTTTCGAGAATAGATTAAATTAATAAGACCATTCTCATCTATTTTATAATCACTCTCATAAAGTTCTTCGAAAAAATCTTTATCATTATTGGCCTCTTTCTTTTCACTTAACATTTCAAGCGAAAAAACTTTAAGTGTATCTCGACTTAAGCGGCTAATTACTTTATTCATAAATCTATATATATTTCTGACAGAATCGTATTCCACTTCAGAATTACTTAAATTTTTTATATATGAGATAGGTATTCCATTAACAAACTTTCCTTCATTATTTACAGTTATAAAATATTGTTTGGGCATCTCAAAGTTGATAGATATGATTATAGAGCTATACTTTTCCATTACATCTTGAAAAGAAGCCATTTTAATGTACAACTCGCTTTTAGAAGAAGTAACTTTAGTGCTAAACAGTGGCTGAATCCATGCTTCCACTTGTTTAGCATTAAGCCCATTCATTTTATCTAAAATGTCTATACTATCTAAATCTATACTATTTATTAAATGCTTATAATAGAATAAATTTGAATCAGGAATACAATATTTATTAGTCTGAATTTGAGATAAAGGCACATTTAAGAGTTTGTCATTACTTCTAATTCCATTACCTCTAATTCCATTACAGGAATAAAATGTAATTAGAATAATTAAAAACGTAATTTTATTCATAATAATGTATTTTTTATTAATTAGTTGTGCCATTTGAACCACCTGAGTCATTAGGTGTCCAGAAGCCTACAAAATTTCCCCATGACTTTAAATGCGGATCGCTAGAACCATTAAACGTTTTGCTATCACTACGTGGAACTGCGGTTTGCCCATCTGTCCCATCACTACCATTTGTTGTAAATTTATTTCCATCTGAATTCACAACAAATTCAGCATGCCCACTCCAAATAGCAATATCTCCTACTTGAGGATTTGTTATTCTAATTCCGCCATGTGTTCTGCAATAATCAGCTAAATCTCTGGCTCTACCTATACCCCACTTTGAGTTACGACCAGTTACAGCTTTATATACATTAGGAGCCTTTTTATTTAAAACATAAGACACCCAACCAGTGCAATCAAAATGGGTTATGTTTAAAGTAGGATTCATAACAACAGGTCTAACATCACTATATGCAGGATAAGAACCTCTTACATAGTTTCCGGAATTTAGAACTGAGAAAGCAGCAGCTGCAGCTCCATCATAATCATTATTAGAACGATGTCCAACAACTACCACTTCTTTTAACTGGACAGGAGCAATAGAATCTAAGCCATCAGGATCAATATATGCAATAGGATTATTATAAACATATGCATATGGAGTATAATTATAATGACCATCTTCGGTAGCAGGATCCACACAATGCCACCTTCCAATTTGCGGGTCATAGAATCGTGCGCCGTAATCATACCAATCAAGAGCAGTACTTCCAGTACCCAGGACATCATCCTGTTCTTCTTTCCCGTTGTAGAGATATTTGTTAGTCCCTGCTGGTGAGATTGGTAAATAACTGCTCCCAAAAGGATAGTACTCGGCAACCTGGGTGACTGTAGTTGCGCTGCCATTTGGCTGGAAAGCAATTCTGGTATTTCCAAGGTGATCCTTAATATGGTACTCATAGACATATCCTCCAGAAACCTTGTTTACAAGACCTTCGTCAAACAACAAATAGTTCAGCGATTTGTCGTTCTTGTAGACCATATTCCCGGTATAATACTGATAAGTGTTGTCTTTCATCTTCTTGGCCAGTTTATTACCTGCGGCGGAGTAAATATAGGCAATATTATCGGTTGCACTGGTAATACTTTTGGGTAGATTTATACTATTATAAGCAATTGTAAATCCTCTCAAACCGTCAAGGGTGGTATTACCGTTTAGATCATAAGTGTAAGCTGTACCGCCGCTAATCGTTGCCAATCGGTTACCCTTGTACGTGTACGTGTAATTGGCCATTGTGCCACCTGTACTGTTAGTACGGACAAGTTGGCTGATATTACCGTTCAAATCATACGCAAGCGACTTCTCTTCATAATTGGTACTATCTACCCATGCGGTATTATATCCTTTAAAATCACCATAGGTTAACCGGTTCAGCCCATCGTAAGTAAAGGCGTAGCCACGTTTGGTTTTATTGGTACTTGTCCAAACCATTGCACTGATATTCCCATTATACTGAGATGGGTAACTACTGTTCAGTCCTGTTTCTGCTGCATCATAATCCAGTCTTTCGCCGTATAAATCAACTGGGTCAGTTAAATGAGCCAGGTTGTCCGGATTATTAATCGAGGTGAGCCAGCCACGAATATTGTAGGTGTAATCGACATATTGCAAATAGCCCAGTGAATTTGCACTGTGAAGTTTTTTGTTAATCAATTGCCCTAACTCATTGTAAATATTTAATGCCACCGTCACCTTGCCGTTTGTTGCGTCGCCAGTAATCTGCTGCGCTAAAGTAGTTAAACGTGCCAGATGGTCGTAGGTGAAGTATTTATTTACAATGGTGGTTACACTGTTGAAAGTCTGCACCTGCTGTGTCTGTAATACTTTCCCCACAAAATCATATAGGTTGGATACAATCAGGGTATCTGCACCTACTGCGCCTCCGCTATAGAGAGTCTGTTTGTTTTGAATCAGCCGGTAACGGTCGTTGTAATAATTGGCGCTGCAAAGCCACTTGGCCGCGGTGGTGAACTCATTACCGTCGAGTACTTTTACTTTGGTCCCAGTCACCTGTCCGTTTACAATGTCAAAATAACCGTTATTGTTCCCGTCTTTGTCAGGATCGGTATCAATGCTATAGCTCCTGTTGAACTTAGCGGGTACAAAACCGGTGACGGACAGGTGGGTGTAGTTATCGTAATAGTTTATCGAAAGAATATTCGTGTCTGCAATGGCAACCGTTGAAGGGTAGCTGTTGTTCAGGGAATATCCCCAGTTCCCACCTGAGACCTTCGATTCATACAGGGTAGTGGTATCACTGGCAAAGCTTGCACGCAGGATATCGGCAGAAAGCCCCACCAGCGACAGACGTCCTGTTATCACAGGCCTGCTTAAAGCATCATACTTGGTAAAATACCATTTATTATTTGGTCGTAGTACCCCATCCTGAATAAGAACCAATCTGTCCAGTGCATCATAAACCATGATTGTACTGTCTGCCCCCGGAATCTTTTTCTTAACCATCCTCCCGCGGTTATCATACCTGTACTGGTAACAGAGAGAATCCAGCTCATTTGATGTTACAACGTTATCTGCAGCGGCTTTAGGCGGTATTACAAAACGCAGTCGTGCCAGGTCATCATAAACATAACTGGTGATGAATTTAGTAGTTCCGTTACAGGACACCTTTTGCACAACTTTCCCCTGAAGATCCTTGTACTCCATTATCCGGCTAACAGTAGTATCCTGTTTGTTATTTTCATCCCAGGTATAGGTTTTAATAAGCTTTGAAGGTGCATAATAACCGCCATCAGTGAGCGTATTATTCACAACTTTCCAACATTTAACTTCACTGGAGGTGTTAGAACCGTAATAAAATTTAACAGAATGGTCCGATGTCGGGACTGAATTGGGTTGCCATGTAGCACCGGGGGCTCCCTGTTTGAGCGAACGATTCAGCGGCGAAGCTTCGAGTTGGGTTAAAGAAAAGGCATTTATTCCGTCTGCAGAACCGTATAAAGTGGTATAGTAGCTCTTCTGCCCGGTTGTATCGCTGCTTATATAATTTCCGCTATTGACAGAAGTCAGTGTATAAGGAAGGTATTTCTTTACCTGACGGCCAAGAAGATCATAATAAACAGGTGTGACCTGGTCAAATCCGAGTGGAGAGCCCGATACCTGTATCACCTGATTAGTCCGTCCAAGGCCATCATAATAGGTGACACTCTTTTGGCAGGACTCTTTCGCTAAGCCTGGAACGGCCCATTCATTGGTGACTGCGATTTGGGGGTGATAGGAGGTAGTATAATTACTGGTTACTGATTGAGCAAAACACCCGTTTACTACATAAAGGATCACACTCAAGAGCAGTATTATTCGTTGATTTATTAGTCGTTTCATAGTAAAAGATTAATAAGATTGCGTTACATTGATCTGTACTGTTGTCAAACCGTCAGTAGTTGTAAGGTAGATATTACCTGCTCTGGATATACCTGTATTATTATCGGTTATTGTTTGGATCCCCAGTCTTTGATTTCCTGAACCACTCACATTACCGACCCTGAGCCAGGTAACAGCGCCAGATGAAACGGCCGCAGTCCATGAAGTATTTGAGGTCACATTCACATAGATGGTACTTGCCGTTTTGCCGAATGAAAGCAATATTTGGTCCACGCTCAGTGTATTTGTATTTGCAGCCTGGGTAACTGTGACTGTTTTCGTTTGTGCATTTCCGTAGGTAACAGTAAGGACTCCTGAACGTAAAATGCCAGTATTACCTGTTGTATTGACCATAACACTCCCGCTCAAATTCCCTGATGATGGCGTAGTTGTTAACCAGTAGGTAGCGCTACTGGAGATAGTCCAGGGACAGTTAGCCGTAATGGCTAACTGGGTCGAAGCTGCTGTATAAGCTGAATTAATGGTGCTAAGATTAACGTTCAAAGTGGCCGCATCAGATGAAGGATCTGAATAGTAGTGATAATAATTTCTGCCAAGAATGTACTGGTCCTTATCCCTAACATTCTTTAATCTTTCATAGGTGTCATATTCATAATAAGTAGTCACCCCGTTAGGATCAGTCTGTGAAGTCATACCCACCAGTGGAGTATAGGTATAGGTACTCACACGAGCATTGACTAATGTAGCGTTATTTCGAAGCGTAGTATTGAAGGCCTTCCATGATTTTTGTTGGGTCGTATCTGTAGCTATATTATTGAATCCACTCCAGAACGTCTCCAGATTCGATGCACCAGCTGCGCTGACGGCAGCACTTAATATACTGTTAGTTACATTTTCGCCTTTCACTACAGGCAGCGTTCCTTTATAACTCCATAAATATGAAGTGTTTGTGTCGTAAATCTTATGCATTTGGAGAACATAACCGCTGGTATCATGGATATCATATATCAACTTTTTATTATAACTGGGATGGAAAATGAGCGTCCCGGAAGGATTCAAAGATGATGGAGTTAGGTTTGAGGAGGGTGAACTAAGATCCAGTTCATATTTACAACTTGGGACTGTCAGACCGTTTTCAATCTTGAATTTATTGATTGTCCCTCCGATCAAATTAGGTACACCACTTCTTAACTGCAACGATTGTTGTTCAATAACGGAGTTGAACATTTTCTTATCTTGCATTCCTTTGATTGTCTGCTCATCGCTGCCAGAACCAGCAAGTATATAATCCATTGGATATTTAAAGGTCGTTTTAATTGAATCACCTTTACTGTCGTAAACTACCTTGACAGAATCCAGTTTTTGCGTGTTGTACTGGTACTTTGTCGTGGTCGTGGCAGAGGTATTATCGGTGGCATAATCTGTTACTACCTCCTGGGTAAGATAAACTGGAAAGGTATAGATGCAATAACTATGCAATATTGAGAATCGTAAACTTGTATCGCTCAGGTAATCAGATCCCAATTCAAATGCTAAACCTGATATACTTTGACTATCAGTACCAACCATAAATATGCCGGCAACATATTGAGAATATCGATTTGGATCCTGACTATACGAAAAAATGGTAGATCTTTTTAACGTATTTGAACTGTCATAAACCTGGATCTTGTTAACCTGACCCCTTTCCAAAGCGCAGGAAGAGTTCTTCCCTAAAGAACCTACGAAGGAGCTCTTTGTTATATAGCCGAATATACCTGTATTAGATGCCAATACAGCATAATAATTAGGATTCAGGCTATTTTGTACATCTGGATGATCCAACTCAGAATTCAAAGTATATACTGTATAACTCTTGTCTGATAAGTATTCAATAACTTTAGAGTAAGTCACAGGAGGTTCCCCTTCAATAGACAAAATGTTAAGAATCTCACTGTTCAAGTAGGATACAGCAGGTACTTTATAAAGGATACCACTACTGGAGAAACCAATAAAACTCATCGTGGCTGGGTTATAGTCGGGATTATTAGGATCAAAACTATTTACGTATTTATATTTTTTTATCTGATTTCCCAAGGTTATCGATGCAATTCGCAAGCCTCCAGCAATTTGTGGTTGTTCAGAATAATTTAAGTAATATCCATTCGCTGTTTCCTGATTGAGGTAGGAGCACGTATTTTGCTCATATGTATAAGTTTCTGTTCCACCTGTTGGGTAAGTTATTGATGTCAATATTCCAGTTGCAGCACAGGTAGCGTTTGGCACCTTTAGTGAATAAAGATTTTGTGGATAAAGCACAACAGTTTGATTCAAAAATTGATCTTTAAACAAGCCAGTAACTGGGCCACTTGCTTCTCCCTGACCATTATAAAAGCCCCAGTAATCAGTTCCAAAAGATTGGTTCATAGAGGGCAGATTGTTTAAGTTATAATAATTGAATGAATAACGCTTGTCATCAATATTTAGTGAGTCTAAGGTGTAATATCGGTTATATATATGTGGTGAGTATTTGAAACTTACCTGTCTGGTTGTTTGACTGTTCCCATTCTGCACTACGATTTTGTCAACTGATTTTAAAGTATCTAAAGATTGAGTCAGAACCTGGGGTTTTTTTGATGAAGTAAAAAACACTTTTCCATTGCTATAGATGATATTATTCAGAATTGCAAAGGAGGTCACTGATTTAACTGTTTGCGATGAGGAGGATAAAAAATGGATCCGGTCAGATTGGAATGTGTTATCCAGATAGTTAAAGTCAATATGCCTGCCGTTAGTAGCCTTTATACTGCACAAATACCATGCATCCATCTGATATGGAACACCTGGACTTTCTCCTCCGGAGAAAACGATAGAGCCAAGTGTAGACCCAAAGGTAAAGATTGTTCCGTCATTCGCTGTCAAAGTAAATTGTACTGTTGGTCCATATTGACCGGCCCCAAAAGAGGAAGCTTTCGTTACACTGACAATATCTTTTGACGAAACATGAAACAACCCGTCATATCCCATGACAAATGACCCAGTATACCCTAGAAAACTAAATGTAAAAATATCAGGAGAATATTCGTAAGAAGGACTGTATTCAAAACCTTTTCCAAATGGGATTAAAAGTGTATAAGCATTATTTCTGACGAAGTCATTTGTAGGAACGGAAGTGCTATTGACAAGACTGAAAAAGCCTGAAGGACTAGATGGAGAAGGAGTAGTAATGGTTTCATCAGGTATTTGATTCACTGTTCGGGTGATTGCCCCGCCTGCTGTCAATCGCCATCCCAGACCGACAGAACTATAAGGGTTTATCGCACGCAATCCTTCACCTCCAATATAATTCAACGAGATCGGAACGGTTATCTCATTGGTCTGTATTTGATATAACGGGATTGAGATGTTGGCTTGTCCGGTATAAAAGGAAACCGGACTGAAAGCTTCCTGTTTAAAACTATAGACCTCAGGAGTGGTGATGGTTTGAGCTCTTGCCGGAAAGATCAACGTGAATAAACCAATTCCAAGCGTGACGAGACAGAGTACTACTCTTGAATAATTTCTTTGATTCATAACTATTATTTATTATATATGGGCAAATAAGTTGTTCATTATACTGACTCTGTTTTTCTTCTAAATTAAGTCATCATAATTTATAAAACTTCATGAAATCCAAAAACTTATCCTGTGGTAAGGAATTCAGGACGAACGGTATGAAAAACGTGGTGAACGGTATATTTTGAAACTCATTTTTTATTTGTTTTAGGATGCAAAATGCTTTAAAAAGCCCTAAAAAACCTTCCAAAACGCGTGAAATCGCTTGTTGGAGGTATAAGTAAAATTTGAATTTCAACAATTTGTAATTAGAATTAAAGTTGGTAATTTAAGGAAGTCTTTGTTTTCATCTTCTCTTCCAACATTTTTGACCTGTTGCGTGAAAAAGGGAGCTTCTCTCCTGTGGTAAGAATGACCTGATGATTTCGCTTGTTGATCTCTCTTATGAATATCGTATTGATAAGATATGATTTGTGGCACCGAAAAAACTGCTGGCCAAGAATCGATTCAAAGTTTTGTAAGCTCTGGCATACTGTAAATTCCGAAAGATCTGCCAAGAAACAGCAGGTATAATTACGATCTGCCTTCAAAAAGACAATTTCCTGGACAGTCACAAAACGGATAATCCCGTTTGACTTTAGTTTCAAATTTTGAAGTGGACGAGCCGGATAAATTATCCGAAGTTTGTAATCAGGTATCGATTTTTGCATGACGAAAGGTTGGGTTCAGATTTTGTTTTTAATTGATTTGTTGTCTCACTCTACAAAATTTTATTTTAAGTTCTTACTATTGATTCTCTTAAGATATAATCTCTTAGACCATTGTATTTCCGATTTTAAACATGGGTAGGTACATGGCGATTAAAATAACAGCGACAAGACATCCTACAACCACAATCAGTATCGGTTCAAGTAGCGCATTCATCATCGTGGTGCGATGATCGGCTTCTCCCGAATATTGCTCATACAGTTTTTTGAAAATGACATCCAGTTTATTGGTCTCTTCGCCCACCTTAATCAGTGATACCATCCGCTGATCGAAAAGTGGTTTTGAAGCCATCGCTTCATTAAGCATCTTCCCTTTATATATTTCCTGGCTGACCTCTTTGAGTGCTCTTTCCAGTGGCAGATACCCTACCATTTGTCCAACCAAATCAAGGGATACAATCAGTGGTGTCCGGGCTGTGACCATAAGCGCCATAGACTGGCAAAACCGGGCCAGGTATATTTTTTGCAGCAGGATTCCAAAGAGTGGAATATGTATGACTCTTTCACTTACCCAAACACGTACCTCCTGGATCTTTTGAAGTGAATAGATCATAAGGCTAATACCTGTCAGGATTATCAGGAATAACCACCAGTAATGACGGAAACCTTCTGAGAGGTTTACGATAAATTGTGTCAGAGCTGGTAAATCCGCATTGAACCGTTTAAAGGCATCTGCAAACAGCGGGACAATAAAGTTCATCATAAACCCCACTGCAATTATCGCCGTCATCAAAATAACAGTAGGGTAAGTAAACGCACTGACCAATTGCTTTTGTTGTTTCATTTTCCTGTGGTAGTAGCTACCCAATTCTGAAAGTACTTCCGTCAGCTGACCACTCTCTTCGCCAATCTTAATGCTGTAATATTCATAAGCCGAGAAATCCGAAGATTGACGAAGGGCATCAGAGAAAGAGCTTCCCTTGACCAGCCGTTCTTCAATGCCTTCGAACAGCTTCTTTACATTCTCCATAGTCTGCTGTCCGGTAAAGATCTCGATGGAACGCTTCAGATCAAGACCTGATTGAAGCAGTAAGAATACCTCGGAGTAAAATTCCTCCTTTTTGGCATCCTTCAGTTTTTTCGAACCAAAAGACATCCCCAAATCAAAAGAATTCGAGCTCTTTCGGGTCGAGTTAACAGCTTTCGGTGCCCTTTTAACTTTTTCTATTTTAGGCAGCTTAATTCCCATACTCAGTATTCTCCCAAACTTTATAAGCCGGATATTTCTTGGTAAAAGACATTTTGTAAGTCTGAATTTGATCGGTTAGATTAAATGAGATCTCTTCTACCAGTTTGTTATTGCCATATACCCCAGTAACAATCACATCCGTTGCAACAAAGCGAAAAGTATCAATAGCCTCTTTACACTGACGAATCAGGTATAGGTTTTCAAACTCATACCTGACAGTACCTGTCGGTTTTTCGATGTTAAGCCCACCATCCCATCCAGCAGAACCACCAGCTCTTAAATCACTGTCTAGAACCTGATGAAACAGGTAAACGCTTCGGTCTTTTGCAGCGTTGTCTCTTACCTTTAATAAAAGCTTTTGGAAGTTCAAAACTGCTGTGAAGCCAATCAATACCAAGATTGTAATCAAAGCAAGGACGATGATCTGCTCCAATAACGTGAACCCCGGCAACTTGTTTTTATATACTTGCAGATACTTCAATTGTCGTGTATTTTTTTGATTAACCGTCGCGAATAAAGCTGTTTGCCGGATGATTGTAAACTGGCGGAGTAGGTTACGATCCGAAGGCTGTCATGGCCCGGAAGTATTGCTAAGGAACTAATTATCCGGATATCTCCTGAATCAGACTCCTCCGGCCGGTAATTCATGGCTTTTGCCTGCTCAACAATCATCTCATTGACGGCATTAACTGCCTTATGCTTGACATAGAGATTCGAACTTTCCATCGTTTTTGAAAAGACAATCAGTGTAAGTGCTACACCTAATGCGATGAGTGAAAACGCAGTGACCACTTCTATAATCGTACTGCCTAACACTGTCTTTTTATACCCTACAAACATAGTTTTACCAGTTTTAATTGGTCCGGTGCATTGTCTATCGAGAAGGATCCAAATCTGGAAGGAATGCTCTGGGAATTAATTACGGCATCTTTAAGGAAATTCTCATAATAGCCCCTGGGGGTACTAATAAAAAATCGGTTACAGTATAAATTACCATCGATCTGCCCTGCAAAGCCAACTTCTCCATTGACATATACCATTCCGGTTAGTTTATTCCCTTCGGTCATCTCCAGTCTTCCCGGCAAAGGGTTGTCGTTCACTGAATCAATTAGTATTCCTCCACTGATCACGCTATTTTTACCAATAGTTATCTTTGGGCTGGTTAGATTAGTCAGACAGACTGCAAAAGAGGGGTATCTTAGTCTACAATTATCGCCAACAATTAGCTGATCACGTGCAAATAGTTGAAAGGACCCACGCACGTCATTGGCGACTTCTATGGTTTTGGCAAAAACTAGGATATCCAGCAATTGGGCAGAGGACGAAATGGTTATTTTCCCAGTAGAGGCGACAATGATATTACCAGAGAGGTTGATATTTTGTAAATATCCATCACTTTCACAGTCAATGACCAGGGTATTGGAATTGAAGGAAACTGTGCAGTCCGGATTTCGGTTAAGACTATTGATACTCACAATGCTGTCGGTTGATCTAAAAGCTGAATCCCAATATCCGTACCAAGGTTGTAGCAGATCAGGGGACAATTTGGGTAGTGAGTTGCCACTCTTGGAAATTGTTCCATCAATCATTTTTACTCCTATATATGATACCCCATCCATCTCTCCTGCCCGTATCCCAAGCGCAGGAAGACTACAATCTCCTTTTATCTGGCATTTTCCCACAAGGGACAGAAATTTATTGTTATCTGAGAGGTAAAGTGCACAACCTTTGTTGTTAATACCGGAATAAAGTGTATTTCTCTTAATGGTAAGACTTCGCCATCTGGCAGAGGATTTGATTAGTCTTAGAAGACCCCATTTTTCTGCTTCAATCCTCACTATACTGCTGTCACCAAAGAGGTCCAGCTCTTTGGTTTGACCCGCTGGCACCAACCCGGGCTCTGCTCTGAACCACTGGTCCACAGAATCAAGATTATCGTTAAGCTCCGTGTTTTTTAAAAACAGGGCATTTTCAACAAACCAAAGCCTGTTAAGCAGTATAAATCCTGAGCTGAAAAGACTTAACAGAAGAATCACAATTATTGCATAGTAAAGTGCTCCACCACTAAGTTTATATTCTAAAGGGCTTTTCATGCCGAATACCAGTTAAGAGAAATTCATTTATTTGGGTTACTGTCCACCTTAATTTTTTGTTCCGCCTTTTTGTCTGGTGTATCACCAGGTTTATGATCCTTACGCCTGAAAAGTCGATGAAACAGATTTTTCTTTTTTACGTTTTCCCCTTTTCTATTTTTAGGGTCGATCTCAGGATTCAGATACTTTGGCTTTCCGATTAACTTACCATTGTAATAGTTTTCCAAAATATCGGGTTTGCCCGTTTTATAAATAATCCGTTCTCCGAAAAGTATACCTTCCCTGTACTGACAGGTTTCTGTAAGCATACCCTCAGGTGATAATTGTTTCCAAACTCCCTCTTTCAAACCATAGTTAAAATTTCCTGATTCCAGAATGTTGTCTTTCAGGTCATACCTGCAATATTTTCCATTAAGTGGTTTTCCCTGTAATTCACCCTGTTTGCAAAACAACTGGTTCATGTAGTATCCGGTATATTGACGATCAGGCTTCTCGCGTACTTTTTTCTTTTTATCCGTTACCAAGGCACGAATTGTTCCTTCACTTGTTCGGAAAATGATTTCGTAATTTGACTTGGTGATTCTTTGGGCAAAACCGGTTCCGGTAGTTAGGCTCAGAATCACGATTAGTATCATTATCAACAGTCGGGAGCGCATAATCCAGGTATTTAGAAATTTCATAATAACTACTTTTTAAGTATTGGCAGCCAGCGACTCTGCATTTTATATTGTACGAAAATTGAATCTTTAGTAATTGACCGTATTTTTACTTCAAAATATTCTTTACCCTGTTTAACCAACAGATCTGAATTTTGAATCTTTAGTAAGCCTGTGCTTTCTTTCTTGTTACTTAGAACTATATAGCCCCGATACTCAATCGAAGGCCAGGCAATGGCCTGTTTTTGAGTAATATTAGCGGCCGTAACTGGATGGTTATCTGCAAGACCCCCTGCTTTTAAAAACGGATCCGGATAGTCCAATATAAGGGTGAAAACTGAGTCTCCCTTGCTATTTTCAATTGATCCAATAGATTTAGGCAGGCTCTTCTCGACTCGCTTATTTCCTCCGAATTTTGAATATATTTTATTAAACACCAATCCCCAGATCACCATAACTAGTATGATTAGGAGATAGGTGACCTTTTTATTCTTTAACATCTTGTATTCCGGTTAATTTACCTCACTTCAATAATCAATTTATTGTGAAGCTGAATGAACTACTTGTCAGACTCACATTACCTGCTTTATCCACCGAGCGAACTGTCCAACAATAAACTGCGGGATTGGTAAATGTTATTTGTGCACTTTTGCTGGCTGTCGCCACAGATTTGACCAACGTAGACAGGTTGATATCCGAAAAAACCTTCAACGTATCCTGGGATATACCACTTGTCAGATCTGAACTATTCCATGTAAAGGAGATCGTTGTACTGGTTCCCACTGATCCGTTGGAAGGCGTAGTTAAAACAGGTTGCGTTGGAGGTGTTGAATCAACAATTAACGATTTCTGAGAATAAAGGGTCTCTGACGTCGGATTCTGAGCTTTTACCCCCCATACATAATTTCCGTCCGCTAGGTTGCTCATTAAAAATGTGGTATCAACTACGGTTGGGTTAAGTGCAGGACTTCCCTGCCAAAGGTCTTTATAAACAACCAAGGTATAATGATTGGCATTATAAAGAATATCCCATTGAAAGTTGACAGTATTAAAATTAGTAATGGTTCCTGGAGAAAGAAGGTTGACTTTCTGACCAGTTAAATCGGTGGACGAATAGACCTGCAACTTACCCATTGCCCAACTGGATTGATAAACACTGTTTTCCCCGCGAACACGCCATTCAAAATCAGCTGGATAGAGCACATAAGAAAATTTGTCTGTAGAAATAATGGTATCCAGTACCATGACTCTTATTGAATCGAAGGATGGACTTGCAATCTGTAGTCGATAATCACTGGCCCCATCAATTTGTTCCCACAAAAATGTCTGAGATGCAATTTCAGTCTTTACCCCGGATGATGGAGCGAGGAGCTTGACAGTTTGCTTGGTGATATCCTGTTCAAAGAAAGCTTTACATCCAGCAAAAAGAACCAGCACGAAAAATAAGGATATACGTTGTATGTTGATCAATTTTCTCATACCTTATGGAATTGAATTGTTTGATATTAGCTTAATCGATTGCAGAAAAAGTGTGCTTTGCAGCTTTCGCTCTCCCGTTGTTGGATTTGTAATTAACTGGAGCCTTAATGAGCGTAGTCTGGCTTTGGCCTGGCTCTTTTCAAGTTCCGAAACCAGTCGGAGCTGATCACTAAAACCTCCCTGAATATTGATATCCAGTGTCTCGACAGTCAAATTAGGCCCAATGAATACATGTTTTTCAGGTATCTCTTTCAAGCGGACATTGTTCTTCTGACAAAGCGCATTGACCTGATCCAGAATAAGGGTCGAAAAATCCTCGCCTTCTGAGTTTCCCAATACCTTTTCCAGGTACTCAACTTTTCCAGTCAGTACCGGAAGCTGCTCAGGGATCTCTTTTATGAGGGTCTGCTGCTGTTCCAACCTTTTACATTCTTTCCAAAGGATATACGTTTTTGAAAAGGAAAATTGAAAACATATCCAGATCAGTACAACAAGGCCCGCTGAGAGGAGCATAAATTTCTGTTTATTTGATCGGTTATTCAGCATACTCAATAGTTGATCTGAAGTTTAAAATGCCCGGATGCCTCGTCGTTCTGCGTAAAAAATGAGATCAATTCAACATGCTTTACCCATTTTTCAGTTTCAATAGCTTTCACCCATCCGCCAATCTCTGACATAGTGGTCGCATCTCCTTCCACCTCAATTTGTTTGTTTTTATAAGTGATTGCTACACCCGGCTTTTGCTTTTTGGTTAATGGCTGCACATCCATCAGTGTTAATCGAATACCCGATGGAAGTATGGAGCTTAATTGATCTGCATACCACGAGTAATGTGTTCTTGCATTGGTGCCAATATATTGTGCAACCAGATTTTCTTTCTCCTTTAACTCTTTCTCTTTTTTGGTCAGTTGCGTAAGTAACTGTTCATTTCGGGAAACCTCAAAGGTCAATTCCGTATTTCGGTTCCGAAGGCTATCCCAGATCAGAAAATTAAGCAGCAGAAGAAGTAGTATTAGCGAGAGAGAAAATAAACTGATGTATATAACCAATCGGCCATAAACAAACTCATCACTGGACCCTGTGACTAAATCGTTGCTCCCTCTTTCCCCGGAAAAGAAAGCCACGACGGTTGCATATAAGGGCAAGAGTCCTGAACAGATCTTATCCCCGCCAATGTCGTAGATTGATTCATTTTCAATACCCTCTGCTGACAATGAATGGATTTGCCCTTTAGATAAGGTAAGTTTCCATTTCCCGGCTTTTATTTCTTTTCCCTCTTCCAGAAACGGCTCAAGTAGGCCAATGTTAAATGGGCCTAAAGATATTCCAGTAATAGTTAACCCCATTGATCGGCAATCCTCCAGAATGCTTTTTAGAAGGTCGGTTCGAATGATTGAAAAATAAGACCCGCTTCCATCCGGTTTCAAGTACTCTTTAAGAAAAAACTCATTACTATCAATTGGTATTGAACTGTTTTCAGTGCTGTTATCTTTGATAAGTACTCCCCAGCCATCAATGTGAAGGACCACTGGTAGATCATGGCGTAACATTTCTCTGGCCTCTTTCAAATCCTTTAGATTCTCAAGGGTTGAAACCAGATTGATTTCATTTTTATAAATACGTGCATGGAGGAGAGAAATCTGCCATTCATTTCTGTTTGATAGATATATCCCCACGCATAGAACCTGGGTCTGGTACTTAAAAACAATATTTTCAACAATTGCTTTCAACCTGGATTTTTTAATGGATGATCGTTGGTTTAATGAAGATATTCAGCTTTGCCTTTGTGGTTGATTTTTCCCGTGAAGCAAAAATCCAGTTTAGGATAGGTATTCTTGACAGGAGTGGCAAACCACTTCGGGTGTCCTTATGATCGTTTTCTTCAAGACCACCCAGCAGGATCATATCCTGATCTTTAACCCGGATCAGGGATTCGAATTTGCGCGATACCTTACCAGGTGGTGCATATTGTGATATTCGGGCGGTGAAGCTCGACTGTTCCACTTTAATTTCAAGGGTTACTTCATCGCTTGCGTCTACAATGGGGCGAATAGAAACTGCCAATTCGGCTTCCACAGGCTTATATGTTGTGATCACTTGTGACTGCGTTGTCACAGCTCCGAAGATGTTGTTCTGCTGCTCCTGATAATACTCCGTATCCCCGATGCTCATTTTGGCTTTGTGTCCATTAAGAGTCGCAAGTTGGGGTGTGGACTTTAAATCGATTATCCCATCTTGTTCCAATGCTTTGAGTGTTACATAGAAATTAGACTTGACCTGGCCCAGATTAACCCAGCCAAATCCATTCAGCCCATTGATTAAATTATTAACCGTTGACGATCCCAGTGAAATATCAACCGATGGGAATATGGACCCTGAGGTTGTTGCAGGTTGAGTTCCCAATCCCGCCGATATACCTGTTGAAAGCGCTTTCGTGTTTGTGTAATCAATAATCAGAATTTCAATCAGAACTACCGGGATCCTTTTATCCAGATTTTGGATAAACCGGGCCAGGGCACTTACCCGGTCATGGGCACCAGTTAGGATCAGGCTGTTCATGTCAGGGTACTGCTTGATTTCAACCTCCTTTTTCAATTGTGCAGGTATAATATGGATGATTGAATCGATGGTCCGGAATTTAAGCGGAACAACCTGAGATTCTTCCAACTCCATAATATTGCGTTTCCCTATCCGATACCCCCCATTCTCAATCTTGTATGTAGCAGTGGTCCCTGCAAAAAGTTCCTGAAGAAGAGCCTCAAAAGTGATATTCTCATATTTCAAGGAGACAACATCATCCATTGCTGAAAGGATATTAAAAGGCTTATTCAACAGGGGGAATAATTTGTTGACAATATCATCAAGATGGCAATTTGGGGCATTGATTCGAATGGAATCTTTCCCAATGAGTTGAATGTCTGGAGTTCCTGTGCTCGAATTTCTGTTTCCTCTGGGTCCATTCCCGTTTATCATATTCTGTACTGGAGCAACAGGCGCGACCATTGGCTCAAAAATCAACACTCCGTCCTCGGTCTTTCTAATTGAAAAATTATTACCAATAGCCATTTTTTCCAAAGCAGCTACCAGAGGCATAATGCGGATGAAACAACTGACAGATATCTCACCTAGACTGGGAGTGACAACAATGTTTTGCCCGGTTTGTGCTGTAATTTCAGTTGCAACAACTCGAATCGGCACTTGAGAAATGGTCAGCGAAATAAGATCTGTTCCAGGCTCAGTATCAATCTTTACACGAGTTTTGGGATTAACTTCAACGTTTCGCTTTCGGATATTGAGGATATTACCCGTTGCACGAATCTCAATATCAAAATTCTCTTTCAAAAACTGCAACACATCCCTCACCCGTACTCCATTGAAATTGTTGGATACCGTAAAGTTTAAGGTAGGGTCAATATTCATGTTTATCGCGGCCTGGTTAGCCACTCCTCGTAAAAATTCCTGTACAGGTGCCGAGCTTACTGTAATATCAACTTTATTGTTTAACGCCGGGATTGCAATTGAAAGTGAATCCATCGGGCTAATAATCGGACTTTGTCCCCGAACAGATAGGCCGGGATAAAATAAAAGGCTCAGAATTACAACTAGATTAATATATTTTAAATACTGATTAATTCGGTAAATTCGTTGCTGAAATATTCTCCTAAGGGACTGGCTAGGCATAGGTATTAAAGGTTAAAAAGGGAATAGACTTCAATTAATGAAGTTTCTCCCTCGGTGAATAGTTTAAATGCCTGCTCAGAGATTGTCTCTGTCTTGGTCTGTGAAAAATAGGTTGTGGCATCTAATTGGTTTGTTCTTATTTGTTCCTGAAGATTTTCATCAATCGCGATAATCTCATATACCGCTCGTCTTCCGTGATAGCCTGTAAAATAACAATCCGGACATCCAACTGCGATAAAATGTTTTTCCGGGATAAAAGGTGCAGTAAATGCCCGCGGAAATTCAGAAGATGAAAATGAGGTCTCTTTTTTGCATTTAGGACACAGAATCCGAACCAGTCGTTGGGCAGCACTCAGTTTTAAGGTGGAAGCGATCAGATAAGGTGGTATTCCCATGTCAATTAGCCTATTTATGGTTCCCCATGCAGAATTGGTATGTACCGTGGATAATACTAAATGGCCCGTTAACGCCGCCCTTATTGCCATCTGTGCCGTTTCCGTATCGCGAATCTCACCAACCATGATAATATCCGGGTCTTGTCTTAAAAAAGTTCTTAGCGCACTGGCAAAGGTCAGCCCGATGGACTCTTTCAATTGTACCTGATTGATTCCTTCTAGGGTATACTCAATGGGATCCTCAATAGTCAGGATATTGGTTTCGTTCTTATTTAATAGTTTCAGCGTTGCATATAACGTAGTTGTTTTTCCCGATCCCGTTGGACCACTAATCAAAACTATTCCATTAGGATTTTTTACCCCTTCATGATAAGTGTTGAGCTGACCTCGGGTAAATCCCAATCGGTCAAGCTGTATTTGTGTCGCATCGCGATTCAGAAGTCGAAGAACTACCTTTTCTCCGTGAAGAGTTGGCAGGATCGAAACCCTGATATCGAATTTAAACCCTGACTGATTGTAAATGATACGTCCATCCTGGGGAAGCCGTTTTTCTGAAATGTCCAGGTGTGCTTTAATCTTAATCTTATTGATAAGTGCCGGATATTCCGAGGAAGGAACGATATATCGCTCAACTAATTTCCCGTCAATCCGAAAGCGCACCCTACACCGCTGTTCAAAGGCTTCTAAATGAATATCACTGCTCTTGATTCGGGCCGCCTCCTCAAGCATCAGGGTTAACAGATCCTGACTATTGGTGTTGAGCATCTCTGTCCCACGACTTTGGTGAGCATTCGGATAATAGCGGGTTAGGTGTTCTAAAAGCCACGCTTCTGGAACAGGAAGTAGCTTCACTTCCCTCCCAAGCATCACTTCCAGCTCGCTACTGATACTATTGGAATCATTTTGATCCGAAGAATAAAATTGAATCACACTATTCTCAATTCCAGCAGGAATAACTCGGAAGTACCATGCCTGGGCAGTTGTAAGTGCCTGTTTTAACTCTGTAGAGAGCTCTATTGCATCAGTATATTCCATAGATTTGGGCTAAGAGAAATTGATCAGAATAGTAATTTGTTCCTGGTTCAGATAAAAGAAAAATGCGTAAGATTATTAGTCCAGCCGCCAGGAATCCCGCAAATGGTATCGTTTGATCTTTATTTTTCTGGATAAATGAAATTCCCAACCATGCAACTATTGAAGTAACGCTTACAAGCATTGTAAATAAAAGATAATTCAATGCTGAGAGATTTATGGCAGAGATACCAAGCAAAAAAAGATCGCCTTTGCCAAATTTTGACCAGAGGTCGCTACTCAATTTCCTATCTTTAGTTTTGAACCAGATCCATAGAAGAAGGAATTGAAACCCAATGATTATAAAATTTGTGATTGTATTTCTTAGGAGTGTCGTTCCAATCAGGTTAAACCCCAAACAAAGCGAGGCGATTGTTTCTCCAATCAGGCATATTATTGGAATCTGTCTGGTCTTAAAATCGGATAACACAATCAAAAAAAGGAAAAACAGTGATATGAGGGATATCCAGAGCATTAATCCTTGATTGTTTCCGCAAGTTTATTATCCTGATCTATTTCCCAAACATTGAAAGTGCCGTCTCCATTAAAATCGACAACTGAGGTTGCCTTTGCTTTAAAAGAATTAACAGTGGCCTCAGTAATGGTAATCTGATAATTGGCGTTTCCACCCTGAGTCACCAACTTTTCCTGAATGAAATCAACAGTACTCAAATCATTCGAGTATTTTGAATGCATGTAAAAATAATTCTTCTCCAGAGTGTAAAGATGGCTTAATTGCATTTGAGCTTCGGTGCTCTTGGCTTTGGAAATCAGGGGCATTAGGTTTGGCAGAGCTATAAGTAGGAGTATCCCAATAATTACAAGTACAACTAATAATTCAGGTAAGGTAAATCCACTAAGGTTTCCCTTCTTAGGTTTTATTCTTTTCATTAATTAGGCAGGGTTAGGTAATATTTTTTATGTGGTTATTTAAATTTTAAAAATAAA
>Ga0364859_10168_pt2 | contig 46040 bp, 21 predicted proteins | sample ExccelAu500001D3_FD_206911 | JGI IMG/M metagenome (GOLD analysis project Ga0364859, IMG submission 206911) | Enriched cells from Trout Bog Lake Hypolimnion, Wisconsin, USA - BchlTB.Aug20.5000.01 .D3 | ecosystem: Environmental > Aquatic > Freshwater > Lake > Hypolimnion/Profundal zone | place: USA... | reverse complement strand
TTTTCCAAAGCACCGCTGGCAGAAGTATAATATTTTACATCTATATTTTGATAAACATTTTTGTAAGTTAAACGGGTATATCCGGATGCTGATGAAACGTCTTTTCCGTTATAACCTAAAAAGTTAAAGTAATCATTGCTTTGACCATCTTTTTCAATGCTTTCGGCAGTGGCTTTATTTCCTCCCACAAAATTGAACCTCCATGCATGCCCTTTAATGTTTGGTGCCTGGCCCAGGTCTTTTATAGATTTTCCTTTAGCCTGCGCCTGTTCCCTTTTCATGTCGTAGGCTTCAACTGCGGCAAAACTTGAGGCATCGTATTGACTCATCAACATCCCTTCAGGGGTTACCGACATCTGTCCGCCAGGCACATCCACGTGGTAAAGGATCTTGGAAGGCCACTGTCCTTTATTTTCAATAAAGGAAATATCATTGGCAGAGTTTATCAACTTCTCTGCTTCCTGCTGGTTTGGCTTTGCCTTTGTTTGCGCAGAAGTTTGTTGAACGCTGAACACAAATGACAGCGCTAAAACCAGGCAAAACATTTTGCCTTTAAGAGTAAAATTTCCCATACGAATATGCTTTGAAACTGATTTATCAGAAAGTCGTAAAAAATTATTCATTGGACTACTTAATTGTTACAACAAATAAAAAAAGAAAGCTAAGGCCATTCCTTTGCTTCAGTATTAAGGCTAAATTAATTTTTGAGGGGAAATTGGGCTACGGAAATAACCTCCCTGGCTAACCATTGTATTTACGGCAGCAAAAAACAGCACCAAAGGCCTAAGGGGGGCAAATTCAATAACAGAGTCAAAGTCTCCCATTTGTGTCATTAATGTAAACTATTGGTTTTATAAAAATCGTTTACAAACTTCTAAATATGGCCGCGAAAGCAAACTTTATTGGCACACTATATTTCAAAAAAACCTACCATTTTGAACACCTCTCCTAACCGGTATTCGGGTGAAAAATAGGATTAAATTTTTGGAAAAAAAGCATTTTTTCCCAAAACATATCCTTAAATCGTAATTTCTGAGGTGGGAAACACCTCCCATTGTCTGCCTGTTTCTCTACCCAATGCAAAAAACCTGAAATTAACTCAAGCCTAACACACTGTATATCAATACCCTTGCCTGCGGCGTACTGAAATAGCTACACTTTTTTGATCTGTATAGGGAATCTAATAAAGACAAACAAATATCACCGATCAACATTTGCCGGTAAAAGCAAAAAAGACTGAAAATCAAATCAGAGCCGCTTCCATACTAATATCAGTATTCAAAACCTTTGAAACCGGGCAATTTGCCTTCGCATCAGCGGCACACTCATCAAATTTCTCTTTGCTTATTCCCGGAATTTTTGCTTTAACTGTTAAATGAGATTTTGTTATCGCTCCATCTGCAAGTGTAACATCGCATTTGGTTTCAATCTCATCCGGCGTAAAGCCTGCTGCTCCCAAAACAAAGGTGAGCTTCATGGTAAAGCAACCCGCATGGGCCGCTGCAATTAATTCCTCGGGGTTGGTTCCCGGGCCATCGGCAAACCTGGATTTAAATGAGTATTGCGTTTTATTTAAAACAGTACTTTGTGTGGTTAAGTAACCTGTTCCTTCTTTTCCTGAGCCGTTCCATACGGCTGTTGCTGATTTTGGCATAAGTTATAGTTTTTGGGGGTAATAAATTTAGCTCCAGCGCTATAGCGCGGGTGTAAAGGTGGCCTAAAATTGTATTATGCAACAAATTTTTGGCAAAATAATTTTCGGCAATACCATCAGGTATTACTAATATCACATAAAATCTGAGACAAAATTTAACCGGCATGGAAGAAGTATTTGCAACCGCGCGTCTGAATGAAATATTACCACGTGTAAAACATTTTGTAAAAACAGAATTGCTGCCGTTGGAAAAGGAATACCTGCACAAACCCTTTACCGAAGTGGCCGGAATTCTGGAAAAGAAAAGGGAAATTGTTAAAGCGACAGGGCTATGGGGTTTACACCTGCCACAAAGTGAAGGCGGCCTGGGATTAAGCTTGTGCGAATTTGGCCAGTTGAGCGAAGCGCTTGCCGAGGCACCTTTTTATGGCCACTACACTTTTAACTGCCAGGCACCGGATATCGGCAACATGGAATTGCTCAGCAAATTCGGCAACGAGGCCATAAAAAAACAATTTCTTCATCCGCTGCTCGAAGGTAAAACCCGGAGTTGCTTTGCCATGACCGAACCGGAGTACGCGGGGTCCAATCCTGTTAAACTGGGAACGACCGCCGTAAGGGAAGGCAATGAGTTTGTAATAAACGGCCATAAATGGTTTACCAGTGGTGCAGAGGGGGCAGCTTTTGCTATTGTAATGGCCGTTACAAACCCGGATGAGGCGCCTCATCGCCGGGCAAGCATGCTTATTGTGCCCACCAACAATCCGGGTTTTAAAATTGTACGAAACGTACAAGTGTTCGGCGAACATGGAAGCGGCTGGGCAAGCCATGCTGAAGTAAGATTTACTGACTGCAGAGTTCCTGTTGAAAATCTGATAGGTGAAGCCGGTTCGGGATTTAAACTTGCGCAGGAAAGATTGGGCCCCGGCAGAATACATCATTGCATGAGGTGGATTGGTATTTCTGAACGTGCCTTTGATATGATGTGTAGTTACGCCGCCACCCGCGAAATTGAAGAGAGCAGGGTTTTGGGAGAGAAGCAGTTTATACAGGGTTTTATTTCGGAAAGCAGGGTGGAAATTGATGCCTCACGACTGTTAGTTTTGCGCACGGCCTACAATATTGATAAGCACGGAGCAGCCCAGGTACGCGACCAGATATCAGGCATAAAATTTTATGTAGCCAATATGATGCTGCGCGTATTAGACAGGGCAATACAAGTGCATGGGGCTCTTGGAGTTTCAGATGATACAATCCTCTCTTCACTATACAGGCACGAGCGGGGTGCAAGGATTTGGGATGGTGCGGATGAGGTGCACAAACAAAATCTTGCATTAAGCATTCTGAAAAGTTATGGGCTGGATATAAAAGCGAAACGCAAATAATTATGAGTTTGTACAAAACAGATACTGCAACTAACGTACGTAAGGGCGAAGAATTAGACCTCTCAAAACTGAATTCTTTCCTGCGTGAAAATTATCCGCAACTTGGGGAAGTACTGGAAGTAACTCAGTTTGCAGGCGGCTTCTCAAACCTCACCTATTGCATAAAAACAGCGGTAGCAGAATATGTGCTGCGCAGGCCGCCATTTGGCGCCAATATAAAATCGGCTCATGATATGGCCCGCGAATTTAAAGTGCTGAGTTTATTGAAGCCTGTTTATAATAAAGTACCTGCACCGGTTTTGTTTTGCGAAGATATGGAGGTGATGGGCGCCCCGTTTTATATTATGGAGAGAATGCAAGGTGTTATACTTCGCGCGTCCAATGCCCCCAGACTACAACTAGCGCCTGAAATACTACGCGCAAGTTCAGAAGCTTTGGTAGATAATCTGGCAGCCTTACATAGCTTAAATATTGAAGTAACAGGGCTAAACCAATTAGGTAAACCTGATGGTTATGTTACACGGCAGGTTGAAGGGTGGATAAAGCGTTATTATAATTCAGAAACGGATAAAATAGAGCAGTTGGATAAAATTGCCGAATGGCTGAAGGTTAATATTCCTTCAACGCAATATGCCGCGTTTATACATAACGATTACAAATACGACAATGTAGTGTTGAACCCGGACAATCTTGCTGATATTGTTGGTGTGCTTGACTGGGAAATGGCTACCGTGGGCGATGCATTAATGGATCTTGGCGGAACGCTTGCTTATTGGAGCGAAGCCGGCGATGCTGATGAAATAAAATTTTTCAATTTAACATGGCTACCCGGTAATTTAAGCCGGCAGGAAGTGATAGCCCGTTACGTCGAAAAAAGCGGGCGGGATGTTTCTAACATTCTTTTCTACTACATATTCGGACTGTATAAAAACGCAGTGATTGCACAGCAAATTTACGCACGCTGGAAACAGGGCCATACCCAGGACCCGCGCTTCGGGGCCTTGCTGCCTATTATAAAAGGATTAGGCTCCAGGGCTGTAAATGCATTGGAACCCGGCCGGGTATAAACCTTATGATTTGCCTTTAGCCAGCTGCTCAAACAATTCCTTTTCGTGTGCGGTAAGCGTTTTGGGAACTTTAATCTGAATGCGGACATAAGCATCGCCACGCGCATCAGGCTTTTCGAACAAATGCATACCCATCCCCTTTAACCGGAATTTCTTGTCGCTGTCAGTACCGGCAGGAATATCCATCATAATTTGCTTATCAATTAACTGTACGGAGATTTTACCACCTAAAACAGCCTTATAAATATCAACAGGCTGATCGAAATAAATATCGTTACCTTTTACTTCATATCGCGGGTGTTTGGCAATGTGTATGGCAATCAACAAATCGCCACTTGCCCCCCCGTTAACGCCAGCCGCGCCTTTCCCTTTTAAACGTATTACCTGCCCTTCCTGAATACCTGGCTTCAGCGATAGTTTTAATAACTGGCCGTTAAGGGAAATCTGTTTGGGGCCACCATGAAAAGCTTCTTCCAAAGTAATATCCATTTCAGTTTGCAGGTCGTGGCCCCTTGCAGAACGGGTTGATTTGCGCCCTGAACTTCCGAAACCGCCGCCGCCAAATATGCTTTCAAAAAAATCAGAAAAGGCGCTTTCGCCCCCACCAAAATCCTCCATATTAAAACCTCCCTGCGACTGGCCCCTTCCTCCATAATATTGGCCCCGGGCAGCCTGTTGCTGCTCGTATTCTTTCCAGTTCTCTCCAAGCTCATCATATTTTTTTCTCTTCTCCGGATCGCTCAATACTTCGTTGGCTTCAGCAATTTCTTTAAACTTTTCCTCGGCCTTTTTATCACCGGGGTTTTTATCGGGGTGGTATTTCACCGCCAGCTTTCTGAAAGCCTTCTTTATTTCGTCGGCCGTGGCGTTTTTCGAAACGCCCAGCACTTTATAATAATCTTTGTATTCCATTTTAATATTATGTATTTAAGTTATCTGACACCCCGCACAACTTTACAATTGCAATACCTAAAGGCAATTACGCCTGTTTAAAAATAATGAAAAAGGTATAGCCCGGTAAATGATATCAGTCAGCCAAATTATTTAGAGAGCTCACTAAACTCTTCATCACTTAACTCAATTTTACCGGCTTCAAGGTTTTGATGCAGATGCTCCAGTGACTTAGTGCCTGGAATAAGCAAAATATTGGGCGAGCGCTTTAAAAGCCAGGCCAGGGCAATTTGAGCAGTAGTAGCGTTATGTTTTACGGCTATTGCATTTATTTTATCGGCCATTTTTCCCGGTCCGGAGGCAAGCGGGTACCATGGAATAAACGCCATCCCGCGCTTAGCAGTGTAATCAACTAATTCTTCCCAATGCCGGTCGCCGAGGTTATACAGATTTTGAACTGATACAATGGGCAACACCTTTTCAGCCCGTTCAACCTGGGTTACATTGACTTCAGATAAACCGACATGCTTTATTTTGCCGCCCTTTACTGCCTCAACTACAGGCCCCAATGTTTCTTCTACTGGCACTTTCGGGTCGAAACGATGAAGCTGCCATAAACTTATCTGCTCAACCTTTAAGCGCTTCAGGCTTCCCTCAATGGCTTCCCTGATATGTTCGGGCCTGCCGTTTATTTGCCATTGGCCCGGGCCACTGCGGTCAAAACCACCTTTGGTAGCAATTAATAATCCTTCAGGATAAGGATATAAGGCATCAGCAATCAAAATTTCATTGGTATGCGGCCCATATGAATCGGCGGTATCAATAAAATTCACTCCGGCCTTCACGGCATCCTGCAAAACTTTTTTAGCATTATTCCGGTCTTCGGCATCGCCCCAAACGCCGGTACCGGTTAATTGCATGCCGCCATAACCCAGGCGGTTAATTTCAATATCTCCGCCCACTTTAAAAGTGTGCGATATTTTTACTGTTGAAGACATATCAGGCTTGTTTTTAAGGAGAACAAAATCAATAAACAAATGTTCAGGTACCCGGCGGGTATTTAACCGCTGGCATTTGCCTAATTAGTAAAACAGGTTGAAGTGAAATTTAATTAGCCGTATTTAGGCAAGGTAAAGAAGAAATTACTTCCCACCCCCTTTTGAGATTCAGCCCAAATTTGGCCACCGTGTTTTTCAACTACTTTCTGGCAGATTGCAAGGCCTATACCGGTACCTTGAAAATTACCCTCAGTATGCAAACGCTTAAACATTTTGAAAATCTGCTGTGCGTATTGCTGTTCAAAACCAATACCATTGTCTCTGAAATGGAAAAGCCATTCAACCGGGCTTTCTGTTACATTAACTTCTATAATCCTTTTATTATTGGTGTTATACTTAATGCCGTTTTCAATCAGGTTTTGAAACAATTCAGTAAGCATGGTTTCGTTACCGGTAACAACAGGCATCGGCGCGCATATTATTTCGGCATTATTGGCAACAATAGTTTCGTTTAATGCCTTGCGCACTTTACCTACAACATTATCAATTGAAATATTGGTTTCCATTTTCAATTGCTGGTCAAGCCTTGAATATTGAAGAATATCCCTTATCAGGTCGTTCATTTTATTCGCGCCGTCAATTGAAAAGTTTACAAACTCCTGCGCTTCAGGCGCCAAGGCATCAGTATGCTTTTTCTTCAGTAATGACAGGTACGAGATAATAGTTCTGATGGGCTGTTTCATATCATGGCTTACCACGTATGCAAACTCTTCCAGCTCTTTGTTGCTCTGTTCAAGCTTTTTGGCTTTTGAAAGCAATTCGTTCTGCGCCTGTTTCAGGTCAGTTATATCACGTATAATTACAAGATACTCATTAGCTTTAAACGGAGCTATAATTGATTTAAAAAAGCGCTCTTTGTAAATGGTGTTATCGTAATATTCAAACGATGACGGTGTTTCGGTATCAATTACCTGGCTCAGGGCCTCGCTGAAACTCAGTGCAATTTCGGCAGGCATTACATCGCCAAAAGTCCTTCCAATAAGGCCATAATCGGGAATGTAATCGGGTAAGGTAGAGGAGTTGTTGGTACCGGTAAACTCACCATTTTTATTGATGATATACAACCAATCAGGTAAGGCGCGTAAAATAGCCTCGTTGGTAAGTTGTGCTTCATGCAAACGCAACTCGGTACGCATACGAGTAAACGCACTGCTAACCATGTTTCCGATCAACCCGAAAAAGCTAACCGGTATATTCGCTATGCTTTCATCAAAAACAAATACCACAAAACCATTGGCGATATTACCGCTTTGCAAAGGCACCAGGTAAAATTTATACCCCGGCAGGTTGCCGGTGTTCAGGGCCTGTATTTCATTCAGGCGCTCAATTGCATAAAAATTACCATGCGAGGCTTTGTCGCCCCGCAAAGACCTCAGGAAAGCAACAAGCTGCTGGTTGATTTTAATGCTTGGGTTAAAAACTTTAATCAGATCTTTGTGCCCTTCAGCCGCCCATTGATTGGTGCACTTAAATTCGTCCTGTAATTTGCCGCTCATCCGATAAACAATTACAGAATTGGCCCGCAATTTTTTGCCAAATTCGTCAAGCGCAATATCAATACCCTGCTGTATTTCTGTCCGGCCTACGTTAATAAACTGGTTGGAGTGCTTAATAAGCATTTCTTCCATGTACAGCTGCTGCTGAATTTCTTCTTCCAGCTTTTTGCGGGTTTCAATATTGCGGGTTTCGGAAAATATCAAATCAGCCTGCCCGGTGCGCCCAATCTTGAAACTGCTGAAAATGCTTTCTACCCAAATAAGATTGCCATTGGTTTCTTTTACCCTGAACTCTACGCTGCATTTTTCTTCAGGGGCCTGCTTAATTTTGTTGAGTGTTTCCAATACCACCTTTTGGTCTGCATCGGCAACCAGGGTTAAAAACTCTTTACCATTCAAATCGGCAAAAGTATATCCTGATATGTCCTTAACAGCAGGATTGATGTATAAAAACCTGAAGTCGCCATTGATAATACACTGTATATCACGGGCATTTTCGCTGATGGCCTTAAACTGGATAGAACTATCTCCTGAAATTTGCGTGAGTTTAAGTCGTTGAACGCCTATTACAAAATTGCCGGTTAAAACAAAGGCCGCAATAAGCATGTTGAGAGGTTGCAATAATGCCGGATGATGGTCGTAGCTGTAATAAACCGCGCCTATGAAAAACACAATCTCAGCCAGGGTCATTTCAATTATTTCGCGCCGGGAGTCGAACAACTGCGTGGTAATAAAGAAAACGAAGTAGCTTAAATACAGGTAAAATGATGCATCGGGGTTATCCTTTATCGTGCTCTCAGCAAAACTGAGGATGATATTGAAGTTGATAAAATAGGAGAAAATTTTGAAGAGTGTGCCCGTGTACTGCCTGTATTTGCTCAAAGAGACCGTAACAACTGCAAAACTTATAAGGGTACCAGTTATCCAGATAACCGGCGGGTCGGAGGTTTTATGCTCCGGGGAGGTAGCAATTTCAAGCAAATTGCCCAACAAATACATTCCCAGGCCCAGAATCCCGCCAATTCTTTCCTTCCAATAGGTTTCAATCCGGAAAAGGTTTAAGAATTGCTTATACAGAAGACGTAGTTTTCTCAAATATATGGACTTGGGCGCATAAAATTATGGACACTTTTAGCAAGCCGTTGTTAATTACCTTGTGGATAAATTTTACTTATTTGTTTTTTTTTTCAGACTTTCGATACAGGTCATTGAATTTAAAGGCATGCGTTTTATTTATGACACAAAGTCTGACTTGTTTTTTGACAGAAAAATCAATTCCCCCCTTGTAAATTACTTAAAATAGCATTTTCGTCACGTTTTATTAAACAAAAGTTCGCTACTTTGAACTATTAAACCATCTAAACCCCGGATTATGAAAAAAGAATTCATTGACATTATGTATAAGCAGGCCGTTAAGGCAGTGGAACTGGGTTTTTTTCATTTGACTACCCAGGATGAAACATTCAATGGGCGGAATATTACAATCAGGGACAAGGAATGTAAGTTTTTCAGCAATTGCAGCTACCTGGGTCTTGAAACCAACGAATCAATGAAGCAGGCAGCTATTGAGGCTGTGCAGAAATTCGGAACCCAGTTTTCGAGTTCAAGGGTTACGGTTTCTTTGGGTTTATACGAGGAAATGGAAAATTTGTTATCGCAGATTTTTGGCAAACCTGTATACCTGGCACCAAGCACCAGTTTGGGCCATATAGCGGTTATACCCACCATTATGGATGAGAACGACGCTATTATTATGGACCAGCAGGTACACAACAGCGTAAAAAATGCGGTGCAGATGGTAAAACCGGAGGGTGTGCATACTGAAATTATTAAGCACAACCGCATGGACCACCTGGAAACCAGGATACAGATATTAAAACAAAACCACAACCGCGTGTGGTATATGTGCGATAGCGTATACTCTATGTTCGGCGATTCTGCTCCGTTTTCGGAAATATATCAGATGCTGAACCAATACGAGCAGTTTCACTTGTATGTTGATGATGCACACGGCATGAGCTGGACCGGCAAAAACGGAAGGGGTTTTGCATTATCAAAAATGCCTTACCACGATAAAATGATTATGGCAACATCGCTGGCTAAAGGTTTTGGAAGCTGCGGCGGCGCAATTGTTTGCAACAACGATTATTTAAAAACCATTATTAAGAACTTCAGCAGCACCAGCATATTCTCAGGGCCACTTCAACCAGCGGTTTTGGGAGCTAACATTGCTTCGGCTAAAATACATTTGAGCGATGAAATAGATACATTGCAAAACGACCTGTTTGAAAGGATGTTCTATTTTACCCAAACCGGCGCTAAGTACAATTTGCCTGTGGTAAATAATGAGCTAACCCCTATTTTTTACGTTGCATTGGGCAAAACCGAGGTAGCATTTAAGATTTCTAAATTCTTACAGAATGAAGGGTTTTATTGCATGACTACCTTCTTCCCTGCAGTGCCTATGAAGAATTCAGGACTGAGACTTACTGTGAACAACCACAACACGCTTGAAGATATAAACGGCATTTTAGAGCGCGTTGCTTATGCCTTGCCTAAAGCGCTGGAAGAAGAAGGTTCTTCGCTTGAAGAAATTTATCAAACCTTTGGTATTAAAGAACCTAACAAGGAAATTATAACTGAGTTGCCTTTAAGAAAGATTGCATAACCAGGTTTTAACCGATAGGAAAAAGAGGCGTCAATTTTTGATGCCTCTTTTTTTTTGCCCTAATGGGAATGGCATATTAAAATGCTTATCTTGGTTTGAATTCAAAATCTCAAACCAATTACCTTGAAAAATTTTAACGGAAAAATAATTGTCATTACCGGCGCAGGTTCTGGTATGGGGCGCTCACTGGCCTTGCAACTTTCGACAGCAGGGGCTACTGTTTTATTATCAGACAAAAGCGAAACAGGGCTGAAGGAAACGGAACGGCTGATAAAGGAAACCGGTAAAGGTGTTTGCAAAACCTACATTACAGATGTTGGTAAAAGGGAAGAAATAGATGCTTTTGCAAAACAGGTTTTGCAGGAATTCAAATACATTGATGTTTTGATTAACAATGCCGGCATGGCCATTGGCGAGGCAACATTGAATGAAATTCCTTTAGCCGATTTTGAGCGGTTGATTAATGTGAACCTATGGGGAGTTATTAATCATACCCGGGCTTTTCTGGATATTTTGATAAGCAGGCCTGAAGCTGCGATAGTAAATACATCAAGTGTGTTTGGGTTGATGGGAATACCGGGGCAGATACCCTATTGCGTGTCCAAATACGCTGTTCGTGGCTTTACTGAATCATTGCGCCTTGAACTGGTTAAAACAAATGTGGCGGTAACCTGTGTGCATCCCGGAGGCATTGATACCGACATTGCAAAAAACGGTATACACTACAAAAATAAAGATGCCGCTGTTGAGCATTTCAAAAAGGTGGTTATCACCTCGGCCGATAAAGCGGCCAGCATTATTATTAAGGCCATTCAGAAAAAATCAAAGCGCGTTATGGTTGGGCCTGATGCTAAACTGGTGCGGTTTTTAACCCAAACAGCACCGCCTTTGGTAGACCGTTTTATTTTGAGCAAAAAGGCAGAGTTGGAAGCGGCTATGAATTTGAAAAACTGATTACCAAGTTCGCCTCTACTCCTATCGTATCATCGAAATCTCGACGGTATTTTCGGCCTCGCTGTATTCAAAGCAGCAATCTTCAAACGATGGCGCTTTAAAGGCAGGCCGGGCATTGTTTGAGAAGGCATAGGGATCCTTAGGTATGCCTATAAAATTTCTTTCAATCTTGCCGTCGTTATCCATATCCTGAAACAGGGCCATGGCGTAAGTGCCATATTCAAGGTCGGTGATGGTGGTGGTTAAAACATCACCATTGGGAATAAACTTATACTTTTTGAGAGTATCTTTTTCGTTCAGAAATTCATTCTCAGTTCCATAGAGGCCAATTAAAATGGGCGCGGTTGGCGAGCCAAGGTTTTCAATGGTAAGGTGCAGCGGTATCCTGTTGCTTCCGGTAGTTTTCATAGTTAAGTTTAATTGCGGTGCTGATAAAACGAATAGCCGCTAAGGCGTTAAAATGCAAAATTATAAGTGCCTTTGCTATCGCGGTAAACATAATTTACCACGCGTGGCCAAAGGGGTTTTATCATTTCCTTTTCCCAATCGTCAAGGCTTTGCAGCAGGTCTTTGGCAACTTCCGGCTTTGAAGCATACAGGTTGTTCGACTCGATGCTATCTGTTTTAAGATTGTAGAGTTGGTTGGTGTTGTCGTACTCGTTTACTATCAGTTTCCAATCGCCTTTGCGGATGGCCTTATTAAAATCGCTTCTCCAGTATAAGGCCTGGTGAGGCGCCTGGCTTAACTCCCCATCCACAAATGGCAGCAGGTTAACCCCGTCATACTTTCTGTCTTTAGGCAGGTCTATACCAATTGCAGCAGCTACCGTAGCAAAAATATCCATCGAAATAACCGGTTGGGTATATTTAGTACCGGGCTTTATTTTGCCTTTCCACTCCATCATAAAAGGCACTTTAATACCACCTTCAAAGTTGGTCAATTTTCCGCCCCTGTAAGGTGCATTATCGGTAGTGCCATTGTAGGATGCCCCACCGTTATCGCTTAAAAAGACAATAATGGTATTATCAGCCAGGCCAAGGCTATCTACATGCGCTAATACACGGCCAACCTGATCGTCAAGGCATTTTATCATGGCGGCATAAATGCGTTTTACGGGGTCTTTTATGTTAGCAAATTGCTTGTAATAACTTTGAGGCACCTGCAAAGGAGCATGCGGAGCATTGTAAGGCAAATACAGAAAAAACGGATCGTCTTTATTCTTGTCCATAAACCCGATAGCCTCATCGGTAAGTGTGTTGGTCAAATACTTACTGTCTTCCTGGCGCTCGCAGCAGTTACGTAATATGGCGCAGTTGCCTTTGCGGCCCTCGGCGGTTTCCCACTCGTGGTGATCCATAAAATCGCGCTTAATGGGGCAATTTACTATGTCGTGGTTTTCTTTCGGCGCATATAAAGTAAAGGCTTCATAAAAACCATATTGGTAATCAAACCCACGGTTAGTTGGCAGGGCGAAATCGGCAGCGCCTAAATGCCATTTACCAATGCAGGCTGTTTTGTAATCGTATTTTTTCAGCAGCTCAGCCAAGGTAATTTCAGAAGGTGGCAAGCCTTGCCTCAGGCGATCTTCAGTGCTGGGCACTTCCAGTTCTTTAAGCGGGGAAAGGGGTTTATATCTCGGCAGCATCTTAAAACCAACATACTCAGCCATATTTTTTAAATAGCGTTGCTGCGGCTGAAACTCATGACCAAATCTTTGCTGGTAACGACCGGTAAGTATGCCGGCCCGGGACGGCGAGCAAACCGGCGATGTTATATAGCCCTCGGTAAACATGACCCCGTTTTGGCCAATGCCATCTATATTGGGTGTGTAAACCTTTTTATTGCCGTATAACGATAAATCTGTAGCCCCCAAATCATCGGCCAGAATTAAAATGATGTTGGGGCGTTTGTGCCCGTTAAGGTCTTTTACTTTGGTGGCCAGGTAATCGCTTTTGCCTTTAATCAGGCGCTCGTCAAAAAATATTTTATACCGGTCTGTATTAAACGACCTGAATAAAAATGCCGAACAGGATATAGTTACAATTAGAACTATAGCCGCTACGGGCAAAACCTTTTTTAAGTGCATCTCCAAATTTAAGATTTTATTTGATAATGAGTAGCAGGTTCAGACTACTGGGCGCAGCTTTTAACTAAAATATAAACGGTTTTAACGGGCTTTAATTTGATGGGATTTTTCGTGTTTTAGTTTAGCCGAAATTTCGCAGCCATGGTAAATTTGAAAAGGTAATTTCGACCTGGAGAACCACCGCCCACAATACCGGAAATTTCAGGCGGCTAACATTGACAGGGCTGATATAGCGGGCAATGTGCTAAAAAGCCATGATTTTAATCGTAAAGCTTATTTAAATCATGAAAAATGGCCTGTTTATTCCATTTTTTTGCAGAAATTGCCGCTTTATAGCAAGAGGCAAACACATTTTGGGTTCTTGTAAATTCGGATAAATTTGTTGCTCGAAATTTTTAATTCAATCAATATAAACATCTTATGGCAGAGAAAATAACAATAAGCAGAGGTAAGCTAAAAGTGCCTGAAAACCCTATTATTCCGTTTATTATAGGTGATGGCACTGGCCCGGATATCTGGAACGCATCGGTTCGTGTATTAGACGCAGCTGTTCAACATGCATATAAAGGCAAAAGGAAAATTGAGTGGAAAGAAGTACTGGCAGGGCAGAAAAGCTTTGATAAAACCGGAAGCTGGTTACCTGATGAAACTTTAGATGCTTTTAAAGAATACCTGGTGGGTATTAAAGGGCCGCTTACAACGCCTGTTGGCGGTGGTATTCGTTCGTTAAACGTGGCGCTGCGTCAAATACTTGATTTGTATGTGTGTCTGCGCCCGGTGCGCTATTACGCGGGCACACCAAGCCCGGTAAAGGCTCCTGAAAAAGTTAAGATGGTCATTTTCCGCGAAAACACTGAAGACATTTACGCAGGTATAGAATATGCCGGTGGCAGCGAAGAAGCGCTTAAAGTTTTAAAGTTTTTGAAGAAGACTTTTGAAAAAGACTTTGGTAAAATCCGCTTTAGCGATAAGAAGAAAGGCAAAGAATATTTAAAGGCTGCCAAGTTAAAAGATAACGACCCTGAATTGATGGTTGGTGTTGGTATTAAGCCGGTATCTAAAATAGGCTCTCAGCGTTTAATCCGCGCGGCTATTGAATATGCCTTATTGAATAAAAGTAAGTCGGTTACCCTGGTTCATAAAGGGAACATTATGAAGTTTACGGAGGGTGCATTCCGCGATTGGGGTTATCAGCTTGCCGAAACAGAGTTTGCCGATAAAACCTATACCTGGAACACCTGGGAAAAAACCAAAAAGGCGCATGGCGAAACCAAAGCCAATGAGGAAATGAAAGCCGCAAGCGATGCAGGCAAACTGATTATTAAGGATTCGATTGCCGATATTACCCTGCAGCAGGTGTTAACCCGTCCGGAAGATTTTGATGTAATTGCTACACTGAACCTGAACGGCGATTACCTGAGTGATGCTTTAGCTGCCCAGGTTGGTGGCATTGGTATTGCACCCGGTGCCAACATTAACTACGTTACCGGCCACGCTATATTTGAAGCTACACACGGCACAGCTCCTAAATATGCTGACCTTGACAAGGTAAACCCGGGCTCAGTTATACTTTCGGGTGCTATGATGTTTGAATATTTAGGTTGGGACAAAGCCGCACAACTAATCCATAAAGGATTGGAGGCTGCTATTCACAACAAACGCGTTACTTACGATTTTGCCCGCTTAATGGATGGTGCTACGGAAATTAAGTGCAGCGAATTTGGCGATGAAATAATCAGCCATTTCTAAACTGCGTTTCACTTCATTTTACTCAAAACCCCGGTTATACATAGTGTAGCCGGGGTTTTGTATTTTATGAGATTAAGGTTCAAAAGCGGGTTCGGTTACGTGCGAAGCAGCATTGGCTGCTTTCTTTTTCTTTGGTTTTACGCAAAACAGGTACTTGATTCCGGCTTGTATATAAAAGCTATAAATCTTGGGATTCAAAGTGCGCACGTCTGTTTTGGTATTCAGAGTATTAAATGGAATAGCCAATGTTGGGGTTGCATAAATATCGAGGTTGCGTATCCGCCAATCTAACATTACAGAGGGTTCGATGTCGAGAAATCCGAAATAATTATTGGAAATTATTTTGGTAACATTCTTGCGGGTTACACTGTCGCCTTTTACCTCGCTGGTACCTAATTGTTTTGCGAATGCCCTGTTGTCGTTGCCGAAATAAAAATTCAGAGCAGGGGTTATGGTAAATACTTTAGCCCCGATAAATTTATAAATGAAAAATTCCTTTCGGACAGAGAGTGCAATTTCAGACGAAAACTTTTCGGCTTCAGGTAAAACTCTGCTATGAATGCTGCTCCAATAGATATCGCCCGAGGCGCCCAGAACGATATGTTTCCAGATGTCGACTGAGGTTGATAAGCTTAAAGTATTATCCAGCAAGCGGCGTGAAACGGTTCCACCATAGGTAACGAAATTATGGCTATAGCCCAGGCCAATAAACCAGCGCTTAAAAAAAGTATGCTGGTACCCCGCCGAGAGGGCTACCAGAGGCACCGCGGTGACTTTTACAATAGCAGGATCTGTATAGAACCCGGTAGAAATGCCGAAATACAAACCTGTTTTGTGGTAATAGGAAACGGAAGGATTAAAGGCCACTCCTGAAATGCCTGTTATGCGTCCGTTTATCAGATTCCTGCTTATAAAATCAAGCCCTATTTCTACGTGCGAACTTCGGTCCATGTCATAAACAGTTGTATCAATTTTGCTTTTCGGTGAGGTATTGAATATATCCAGAAAATCCTCTAAATCGTTTTCAAAAACATCTTTGTATTTGTCCATCAAAGCCTTGTCGTCCAGGCTTAGTGAATCGAAACTGATAAAAAGAGGAATCGTATCAGAGGTGTTTTGTGCCGAAACATGAGCTGGCAATGTTAAAAAAAGTGCAAATAATAAAGCCCCGGCCGATCCTTTCATCATAAATTATGACAAAAGTAAATGGCTATAGTTTAACTTATATAATTAGTTGCCAACGCTCCCGTTTCCTCACCCTATTGCAATGACTTTCATCTGGTTAGTTACATTTCAAGGCACATTTTGTCCGCCAAACTTATGTGCCATCTTATCCTTCCTGAATTACCATCTATAAACATTACCTCCGCTGCAATTACTTTTACATGTAAGCGATTGGCGCAATTTTGCAAAAACACTGCTGACTGATTATATTATCTTTAAGATGCCTGACCTAAAACACCGGATGAAAAAGTATTTTCTGATTCTCTCTTACTGTTTTCTGTTTTATTTCACGGAAGCTGCCGGAATAAGTATACAAACAGCACAAACTGTGGCAGTTAACTTCTTTAAAATTACCGTAAACAGCCAGGCAACTCCTACTGCCACTTTAAAATATACCAGGACTGAAGGCGATAATACAGTTGATTTTTATGTTTTTGATATTGCGCCGGCTAAAGGTTTTGTAATCGTTTCAGGTAACAGCAACATTATCCCCGTTATCGCCTATTCGACCGAAACAAATTTCAGATTAGATGCACCTCATAGTACCGGCATTAATTACTGGATGAACCATATGGCAACCCGCATTCACAAAACTGTTTCATTGAATATTGCCGCCAATACGCGCATTTCAAATCTCTGGAGTTCATATATAGCGGGGGTGAACCCTAACCCATTGCGGAATGGCGGCGTTACCCCCCTGTTAACTACAACCTGGGACCAGGAGCCTTATTATAATGACTTGTGTCCATATAATACTACTGATGGCCAACGGGCCGTAACAGGATGCGTTGCAACGGCCATGGCCCAGATTATGAAATTCTGGGCATATCCTCAGCGTGGCAAGGGTTCTTACACGTATGTTGATTCAATGCCGGCGTTTTCGAATAACTACGGCCGCCAATCGGCAAATTTTGATACCGTTTTCAACTGGGCACAGATGCCTGCTTCAATAAACTCTGCCTGTAGTCCAATTGCGCTGTTGATGTATGATTTAGGAGTTAGCGTTGGCATGGATTACGGCGATGATAACCAGGGCGGAAGCGGCGCCTGGGTACTTCAATCAGAAGCTGGGGCGGGGGCGCCATGTTCCCAGTATTCTTATGTGAATTATTTTTATTACAACCCTAACACTATCCAGGGTATTATTAAATCGCATTACACGCAAAGTGCTTTCATAGCCCTGATAGAAAATGAATTGAACAACAACCGCGTAGTGCAATACGAAGGAGACGATACCAACGGGGCCGGAGGGCATACCTGGGTTTGCGATGGATACGATGAAAGCGACAACCTGCACATGAACTGGGGATGGAGCGGTCAAAATGATGGGTATTTTGCCGTTGGCAATCTCGATGCCGGTCAATATAATTTTGACGATAATGAAGCTGCCCTTATCGGCATTGAACCAATTTCACCCATTAATGTAATTGCCGGTGCGGCCAGCCCCTCCATTTGCCCCGGTTCTACAACCACTATTACCGCGCATGGCCCTGCATCAGCTACATTTTCATGGACACCTTCAACGGGCCTGAGCTGTCCTACCTGCGCCAGTACTACGGTAAGCATCGGTTCAGATGCTATCTACACGGTAACCGCAGATAGTGCGGGGGTAAAAGGCTCTGCCACTGTTGCTATCAGTATTATTCAGCCGGTAACAGCTGATTTTAGTGCCAACACAACTTCCGATTGTGCAGTTCCGGCAAGCATTCCGTTCAACAACCTGAGTTCAAATGCCAATAGCTATCTATGGGATTTTGGCGATGGAACAAGCGACACCGCTTTTACCCCGATCCATAGCTACAGTGCATACGGAACCTTCAATGTAAAGCTATCTGCATACAACAATTGCGGTGCCGATTCAGTTTTACATAATCAGGCCGTTCAGATTATTGATAAAGCACCGGTTATTCCGGGTCTTACAGTTTGTGCAGGCAATACTGCAACATTAACGGCAACGGGTGCCGGTTTAATACAATGGTACGATGCCCCGTCGGGTGGCAATTTGATTAATACGGGAAATACTTTTGTAACTCCTGCATTAAATTCAACTACCCAATATTATGTCAATTCTGCTATTGCCCCTCCGGCCAACGTTGCCGGACCGGTTGATAATACCTTGGGCGGCGGAGGTTATTTTACCGGTACCAATGAGCATGGCCTCTTTTTCAATTGCACTGTGCCGCAAATTTTAAATAAAATTGATGTGTATGCCCAAAGCGCCGGTAACCGTACCATCAGTTTAAAAGATTCAAATGGCACGGTTCTGAATTCTGTGACGGTTAATATTCCGGTGGGTAACAGCACGGTTATCCTGGACCTCCCGCTTCCGGCTGAAAATGGTTTGAAGCTTGCATTGAGTGGTAACATTGATCTTTATCGAAATAACTCAGGGGCCACTTATCCTTACACATCATCCGACGGAACAGTAACAATTACCAACTCAGACGCAGGGACGCCCGGATATTACTATTTCTTTTATAACTGGAAGTTACAGCAACCGGGTTGTACCACCACAACTACCATTGTACCGGTAACCGTTATAGGCGGTAACAACAACTATATTAATGAAACCTCAAACGGCACAAATGTTACCTTCTGGGCCAGCACAGGTGTTACTGGTTGCACCTGGGAGTTTGGAGACGGAACTGTTTCTTCTCAACTAAATGTAACTCATAATTATGCGCGCTATGGTAATTATACTGTAGTGATGATTGAAACAAACGGACAATGTACTGATACAGTTACCCAGGTAATATCATTGTATCCTACCGGTATTAATGAAGCCAACAGTGTAGAGTTACTGTCGTTGTTCCCTGACCCGGCACAGAACGAATTAAGTGTAAAAATTACCAGCAACGCCGATGGCGTGGAGTGGAACCTTGTTACCTACAATATATTAGGCCAACAAGAATTCAGCCGCCCTGTGCAGTTCCAACAAGGTGAAAACTCTTTCATGCTTGATATATCCGGACTTAACCCGGGGGTACATATTGTAAGCTTCCAGAAAGGCAAAAACACAATAAACCGCCGGTTTGTAAAAACCAATTGATTTAGTGGTTCTTACCTTTTTGTCGTCCCTGTTCCCTAATTGGTATAGGGAAATTGCTTTACTTTCATGGCAGATCTAATTGAACAAATTATGAAGAACCTTATTATTTTTTGTGCAATGATTTCCTGCTTTATAGCAGGCCATGCCCAAACGATATCAGATAGCCATGGAATGACCACCGGTCAGATAAGACGCGATGGAACTATTGAAGACAGCCACGGAATGACGAGCGGTCATATAAGAGATGATGGGACCATTGAAGATAGCCATGGCATGACAATAGGCCATATAAGAAACGACGGCACGATTGAAGATAGCCATGGTATGACGATAGGCAAGGTTGAAAGAGATGGAACAGTGGACGATAGCCATAATTCAACTATCGGCCATATCAGGGAGGATGGAACGGTAGAAGACAGCCATGGCAGTACTATTGGTAACGCTAAAGGGATCAGGCGCGAATGGATTGCCGTTGTATTTTTCTTTTTCAGGTTTTAATTATCGGGTGTCCTGGTCCGGGACAGAATAGCGGTCGGCTTATTTAAAAAATGTAAATACAATAAACCACGCCGTTGAACAAATAGCCAGCTCAATAAACGGGAAGTGATTCAGCACATCGCTCTTGATACACCTAACGGTTGAAGTCCCGATAGAATTCATCATAAAAATGCCGATAGAAACTATTCCCAGGTTAGCCAGTGCCATAACTGTAGTAAAAAAACCTACGGGCGAGCACAGCAAAATCACGGGCAGGCTGCCTGCCAGGATAGGCAATACAAAAACCTGGATGGCCACTACGTCCATCCCCTTTTTCCCGCCAATTAAAGTTTTAGAAAAACTATAGCGCATCACCTCTTTACGTATACCGGCTCCCAGTAATAAACTTGCTGCCAGCGACCCTACGGAAACGAAGGTCATTAAAGTAGGATTGATCCATAAAAAGACACCAACAACCGCAAAAGTCTGATAAAGGCCGTTATTCCTGTCAATCGGAGTACCTAAAGGAGAAAGTAAGGCATGGGTAAGAACCAGGTTAATCAGGTTAACCGACAACCAGAAGAAAAAAATCCGCGAAACATTCTGCCAGTTCGTATATATCCTCAGCAGGTTAAAAATCAACACACCAAGCGCAAAGCAAATCGCCGGCGAAAAAAGAAATATAATTACAATATTGGTTCTGCTCCAGTAATGGTAATCCCATGGAAAGACCCTCACCTGGTTGTAGGAGAATTTTATAGAATATTTTAACCCCAGCGAAAACCAGGCAACCAAAACTTGCAAAAGCATATTGCTGGCAATAAATGAAAGAATAAAAAGAAGGGCCGAGGTCGATATCCTCCTCAGCTTGTTCGTAATACCATCTCCCTCTTCTTTTACCTCCTTATAGTAAGGTATTTCTTCATCTTCCATAAAACCTTCCCGGTTTAGATAAGCTTCAAAACATCAACTTCAGACAACCTATTTTTCGTTTAAGCCAGAAAATTTCTTCATCCACCAAACTATCAGCAAAAAAACCAATGTATAAGTAAGTATAACATATACTACTGAGTGGTTAATATCATAAAACGCCTTTGAGAAGTGTGCAAATATGTAACACAGCAGAACCAGCCGGGTAAGATTAATCAGAATTATCATTATAATTCCCATCGGAACAAACCACAATTTATTTTTCCAGCTGCCGGCAAACGAGAGGATACTACCAATAAATATTACAGTTGCAGGAATAGCAAGGCAATGGTCCTCAACTCTGATTATTTTATTGAAATCGGAAAAAAAAACAGAAATTCCGTATCGCATGGTTTTCTCTCCAAAAAGGTTGAGTATAAGACTTGCCGCCGAAGCATAAGCCTCCCCGAGATAACAAATTACGCTCATCCAGGTATCGTGCAGCTTTCCGTTTGTATGCTTAACAAGGTACGCAAACCCCTTCCATAATGCGTATATAACTACTATGTTAACTACGAACAGATTTGCGCTGCGTCTATCTCCTCTTCCTGTTAATGGCGGCTCCATAGTGGTGTTTAAATTTGCTTAAAACAAAAATAGACATGGAAAAGACCATGTCTATTTTTTAAAATAACTCTTATGAACCTATAATTAAAAACTACAGGGCCGCTTCTTTTTTCTTTATCAGTGTATAACCATAATAACCTACGGCCACTAAGAGAACCATGGCGCCATTATCAATCGGTGCTGATTCACTTCCGGGTCCACCGGGTGGTGGGGGAGGTTGAGACATAACCGAGCCACCTGAAAATACCAGCATACCCATGATCATCAAGCTTGCAATTTTATTTTTCATGGCAGTTTAGTTATTTAGTATTAGTAATAAACACCTTTTTGGTTGTTATCTTATTATCATTCCTCACCATTACAATCAGGTATTCTGCATCAATATTAACAAATTCCTGCTGAATTACCAAATTTCCAGGCTTCACATTTTCATTACTCATTTCGCGGCCAAGGATATCATATATAATTACAGTAGCGTCAACAATTTGTGTACCGGTAAAGTCTACATAAACCTTATTGCTGTGGCTCCATATTTTCAGGTTGGCAACACCGCTTATGTTGCTCAGGCCGGTTGTATTGGCATTTACCGTTATGCTTTCATTTTTAGAAGCTGTACAACCCGACGGGCTGGTTACCAGTAAGCTTACGGTGTAAACTCCCGGTTCGGTATAGCTTGCTGTTGCAACAGCAGTGCTTGCTGTAGTGCCGTTACCCAGATTCCATTGGTAGCTTGCTGCACCTGTTGAGGTAGATGTTAATGTTACTGTTTGGCCTGTTTGTACCACTGTGTTGCTTGCCTGGAAGGCTGCTGTTACCATTTCAGGGCCGTTAACCTGTATGGTTTTGGTTACCGTATAGCTGTTCGTATCAACCAAAGTAAGCAGGTATGTTCCGGCCGGCACCCCTACTGTTACCTGCTGGCTCTGGTTTAGTGTGCCGCTGGTAATAATGGCATTGCTGCTGTCGGTTAAGGTATAGTTCCAGTTGGCAGTGCCCGGTTGCTCTATATTGATAGTGCCGGAAGTAGTACAGTTTGCGTCAGTAGTAGTAATCAGCGCCGCAGGTGTAAAGTGCAGCACAAACCTGTTCCAGCTATCCGCACTGTCTGCCGTAAAGGTATAATCACCGTTTCTTACATTATACATAACGTGCAGCGTTTTGTCTTCCAGATAAATGTAACTGGTAGGGTCAAATGTATTCAGCCCGTTAAATGTCAGTTTGAAAGTTCCGTTAGCTCCCGGCTCAAAGCCCATTGGCACCGTGCTGGTGGTTGCTTCGTCATTCAATATATTACGGGCCATCCATTTGTTGTTGTTAACGGTATACAGCGTTTGCCTGTTCAACTTACCGGGTATTTTAACCGCATCTATGGCGGCATCAAATGTATCAGTAGCTGCCAGGTTAAAGCCAACGGTTGTTTGATCAAGCAAACCGGTAGTTGTATTGGCGGCCACTATGGTTAACTGGTTGGCGTTTTGAGCAAAGAATGTTTGTGCGGTCCTTACCCTGTCGCGTGCATTCATAGTAAATGTGGCCGTTCCTCCCGGAGCAGTTTTGTGTACCATAAATGCCTGGAAAGGTGCTATGGTTGCATCGCTGCCAATACTGCCCGGCTGGTAAGAACCTGCATAAGGCCCGTTGGCGTTCCATATCTGCACCTGGTTATCAAAACCTGCCGGTGTGGTGGTTAAGTTCAGCGTAGCCAAATATGGATTTGAAATCAACTGCCAGCCTGAGGTTTCAGTGTGATGCTGTAAGGTTTGGTTTGACCAGTTGCTGTTGGTTAAACCACTTATGGAATAGCTGCTGTTCAGGTTGGCTGTTCCGTTCAGGACTAAAGTTCCGTTGCCTGGTTTTAGTACGGAATATCCTAAACCATTCTGCATACTACCGGTTACTTCTACCTTCCACTGCGCCATACCGCAAGTTGCACCAGCCGACTCATGCAGGCTGAATACGTTTCCGTAATTTGATTGAGGAGCCAGGGTTAATTCGTCGCAAGTAGGGTCATCCACGAAACCTGCTGAGCCGCTGGCAGCCAACTGCGTAAGCGAAGGAGTATTAACAGGACTACCCATAAAATGCTGGTTGAAAGTAAGCGAGGTGGCATAGTAGCGTTCGGCATTTATGCTGCCTGTAAGTGTACCGGTATAACCTCCACTGAAGTTATCTATAATGCCAACGTTATTTACGGTATTACTCTTAAAGGTAAGGTTACCGTTAGTGGCATCAAAGTTGCCAGTTGAAAGGTCGAGAGCAGTGTAGATATCCAGCACTGAACCACTTTGCATAGCCGCACCCGATGAATTTGAAAGCATCAGTTCCTGCATTTGCGTATTGCCGGTTATAGTTTGTGATGCGCTTCCGTTTAACACTACCACTCCTGATCCCGTAACGGCAGCAACACTTCCTGCGCCTCCAACCCAGTCTTTACAAACACTGATATTGGCAGCATTAAGTGTTAACAAGGCGTTACCGCTCAGTTGAATATTCCCAACCTGAACACCGGTTGAAATAACCGGGTTATTACTTGTGCTAGGAATGATAACATCAACACCACATGCATTAGGACCGCCTATTGGCGATGCCGGAAACCAGTTTGTTGGTATAGTCCAGTCTGTACTTGTATTACCTGTCCAGGTATAGGTAGCCCCATTGGTTACCACAACATCCGTACTGGCTGTTGCCTCGCAACCGCTGGCATTGGTGGCAACAACTGTATAGGTTCCTGCCATAGCTGCTGTAGCGCCCGTAATACCAGGGTTCTGAGCACCGGAAGAATAGCCATTCGGACCTGACCACTGGTAGCTCAGCGCGCCTGAAGACGTTGACAGCAAATTAATAGTTTGCCCAAATACATACGGACCGGTATTCGAAGCGGAAACCGAAGTGACAGCATCTACCGTTACTGCAGTACTTGATGTATAAACAATTCCGCAACTGCCACTTGTAACCTGGCAGTAGTAACCGTCTGACGCAGTTAAGTTGCCTGGTGCATAGGTGCTGGCAATAGCACCGCTTATACTTCCGGCATCATTATACCATTGATAAGTATAAGTACCATCACCGCCAGTACCGGCAGCCGTAAAGCTTCCTGGTGAGGCATTGTAACAGACAGGTGTAGATCCGCCGCTGATGGTTGCCGATAAGGCACTGTTTACCGCAATTGCCGATGTTGATGATGCAACAGTTCCGCAACTACCACTTGTAACAGAACAACGGTAAGAATTACCAGCTGTTAAATTTCCCGGGGCATAGGTACTTGCAGTAGCACCGCCAATGGAAGAGGATGAATTATACCATTGATATGTATAACTTCCCGTTCCGCCACTTCCTGTTACAGTCAAGGTACCGGGAGCGCTGTTGTAACAAACCGGAGTTGTGCCACCGGTTACGGTAGCCGTAAGATTACCATCAACAACAATTGTTACAATTGCAGTAGTTATCGATCCGCAAACACCACCCGTAACAACACAGTGGTATGATTGTGACGCGGTAAGATTGCCGGGGGCATAAGAACTGGCTGTTGCCCCTGCTACTGAACCTGAGCTGTTATACCACTGGTAAGTATATGTACCAGAGCCACCACTTGCAGTAACCCTGATAGAACCCGGCGCAGCGTTATAACAGATTGGCGTTGTGCCGCCGCTAATAATTGCCGTTAAATTGGCGCGCACTGTAATATTTGCAATTGGGGTATTCACCGGTCCGCATGTACCGCTGTTTACGGTACAGAAATAAGAATTCGAAGCGGTTAATACTCCAGGAGAATAAGTACTTGCTGTTTCGCCGATTATCAGGCCCGAACCGTTATACCATTGGTAAGTGTAAACTGTAGTTCCACCACTGGCAGTGGCGGTAAATGTACCCGGTGAAGTGTTATAACAGATAGGCGTTGTTCCGCCACTTATTGCAGCTGTCAGGTTACCATCAACGGTAATGCTGGTTGCGGTGGTACTCAAAACTCCACAGCCCGCAACATCAGTTACAGTGCAGTTAAATGCATCAGATGCGGTTAGGTTACCTGGCGAATAAGCGCTGCCGGTAGCACCGCTGATGATGCCCGAATTATCATACCACTGATAAGTAAAGCTGCCTGAGCCACCACTACCGGTAGCCGTAAACGTACCAGGCGATGAATTGTAACAAATTGGAGTTGTGCCGCCAGCCTGTGATGCCGTTGGGGTTGTATAAACTACCACCGTTTGTGCATTTGAAGTGGCAGGAGAACAACCTGAACCGCTAAACGAAGCTACAACCTCGTAATATAAAGTACCCGAAGCCGATGTAGGGGGTGAGTAAGTGGTAGCAGTTGCTCCGGTAATAAGCGTTGGAGAACCAAAGCCCGGTGAAGTAGAACTATACCACTGATATGTAGCAGGAATGACAACACTTAAAGATGATGAAAGTGATACTGAACCGCTCAGACAAACGTTAGCCCCACCACTGGAAGTTTCAATAGGGCCTGTAGTTAATACCGTTATCTGAACATCATTTGCTGCCCACTGTCCCAGACCGCAAACAGGGCTTGCAGGAATAACGAAACATGCATATGTAATGTTATTTCCGGTTCCTGCTGCGGTAAAGCCGTTGGTATTGTAACCCGTTCCATCTGTTGAACTGCATGCAGTCCATCCGGAGGTGCTGCTGCCAACCGGGGCCGCAACCAGCGCATTTTGATAATACCACTGGTAGGTGAAAAGTCCTGAACTACCGGCAGCACCGTTTACAACAAATGGATTTCCGTTATTTGGAGCCACGTGGTCGCAAACAGTTTGGGTTAACCCGCCGGATGCTGATACCGTACCGTAGCTTGTTACAGCAGGTTCAACAACTATAGGTGCGGTACCTGTGCTTACAGTTCCGCAGCTTCCGCTGGTAACTGAACATGAGTAGGTCTCTGATACGGTTAAAACACCCGGATTCAAAGTGCTGCTGGTTGCGCCGCCTATTGCACCTGAAGTTTTATACCACTGGTAGGTATATATTCCGGTGGCGCCGGTGGCGGTTGCAGTTAAATTACCCGGGTTGACGTTGTAACATGAAGGCGTTGTACCACCCGAAATGCTGGCAGTAAAGTTTCCGTAGACCGTAACAGGCGAATTTCCCGTTGCAACAGTTCCACAGGTTCCGCTGGTTACAGAACAGTAATAAACATCCGAAGCGGTTAGATTGCCTGCCGCATACACACTGGAGGTTGCACTAACAATACTTCCTGCATTATTGTACCACTGATAGGTATAGGTTCCGGTACCACCAATAGCCGTAGCTGTAAATGTTCCTGCACCGGAATTATAGCATATCGGCGTATTACCGCCACTTATAACTGCATGCAGATTTCCATCTACAGAGATAGCGGTTGTTCCGGTCGAAACCGTTCCGCAACTGCCGCTGGTTACAGAACACGAATAAACATCCGAAGCAGTTAAACTGCCAGGAGCATAGGTGCTGCTGTTGGCCAGACCGATAGGTCCTGAACTGTTATACCATTGATAAGTATAGGTTCCGGTGCCTCCGGTGGCAGTAGCCGTTAATGTGCCCGCATCAGTGTTATAGCATATCGGGTTATTACCACCGCTGATGGAAGCTGTAAGATTTCCATAAACAACCACTGTTGCCGTGCCGGTTTGCGCCTGACTGCAACTTGTTGAGCTTGCATCCTGCACACTTACCAGGTTGTAATTGTAGGTAGTTGCTGTTGTTGTTGGAACTGCAATTGATACTGAATTACCCGAAATAGTACTGATAGTCTGATTACCTCCACCGTTCAGGTTGTAAGTAAAGGTATAAGGCGCGGTGCCGGATGCACCGGTAAACGTTACATTAGGTGAAGTTGAGTTGTAACAAACCGAAGTGCTGCCGGAAATAGTAGCAGTAGGTAACGGATTAACTACAAGTGTTGCTGTTGCTGTTGTGGTACATCCTATTACGTCGGTAACAGTAACGGCGTATGCACCGGCCATAGCAGAAGTTACGTTTCTGCTGAAACTTGGGTTGGTTGACACATAAGCATCAGGGGTTGTCCAGGCATAGGTTAAAGTAGCCAGCGCATTGGAGGCTGCAGTAGCACTTACGGTCGAACCAGCGCATACTGTAAGGCTGGTAGTAGAGCTGTTTGCCCCGCTTGCCAGCGTTAAACTGGTAACAACGCTGTTTGAAAATTCAATAGCGCCGATATCCGGTGTTGTGGCATTACGCGTGGTGGTGTTGTAATCGGTTGGTACTGCAACCGCATACGTAGGCGTAACTATCGGTGTTCCTTTTCCGTCCAGCCAGCAATTGGTTAAACTGCTTGGGGTAAGATCAGTTGTTGGCCCGGTCTGACTGAAAATAACTTGCTTAGCGTACGAATTGGCATCACCTGCTGGTGCCGTTGTCTGCCATGTGCCCAATGCACTGATAGTTGCCGTTGTGCCTTTTGCTCCTAAATAGTTATACGTATTTCCGAATGAATACAAGTCGTTGTAGTTAGAAGTAAAGGCTGTTGGCACAGTTCCTCCGTTCATAACAGTAATGGCATAATTACCGCCACCTGCACCTGTATTCGTACGAACATTGTATAACAGGTTATTTATAACTTTAAATGCATTAGCGCCAGAGGATTTCGACATATCCCATGCCGATGAGATACCTGTTGCTGTACTGGTAGAACCACCGATATATACCGAATTGTAGACATGCTCGTTACCGCTGCCTGTCAAATCGCTGATTCCATACATTCTCACGTTATTGGTTTGAGGAGTTCCCCCGGGCGCATTTGTTAAGATGATTTGATTATTATATATGGCTCCCTGACCACCATATAAACGGATACCTGCAATACCAGGCAAGGTACTTGAAGTGGTCGAGTTATTCTCCAGGTCATAAATCTTGTTGCCATAAATTTTGCCGCCGGTGAAAGCCGCATCGGATGATATAGCAATAACACTTGGATAATAAGTTGCCGATTGGGCCGCTGTGCTCACCAAACCATAAATTGTATTGTTGGCAATAGTAATACCGGTAGCCGCATAATCGTGGTAAATTCCCGACACAGCTAAATAATTATTAGCACCCGCTGCTGCGCTTGAACTGATATCAAGCGACAAGTAAGAAGGACTCTTGATATTATAAATGGTATTATTGCTGATACTGCAATTACTTCCCTGTACTGAGGTTAGAATACCATCGGCATACGAATAAAAACCATATGTGCCTGTAGGCAAAGTACCATTACCCAGAATGTTGCTGATGGTGTTATAGTTAACGTTTACTACGCCGCTACTCACCGCAAAAATACCTGCAGCGACGAACGATCCTTTCGTACCGGCTCCGGTACCACCGCAGCTTAACCCGGTAATTACGTTGCCGTTACCGCTGCCAGAGGCCCCTATGGTAGCACTTCCGTTATCCAGCTCTATTCCGCGCAGATAGTTGTAAATATTTCCATTGGTAGCTGTAAGTGTGATGTTCTGAATTGTATTTCCGGTAATGATAGAGTTTGCTGTTCCGGAAACGTTGTAGTATATCCCCTGAACAAATGCAGGGTTAGCATGCGTACCTGCCACGCTGTTCAACCAATTGCCGCCTGAACCATTGCCACCAATACCATTGCCCGTAATAGTATGGCCTGTACCCGAGGATGGTCCGGTTAGAACTGAAATGCCAATTTGGGATGCTGTTGCAGTACCGGTATAATACATGCTGTTATTAGAGATAACGCAGGCAGAAGCAGGCCCGTTTATTACTATTCCGTCATCGGCAAAGTTGTATATGTTGTTTCCGGTTATTGTTAAAGCTGCTCCCGAATTGTCGGCATAAATACCATCATAAGCAGTTTGCCCCGCACCAATACTATAATCGTGAATATTATTATTTAAAATACTTATACCTGCAGTAGCAGTCCCTGTAATGTAGATTACAGACGATGCGTTAATATTATCGCTGTAACCCAGGATGTTGCAGTTATTAATTACATCCCCAACACAATTGCCGTAATAGTAAACCGGGTAATCGCCATTATACCCATCACTGATAGTGAGGCTATTACCGCTGCCTGATGAGCCATTAATAATTACATAACTGGCCGCTTCAAAATCAAACAAATTAAAGACCCCGTCATTAGCTGAAATAGTAGCCGTTGTTGCCGGTTGAATGGTTAACGTAACAGAAGGGCCTGCACCGGTGAGGGTGTAAATAGAAAGCGGGAAGGTTTCTAAACCACCTGATGCGGCATCAGTATACCCTGTAGGTCCGGTGTTTGTCAAGCTGAAAATCGTAGACGCGCACAATCCATAGTTATTGGCCCAGTTAACCGCATCTGTAAGCGTAGTGAAATCACCACCTGTTCCTACGTTATATGTTCCCGCAAGGCCGGTTCCGCTTGTGTATGCAATTGATGTAGCAGGGCTCCAGCATGTTCCATTGGTAGCGCTGATATAATAAGTACCGGTTGCAGATGGTGCATAAGGCGTAGTAGCCGGTAAGGTTGTACTTGTGCCGGTGGAAGTAGTTTCCCAATACCATGTTACACCACCGGGTGCAGTTCCGCTTTCAGTAATTGAACCGGTCCTTAAATAACAACCTTGCACTACCGTCGGTGCCGCTGGTGATGCCGGTGATGCATTCAGCGTTACATTAATTGTATATCCTGCACTCGGGCAGGTAGTTGTAGTATTTGTTACCACTAAAGTACCGGTGTAGGTTCCGGCAGCCGCAGCCGCAGGTGTCGGTATCGAAATTGGTGAAGCCGGTATAGTGGTTGATGCCACATTTGTGAATCCCGCAGTAAGCGCAGCAGAATTCCATGTAATAGTGTATTTGTTAGGGCTGCCTGTTGTAGCCGTATAAGCCTGACTTGCATTTGAGCCCGCACAAACAGTCGAGATACTGCTTAATGTAATAGTAGGTAATGCGTTTACAGTTGCGGTAGCACTGGCTGTAGTAAATCCTGTTGTTCTTACACATCCGTTATTATCCGTAACACTGCTTACCGTAAATACTTCGCCATTGGTAGGGTTAGCCGGGTTAGCGGTAAATCCTGTTCCGCTGGTTTCACCGCTGGCAGTAATATTAGTTGAACCGTTGTTGTAAACAATGATATAAGGGTTTGCAACTGTTGAACTATTGGTCCAGGTTAAATTAGCATTAGTTCCTGAGCAAACCGGGGCAATAGAAAAGGCTCCCTGGGGCAAAGGATTAACCGTTACTGCTACACTGGCAGCCGAAGTGCTCCAGCATCCTAAAGCTGTTTGTGCACGCACATAATAAGTGCCTGATGCCGTTTCATTTTCAGGTGAAGATGCATTAGCAGTAGTTACAGTACCGCTTGCAGCACTTTCCCAGAACCAGTTGTTACCCGTTGCATTGGTTGCACTGGTAATGGTTACACCAGTACTGACACATTGCGGTGAGTTACTCGTTGGCGTACCCGGTGTTGCAGGCAAGGTGCCGCTTACTGTCATATTGTTACCGGTTGATGCCGTGCCTGCAATGGTGTTACCCGTTGAGGTAACTCCGGCGCTGGTTGCAGCTATTGAGGCTGTGATAACATGGCCTGCTGTGCCGGTACATGGCACACTGGCTACCAGTAAATAATCTGTTGCTGTTGTACCTATACTTTCTGTTAATCCGGTAAATGAAAGGCTTGCGGCAAGCGTGGTAATAGTGCTGCCAACCTGTACATCTCCGGCATCGTAAACTCCGTTACCGTTTACATCGCGTATCAGCATAAAGTTGCTGTAGTCTGCCGCTACCGCTGTGCCGCCGGTGGTTAATGTTAATCCCGTTACTGAGGTTGATGCTACCGTCGATGTTAATGAGAAGCCGTTCAGTATTACGTTGTTGGCCCCGCCTGATACGCTGGTTGAACCTATGGTATAGCTGGCTGCAGTTGGATTGTTAGCAGCCGCTACGGTAATTGTGGCCTGTTGTTTGATATTGATATTATCAAGACCCATATCATACCCGCCGTAGTTACTTAACGCCAGAAAACGGATTACCGAAGTGGCGGATGTAGCAGTCAGGGTATATGTTTTGGTAACCCAGCTTGTCTGGTTATTGGCTATCGTTGCTATCGTAGTTGGGAAAGTACTACCACCATCAGTTGATAAAAGTACCTTTAAATTGTTGCCCGTAACAGCTTCTGAGTTCGTATAATCAAACGATAAAGTCTTGTTGCCTGTGGCCGATAAATTGATATACAAATCATACGCCCCCTCTGAACCTGACGTTGCATCGTAATTATGGAAACGGGCTGAGTGGCTTGAGCTTGCTCCTCCGGCATTGGAACCGGCCGGAGTATAACTTCCGTAGGTGCTGCTCCAGTCTGAGCCACTGTAATCATCGCGGTGCCAGTAGTCATTCGCAGTAGCCGTTCCGGTATTGGCAATGGCACTGTTCTTCCAGTAATTATCGGCTATGTCTGTTCCTGATGTACTTACACTGCATGCATTGCTCGTCCATGCAGATTCAAATGTCTGTTGATATGGTAAGGTAGTATAAAGCGGATAAGTTGTTATTGCTCCGGTGGCAGTGCGCGTAGTACTTACACACCCTCCTGCCGATTGAGACTCAGCATATAATGCCGTTGTGCCTGCTGGTACGGTAGCTGTATAGTTTGAACCGCTGGTTATTCCTGTTACCAGGGCCGTGCCGCCCGTTGCGGTGGTATACCAGTTAATGGTATTACCTGCTGAAGTGCCTGTTACTACCATCGTTCCGCCTCCGCATAATGCAGTAGCACCGGTAGGAGTTACCGTTGGTGCTGCCGGACTTGATGATATGACAGTTGTCGCTGTTGCTCCTGTAAATCCACTGGTGGTTACACAACTATTGGCATCCGTTACACTGGTAAGCGTAAATACCTGTCCGTTGGTTGGGTTGGTTGGGTTACTGGCAAAACCAGTACCGCTTACAACGCTGCTGGCTGTTATGCTGCTGGCGCTTGGATTGGTATAGACCACCGTATAAGGTCCCGTTCCAGCACTGGCTGTCCAGGTTAACACACCGTTGCCTCCTGAGCATATCGGCGCTATTGTTAATGAACCCTGCGGATTTGGATTAACCGTTACTGCTACACTGGCAGCCGAAGTGCTCCAGCAGCCTAAAGCTGTTTGTGCACGCACATAATAAGTGCCTGATGCCGTTTCATTTTCTGTGGATGATGCATTAGCCGTGGTTGCGGTACCGCCTGCGGCACTTTCCCAGAACCAGTTGTTACCCGTCGCATTGGTTGCACTGGTAATGGTTACACCAGTACTGACACATTGCGGTGAGTTACTCGTTGGCGTACCCGGTGTTGCAGGCAAGGTGCCGCTTACTGTCATATTGTTACCGGTTGATGCCGTGCCTGCAATGGTGTTACCCGTTGAGGTAACTCCGGCGCTGGTTGCAGCTATTGAGGCTGTGATAACATGGCCTGCTGTGCCGGTACATGGCACACTGGCTACCAGTAAATAATCTGTTGCTGTTGTACCTATACTTTCTGTTAATCCGGTAAATGAAAGGCTTGCGGCAAGCGTGGTAATAGTGCTGCCAACCTGTACATCTCCGGCATCGTAAACTCCGTTACCGTTTACATCGCGTATCAGCATAAAGTTGCTGTAGTCTGCCGCTACCGCTGTGCCGCCGGTGGTTAATGTTAATCCCGTTACTGAGGTTGATGCTACCGTCGATGTTAATGAGAAGCCGTTCAGTATTACGTTGTTGGCCCCGCCTGATACGCTGGTTGAACCTATGGTATAGCTGGCTGCAGTTGGATTGTTAGCAGCCGCTACGGTAATTGTGGCCTGTTGTTTGATATTGATATTATCAAGACCCATATCATACCCGCCGTAGTTACTTAACGCCAGAAAACGGATTACCGAAGTGGCGGATGTAGCAGTCAGGGTATATGTTTTGGTAACCCAGCTTGTCTGGTTATTGGCTATCGTTGCTATCGTAGTTGGGAAAGTACTACCACCATCAGTTGATAAAAGTACCTTTAAATTGTTGCCCGTAACAGCTTCTGAGTTCGTATAATCAAACGATAAAGTCTTGTTGCCTGTGGCCGATAAATTGATATACAAATCATACGCCCCCTCTGAACCTGACGTTGCATCGTAATTATGGAAACGGGCTGAGTGGCTTGAGCTTGCTCCTCCGGCATTGGAACCGGCCGGAGTATAACTTCCGTAGGTGCTGCTCCAGTCTGAGCCACTGTAATCATCGCGGTGCCAGTAGTCATTCGCAGTAGCCGTTCCGGTATTGGCAATGGCACTGTTCTTCCAGTAATTATCGGCTATGTCTGTTCCTGAAGTACTTGCACTGCATGCATTGCTCGTCCAGGTTCCTTCAAAAGTTTGTGTATATGGTAAGACAGTGTATAAAGGAAAATCTGTAATTACTCCCGTTGCTGTCCTGGTTGCGCTTTTGCAACCCGCCGCATTCTGGGCTTCTGCATAAAATGTATTCGTTCCACCTGCTGTTAAAGTAGCAGCATAGCTTGAACCGCTGGTGATTGTTGTTACCAGGGCTGTGCCGCCTGTTGCGGTGGTATACCAGTTAATAGTATTACCGGCTGAAGTACCCGTAATGTTAATAGTAGCACCGCATGCGCCTGTAGCCGCGGTTGGTGTTACCGTTGGCGCCGCCGGCAAAGAGTTGACTGTAATAGTTGCAGTACCCGCAGTAAACCCGGTTGACCGCACACAGCCATTAGCATCCGTTACAGTCACCAGCGGGAAAGTACTCGTAGAAGCAATGGTAGCCGGTAATGATGCAAAAGCCGTTCCGCTTACCTCGCCTGATGCGGTAACACTGCTGCCGCTGCTGGTGTAAACAATACTATAAGGACCCGTTCCGGTAGTTGCTGTCCAGGTTAACATACCGTTGCCTGACGGGCAAACGGTGTTGCCTGCAAAACTACCTTGTGGTAAAGGATTTACAACTACCGCAATGCTGGCCGACGATGCGCTCCAGCATCCGTTGCTGTTTTGCGCACGCACATAATAAGTGCCGCCTGTGGTTTCGTTTTCAGTTGAAGTTGCTGCATTGGAAGTTGAAGTTCCGGTGGCAGAACTTTCCCAATACCAGTTATCAGCAGTTCCGTTGGCAGCGCTGGTAATAGTTACACCACTGCTTACGCATTGTGGCGAGTTACTGGTAGGAGTTGAAGGTGTTGCCGGGAAACTACCCACAGTCATGGCATTGCCAGCCTGGTCGGTACCACCTGCTACGGCGGTAGTTGAAATACCTGCTACAGGCATAGTCGCCGTAATGGCATCGCCTGTAGTGGATGAACAGGGCACATCAGCCACCAGTAAATAATAAACCGGTGTGGTATTGATACTTTCAGTTAAACCGCTAAAGGTAATGGTGGTTCCATAAGTACTAACCGTGCCAACAGTAACATCACCGGTATTCCAGGTTCCGCTATTGTCAACATCGCGTATAATACGGAAGTTTGAATAATCAGTGCTGCCACCCGAAAGGATAAGTGCCAGCTGGCTAACAGAACATGCTCCGGTAGCACTTAACGAAAAGCCCAATAAGTTTGCATTGGTACCGCCCAATGAACTGGTAAGGCCGGGTTTGTAAGTAGCGCTGGTAAAAGTGGTACCCGAAGCAAGTGTCAGGTTAACCGAACATGGATTTACCGTAATAGTAGCGGTACCGGCTGTAAATCCGCTGGTGGTTGAACATCCGTTGTTATCGGTTACGCTTACCAGCGGATAAGTAGTTGTAGCAGCAGGAGTACCTGTGGCGAATGCTACAGGCGAACCGCTGTTGGCTGTAACAGTTACGTTGCTGCCGTTGGTATATACGATAGTATAAGGATTTGCTAAAGTTGAACTTGCCGTCCAGGTAAGTGCCCCGGCACCGGTTACTGCACAAATAGTGTTACCGGTAAAACTGCCTTGTGGTGAAGGATTAACCGTTACTGCAACACTACCGGCTGAAGAACTCCAGCATCCTAATGCGCTTTGCGCCCTGATATAATAGGTATTGGATGAATTTACGTTTTCTGTTGAAGAAGCATTGCTGCCGGTTGAAACACCTGATGCAGAAGTTTCCCAATACCAGGTATTGCCACCCGATGCCGAGCCGCTTTCGGTAATAGTTACACCGGTTGCAGAACATTGAGGTGAGTTACTGGTTGGATTACCAGGCGCACCCGGCAGGCTGCCGGCAGTCATAGTACCACCGGTAACAGTAGACCCTGCAATAGTTGTGGACGAGGTTACACCTGTTGTAGCAACAGCCACGGTAAGAGCATCTCCGGCACCCGCAGTACAAGGCAGGTTTGCCACTAGTAAATAATCAGTGCCGGCGGTAGTAATACTTTCAGTTAAACCGGTAAATGCCAGGCTGGCGCTTAAAGTGCTTATCGGGGTGCCCACTACTACATCACCTGCATCATAAACTCCGTTTTGGTTTACGTCGCGTATCAGCGTAAATGTGCCGAAATCGCTGGTTGTTGCGCTGCCGGTTGTAGTTAAGGTTATACCGGTAACAGATTGTGTGCCGACGTTAGATGTTAAAGAAAATCCATTTAGGTATACATTGTTTGCACCACCCGATGAAGAGCTTGAACCCAGCGGAACGGTAGTGTTACCTGGGTTGTGTGCCGCAGCAACAGTAATAGTTGGTGTTGGTGCTATACCCACAACAAAATCGCCACCTATAGTTGTTACGCCCGTACTTAAAGCTGATGTATATGGGTTGGCACCAGCATCCGTAGTACCTAACGCTGCTGACCATGAAGAAGTATAATTAGCTATTTTAAAGGAGGTCTGCGTACCACTCAGTATATCGGCTGTATTGTAAGTAAACGTTGGGATAACACTTGCAAAAGTAGGACCGCTGGTAGTAATAGTCCAGTAATCATTTACATCCGATGTTGCACTGATTGGCGAAGTGCTCATGTTAGCCTCCTGGCCTGTATTTAACCGCACAGTTACAGTACCTGAACCTGCCAGAGTAGTAAAGGCCAGTTTGGCCGGCATATAATCCGTATTGTTACCTAAAGGATAAGTAAACGTTTTTGAGCCCGTTGGCATATTCCATTGCAGGGCTCCATAAATCCATCCGGCACCACGGGTAACTGCACCTGTAGTTGTACCTGTTTCGCTTAACATATTTGAACCTGTAGCAACAACTCCTGCTGTAAGGGTAATTGTTCCGCTGGCCGATAATGAAGAACTTAAAGTAACACCCGGGTTAGTTGTATAAGTATTGTTTACTGTAAGTGCCACAAAATTCGCAGTGCTTCCTGAAACAGCGTTTCTGAAAGTACCTGTACCACCGATCGTTTGAGCAGTCGATGTGGCCAATGCTGTAACACTTGTGGAATTATAAGTAGCGTAACCTAAATATGTGGTATTAACGTTAGTAAAAATACCCGGTGAAGTTACGGTTATATTTCCCGCAATGTAATCGGTAGTATTATAAGAACTGGCCGAAACATCCCTGAACTCTCCATTAGTAACAGTAAGATTACCTGCCGTAATAAGGGGATAAACCATATCCACAAAACCATTTGTAGAAAGCGAATTAATTGTAACATTTTGAGGTGTAAATCCATAACCATACCATTGGTTAATATAAAAGCCATTTGTACTTGTCCCGGCATCGGTACTTACACCATTTCCGAATTGCAACGTATGTGTACCGCTGGCAACTATATCTGCAGCATCATTCACAAATAAAGCATAACCCGTGGTGTACGATGGGTCAACAATTACCAAAGTACCGCCTGTTAAGCTTATGGTTCCAGTTGAGGCAGTTCCCGAAGTTCCAATCCCTAAAATCGGAATTGTACTTGGAACACTGTTTCCTGCAACTCCGCCGCCGTTACCATCAATATTAATAGTACCTGCAGATTGACTGAAGTTAGCGCCGCTATTTATAGCCAGGTAACCATTAATATTTACCGTGCCCCCGGTCACATTAAAGGTTCCGTTATTGATAAAGGCATTGTTGTTAAGCGTACAGCCAACAGTAAGTGTATTTGCTGATACAGTAAGAGTACCTCCGCTGTTGATAGTTAAATTTGCACAAGCAGCATTGCCGGCATTTACGGTTACCGTAATACCGGTTGGTATTATAACCGTAGCACAAGCCCCGGGAGCTGAACCAACCGACCACGTGCTGCCGCTGGTCCAATCGCCGTTAGCAACCGCTGTGTAAGTCAAATCGCCTGAATTTAAACCTAAATAATAAGTATTAACCAAACTGGCCGAAGGAATGGTTATACGTTGTGCACCCGGTGTAACGGTTCCTCCCTGGTAAGTTCCTATCACCGAAGAAGCCAGTACTAAACGAGGTGCTGCAGCGTTTGCCGTTGAAAACAAACCAGAACCTACCGCCGCTATATCATAACTGGTTGCTGCCTCACTGGTACCTGCACGACTGAACACCCAATTGGCGTTTGTACGGGTATCGACTGTGTAAGTCGGGCTTGCGTCTGTAATAGAAGTTGAAGTTGTGCCTGTTGCATCATTATAAGTAGCCGTAATTACGCCTGCAGCGCTTGGGGTTACGCGTGTTAACCAAACCGAACGGTTAACGCCGGCAGATGAAACCAAAGGATAACGGCCCACAGCACTTGTTGGGTCGCTTCCGCCCGTTGGCGCTGTAGCTCCAGTATTACCTGATAAGAAAAAGTATCCAAACGGACTGCCGGGATAAACACCACCGGCGTTATAAGTTAAAGTGCCCGGTCCACTACCAGCGGTACCCAAGAGCAAACCGTTAGTTCCTGATGCGGTAATATAACCCGGCGTTGGGGTTGTTGTACCCAGCGTTAACTGATTTTGAACAATGGCGCAACTTGTTGGTGCACCGGTAATATTATTGAGGGCGCCGATTGTTACACCCGTAGAAGATGAGTTATAATCCAATATATAAGCAAAATGTGCCGTAGGGGTTGCAAGATTATTAACAATAGCCCCGGTACCTGCTACCGAAACTGATTGAGCCACCGTTTGTGCAGCAGTTGTTGCGCCGCTTGGCAACGCAAAAGTTGGTGAACCACTGGCTATAAAAGTGGAGCCCGTTGCAACACTGATGTTACCACCAAAAACCGTAGCAAGCAAATTCTCGTCATAAGTTCCTTTGGTTATGGTGAAGTTGCCGAACAGAGCATCCGTATATGTTGCCTGGGTTACATTACTATTTGATCCTCCGTTGGTGTTAACCGTAATATTTTCAAAATTTATCCTGTGGCTACCCTGGGCGTTACCTTCAAAATAAAATCCGGAGCTATTTCCGCCCGCATCTGTAGATGTTCCGTTACCAAACTGAAGCGTATGCGTACCTGAAGCATTAAAGCTTAATGTAGACGAATAATAATAAAATGCATATGCATTAGTATTGGTTGTGGCTGTATGAGGGTCTACAATAGTTAGGGTACCGCCGCTTAAAGTTAAACCCGATGCAGTTGCATAAGGTGTAGTGGAAGTTCCGATACCTACAATGGGTGTACCGCTGGCAACACTGTTTGCAGCAACACCTGCGGCGTTACCATCAACATTAATATTACCACCGGTTTGGGTAAAGTAAGAACCGTTGGCAATTGCCAGGTTACCATTAATATTCAAAGTGCCGGCCGATACGTTTAATGTTCCACCGCTGTTATTGTTCAGATAGCTATTATTGAGTGTACAGCCAACAGTTAAACTGCTGCCTGTAACGTTCAATGTTCCCGCATTATTTAAAGCTGCGCAGTTTCCGGCAGTAGCGTTTACTGTAATATTAGCACCGCTAACTATATTAACAATTGAACCACAACCGGGCACAACCCCACCTACCCAGGAAGAGGTTGACTCCCATGCTCCGGTTACTGCATTAGATGTAATATAGTTTGGTTCAGAGAAATAATAAGTGCTTGCAATCTGCGCAGCACTCATGCCTGATTTATTAGCCTGAGGCGCGGCAACAGTACCGGAACCGCCAGCAGAAGTTGCAGAACCTCCACCTGTAGCAGCGGTTGCACCCGTAGCCCTTACAGCAGCAAAACCACCGGCAGGCAAAGTATATAAGCCATCGCCACGGAAACCCAACGAAAGTGTACCGGTACCCAATACCATGGTGGATGGCTCACTTACCACCCAGTTAGAGTTACTAACGTTTGCAATGGTTACTCCTCCATCACCAAAAGGTGTTGGGCTGGTGGTGCCTGCAACATCATTATATGTAATGGCAATTTCGCCACCCGTTGTAATAGTACTGGTGCTGCCAAAATACACGTTCCTTACCGCTGCACTGCTGTTTGTAAAAGGGAATAAACCTGCAGCAGTACCCGAAGTTACCGTACTGGTTGTGAACCAGCGTGCAAACGAACTGCCGCTGTTAAATGCACCTGCGGTGTAACTAAGTGTTCCGGCATTGATGTTTGAGGTACCTAATGTGAATGAACCTGCAGTGCTGGTTATCAAACCTGCGGTTAGTGTAAAGGTACCGTAAACTGTGCCGGTATTGCTGCCGCTTAAAACAGAAGCAGAAGTATTAAATGTTACACCACCGGCATTAGTATTGTAAATTGAAAGATTGGCAAAATTGGCCGTTGCGCTTGATGTTGCGTTACGATAAGTACCCGTTCCACCAATAGATTGGGTATTGGCAGTTACTGCACTGGCCGAGCCACTAATATATTGAGACAGGTAAAGTGTTGCATCTGTGGTTAATATACCATTTGCATTTACCAGGATATTACCTGCAACATAAAGTGAGTTAGAACTTGTACGCCATTCGCCATAAGCGTTAACTGTAAGGTTTCCTGTTATTACGTTTTGGTAAAGGGTAGTTACAAAACGGTTGGTACCATAACCACCGTTAGCTCCATTTACGGTTACGGAGCCGAAACCAAAATATGTGCCCGAATAAAGGTAAAACCCTGCGGCTGCTCCTGCATCAGTTGATGTGCCATCGCCAAAAATAAAGGTATGGCCTGCTCCTGCATTGTAATAAGAACCTGCGGTGTATTTAACTGCATAATCACCTGTAATGGAAGGGTCAACAATAGTAATAGAGCCACCGGTTAACGATAACGTAGCGGTAGCTATGTTAAGTAACGGAGTACCGGATGCAACGCTGTTGGTAGTGCTGCCGGCATTATTTCCATCAATACTGATGGTGCCGCCTGATTGCGTAAAGCTTGAACCGGAAGCCAGGTTAATATTTCCGTATACATACATACTACCTGAAGAAACCGTTAAAGAGCCTCCGCTATTGTTTGCAAAGGTGGTGTTATTCTTCCCTGCTGCCCCCATAGTAAATGCTCCGCCACTTACCGTAAATGTGCCGGTATTTGTAACCCCGGCTGCCGCAGTATACTGGGTTACATTTAATGCACCACCGCTTAGCGATATGGTACCAGCATTACTGATTGTATTTGGCCCGGTTGAGCATGCTACCGTAAGTGAATTAGCTGTAATATTTAAAACGCCGGTACTTTGTACCGTTAATCCAGCACAAACTGCAGCATTGGTATTATAAGTATTATCAACAGAAACAGTTATACCAGCTGGTATTATCACCTGGTTACAAGCAGTAGGTACCGTACCACCCCACGTTGCAGGGTTATTCCAATCACCGCTAGCAACTGCCGTAGGTACAATGTCAGATGCGTTAATACCCAAATAATAGGTATTTGCCGGTGTTGTAACATTTATACGTTCACCTTCAGGCAAAACAGTACCTCCCTGGTATGTACCAACAACAGCGCCGTTTGTCATAACACGCGGCGCGGCTGCGTTGGTAGTATTAAAAAGACCCTGACCTGAAATGGCAAGTGTTTCGCTTTCGCCTGTTCCAGCCACAAAGCTTGAAGTGGTTACCACCCAATCAGCCACTGTTTGCTGAGTAATAGTATAAGAAGGGCTTGCATCCGCTACCGAAACTGTAGTAAATCCTGAACCGTCGTTATATTGAACATAAATAATGCCACCGGTGCAGGCAGCCGTTGATGTTCTTTTAAAGCTGAATGCACGTGTATTGCTACCAACAACAAACGGATAAGATCCGGCATTGTTTGCAGTTAAACTCGGAACGGTACTGGCAGTAATGGTTGATCCACCTGTAGTCGAAGACGCATACCACCTGCCAAATTTGCTGCCGGTGCTAAAGCCCCCAGCAGTATAAGTATAGGTCCCCAGGTTACCGATTGCAGTTCCCAATACGAATGGATTGCCACCGGTATTTACTATCCCGGCCGTCCATGTAAAAGTTCCGCTTACCGTACCTGTATTAAGAACCGGAGTAGTATTATAAACAAGCGAACCGGCTGTTGAGAAGGTAACCCCGGTTGCATTGCTATTATTAATAATTAAGTTTGTAAAGTTGGCTGTAGAACTGCCATTGGTTGTATTATTTCTGAAAACGCCGGTACCACTAATTACCTGGTTAACGGTTGAAGCCGATGCAGTCCCGGCAGACCAAGCCGCCAGTTCAAGTGTATTTTGAATAGTGAGCGTTCCATTATTGGTGATACTCCCTCCTACATAAATTACTGCTCCAGACGCACTGTAATCGCGGAACTCCGAACTGGCATTTATTGTAAGATTACCTCCAATATAAGTACCGTCAGCACTGCTCGCCCCGCTAACAAATCTGTCGGTCAATGTTCCCGTTCCCGCTCCGCCGTTAGCAATTACGTTGCCTAACGTAAGATACGCACTACCCACATAGCAATCCACCAGAAACCCATAAGTACTAGTGGAATTAAAACTGCTGGTACCTCCTAATTGTAAAGTGTGCCCCACCCAGCTTGCGCTGGTTCCAACATTATATCCTAATGCGTGTGCGGTACCGGTACTTGGTGGGTCTACAATCGTTAAAGTTCCTCCATTAACTGTTCCAGTTGCTGACGTAACAGCAACTAAATCTGTGCCGGAAGCTACCGATGAAGTACTTCCCATTCCATACTCATAGATATTTCCACCGCTTTGATTAAAAGTTGCGGCCAACACCATATTACCATAAACATTCAATGTCCCCGATGAAACCGTCAGGGTGCCGTTATCAGTAAATGTTGTATAAGCGTTCGCAGCTGTACCTTCAGTAACAGTACCGCCACTAATAACAAGTGTGGCGCCACTGCTGATGGTTATACCAGTAGTATTTCCCCCAGTAACATTCAAATTACCTCCAGAAGAAGTAACAGTTCCACCTGTAATTGACATGGTCGTAGAAGCCGTGGCGGTACCAGATGATATAGTCATTGTTCCACCTGAAACGGTCAAACCGGTAGTAGACGTAAAAACACCACCATTGACATTGAACGTACCACTACTGGTTGTTGTAGTTGTTGAAACCAAGGTTCCACCTGTTACATTTATTGTCCCGGTATTTGCAATTGTTGTATGAGAAGTTAACGTAAATGCATTAGACGCGGGTATTGTAAGCGTTCCTGCTACCACAATAGGCCCAACGGTTTCCGAAGCACTTAGCAAATTAACCGTCTGGCCACTCGGTATATTAAATGTATTGCCGGTAGCAAAAATAGTTGTTGACGTTTCTTGCGTCCCACCACCACCAGTTGCAATGTACCAGTTGGTAGGAGTGGCAAAATCTTGGTTTGTAGTTTGGAAAAAGTAATAAGTTGCTGCCATGGCCCCGTTAAAACTCAAAACCACCGCCACAAACAGCAGCGCTAAATTGCGTAACGTCTTCCTCATAAAATTCCGTTTAAGAAAATGAATACATGGTTGTTCAGAAATATTGGTATTGGCGGGGGTAGAAGCTTTAAGTGTAAAAATTGCCATGCACAACTATTTTATAATTAAAAACAATATTCAAACCAATAAGCAACAGTGGGGGGTAAAAGTGGGGAGCCATTAATCTTTAACAGGGGGAGCCTTGTATAACGGGGGTTACACAGGGATTGTTACGTCATAACAGATATAAAAACTTCTAAACTGCTGTGTCAAAAACCTTAAGGGAGTGGGTAAGGTTATTGTGTCTTATTATTGCTAAAATAAGATAAGATTAACGTTCCGTCAAGCGGCTGTTACTTAATTAAGTAACCCATAGTATTAACTGACTAAGATCAATGTGATAAAATTTCTATAAAACCAGGACTGATATTTGTCAAATTTTGTCATTAATTACAATAAATAAAGCGTTAAATGTAATATACAACATCATAATCGGTCCGCCTGATGGCAAAACTATCAGTTTAAATTAATTTCTACTATTTAAGTGCAATAAATTAAAAATCAATTAATTAAAAAAAATAAATCCAGATATCTTCTTATTGTAAACATCAAAATTCATTTTCCGGGCAATCGGTTTTCCTCATTTAAGGCTGATTTTAAGGCATTTGCACATAAACCCATTTTAGCGTTAAAATAAGTTTCAAAAATGTCGCTTCTAAAAACAGCCTGAAATTAAATAGATGATATAAATCATAGCAGTTGCCTTGTTTTATTGCGCACCGGTAACCGGTTCAGGCCCGCTGTATGGAATTTCGACCTTAAAAACAGAGCCTTTGCCAACGCTGCTGCTTAAACTTATGCGCCCGCCAATAATTTTAAGGTAATTGGCAACAATATTTAAACCCAGGCCCGTGCCCTGTATATTAGTAGCATTCTGCCCCCTGAAAAACCGCTCGTACAAATGCGCCTGGTCTTCTTCCGAAATCCCCATGCCGGTGTCTTCAATCCTTAAACTCAGCATACCGGCACTGGCCAGCGTAAAAATCCAAACCTCCGTATTCTCTCCCGAGAACTTGATGGCATTGGAAATAAGGTTCAATAAGATATGTCTCAGCAACTTTTTATCAAGCACGGCTTCGGTTTGGCCGGTATGTACATAATGTAAAAGCTGCCCCTGCTTGGTTATAGTTTGCATATCTTCAATAACCTCGGCAACTACCTCTTTTATCTGCAGCTTTTCAGGCATTATCACCACCTTGCCTTCCTCAAGTTTGCTTACCGATAAAAAGTCGTTCAACATTTCGCTGAGGCCGGTAACCGTGGTTTTTATACGTTCAATATGTTTCGCTTCCTTTTCGTGCAAACCAGCCGCCGCATATTTGGATATCAGCACCAGCGACGATAAAATAGTAGTAAGCGGGGTCCGAAACTCATGCGAGGCCATAGATACAAACCGCGATTTCATTTCGTTTACTTCCTTTTCACGCTCAAGCGCCACGCTTAACTCATACCTCGATTTTTCAAGCTCTATCATAGCCTGTTCAAGCACCAGGGTTCTGTCGCGCACCCGCTTCTCCAGCTTAATATTCAGGTCCCTGATTTCGGCCATACTTCTGGCCTGTTGCATACTATATCTTATACTGCGTTCAAGCTGCAACGCGGTAATAGTGCTTTTAACCAGGTAATCGGCGGCACCGGCCTCCATAGCGCTGGTATCTACTTCGCGGTCGTTTTGCCCCGTAAGAATAATAAACGGGGTTTCGTACCCTTTGGCAATGGCTTCCTGTATAAGTTCAAGGCCGTTTTTTACGCCCAGCCGGTAATCAATCAGGTAAACGTCATGCCTCTTTTCTTCAACTACCGCAATTCCTTCTTCGTACGAAGGGCTCCAGTCCAAAACATATTTCTGGTGGGTAACTTCGGTTAATATATCGCGCAGAATAATAAAATCCTCCTCGTCATCATCAATAATCAATACGCGTATTTCTTTATCCATATACCGGGCAGATTATAACTGCTGCCTTCGTAATGATAAGACAGCGGAAACTATTTATTGGGCAACGCCATTTGTTTAGCTGCCAGCGAAGCTATAAAAACTGAACCGATATTCGGGGTACTTTTTGCAAATATGTTGCCGCCGTGCCTGATGGCTATTTTGCGGCAAATGGCCAGGCCAATGCCGCTACCCTCATATTTGCGGCCGGCCAGGGTTTGAAAAATATTAAATATCTTCTCCTTATATTTTTCATCAAAGCCAATTCCGTTATCGGCAATACTGATGTCGTAACTTTCATTTCCGTTTTCAGTATCGTTTCTTACCGAGCTGATTTTAATAAGCGGAGCCTCGGTTTCCTTTTTGAACTTAATGGCATTGGCAATCAGGTTCTGGAACAATTGCCGCATTTGTGTTGGTTCGGCTTCAATAACCGGCAAAGGCCCTGTTTCAAACCGCGCACCTGATTTCTCAATGCTTATTTCCAGGTCGGCCAAAACACCTTTCAGCACCTCATTCAGGTCAACCGGTACAAAAGGCTGGCTTCGGGTCGATAGCCGGGAAAATGTAAGCAGGTCATTAATAAGGGCCTCCATTCTTTCAGACGCATGTAAAACGCGGTCCAGGTAATCGCGGCCCTGGTCGGTAAAATTACCGGCCTCGGCAATTTTAAGTCGTTCGCCAAATGCCTGGATTTTTCTAAGCGGTTCAAGCAAATCATGCGATGAAACGTAGGCAAAGTTTTCAAGTTCAACGTTGCTGGCCTGCAATTCTTTTGCGTAATACTGCAGATTAAGGTGCGCTTTTTTCAGCAAATCCTCCTGCTGCCTCCGTTGGCTTATGTCAATAATTATAGCAATGGTAAACCTGCCTTCCGGTGTATCAACTGAGTTCAATCCGGCTTCGATAGGAAAAGAACTTCCGTCTTTTCTCCTGGCAATAAGTTCCAGCCCGGTACCTAAAGCGCGGCTCCTGTCGGCAAAAAGAAATTGTCTTCGTAAGCTGCTGTAACCGGCATTGGGGCTGTCAAAAATAAGCAGCTCGAGGTGCCGGTATATGGATAAAGAAATACGCGTATTGATTATTGATGATGACGAGGAGGATTTTATTATTCTGCGCGATATATTAACCGAAG
>Ga0364859_10169_pt2 | contig 46254 bp, 42 predicted proteins | sample ExccelAu500001D3_FD_206911 | JGI IMG/M metagenome (GOLD analysis project Ga0364859, IMG submission 206911) | Enriched cells from Trout Bog Lake Hypolimnion, Wisconsin, USA - BchlTB.Aug20.5000.01 .D3 | ecosystem: Environmental > Aquatic > Freshwater > Lake > Hypolimnion/Profundal zone | place: USA... | reverse complement strand
TTCCTTTACAACATTCGAACGGCGCTGATTTCGCTGACGGCGATTCCGCTTTCGCTGCTGATTGCGGTGGCGGTGCTGAACTACATGGGCATCTCGCTCAATACGCTGACGCTGGGCGGGCGCTATCGCAATTTCATCGAGGCCCATTTGGCGAAGAGCCTGCGCGTGAGCCGGGAGTGCGGGACGCTGTTGCCGCATGTGATCACCACCAGCTATCTGACGGACGAGGGCATTGCGCGGCACCTCGCCGCGGAGGGGAATTACGGGTATCCCGGTCCGCTGCTGCGTTCGCCCGGACGCAGTATCGGGTTGCGGATGATTCCGATGGCGCGCGACCTGCGGTTCGCCTGGGAGGAAATGCCGCAGCAGATGCTGGACGCGCAAGCGCAAAAGGTGCGCGAGGGGCTGCATGCGGCGCTGATTCAATGGGCGCTGGGCGCCGGAGAAGGGTCCGACTATACCGACAATCTGCCGACCCAGTGCTTGCATCCGGTGGGCCACTGGTACGAGATCCCCAACCTGCTGCGCAACGGCACACTGCTGCGATTGCTGGAACTGCGGCCGCAGCTGAGCTATCTGATGGTCCACAACATCGATACCGTGGCGGCCGATGCGGACGCGGCGATTCTAGGCTGTCACATCGCGAGCGGCGCGGCATTGACCACGGAAGTGATTGCGAGACACCTCGAAGACCGTGGCGGGGGCCTCGCGCGGGTGGACGGCCGCGTTCGTCTGGTCGAGGGCCTGGCGCTGCCGAGCGAAGAACTGGAGAGCCGGCTACGCTACTACAACAGTGCGACGTACTGGATCACGATCGATCATCTGCTGGCGGTGTTCGGCCTGACCCGCGATGCGCTTGCCGATGCCGGCCAGGTGAATGAAGCCGTGCGCGCGGTGGCGGCACGGATGCCGACGTATATCACGCTGAAAGATGTCAAGAAGCGCTGGGGCAAGGGGCAGGAAGACATCATGCCGGTAGCTCAATTCGAGAAGCTGTGGGGCGACGTCACGGCGCTGCCGGAACTGGACTGCCGGTTTGTGGTGGTACCGCGCAAACGCGGCCAGCAACTGAAGGAGCCCGCGCAACTGGATGCGTGGCTGCGCGACGGCAGCGCGGCGTATGCGGAGTCGCTTTGCGCGTGGAGCGATGGCGGGAAGTAAGGGCAGAGGGGCAGTAACGCGCGTCGGGTGAAAAAAAGCGCAGCGGGGACACGGCTGCATCTGGCTCAGCCAGGAGTGTGGAAGACACTAGCCCGCAATGTCCCCACCGCGTTTTTTTTCCCGCAGTAGGGGAAAAGGGGGCGGATCCCGAAGGCTAGCCCCTGGCGGCGGCGATGCGGCGGACGGCGGCGGCTAGTGCGTCGAGATCGGCGTACGTGTTGTAGAGAGCCAATGACGGGCGGACGGTGGCTTCGAGGCCAAAGCGTCGAAGAATGGGCTGGGCGCAGTGGTGGCCGGCGCGGACGGCGATTCCTTCCTGATTCAGCGCCTTGCCAATGTCTTCTGTCTTTAAACCGTCGATGACAAAGGACAGCACGCCGGCCTTTTCGGGCGCCGTGCCGATGATTCGCAAGCCTGGAATATCGCAAAGCAGGCGGGTGCCGTAGGCCAACAGATCCTGTTCATGGCGGTGGACGTTCTCGAGCCCAACGCGCTCGAGGTACTGGAGGGCAGCGCCCAGACCAACGGCGTCGGCAATGTTCCCGGTGCCGGCTTCAAAGCGAAGCGGGGGTGGCTGGTATTCCGTTTTCTCGAAGGTGACGTCCTTGATCATGTTGCCGCCACCCTGCCACGGGGGCATAGCATCGAGGACCGCAGCCTTTCCGTAGAGCACGCCGATGCCGGTGGGCCCGAAGACCTTGTGTCCGGAAAAGACGTACCAGTCGCAATCGAGCTGCTCGACGTCGACGCGCATGTGCGAGACGGCCTGCGCGCCATCGACCAGAATCCGCGTGTCGTAGCGGCGGGCCATTTCGATCATCGCGCGAACCGGCGTGACCGTGCCGAGGGCATTGGAGACCTGGGTGACGGAAACCAGGCGGGTACGCGGGCCGACGAGGCGGCCGAACTCGGAGAGTATGACCTGGCCGTGATTATCGACGGGCGCGACCTTGAGAACGGCGCCCGTTTCCGAGCAGAGCTGCTGCCACGGAACGATGTTGGCGTGATGCTCGAGCCAGGTGATCAGGATCTCATCGCCGGCGCGGAGATTGTGCCGGCCCCAGGACTTGGCGACCAGATTGATGGCTTCGGTGGCGCCGCGGACGAAGACGATTTCTTCGGCGGAAGCCGCGTTGAGGAAGCGCCGCACCGTGGCCCGCGCCGACTCATAGGCTTCCGTGGAGCGGGCCGCAAGCTCATGGGCGGCGCGATGGACATTGGAATTCTCGTGTTCGTAGAAATAGGTCAGGCGGTCGATCACCGCCTTCGGCTTCTGGGTGGTGGCGGCATTGTCGAGCCACACCAGCGGACGGCCGTTAACGCGCTCGCTGAGAATCGGGAAATCGCGGCGGATGAGGGCAACGTCGTAGGGGGCCGCACCGGTGTTCTGGGAGCCCGATTTCGGCGCGGCTGTCTGGTCGAGGAAATAGTAAGAAGGGGCAGAATTCGGCTGGCTGGGCACTGGAGCCGGACGCCGGAAATCGGGCACCGTGAGCAAGGCGGCAAGCTCGGCCTCACCAGGCAGAGCGGCCGACAATGGCGGCACGCTGAAGGGCACGCTGGCAAAAGGAAATCCGCCAGGCGGCAGCGGCTGGGGCAGGCTCGAAGGAGGCGTTAGCGGAGGAAGCGGACCACCAGGTACCGATGCCCCCAAGCCGCCCACCGCGGGGCGCGGAATTTCGAACCGGCCGGGCACGCCGACTGGCCCGGGTGGAGTGCCCCCAACACCTGGAATCGCCGAGGAAGGCGCTGGCGGCGGGACGGGCGACGAGCCGGGAGCAGCGGCGGCGAGCGCTCCGAAAGGGGCGGCCTGCTTAGGATTGATGGCCGTGGCCGGCGGGATGGCCGTGGCCGGCGGCATGGATTGACCGGCCGGAAGCGGGGTGGCTGCGCCCGGCAAGCTGCGAAACATCTCGCTCATTAAGCGTGCCAGCGTCTGTTCGTCGGGCACCAGCCAGTCGGCACTCAGCGGGCTGGATGGCGCCGCGCTGGCCGTTGCACGATCCTGCGGCGAAACGCCTGGATCACGAAGGGTAGACATGGTACTTATCGATCTCCACGTTCTCGAGCACGCCGAGAGCATCGTCGGTCAGCACGGCCAGCGAGCAATAGAGAGAGACGAGGTAAGAAGCAATGGCCTTGTGATTGATTCCGGTGAATCGCACAGACAGCCCCATGCTCTGCTCGCCGGGGAGATTCGGCTGGAACAGGCCGACGACGCCCTGGCGCGGTTGGCCGGTACGGAGCAGGAAGATGTTAGTCTTCTCGTTCTCGATTTTGATTTTGTCCGAAGGCACCAGCGGCACTCCGCGCCAGGTGAGGAACTGGGCCCCAAAAAGCGACACGGTGGGCGGCGGAACTCCGCGGCGGGTGCATTCGCGGCCAAACGCGGCAATGGCGCGCGGATGAGCGAGGAAGAAGGCAGGCTCTTTCCAAACCTTCGCGAGCAGTTCGTCCAGGTCGTCGGGAGTCGGGGCGCCGGTGCGCGTGGGAATTCGCATCGAAGGCGCGGCGTTGAATAGCAACCCGTATTCGGTGTTGTTGATCAGCTCGCTTTCCTGGCGCTCCTTGATGGCTTCGATGGTGAGGCGCAATTGCTCGGCGATCTGGTTGTACGGGCTGCTGTACAGATCGGAGATGCGGGTATGGATATCGACCACGGTGTTGACGGCGCTGAGCATGTATTCGCGCGGCTTCTCCTCGTAGTCGACAAATGTCTGCGGCAAATCGCGCTCATCGCGGCTCGAACAATCGACCTCGACCTTTGAGGCATCCTTCACTTTGTTGAGCCGGAAGATTCCCGCCTCAACGGGCACCCACTGGAGGAAATGCACGAGCCACCGCGGGGTGATGCTCGACATTTGTGGAACTGTCTTGGTGGCATTGGCAAGCTGCCGTGCCGCAACGTCCCCAAGAGACGTGTGTCTTTCTGTTTCGTCAGCCATGAAAAACTTTTGGCTACCCCTTCCTGAATTCGTTGCGCGGGGCGCTGGCCGGGCGCGTTTAGGCACCGGCGCGCGTGCGCGATACTCCCATCATGCCACCGGGCGGCATCAAGGCTTCGTGCGGCCGGGCACGGTACGGTTGGCGGGCGCTTCTCACGGCGCGCGGCGGGCGGGTGGGCCCACATGAGACTGGAAATATCCATGAGGTATTGGGTCAATGCGCGGCTTGCCGGAGTGGAATCGCGACTCGATGTAAACAGCAGCCAGTGGCCGTCGGGCGAGATGGCCGGGAACCTCCGGCTGTCAATTCACATGGGCGTTTCCTGGGCGCAATGTCTCCGCCCCGTTTTTCTTCACAGCGTGAGGACGCGGGTGAATTCCGCATCCCACTCCCTGGCGACGGTTTCCCAGGCGAACCGCTGCCGGGCGGCGGCGGCCATCGGGGCACGCAGCGGCTCGAGTTTGGCTGGGTCCCGGAGATTGGAGATCAGCAGATCTTCCCATTCCGCGTACACGGCGGGAGGAAGGCGGCGGAGGGGATAATCGTTGGCGCTGGTCGCGGTTCGGAAACCGAACTGCACGGTTTCTTCTACGGCCCCGGAAGGGATGACGACAGGCAGCGTCCCGGCAGCCTGGGCCTTCATGGCGGTAATGCAGTTGGTCTCCGGAAAGACGGTGGGATAGGCCCAGATGCCGGCTGAGAGGAAGTGTCGGGCGACCTCAAGATGGCCGATTCGCCCCAGATGCTGGGCGTTGGCGCGGCGCATGCGCGAGAGCATGCCATGGCGATACATCAGGAATGCAATCGGATTGCGTCTCAGATAGCTCCGCAACGGGCGGCGGAACAACTGAAACGAGCGCGCCCGAGCCGAATGGAAACCGTAGAAGACGCTCAGCGTGGCTTTGGGAACGGCGGCCTTGACGCGGGGCCAGGCATCGAGCAGGCGCGTCAGCCCGCGGTCGTAGCTGGAGCCATAGACCACTTTGTAGGGATCGCGCTCCACCGGCTGATCGAAATGCTCGGGAAAAATGCCATTGCGGCTGTAAAAGAACTTCTCTTCCGGAAGCAAGGAGTAATGGCGGCGGTGAAAGCGGCTTAGCACGATGATCTTGCGATAGCGCCCGGCTGCGGCAGCGACGGCGGCGGGGTCAGCCATGTCCTCGAGCCACAGATAGCTGGGGATGTGCGGCGGCAAGGAGCCCGCCAACTCGGGCCAGCGCCAGACGACGACGAGATCGGCGGACGAGCGGCGGCCGAATGCGCGGTGGTCTTCGTAGACAACGCCATCGTAGACACCAGCCGCTGCGCCGCAGGAGTTGTAAACACGGACGGTGTGGCCGAGCTGGTGCAAGGCCGCAGCCATGGCGATGAGCGCTTCCTGACTTCCGCCGATGCCGGTCGCCACCGACAAAGGAGACCACGGCTCGTTCGAGCGCCCGCAGTAGAAACTGATGCGCAAGCCCGTCATGAAAACCGCAGTAAGGCCGGCAATTTCAAGATGTGCCGCCGTAAATCGACGCTATCCACGAAAGTCGATTTTACCCTCACCGCTTCCCCTGCCCGGCCAGGGTGCGTGCAAACTCCGCGTTCCACTCCTCGGCTACGGAAGCCCAGGCAAAGCGCTGCCGGGCGGCGGCGGCCATCGGAGCGCGCAGCGGCTCGAGCCTGGAAGGATCCCGCAGATTGGAGATGAGCAGCGCTTCCCATTCTTCATACACGTGGGGTGGCAGGCGGCGGCCTGGGTAATCGTTGGCGCAGGTTGTCGTCCGGAAGCCGAACTCGACGGTTTCCCCTACCGCGCCGGAAGGGATGACCACCGGCAGCGCTCCGGCGGCCTGGGCCTTCATAGCGGTAATGCAACTGGTTTCGGAAACGTGCGTGGGATAGGCCCAGATGCCGGCAGAGAGAAACTGGCGCGCAACCTCGAGATGGCCGATCCGGTCGAGATGCTGTGCGTTCGCCCGGCGCATATCAGCGAGTATCGAACGGCGATAACTCCAGAAGGTAATGGGATTGCGTTTCCGATAGCTCTGCAAGGAGCGGCGGATCAGGCGGAAGGCGTTCTCGCGGGCGGACTGGAGACCATAGAAGACGGTGAGGCTGGCCTCGGGGACTGCCGATTTGACGCGCGGCCAAGCCTCGAGCAGCCGGGCGAGGCCCCGATCGTAGCTCGACCCGTAGACCACCTTGTACGGATCGCGCTCCACTACCTGATCAAAATGCTCCGGATGAATGCCGTTGCGGGAAGCGAAGAACTTGTGATCCGGGAGCAAAGGATAGTGGCGGCGGTGGAATCGGCTCAGCGCGATGATCTTGTGAAATCGGCCGGCAGCGGCAGCGACGGCGGCGGGATCGACCGTTTCCGATAGCCACAGATAGGCAGGGGTATTCGGCGGCAGGGACTTCGCCAGCCAGGGCCAGCGCCAGACGACGATGATGTCGGCGGCGGGCGAGTGCCGGAACGTCCGGTAATCCTGCCAGACCACACCCCCGTATTCACCGGCCATTGCGCCGCACGAGTTATAGACACGCACGGTGTGGCCCAACTGCCGCAGAGCGGGGGCCATGGCAATTACCGCTTCTTCGCTGCCGCCGACGCCCGTATCGACCGACGCCGGCGACCAGGGGTGGCGGGATGGCCCGCAAAAGAAAGTGATGCGCATCCCGGTCATGAGCGGCGAGATCCCAGTAGCCGCTGCCCCCAGCGGAGCGCAAGCAAATAAATCGGGCGCGGCAACAACAGTTGGCAGAGGACGGCCATGCCGATGAGCCAGGTTCTGGAGTCCGCCAGCAGCCACAGCGGCGCCCAGCAGAAGGCAGTTGCGAGCAACCGCACAGCGACCCTGGTCTCACCGGCCTCGCGCGCCTGGCGAGCGTAGTAGCGATAGCGGCCGGCACGGCTGCGATGCTCCTCCCGCTCGACTTCGAGCGGCGCCACCTGCCGCAAATGTTCCAGGAGGTTCAGGAAACCGCGTTCCATCCGCCGCCAATCGCCGGAGATCTGGCTGGGCCAGCGGCGGTAAAACGAGAGCGCTTCGGGAATCCCCACCAGGTTACCGGGGCGAAGGTTGGCGACGCGCATCCAGGCATCGATATCCACGCAGGAGGGCAGCGTCGTGTCAAACCAGCCGGCGCGGTCTAGGGCCTGACGCCGGACCAGGACGCAGGAGGCATTGCCGATCTCGTTGTTGCGCATCAGTTGCGAAAAGCTGAGCGGCCCGGCCCAGGAAGAGCACGTGGTGCCCTGCAAGCGGCCTGCCTCGTCAATGATCAGCGAATGGCAAAAGGTCATGTCGACTTCCGGGTGAGTCTCTAGAAAGGCGGCCTGGCGTTCGAGGTTCCGGGGCGCCCAGCGATCGTCGGCATCGAGGCAGGCGACGTACTCACCGGAGGCCGCGCGCAGGGCGGTGTTGCGGGCTGCGGGCTGCCCACCATGGTCCTGGCGAATGACGCGCAAGCGGGGGTCATCAATATCGCGCAAGGCATCGGTTGACCCGTCCGTTGAGCCGTCATCGACGACGATCACCTCGATATCCCGGTAGGTCTGCGCCAACGCGGAGTCTACGGCCTCCCGAACGTAGCGCGCCATATTGTAAACGGGGATGATGACACTGATCATGTGAAGCGATGCTACATCGGTCATGAGAGACGATATCCCAGCAGACGCCGCCCCGAGCGAAGCGCAAGCAAATACAGTGGGCGCGGCAAGAGCAGTTGGCCGAGGACAGCCGAGCCGACGAGCCAAGTTCTGGAGTCTCCCAGTAACCACAGCGGCGCCCAGCAGAAGGCAGTCGCCAGCAGCCGGAGAGCGGTGCCGGTTTCTCCCGCCTCGCACGCCAGACGAGCGTAGTAACGATAGCGGCCCGCCCTGTTACGCTCCTCCTCCCGCGCGACATCGAGCGGCGCAACCCGGCGCAAGCGTTCGAGAAGCTGCAGTTGGGCGCTCTCCATCCGCCGCCAATCGCGCGAGATCTGCCCGCGCCGGCGCCGGTAGAACGTGAGCACTTCGGGAATCGCCACCAGGTTGCCGGGGCGAAGGTTGGCGACGCGCATCCAGACATCGATATCCACACACGCGGCCAACGTTGTGTCAAACCAGCCAGCCCGGTCGAGGGCCTCGCGGCGCACCAGGAGGCAGGAGCCGTTGCCGATCTCGTTGGTGCGCAGCAGTTGGGAGAAGCTGACCGGCCCGGCGCAGGAAGAAGACGTGAAGCCGAGCGAATGGCCATCTTCGCCGACGACCAGCGAGTGGCCGAAAGTGATGTCCACTTCCGGATGGCTCATCAGAAAGGCCAGCTGGCGTTCCAGGTTCTGGGGCGCCCAGCGATCGTCGGCATCGAGGAAGGCGACGAACTCGCCGGAGGCCAGTCGCAAACCGGCATTGCGGGCAGCAGCCGAGCCGGCATGGTCTTCACGCAGGACGCGCAGGCGGGGGTCGCCGATATCGCTCAATTTGTCCGCCGTGCCATCGGTTGAGCCATCGTCGACGACGATCACCTCAATATCGGGAAACGTCTGCGCGAGCGCTGAGTGGACCGCCTCCCGGAGAAAGGGCGCCACGTTGTAGGCAGGAATGATGACGCTAATCACGTTTGGCTGCTCACGATCAACACCGCTTGCCCCTGCGCGGCGTGCCCGGTTTGCCGGGGCGCAAGCCGAGACAAGTTTTGTGCTGGCGTGGCGGGACGGAGGCCAGCACGGGTCGGGAAGAGAGGCGATGGCGGCGGGCAACAGCGCGGGCGGTGATCGACGGCGTTGGAGACGCAGTGCGATATCTCTCGCACGGATCGGCCGTGGCGCTATTTCTGAGTGTGTTCATCAGTTTGAGACAATCTTCGCACGCGTCCAGTCGCCAAGTCCGCGACGCTGTGTGTCGACGACCCAGCCGTGTCCTTTTCCGCCGTAAAAGCCCCCTCCAGCAGGCCCGGCAATGCCACTCAGCCAATCTTAAGATCGGGCTGCTATGGTTCCCTGGGGAATCAAACATGCGCACACTAACGGTTTTGCTTGCGGCGGGTTCGCTGGCCATGTTCAGTCTCGGCGGATGGGCGGCGGAGAAGAAAGGCCTGGAGCTGAAAGACCTTCCCGCGGCGGTGCAGAAGACCGTCGCGGACAATCTTGCTGGCGGCGCGATCAAACACATCGGCAAAGAAAGAGAGGATGGGGTAGTCCAGTTCGAGGTGGAGACCGTGCGGAACGGAAAATCACGGGATTACAACGTGGATGTTAAAGGCAATCTTCTCCTGGTAGAAGAGGAAACCACCCTGGACGCCATTCCCGCCCCAGCGCGGGCCTCGCTTCTCGAACGAGTCGCCGGCGGCAAGCTGGCAAAGGTCGAAACGTTCACGAAGACTGGATTGCCGGCGATGTACGAGGCCACCTACACGGACACGCGGGGCAAGCGGCATGAGGTGCTGGTGAAAGCCGACGGAACAAAGACAAAAGAATAGCCGCAAATCAGGTGGGCCGGTGCAGCTTTGCACTGCCGGCTACTTCCCGGTTGCTGCCGGTTGAGCAGCTTCGGCAGGTTCATCCACCTGGAGAATCCGGTCGCCCGCGGTTTCCGAGAGGGTTTGCGTAATGCCGCTCGGCCAGCGGATCTCGATGCGTTTCGCCGTCGCGTCCGGACCCAGGCCGAAATGCACCCGCTTGTCGCTGGACGATTGATAGCTCGACGCCGTCGTCACCGTGACCCACTGCGTGCCCTTGGAAGTGGTGACGGCGACCACCGCGCCAATCGCGTCGCGGTTGCTCTTGTGGCCTACCAGCTTCAGCATCAGCCAGTGATTGGCGTTGCGGGTTTCGTTGTGCAGAATGTGCGGAGCGCCTCCGTTGGTGGTGATCACGGCATCCACGCGGCCGTCATTATCGATGTCGCCAATCGCCAGGCCGCGGCCCACCCATAGCTCGCGAAAAACGCCGCCCGATTGCACGGAAACATCCTCGAAGGACTTGCCGGTGTTGCGCAGCAGCAGGGTCGGCTCGCGGTACCGCAACTGCGGCGCGGTCTTCTCGATGGTGTCCATGTCATGCCCCTGGGTGATCATCAGATCCTTCCAGCCATCGTTGTCGAAATCGAAGAAGCGCAAGCCCCAGCCGGAGTGGAGTTGCGAGACGCGCGAGAGGCCGGCCGGCTGCGATACATAGGTGAAGCTGCCGTCCTGATTGTTGTGATAAAGCGCGTACTTCTGGTTGGCCAGGTTATCCACCACCAGGTCCGGGTAGCCGTCGTTATCGTAGTCGGCGAAATCCACTCCCATGCCGGCGTAGGTTTGCCCATCTTCATCCACCGCGACCTGCGACATCAGCCCGGTCTCTTCGAACGTGCCGTCCCCTTTGTTGTGGTAGAGGTACTCGACCATCGAATCGTTGGCAATGAACAGATCGATGTGGCCGTCGCGATCGTAATCGGCAATCGCGATGCCCAGCCCCTTCGAGGGTTTGCCGAGACCGATCTTCTGGCCCACTTCGGTGAAATGCCCGTTGCCGTCGTTGTGGAAGACCAGCGGGCTGATGGCGCGAAACGTGTCCGGATGGCAATAAGCGCGGAAGCCCTCGCGATGGTCGCCGCAATAGATATCGGCGAAGCTCCAGTCGAGGTAGCGGAGCACGATCAGGTCGAGTTTGCCGTCGTTATCGAGGTCCACCCAGGCCGCGCTCGACGACCAGCCTCCGGCGCCCACCCCGGCCGCTTCGGTGACATCGGTGAAAGTGCCGTTGCCGTTGTTGTGATAGAGCCGGTTGCCGCCGTACGCAGTGACGTAGAGGTCCTCGAAGCCGTCGTTATCGTAGTCGCCGACGGCAACGCCCATACCGTACCCGAAGCCCTGCAGGCCGGCCTTTTCAGTGACATCTTCGAACGTGCCATCGGGCTTCTGATGAAACAGCCGGTTCCAGGTATCCGGTCCGGTCTTCTGCGGAATCGTGCCGAGCGGGGTTGGGTCGGTTAGATGCGCGCCATTCACCAAAAACAAGTCGAGCCGGCCATCGTTGTCGTAGTCGAACAACGCCACACCGGAACCCATGGTCTCAATCAGGTACTTGCGCGAAGTATGGTCGGCCACGCCCTGAAAGACCACGCCTCGCGCGGCGGCGACATCGGTGAACGACGCTTCCACCGTCGGCTTCGATTGGCCCATCACCAGCCAGCCGGCAGCCGCCGCCAGGATTGCCAGCGCCCATACTCGCAGGATCACCGGGGCTCCTCGATGGTGATGTAGCGATTGGCTGGCTGATCGTTCAGCACCTGTTCGAAGCCATCGTGCCAGCGAATGGCAATGCGCGTCACCTTATCGCAATCGCCCAATCCGAAGTGCAGACGCGGGTCGCTGCGCGAGATGTAGCTGCCGCCATTGCGCACGGTATCGAACTGCTCGACGCCGCACGCCGTGATCCGCACCGATGCGCCGATGCCGTCGCGATTGCTTCGTGTGCCGCGCAGCGCCAGTCCCGCCCAATGCCCGCGCGGCTGTGTCTCGTTGTGCAGCAGCAGCGGCGCACCCGCGATCGGAAGAATGGCGATATCCATCAATCCGTCATTATCGTAGTCGGCAACGGCGGCGCCGCGGTATGAGTTGTTGGCGACCGTGGGATACACCCAGGCTTGCGCATAGCGGCCGGCGTGGAGGCCGAAGATGACGAAGGGTTGGAAGTATGCATCCACCTGCGGATAGACGTGGCCGTTCGCCGACCAGAATTCCTGCTCGCCGTCGTTGCCGAAATCGGTAAAGCCGCAGGCCCATCCGAGATAGGGCGAAGTGGCCGAGGCCAGCCCCGTCTGCGCCGAGACCTCGTCGTATTCCCCGCCCTTCCCTTGCCGGAACACGGGAAAGTAGTCGCGATGAAACGTGGTGGTGACCAGGTCAAGATGCCCGGAGTGCGCCATGTCGCCCACTGCCGCACCCATATTCGATTGCACGCGGCCATCGGCGTTGTAGGCCAGCCCTTTATCGAAGCCGGCCTCTTTGAAGGTTCCGTTGCCCTGGTTCAAAAACAGAAAGTTCGGATCGGAATCGTTGGCGACAAACAGGTCGGTCTTGCCGTCCTGATTGAAATCGGCCGCAACCACCGTGAACCCGTGCGCCGGCGGCACATCGGCCAGCCCGGCTTCGCGGGTGATGTCGCGGAAGGTGCCATCGCCATTGTTGTGATACAGAATGCCGCGCGTGCCTTTCAGCCCGATCGGGCCGCAGAAGGTGTGTTTGCCGAGAAACTCGCACGCCGGCGCAGGTTCGGCGAACGAAAGGGAATGCAGGTCCAGGTATCCAGTCACGAAGAGATCGAGCCAGCCATCGCCGTCAAAATCGCCAAACGCGCTGCCGGTGTGCCAGGCCAATTCGCGGCTCAAGCCGGCCTGCGCGCCGATCTCGGTGAAGGTACCGTCGCGGTTGTTGCGATAGAGCAGGTCGCGGCCAATGGTGGTGATCAGGATGTCGGTGTAGCCGTCGTTGTTGAAGTCGGCGGCATTGGCGCCAGTGCCCCAATAAGGATTCGAAAGGCCGGCGCGGGCAGTGACATCTTCGAAACGTCCGTTGCCCAGATTGTGGAACAGGTAAACGCCGGGGACAGATTGGGTGGGAATAGCGCCGCCCAGTGTCTTCCGCAGCTCCTCCATCCCCGAGCCATTCACTACCAGCAGGTCCATCAGGCCGTCGTTGTCGTAGTCGAGCCACGCCACGCCGCTTCCGTTGGCTTCCGGAATCCAGCGCTTCTCCGGGCCGCCGCAGCGCATGGTGGCACGGATGCCGGCGTGTTCTGCCACTTCGGAAAAGGTGAGACGCGGCGCGGGAGCACCGGGCGGGGTCCGCGGCCACAACACCGCGGAAACGGTGAACAGCAAGGCCAGACCCGCCAGGAGATTAATTCGGAAACAAAGACGCAGACGGGGCAATGAGGTCTCGAACTAAGATTATAGCCGTCCAAGTTCGTCCGCCGGCTCGAACCGCTATCTTGTGGAGGGTAAAGCCGGTAATCAGTAAGAACGGACGCCCTCGACCCGGTTCACGTTGTTACGGATTTGCGAAGCTTTCGACGTCCGCCCCGAGCAGTTCGTGGCAGGGCTTTTTCGCAAGCGCAAGAAGGAATGACGGCCCGCCAAAGCGCGTTACTTCCCTGCCCTAAACTAGCTCAATTGTTACGCGACGCCCGACCATGGCAGCCGCCCGTTGCAGGCTGCCGAGCCTAATGTCGTTCTTCGGATCGAGGATACGGTCAACCTCCGTGCGGCTTGTCTTCGGCAGCGTTGCGAGCTTGTTCTTGGAGATTTTCTGTTTCTTCATCGCCTCGGCGAGCTGCCACGCAACGACCTCTTTGACCGCCTGCGCTTGCGCCTCCTCGAAGATGCCCTCCTCCTTGAGAAAACCCCGAACCGGGGACGGACGATCCTTTGCCCTGAGGCTCCACAGACATTTCCGGCACGCAGCCCGCCGAGGGCTCTCCCGCAGAGGGTATCGGCTCGTATTAAACCATCGTCTGTCCCCGCGATCTCCCCGCGATCTCCAGCGATCTCTATCCCAGAGAGCAGGTATCTCCTCTGCCGCCGTCAACGGCTCAGGCACGGCACCTCAAGTCACGAGCGATGCCTCATTCGTCTTCTATGTCCGGCAGGTGATCGATGGTAGGGAACGGAACTGCTTCTGCTGGACCTGGCCGGCCGACCAGTCGACGAACCCAGAGAGTCGCGACGAGCAAAGCGGCGACAAAGGCGAGGGACGGCCCGGAGTAGGCAGCAAGAGCGCGGATGCCCTCCGGTTCCAAGAGAATGCCGTGGCCGTAGATGTGGATCAGGTCGGATTTGATCTCGTCGTTCGTCAACCCAGCGGTGACTCGCCGGTCGATCTCCCCACGCACACGGGTCGCCTCGGGCGATTGATGAACCGCCACCGATTGCTTCCAACAGCAGGGTGCTACAAAGACGGTGTAGAGGCGATCGGCCCGCTGCTGCTCCGCGGTTGTCAATGGCCGATCGGCGGCCTGGACCGGAATTGCCGCAGCGAGCAAAACCAAAGAGAGTAGGACAAGCAAGCCGTGCCCGCGTCTTCTCACTATATTCCCCAACGCGCGCTTGCCGTGTCCGCCGAAGCTCTCGCGGACTTCATCAAGGGTGTGTACATCTGTGTTGTGGCCGCCAGAATATCGGCTCGCGCTTCGAATGCCGCGGTTGGCGTCACGGTCACGCCCGTGTCGGTAACCACCGGCTCACGGGTCTTGGAGACCAGATCCACCTTGGCGCCCATCATGTAGCCGAATGCCTGCTGCGGCCCAATCAGGTCCAATGCCGTCATGCCGGGATAGATCAGCATGGCGATCTTCTCCGGCTGGGGCGGCACGAAGTGCTGCAAACCGCCCATCTTCATCACGACGTAGCCCGGAGGTGGGTTCAACTTTCGAGGCTGCGTCTCCGCAGCATCCAGTCGATCGGCGGCAATACGGGCGGCAGCCGCGGTGGTGAGAACTCGTCCTAGATTTCTTCTGGGCAACATTCGTTCCTTGCGATTGGTTAGCGGGCTCCTCTCATTCTCGTCGCGATCTGGTCCGGAAGCACTGCGGCATTTTGTCGCAAGCGGGCCCCCAGGGGATCAACGGCTAGGCGGGTACTTGTCGAGCTTCCTCTGCAATGAACGGCGGTGGATGCCGAGCACCCGCGCGGCCTTGGAGATGTTGCCTCCGCAATCGGTGAGAACGCGCTGCAGGTGCTCCCATTCGACGCGAGCGAGGGAGGGAGGCGTTGGCAGATCGGCTCGGCTGCTCTCCCCGTCGCCCGTAAGGTTGGTGTAGGCCGCCAGGATCTGATCCACGTCGGCCGGTTTGCTGACGTAGTCGTCGGCCCCCAAGCGGATCGCGGTGAGCGCCGTCGCGATGCTGCCGTAACCGGTGAGCATGATGATCTTGGGGGCGGCGTCTTGCTTGCGCACCAGCGCGATCACCTCCAAACCAGTTTCGGAAGCCAGCCGGAGGTCGATTACGAGCAGGTCGGGCTCGTGTTCTTCCACCAGCGCCAGCGTTTCCGTCCCCGATGCGACGCCGAAAGGGCGCCAATCGCGCTGTTCAAAGGCCCGGCAGAGGCGCGCGCGAAAGATCTCATCGTCATCGACGATGACCACAACCCGGTCACTGTCTTGAGCCGGCAAAGCTCTCCCTTTCGACGGGGTGGGCACATATCTCGAGCAGGGCGATGGTGCCTCGGCCGGGGGACGAATCAAACTGCAGCGTCCCACCGACACAGTCGGCAAAGGCCCGCACGAGGAATGTCCCCAGCCCCATGCCCTTCCCAGCCGGCTTCGTCGTAAAGAACGGCTCACCGACTCTCTTCAGCACGTCCTCAGTCATGCCCGGCCCCTGGTCTCTGACCACAAACCGGACCGTGTCTTCCTGGCCCGTGATTTCGAGGATGATTGGCGTTTGCTCCGACGCTTCCGCCGCGTTCTTGAGCAGCGCCGAAAGCGATTGAATGAGGGCTTGGACGGGCACGCACATCTCCACATGCGCTTCTGTTTTCACCGCCAGGCGCTCGAGCGTTGCCGGCGGCAGGTGATCCCGCACGCGCTGGATAACGTGCTCGACCAGAATGCGCACGGGCGTTTCGCCGGGGAACTCTGCGCCCTGCGCGCTCATGGCTTGGAGAATCAGCCGGCAGCGTTCGACCTCCGACCGGATGAGACGGCTGTCTTCGGCCACGGCTGCGTCCTGCTTGACGTGAGTGGAGAAATGCTCCAGCTCCTTGGCAACCACGGCGATGGTGGCGAGGGGCGTGGAAAGCTCGTGGGCCGCGCCCGCAGCCAGTGTGGCCAACGACGCCAGCCGCTGCTTCGCCGCCAGTTGGCTCTGCAGAAGGAGCAACTGCAATTCGCGCGCACGCAGTTCCTCTGAGATCTTGCCGCTGAACAGGGCGATCAGAAACGCGGCCACCGTGAACCCGATCCACATGCCGGTCAAATGCAGATCGCTTCCGGCGTGCAGGTGGCGCCCCTCGATGAATGGAATCGGGACGTACCAGCGGAAGAGGCTGCCGAAACACAGAATCGACAGCAAGCCGAGGAACCAGGTCCAGCGCTTACTGAGGATGCTTGCGGACAACGTGATCTGAACCAGATAAAGCAGGCTAAAGGGATTGCTGGCCCCGCCGGTGAGCATCAGGATCGCAGTGAGGCAGAGAATATCCAGGCAAAACAAGGCGGCAATCAAGCGGTCTGGCGCAGCGTGCAGCCCGCGGAGATATCGCTCGGCCAGGTTCGACAGCGGCGTGATGCAGATGACCAGGGCTGCCGGCAGCAGCGGCACGGGCGCCCGCGCGGCCCACACTGCCAGCACGACAATGGCGAGTTCGGTGGCCGTCAAGCCGTAGCGGAGCCGGAGAATCCAGGGGAGCGCAAGCTTCGAGGTCAGTTCGTCGGCAGCCGGCGCAGGAAGCGCGTTGTTTGTCGTCGCCATCAATGCCTCTGCTGCGATCTTAATAGCTGCCCACCTTGTGGAGTCCGTCGATCCAGTACTCGTCACCCCTGCGCGTGACGTTGCCTTCCACTTTAGCCCCCGGCGCAATGCCCTCCAGGTCTTTTCGCCTCACGGCGTGAAACTCCATCGTCATCGCCGGCATGAAGGTATCCACCGCGCCGTGTTTGATCAAGACGGTACCAGCCGCACGATCCACGTCGCGCACCACGCCGTGCAACACGTGTTTCTCCTTAGCGCTTTCGGCGGCCCAGGGATCGCTGTAGCGCTCGTCGGTGAGCAGTGCGTTGTCCGTCAGGCTCTTCAGGAAGGCGATCAGCTCGGCTTTCTCCGTCCGCGTCAGGCCGATCTTCTTGACGAACTCGCTCTTATTGGGGTTGTCCGCGCCGACGCCTGCGTTCGGCCCTGCCGCGATGGTGCGGCCACCGGCTGAGTAATGATCGAGCACTCCTTCGAGGGTGGCAATGCTGCCGTCATGCATGTAGGGCGCGGTGACGGCCACGTTGCGCAAGGACGGCGCCTTGAACCGGCCAACGTCGGCAGGGTCTTGCGTGAACTCGAAGATACCCGCATTGCCCGCCGGGTAGGAAATCGGGCCCTTCACGTTATATAACCCGTTGTTATGAAACTCGACCTCGGCGAAGCCCTTATCCAGATAATCGAGAGAACCGGTGAAGTTAAAGCCGCCGTGGCAATGAAAGCACTCGGTCCGCTCGGAGTAGAACAGGGCTTCTCCGCGCTTGGCTTGGGCAGTGATCGCATCCGGGTTGTTTCCAGACCGGTAATCGTCGTACGGGCTGCGGCCTGAGACGATGGTTCGTTCAAAGGAAGCAACCGCCTTCACGACGTTGGCCAAGCTGATGGGATCGTGTTCATCCGGATATGCCGCGGCGAACAGCGGGCCGTACCGAGGTGCGGCGCGGAGCCGCGCCAACAAGACGTCCTCCTTGCCCTCCATGCCCATCTCCACCGGATGGTCGCCGAATAGCGGCACCAACATCTGCTGTTCGAGCGACCTCATGTTCGGATTTGCCCAGGTGAGCACCGGCGCGTAGGCAACGTTGGCCAGACTCATCGGGCCGCGCGGATGCAACTCGCCGGTGCTGCCCATGCCACGCGCGCGTGAATCGGCAAACGCAAACCGTTGTTGATGGCAGGAGGCACACGATTGCGTCTGATTTCCGGAAAGGCGCTTGTCATAGAACAAGTAGCGGCCGAGAGTCACCTTTGCGGTTGTCACGGGGTTGTCGGCGGGAATGTTGGGATAGGGGAAGCCGGGTGGCAACTGCCAGTCGTAGTCGCCCGGCACCTTGGCCCGCTCCAGTTGCTTCTGGCGGGTGCGCATCTCCTTTACCCACTCCACGATCTGCCAACGCTCATTCCTGCTGAGGGATTTCGCCAAGGCCGGCATGCCGGGCGCCACACCATACGTTTCCACCCACCACATCTCACCATCGCGCATGGAGTCCATGAGGTGGTCCACCAGGTTTGCCGGACGTCGAGGAAGGGTGAAGGCGACCGGTGTGTTCGCCTTACCGTCCAGGCCATGGCAGCCGGCGCATTCCCGGCGGTACAGCCGCTCGCCCGCCGCCAGATTCGGCGATGTCGCGGCCAGCGGATTCTTTAGCGCCCGGGCTTGTGCGGGCAGGTCGTGACCGTGTCCGGTGTGGCCGAACAGCGAAGGCACAAACGGTAGAGAGCAAACGAGCGTCACTGCGGCCACTGCCACACGCGGGCCTGGAGCGCGGTTCAGCAAGCTGTTTGTCACCGCTAGAATACCCGCGCCGTGCCGGCCGCGCCTTGGCCGGATTGAAAGAAGTCCTGCTTGCCGGCGTGGTTCTGCCCGTAGGGCAGTCCGAAATGTGCGAAGATGCCCACGCAATCCGGGTCGCCTGGAAACGACATGCATCCACCGGGTGTATTTGGCGCGTTGACGTCCACGTTGGTATCGGCCAACAAACGGCCGAGGTCGGCAAGCACGACATCGTGAAGCGGGTCGAACGGCTCGATGCTCACCTCAACCCGATTCGGCTGTGCGCACGACGTTGGCACGGTTGTTTTCGTCTGATTCGGCGTGCAGGTGGTGCTGCCCAGATGGATAAAGAAGCCACGAGGCTGGCCGGTGCTCGCGAAATCGATCCGAAGAAACTTGTGGCCCACATTCCACACCCAACTCATCGCCGTGAGATTCAGCGGCGAAGGCAGAGCGGTCAAGTCCTGATGATTCACGTTAAATGGCACACCCAGGGTGAACCGGACACCGCGCCAGCGATGCCCGCCCTCTAGTTCACCGACGACGGAGTCGTTTGTCTCCGGCGTTCCATTCGCGCAAGGCCCGTGCCCATTCTCGAAGTCGAGCAGCGCGGTTGCGGCACCCTGCCATTTCCCGTCCTCGCGGAGGGTGAGCGGCACTTCCTGGCCCTTTTCATCCAGCAGGCGCACGTTGTGGACGTAGAAGCGGAAGTCTCGCAGCGTGATCTTCGACTTTGTCGTCCCAATGCCCTCGTAGCTTTCGCCGCACGAGAATGCCCGGCCGTTCACCTGCGCCGCAAACCGAATTGTGACTGTCTCGCGCTCGGCCCCACACAACAGGCAACCGGACAGGGCCAACGCGGCTAAAAGCACTTTTGACATGGATCTTTTCTTCTCCCAGTGGGGCGCTGCGCCCCGAGCCTGAATCTAGAAGTCTAGGTGCTTATCCCCGCGGGCGAAATGTGGCATTTTGCCGCACCCGTTGCGGTACAACAGCGCTGCGACAATTTGCCGCACCAAGGGTGGACGCGGAGCGTGGTTGGATGATTTGAGGCGGTGGACCCGAATCCTGCGCCCTGGTTGGCAGAATCCTTTGTATGTTGAGACTGTTGTGGTTTCTCGGCGGCGGCGCCGCCATGCTGATCGCCGTGGCGATGGCCGCCGTGATCGCGTTGCCGCTGCAACGCGGCTTCAGCACGCTCGACCCGCCATCGGCACTAGAGCGCTGGGTTGCCACTACTGCGCACGAAATGACAATCCCTGCCGCAGCGAAGGGGATGACAAACCCGGTAGCGCCGACTCCGGAGGCGATCGCCGAGGGCCGTGCTCATTGGGCGGATCACTGCGCCTCGTGTCACGCCAACGACGGTAGCGGCGAAACGGAGATGGGCCGGCATCTCTATCCACCCGCTCCGGATATGCGTGCCGCAGGCACGCAGCGCAAGAGCGATGGAGAACTCTTCTTCATCATCCGGAACGGCGTGCGCATGACAGGGATGCCCGGATGGGGCGGCATTCCAGGACACGAAGAGGATTCCTGGAAGTTGGTCTGCTTCATTCGCCACCTGACGCAGCTCACCCCGCAGGAGGAACTGGAAATGCATAAGCTGAATCCGAAGTCGCCCGACGACTTGCGAGAAGAACAGGAAGAACTGGATTTCTTAAAGGGAGGAACAACTGATGAACCCGAACCACACCATCACTAGACGATTGGCTCTGCTGCTTACGCTGTGTGCCGGCGCTGCCTTTGCGCATGGCGGACTCGAGCACGTGAAGGGCACGATAACCAAGATTTCCGACGCGGCCCTCACGATCAACACTACCGATGGAAAGACAGTTGAAGTTGCGGTGAATGCCAAGACGACGTATTCCCGCGACGGCAAGGTGATTCGGATGCTCGAACTGAAGGCCGGCGACCGGGTGGTGATCCACGCCGAAAAGACTGACGGCAAATTGATCGCTCATACAGTCGAGGCCGGAACCCAGACAGCGGCAAAGACAGCGCAGCACTAAGAGGCGCTGGCCGCTGCGCACGCTCGGGGGGGATGAAGCAGGCGGGGATTCGGCGGAATTGATCCTTATGGGGACACTGTATCCAACGGGCTCCAAATGCGTCGATTCCTCCTTGAATGGGCGGATGTTTCCGCCAAGGCGAGCCTGGTTCTATGCTGATTGCATGAGGATTTACGGTTCTCACAGGCTCGCCGTTGCATTCGCGGCAATCGCTCTCATGGCCCTGCCGGCAGCGGCCATGCAAAATGCAAGCAACGAGGCGCGGGCCGAAGCGCTTTACGACGAGGCGCGAGGGTTGCAATCGCGGGGCGATCTGAAAGGGGCGGCAGAGAAATACGAAGCGATGATTGCGATTGCTCCGAAGCTGGGCGTCGCCTACAACAATCTCGGCTCGCTCTACGTGCGGCTGGGCAATTATCAGAAGGCGGTCCAGGTTCTCGAGAAGGGCTTGAAAGTGGACCCGGCCATGACCACCGCATCCGCGCTGCTTGGCATCGCTCTTTTCGAGATGGGCGATTATGCCGCCGCCAAGCCGCGGCTCGAAGCGGTGGTGCGCGCCAATCCCGATGACAACAACGCCACCATGATGCTGGTGAATACGCTCACCAAGCTGGGAGAATTCAACGAGGCCGCCGGGCATCTGGAGCACCTTGCCGCGAAGCAGCCGAAGAACCCGCAAGTGTGGTATCTGCTCGGCAACGTCTACCTGCAGCTCTCCGAGAGCGCGCTCGCCAAGGTGCAAGAGATCGATCCAAATTCCGTCTGGGCGCACGAAGTTGCCTCAGACATGGCGGAAGGGATGAAAAACTACGACGGCGCCGTGGTGGAGATCAAGAAGGCGCTCGAGATCGCCCCTCGCCAGCCCGGCCTGCATTACAAACTCGGCGACCTGTACCGGATTCTGCAGCAGTGGGATACCGCCTATGCGGAGTTCGAGGCCGAGATCAAGAACGGTCCGAATAATTGCCGGGCGTATTGGAAGCTCGGCGACCTGCTGCTGCTTCAGAACGTGCGCGCGGAAGAGGCGTTAGGCCACATCGATGAGGCGCTCGAGCGTTGCCCGAACTTCCCCGAAGCGAGACTCGACCGCGCCAAATTGCTGGTGAAGCTGCAGCGGAACGCCGAGGCCGTGCCGGAACTGCTGGCCTCGGCCAAGGCTACACCCGAGGAAGCCAGCATCCACTTCCTGCTTGCCCAGGCCTACCGGGCGCTCGGCCGCGCCGACGACGCCAAGGCCGAAATGCGCATATTCGCCAAACTCGAAGAGCAGTCACGCGCCGCTACCGCCCAGCGCGCCGAGGATGCCATCAAGAGCAAGCCGCAGTAGCGCTGCCTGCGCGCCGCAGCCCGGAACAAAAGAGGGCGCACGGTGATCCACAAACGGCGAGTGCGGCGCCCCTGCACCGCACCCCTCCGAACCTCAATTTAGTGAACTGGCCTGCTGCCGCTTACCAGCGATTCTTGCTGCCGCCGAAATCGCGCTGCTGATGGCCGCCACCACCACCACCGCCGGGAGCGCGCTCGCGCCGTTCCATCGGACGAGCCTCGTTGACCACCAGCGGACGGCCAAGCAGCTGCCGGCCATTGCACGTCTGCGCGGCTTGCAACGCAACCGCATGATCCTGAATTTCAACGAACCCAAAACCCCGGGCTTCACCGCTGAAGCGGTCCCGTAAAATATTGACGCTATCCACTTGAATTCCTGCTTCTGCAAAGAAGGCAGTGATGTCTTCTTCCGTTGCTTTGTAGGGCAGATTCCCTACGAACAGCTTAGTCACTCAACATTCTCCTAACTGTGTTCCGGGGTTGCTTTCTGGGGGGATCACCAACCAATAAAAGAGGGGGCCTTCCGCGGGAAACTGACAACGCACCAAAACTACCTTTCTATAATCGCACAGAATTAACGGGCGTCGCACCTCCGCAAAAATGTCAATTGACAAGGGCCATCTCCTTTGTTGTCAGCGCGGAGTGATCAGTCCGCCCAGCTTGTCCTGCTCCCGGGCGAGGACGCGCGGAAAGCGTGCGCCATAGGCTTCCAGGTACTTGCCGCCGGCCCCGGTATTGTAAATCACAGTTTCCTCATCCCGGCCGAGGAAACCCGCGTCCACGAGCTTTTTCGCCGCTGCCACGCATGCCCCGCCCTCCGGCGCCACAAACAGACCTTCGCGTCCGGCGAGTTCCACCGCGGAGTCCATTAGTTCCTCATCGCTAACGGAAATCGCCGTCCCTCCGCTCTCGCGGACGGCGCGCAGAATCAGGAAGTCGCCTAGCGCTTTCGGCACTCGTAATCCGCTGGCCACGGTATGGGCGTCGGCAAAGAACTCACTGTGGCTGGCGCCCTGCTCAAACGCCCGCGTAATCGGCTGGCAACCGGTGGCCTGGACGGCAATCATCTTCGGACGCCGGGCGCCGATCAGGCCAAGCGTCTCCATCTCTTCGAACGCCTTCCACATGCCAATCAGCCCGACGCCGCCGCCGCAGGGGTAGAGAATCGCGTCGGGCAGGCGCCAACCGAGCTGTTCGGCCAGCTCGTAGCCCATGGTCTTCTTGCCTTCGATCCGGTAGGGCTCCTTCAGGGTCGAGACCTCAAACCAGCCTTCTTTGGCTTTGCGCTCCGCCACCATGCGCCCGCAATCGCTGATCAGCCCGTCCACCAGCGTCACCTCGGCCCCATAAGCCTTGCACTCGAGGAAGTTCGCTGCCGGCACGTCCTGCGGCATGAAGATGTGCGCTTCCAGGCCCGCCGCTGCTGCGTAGGCAGCCATGGCGCCGGCGGCGTTTCCGGCGGAGGGGATGGCCAGCTTCCGCGCGCCCAGCAGCCGCGCCATGGTCACCGCAACCGACAGCCCCCTGGCCTTAAACGATCCCGTAGGATTCAGTCCTTCATCTTTCAGCAAGACCCGCAAACATCCCCACTGCGCTCCCAATCGGCGCAGCGGCAGAAGCGGCGTCCAGCCTTCTCCCAGTGTGACGGCATCGGATGCCTCTGCCGGCAGCACCTGAGCGTAGCGCCACATATCGGTGCGCGAATGGTCGACCAGGCTGTCTGCGCCATGATGGGCGCCGGCAATGGCCGCCAGATCGTAGCGGACAAACAGCGGGCCGCCGCAGTCACATAAATTTCGCAACACTGCCGCATCGTAAGCCGTCTTGCAGACACTGCATTCGAGAACCGTTTGCCTCTTCACGTGGGCATTGTAACGTCAGCCGCCCATGCGCTTCGGCCCTCGCTGCCGCCGGACCTTGCGCTGAGAGGCCGATGGCCCAGGACAATTCGTGTAGCCGGCCCTTCCGCTGGAGGCTCTTCAGCACCGGCGTTCGGGTCTACACTGGAGGAAGCTGTTACCTCTGACCAGGTTGTTCGAGTGTTGGCGTGCAAGCCTGAGCAGCGAGAGTCTGGCCGGATCGGCCCGGTCGCGAGAGGAGCGGTCGTGCAATATCCATTGAGCCGGGAAGAACATGCGGCAATGGTGCGGTATCTCGTTTCTCTGCGGAAGCAACTGCACGACACCTCGGAATTGTTCGCCTCCCGCTACGGCAAAGCGAGTAGTCTGGCGGAGATTGCCGTAAAATCTCTGGTTTGTGTGACCCTGCTCGAACAGGAATTGCGGCTCAGCGCGCCAGGCGCGCCAGACGAAACAGGTGAGCCGCAACAGAGTTCCTTGGAGGCCTACCATTCCGCGGTCTAACGCCAGCCATCGTTTCCTGTCCGTGACTGCGCCTCTAGCCTTAGGGCTTGGGATGCTGTTCGCACCCGTTCGCGGCGCAGCGGCGGAACTGGTGACATTTACGAACGGCTTCCAGATGACCATTACCGAGCATCACCAGGCAGATGGGCAATACGTGCTTCTGGCCGGAGAGGGCGCGATCCAGGTTCCCGCGCAGTTGGTCGCCTCCATCGAGCCGGTTCCTTCCGCACCAGCACCGCCACCCGCCGCTACGCCGCCCACCGTGGCCGCCCAGCAGAACCTCGCGAGCGCGCCCGATGTCGGTTCTTTGCTGGCTGAGGCCGCCGAGGCCGCCGGGCTACCGGCAACCCTCGTGCTGAGTGTCGCCAAAGTGGAGTCGGCTTTTGTAGTTTCAGCCAGATCGCCAAAAGGCGCGATTGGCCTGATGCAACTGATGCCGGCAACCGCGGCCGAACTCGGCGTCACGGCCGAGGATGTCCGCGCAAATGCGTTCGGCGGCGCTCAGTATCTCCGGCAGTTGCTGATCCGCTATAACGGCGAAGCGCGGTTGGCGCTGGCCGCTTACAATGCCGGCCCGGCCAACGTCGACCGGTTCCACGACGTCCCGCCCATTGCCGAGACGCAGCGTTACGTGGCTCTCGTGCTCAACGAGTACTATCGCCTGGAGGCCGGCCGCCAGGCTGCCGCGAAACCCGCGGTAAGCGACACCGCAGCTGCTGCATCGCATAGCCGCGCGGCCAAGGCCGGAGCCGGCAACTGATGGGGTAATTTAGCACTGCTGCCAACACGCGCTGAGGCCGGAAAACCCGTGCTACATTCGGGAGAGTGCTGGTTCAGTCGGCGGTGTTATTCGAGAGTCTGGAACAGATTTACGAGCGCCTCCTTCTCGAGTTGAGGCCGCGGCCGCCGCTCCCCTCGATCAAGGTTCACTACCGGCCCTATGCCAACGCCAACAGCCGCATTCGTCTCTCCGACGGCTGTTTGACAGTGGAAATCAGCGACCTGCTCCAGAGTGCGCCCGCGCCCGTCCAGGAGGCTTTAGCGCATATCCTGCTGGCGAAGCTTTTCCGCCGCCAGCCCGAGCGCAACCAGATGGCCCTCTATCGTGGCTATTTGAACCGCGCCGACGTCCGCTCGCGCCTCCACCACGCGCGTCAGGAACGGGGCCGCAAGATCATCCGCGCCGCAAAGGGCGAGCATTTCGACCTCACAGCCCTGTTTGAAGAATTGAATTTCGCGCACTTTCACGGATTGATGAGCATGCCGCAATTGGGTTGGAGTGTGCGCGCATCCCGGACTGCGCTCGGCCACTATGATCCCTCCCACCACACCATCGTGATTAGCAGCGTATTGGACGCTAGGGATGCTCCGCCGATCGCCGTCAGATTCGTGTTGTTTCACGAAATGCTGCACCTTCGATTTCCCACCGAGTATCGTGCAGCCCGGCGGTGCGTACACACGCGGGAATTCAAACAGGCAGAGCGGGGATTTCCGGGTTACAAGGACGCAAGAACAGCGCTGAAGCGATTTCTCGAGGAAAAGGCTGGCGGGATACGCTGACGCGCTAACTACAGCGCAGCTAAGGAGTCAGTGGCCAAGCGCAGGCTGGAGATACCTTCGCTCAGCGAATACAACGGCGTAATCAGACGCTGTACATGCACGGTAGCTAATCCGAAGCGGCACAACAGATACTCGAACTCAGTCTTCATGAGTGCAGCTTTGAATTGCCATTGGAGGCGGAACAGCATAGCTACCAGATCGCTCGATTCCTCAGGGCTCTCGGCTGCCAGCAACCGGGCCATCAGGTGCAACCGCTCGAAATCCATCACCAGCCGATCCAAATACTGCCGGAAGATCGCCAGACGCTCTCGCCGCAGTTTCCGATACAGGCTCAAATCAAAACCTGGCTGACGCGAGAGAAACGCAAAATCGTCGTTGGCAAGCAGACTTGCCATGCTCCGGTAGCGGTCTGGAGAGAACTGCTCCAGCCACTCACTGGTGATCTCTTTTACTTCAGGTCTGAAAAAGATTCGCCGCATCACCGACAGGATGACGAGCGCGCTTGGTCCAAGAACAATGGCCAAACCGAGCAGGAGTGTGGTCGTCAAGAAAAATTGCGCTCCGACCTGAATGTTAGCCGAACCATGCGCCGTTTTCAACAAAAAAACGGTACTGCCCGGTAAAATTTTCTGCCTAATACCGTAACGTCACAAGGCTTACTGGAAGTAACCTCACTGCCGCGCACGGGCCGCCCCCAGAATGGTCGAGTTGATTGCACCCAACTGCCCAAGCAACCGCTCGCGGTCGCCCGGATTCCACCTGTGCCCAATCCGTGAGGGAGCCTTCTCGCCGGCTGCGGTTAAGAAAAGCAACCAGCTCCAATAGCAGAGCGTTGCCACGATCAATACGCTCCACGCAACGAGTCTGAGGTGGCTCACATCGTAGACGGAAAAAGAAACTACGTTCGCGGCGAAGAAGACAATATACGTGATGCTGAAGACCACTAAATTTCTGGGAACGGCAACCGGAAACCACACAAGGAATCCCAGCACGCCCAACAGCAAAATCAAAGAAGCCACCGAAACCGTCCGCTCCAGCGAGATAGCAATCGTGAAACCCCAGATCCAGAAGTCGCCACTTGGGGGCGACAAGTAGAGCAGACGTGCCGTGCTGACTCCGCCCACCACTGCCGCCAAAGCGATCGAGCCGCTGAGGACCTTGGAGGAAAGGCGATACACACCGGGGTACTCATGCATCACGGCCTGCAGCAAGGCGTACACCATCCAGACGTATAGCACCCAATACGGAATCCGCATCAGCAACCACCAGTTGGAGTAGTTGACCGGAAACCAGCGGTACGCGCCCAACTGATGGTAAGTGCCCAAACTCAGAACGAGCATCGGGATCTCGACCACCAGGAAGATGGAAAACACCTTGTAAACGCCCTGCAGGCGCAGCACGAACAGCCTCAGCAGGACTAGCGCCGCGAGAACGATCTGCGCGATCCAGAGCGCCATCTCAAGCCAGAAGAGCAGAGTCCCTCCTATAAGGTGAATTGTTTCACAAATCGGCCCGGAATTGCACGTCACAAAGACTTCGCCGGCGGGCTGCGCTTAGAGGCATCTGCGTTCGCCGTGCGTTGGGGTGATGGGCAGTGCGCCCAGCCTGTCCCCGGTGTGACGGGAGGCAGCCAAGGTCGGACGGCTTAGGCGGCCAGTTCAACCGCCCGGGACGACTCGACGGAAACCGGCAGCACGAGGGATGCAACAGTCAGACCACTAGGCGGTTCGCTGCATCCGGGGCACGGCGGAGGAGGCGGCAACAAATTCGCGGCGACTAGGCCACTGGGGGGCTCGCTGCATCCGGGGCATGGCGGAGGAGGCGGCAGCAAATTCGCGGCGACCAGACCACTCGGCGGCTCGCTGCATCCGGGGCATGGCGGAGGAGGCGGCAGCAAACTCGCGGCGACCAGACCACTCGGCGGCTCGCTGCATCCGGGGCACGGCGGGGGAGGCGGCAGCAAATTCGCGGCGACCAGACCACTCGGCGGCTCGCTGCATCCGGGGCACGGCGGAGGTGGCGGCAGCAAATTCGCGGCGACTAGGCCGCTCGGCGGCTCGCTGCATCCGGGGCACGGCGGGGGAGGCGGCAGCAAATTCGCGGCAACTAATCCGCTAGGCGGTTCGCTGCATCCGGGGCATGGTGGAGGCGGCGGCAGCAAATTCGCGGCGACCAGACCACTCGGGGGCTCGCTGCATCCAGGGCACGGCGGAGGCGGCGGCAGCAGATTCGTGGCAACTAATCCGCTAGGCGGCTCGCTGCATCCGGGGCACGGCGGGGGAGGCGGCAGCAAATTCGCGGCGACCAGACCGCTAGGCGGCTCGCTGCATCCGGGGCACGGCGGGGGAGGCGGCAGCAAATTCGCGGCGACTAATCCGCTCGGCGGTTCGCTGCATCCGGGGCACGGCGGAGGCGGCGGCAGCAAACTCGCGGCGACTAGACCACTCGGCGGTTCGCTGCATCCGGGGCATGGCGGAGGAGGCGGCAGCAGATTCGCGGCGACTAGACCACTGGGCGGCTCGCTGCATCCAGGGCATGGCGGAGGCGGCGGCAACACGTTCGCGGCGACCAGACCGCTCGGGGGCTCGCTGCATCCGGGGCACGGCGGGGGAGGCGGCAGCAAATTCGCGGCGACTAATCCGCTAGGCGGTTCGCTGCATCCGGGGCATGGCGGAGGAGGCGGCAACACATTCGCGGCGACCAGACCACTGGGAGGCTCGCTGCATCCAGGGCATGGCGGAGGCGGCGGCAGCTTGCTCAACGAAACCGTAAATTCAATGCTGGAAGTACCACGAGTAATAGTACTAACCGGTTTGGGCGAAGTCGGAGCAACCGCCGACGTCGTTGCGCTGACGCCAAGCGAGGCGCCGCAAAACCCTAAGAACAAAGCGATTTCAATGGTCTTTGACATATGCAAAAAGTCCCGAAGTTTCAGCGACATGCCGACTGCACACGCACCTGGAACTAACCCGAGGCTAGTGCTCCTCTACCTCTAGTTATAGACGCTGGAAGGATCTTTTCCGGAATCGGAACATACCAGTACCAGTATGCCGTCGTAGGTGCTGCCAAGGCCCATTTCTGCGTTATGATCGATTCAGCTTCATGTTGGGAAATCAGCTCAGTTTGCGGGAGCGGGAGGCTGTCGAAGAAGTCTGGCAGCGGTCCCTTGTCCGCATACTGAGTTCCTATGGCCGCCTCGTTTATTTGTCAGGCCTGCGCCATCCGGATACGGGCCGCTACGAGTACTTTGGTTCTGGAGCAAATTCCTCCAACACTCACCTCAGCCAGGCACTTTTGCGTATACACGAAGCTGTCTTTCAGGACTGGCTCGAGATGTCGCTCGAACAGAAAATGGCTGACGTGCAGCTCTACATTTCCGGCCTCGTGCAGGTGGACCGCGCCGAGTTGATCGACGCATGGCTCCGCTTGACGCCCTACAAGAACCTGGTGCCAGCCTCGATTCAGGGCCCCGAACGCCAAAGGCACTTCTCCGATTTCGAGGTCCTGCTCGGATTGCTCAAGAACGTGTATGGCGTCGCTTCCCCAGATCCATACGCCTAGCTACTCCCACAACTTGACCGATTACTTCCACTTCTGACGGATAGTGGAACACCTCCGGAGGAACTTCGGACGAAGGGTGTGGTATAAGAATAATCTCTTCGCCCTTTTCCGCACACCAACTGCAGTAGTAACGATTGCGGTGCTCGAGAAAGTATACCGGCCGATCGAACTCATGAGTCCAGCCGTCACGCGCGATCTTCTTCTTGCTTTCGTCAATCTGTACAAATGCCCCAGGCGGAATGAGCGGATACATCGTCCAGTCCTCCGTTCCTACGAAGCCATAGCGATACCGCCGCAAATCCAGCTGCCGTAACGATTCGATCGGTATTTCGCCCCACTGCTGAGCGACCCGCGTCAAGAGCGAACTCCGGTCGACCGGCATGCTTTCGAGCAGGAGGCGCGGCACGGAGGTGACGCCCATCGGCGGCGGCTCAAATCCGAGGACGTGAGTCGTATCGAGCCGGACCTGCGAGGAGTCGGTCAGCAGCGCGTCGAGCGCCACACCATACCAGGAAAGCAGTTCCCGGAAGTCGAGGCCATAGATCGCGCAGAGACTGTAAAGCCGGTAGAGCGACGGCGTCGTCCCCTTGTTTTCAATGTCGGCTAACCTACTCAATGCAATGACATAGTCGTCCCGCCCATGCCGGCTCGCAATCGTGCGGCTGGCTTCCTCCACGTCCCGGTACGTCAGGTTCAGGGCCTCCCGCACCCGTTTCAATTTCTGCCCAGGTTCGATCATCCGTACCCCCCGCGTGACTGTTATGCTTTCCACAGGACTAAAACGAGAGTCCTGGTGCCAGCCGGTACGCTCAACGTAATGCGTGTTACCAGCTAGCCCGCTCAGCCAACGGTACTTTACCATGAAAGTCGGCTTTTTGTTCTGAATACGGAACAGACGGAGGTTGCTTCGTGAAACTAAGAGTGGTCCTCGGCGTCACCGGAGCGAGCGGCGCCGTCTATGGCTGGCGGCTGCTCGAGCGGCTCCGCGCCCACCCGGAAGCCGAAACCCACCTGGTCCTGAGCCGGGCAGCGGAAAAAACCTCTCACCTCGAGCTAGGAAAACTCCTCCCGGATTGGAAGGCCCTCGCCCACTTTAGTTACTCTAACGCCGACGTGGGCTGCCGCCTGGCCAGCGGCTCTTTCCCCACCGCCGCCATGGTCGTTGCGCCCTGCTCCATCAATACCATGTCGGCCATCGCGTGTTCGACCAGTTCCAACCTCATCGTACGCGCCGCCGACGTCACTTTGAAAGAGCGGCGCCGCCTGGTACTGATGGTAAGGGAGTCACCCTTTCATCTCGGCCACTTGCGCTCCATGGTCGCCCTCTCCGAAATGGGTGCGATCATCGCCCCGCCAATACCCGGCTTCTACCACAAGCCGGCGACCATTGCCGACCTGGTGGATCACAGTGTCAATCGCGTCCTCGACCTGATCGGCCTGCCTGCGCCCGGCGCGGCCAGGTGGGATGATATCGACAATGCCGAAACTGACTGACAACGGGAAACGCGCCCACTCCCGTCCGCTCGCCGCGTTCCAGGGCGAACCCGGCGCGTTCAGCCATGCCGCTGCCCGCAAACTCCTGGGCGACCGCGTCGCCATCCTCCCCTGCCCCGGTTTTCGCAACGTTTTCGAGGCGCTCGACGCAGGCAAAGCAACCCACGCGGTGATCCCGCTCGAGAACACCTTGCATGGCAGCGTCCTCGAAAACTACGATCACCTGCTCGAATTCGGCGTCCCCATTATTGGCGAGACCACCATCCGCATCGCCCACCAGTTGATCGTCATGCCGGGCACACGCTTTCGCGACATCACTTGCGTCCTGTCTCATCCCGTCGCCCTCAGCCAATGCCGGAAGTTCTTTATCGATCACCCGCAGTTTGAACAGACATCGCATTACGACACCGCGGGCAGCGTCAAGACACTGCGCGACGAACGCCCGCAACACACCGCAGCCATTGCCTCGGCGGCGGCAGCGGAAATCTACGGCGGCCAGATCCTGCGCCGCAACATCGAGGACGACCGCAGGAACTTCACGCGCTTCGCCCTGCTCAGCCGCGCCCGCCATCGGGCCCGCAAAGGCCCATGGAAGACCTCGCTCGTCTTCTCCGTCGCCAATTCACCCGGCGCGCTCTTCAAGGCCATGGCTTGCTTCGCCCTGCGCGACGTGAACCTGATCAAGATCGAGTCGCGGCCACTGCGCGGTTCGCCGTGGGAATACCATTTCTACGTCGATCTGAACGGCAGCGTGCGCGAACCCAATGTTGAGCGGGCCATCGCCCATCTCAGCGAAGTCTCCAGTTTCTTGCGCGTTCTTGGCAGCTATCAGCCCACTCCCTGAACCTCGCGTACTGCTTTCTCGAAACGCTCGCCGGGAGGGGCGGGGCACACGAAGAATTTCTAAATTCGGAACAGCACTTCCAAATCCCCCGCCACGCCCGCGGGATTCGGCAAAGCACGCAAGCGCTTGCTCCGCAACCTTGCCCACAGTCTTCGCAAACTCCCCTGGCGCCGTTTACCGGGGCCTGTGATTCCCGCGCTGGCAGGCATCGCGCGCCACCCCGTCCCGGCCTGTTTCCGCACACTTCCGGCCCGAAACCCCACAGTGCGCGTCTCGCATATTGCAACGCGTCTTACACTCGGCTACGCGCACCCGGGAACCGAATAGCCCCGACGCCGGCCTGGATTCTTGCCGCCACCCGCCTCCGGGCCCGCCTATCCCACGTTCGGGCGTTCTTATCTTGCACTTCGCTTCACAAAATCTGTTCAAATAGGATTAGCGGGGAGGGCGCACGAATTGGCCCGAGGCTGGGAAAGTAAATCCGTGGAACTTCAGCAGTCAGACGCCTCGAGTAAATCTGCACCACCTCCAGCCACCAATAGTCCGACAGCCGAGGACCTTGCTCGCGAGCGGGAACTGGACGGTCTCCGATCTTCTGTGACCCGGGTCACAGCCGACCTCGAACGCGCCACTCATCCGCGCTATCGCGCCCAACTCTCTGAGGCGCTGGCGTTCCTCGAAGACAAGATTCGCAAGCTCACCGAGCCCGGCGGCTGATCGCCTGCGGTCGATCGCAGACTCGCCGCACTGAGAACTCTACTGGAACACAGCCGGGTTGAGCCTGCGTTATTAGGGGTATCCGATACACATTTGGGGGCGTCCGATGCGAATCCTCTGGCTCGATCCACTTTCCCGCGACGTGAGGTTCTCCGCGCGCCTGCTGCGGCATCGCTGGGGACTCAGCCTGGCTGCGGTCGTAACCGTCGCCCTCGGCGTGGGTGCCAATACCGCCGTCGTCAGCGTGCTCGAGACCGCTTTGCTTCACCCGCTCGGTTTACAGGGCACCAATCGCGTCCTCTCGGCCACCGTTCGCCTCGATGGCATCCAAATGGTTCATGCCGCCGATTCCGCCGTCGAATATCGCGAGCTGCGCGAGATGAGTGGCGTCTTCAAGGCTGTCGCTGCCGTCGAAGGCCGCAACTGGACGTCTGAGGTTCACGGCGAACCGGTGCGGTTGGTCGGCCGCGCCGTCACGGAAGATTTCTTTTCCGTCTTCGAGCAGCACCCCACCGAAGGCCGCTTCTTCGACAAAGACGACGATCACTCGGCCGTCCTCTCCTACGCGCTTTGGCACGGCCGCTTCGGCGAAGACCGCGCTGTCGTTGGCAGCATCCTGATGCTCGACGGAACGCCGCACCGCATTGTCGGCGTGGCCGGGCCGGGCTTCCGCTTCCCGGCAACGGTCGAGGTCTGGGTGCCGTTGAAACTCTCTGCCGAACGCATGGCCGCATCCGCGCGCGGCGACAACATGAACCTCGGCGTCTATGCCCGGCTTCGTGACGGCGTATCTGCAGAGCAAGCCGCCAGCCGCGTGAACACCTGGGTAGCGGCTCTGAAAAGCGCCGGCGCCCCGGATGCCGCCGACCTCGCCAAACTGCGCTACTTCATCGATCTCGAATCTTTTGCCCAGTCCGTCAGCGGCGACCTGCGCCGTCCGCTCTGGCTGTTGTGGGCTGCCGCGCTCATTGTCCTGCTCACTGGCTGTGCCAATGTCAGCGCGCTGCTGCTCTCACAAACAGCCGGGCGCCGCCGCGAGATGGCCATTCGCCTCTCGCTCGGCGGCACGCGCTTCCAGATCCTCCGCCAATTGCTGGTCGAAAGCCTGCTTCTCGGCATGCTTGGTGGCTTGGCCGGTGTCGGCGTTGCGGCGCTCGCTGTCTCGTTCGTCTCCAAACTCGCGTTGCCCGGCATCAACCTCCTCGAACTGGTCCATCTCGATTACCGTCTGCTCGCCTATGGATTACTGCTCGCCCTGCTCGCCAGCATCGCTTTCGGTCTGGCCCCGGCGGCGCAGTTGCTCCGTAGCGCGCAAACGTCCGCCATGTCCCGCGGCTCGCGAAGGCGTTTCCAGGACCTCTTCGTTGCCGCCGAAGTTTGCGCCGCGCTCGTCCTGCTGGTCTCTACCGGCCTTCTTCTGCGCAGCCTCTGGACGATCGAGCGCATTCGGCCGGGCTTCGATCCGTCACACGTCACCACTGCTTATCTGCTCAAACCCAAACACGACCCCGGCTTCCTGCACCGGCTCGACGACGCGCTCAGCAACGCTCCGGGCGCTGAGGCTGCTGCCATCGCCTACCCGGTGCCATTCAGCGGAGATTTCGGAGGCGGCCTCACCAGCATGTTCGATATCCGCTCGCGCCAACACCAGCACGGTGAGCCCGAGTGGCATGGCGAAGCCTTCTTTGTCTCGCCCCGTTTCTTCGATACGCTCCGCATTCCACTCCTTCGCGGGCGTTCCTTCTCCGCCTCCGATAAGGAAGATGCGCCCATGGTCTGCGTCATCGACCGCAAACTCGCCGAGCGCTTCTTCCCCAATCAGGACCCCATCGGCCAGGAGATCGCCATGTACCGCGGATGGGCGCGCATCGTCGGCGTGGTCTCGAGCGTTCGCGGAGCTTCGCTCGAGCACGAATCGCGTCCGGTGGTCTATTACTCGATTCACCAGATTCCCTTCTTCGACCAGACCGGCGTCGTGTTGCGCTCCAGTGCCGCCGGCGCACCGCTCATCCGCGCAGCCGTGAAGCAGGCAGCCGGGTCCGCGCCCGTCTTCGATATCCGCACCATGGAAGAGCGCATTGCCGGTTCGCTCGGCATCCGCCGCATTCTCGCGCAGCTCATCACCGTGTTCGGCGCAATTTGCCTGCTGCTCGCCGTGGTCGGCCTCGCCGGAGTTGCCGCGCAAATGGTCGCCGAACGTGCCGCGGAAATCGGTGTTCGGATGGCGCTCGGCGCTCAGCCCGCACAGATTCTGGCGCGCTTCGCGGCCCGCGGCATGTCTTCGGCCGCAATCGGTTTGGCGGCAGGTGTCTTAGTGGCGCTGTTCCTTGAGCGGCGCCTCGAAGGGATGTTGTTCGGCGTCGAGCCGCTCGACCTGACATCCTTCCTTGCCGCGTCAGCCACCGTGTTGCTCGTCCTTGCCCCAGCCGTCCTCTGGCCCGCCTGGCGCGCGTCGAAAATCGATCCGCAACGCGTGCTGCGCTACGAGTGAGGGCAGCAAACTGGTCAGATGACCAGAACCGCTAAGTGGAAATTCACGACGATTTCGAGAATCTCTAGTCCATTCCTCGCAGGTCGGCGTGGCGCGTGAGAAAGTACTCCCCTGCCCTACTTCCCCTTCACCGTCGCCTGCAGATTCAGCCCGCGCAGCAGCGTCTCAATCGCTGTTTGCGCCTGCCGTTGCGCCTGGTCGAGCACGCCCATCGAGAGCGCCGCGGCCTGCATCTCATCAAGCGCCTGCAGCCGCGCCTTGTGCTCCAGGTTCACATCCGGCGCAATCCAGGGCGTCCACCAGGTGATTCGCCGGTCCCACACTTTTGTGTTCTTCTCGTTCAGGTTGACATGCAGAATTCTGGCATGCGGCAGCGTCACTTCTACCTTCCGCCCGTTCACCTCGCAGTCGTTCGTGCCCAGCCCGTTCAAATCGATCCCCGCCAGCACTTCCCCTTCCACCAGCAGCAGAATCGACTCCTCTCCCAGCGGCTGATGCTGTTCCTTCAGCCCCACCACGCGCTGAATGCTGTAGCGCACCGTCACCAGTTCGTTGAGCTGTTTGATCTGCGTCAAAACCGCCGGAGCGCTCCAGACACTTTCCACCACTGCGCCGCCCGTTGCGTGCCGATAAACGAAGTAGCCGGCGAAGGAAAGCAGCAGGACGCTGGTCACCAGCGCAATCCCCGCCGACCACTTCAGGAATCCGCCGCTATTCATTCGCTGCTCCGCCGCTGCCCGCTAAACACCAGTCCCACAGCAGGTGCACCTCTATCGAGTGGATTTCCGCAACGGCCATCACAAACTTCGCATCATCGCTCGCCCGCGCCTCATCGCAGAGCGCGTTGAAAGCGGCGGCATCCCAGCGTCCGCCCGAAACAATCCGCTCGGGGCGCACTCCACCACCGGCAGCAACGGCCCGCGCCCGCTCGGCGAGCTTCGGAAACAGCGGATGCTCACCGACTCTCTCGAACCAATAATCCGCATTCCACGTCTGCGGCTCCATGCGGTGAACGAGCGCGTGCCAGTAGCTACCCTCCGCCGTTGGCACTCCGTCCGCCACCTCGTGTGCTTCTTCCCAGCATCCACCGAGCAGCAGCAGGCCCGCCAACGCGCCGCCGGCACTGCGCGCTCCCGGAAACAGAGATTCCGGCCGGTCATGCGCAAATCGGCGCACTCCCTCATCCCCCGGCCCTGCGCCGCGCACCAGTGGCGCTGGTGCCGCGCGCAATCGCTCCATCAATTCCTGCCACGCTTGAGAGTCTGGTTTGGGGGTAGACGACATGGAACTTCACCGGTCGCGATATCGTAACAACAGCATCGAGTGTACCCCTCATGTCACGACAAATCTCCAACCTCCTGCTCATCGCCGCTGGATTCCTAGCCTTTGCCGCCGCGCCTCTCGCCGCCGACGATTGGTCCCACCAATGGACCGTTGGCAAGGATCCTGAAATCCGCCTCGACACCGGTGACGGCAGCGTCACCATCGTGGGCGTCCCAGGCAGCACGAAAATAGAAGCCCACGTCGTTACGCGCGGCTGGCCCATCGGCCCCTCCGGCGTTCGCGTCGACGACCAGATCAGCGGCGGCAACAGCGTCAGCATCACGCTGCACATCCCGCGCGGCGTCGATTTCCTCAACTTCAAGGAACGCTCCGTGCACGTCGAGCTCAGAGTTCCGCAAGCGATCCACACTTACATTCACACCAGCGACGGCTCGATCGACGCCGAGAATCTGCAGGGCGCCGCCGACCTCTATACCAGTGATGGCAGCGTCAAGGCCCGCACCATGGATGGCAGCGTTGACGTGCGCACCGGCGATGGATCGGTGGATCTGCGCGGCCGCTTCGACCGCGTTGCCTTGCGCACCAGCGACGGCAGCGTCACCTTCCGCGCCGAAACCGGCTCAAAACTCGCCGCACCCTGGCGCCTCGAAACCGGCGATGGCAGCGTCTCCGTGCGCCTCCCCGGCGACCTTGCCGCCGACGTCGACATTCACACCGGCGACGGATCGATGCATTGCGACCTGCCGCTCACGCTCTCCACATCGGAAGAGCACGCGCTGCGCGGCAAACTGAACGGCGGCGGCCCCAGCCTCACCATCCGCACCGGCGATGGCACCGTGCGCGTAGAGAAACTATGAGAAGCCGCCAGCGATCGGCGGCCTAGCTTTCAGCAGTCAGCGCTCAGCTTTCAGCCAATTTAGCTTTCAGCAGTCAGCATTCAGCAATCAGCGCAGCCTCCGGCGTTGCCGGATTGAATAATCAGTGACCGCCTATGGCGTTCACAGGCCAGCCCCTGGCAATCGGCGACTTCTCTTGCTTTGGGCTGACTGCTGATCGCTGATGGCCTGGTTCGCTTTGGCTGACCACTGAAAGCTGATCGCTGAAAGCTTGGTTCGTTGCGCGGACCGCTTCCCCTATCACTTCTCCTCGCCAAACTTGATCGTCGTCTCCGCACCGAACTTCCGGTACTCCCGGAATTCCGACTCGTTCCGGAACAGCCCCGCTTGGCTAACCCCGGAATACACGCTGCGCAGCGGCAGCAGATAACTCTTGCCGCCAACCTCCACCGCCCCGTAACTCACCTCGGATACAGCTTTCGAAAAAACAAATCGCCGCGGAATGTCCTCCGCATCGGCCGTAATCCTGATCACCGCGCCCGTATCCGGTGCGGCGTAAACCAGTCCGTGGTACGCAACCACCGCTGAGTCCGCCTCGCCGCCCGTCACCACCAGTGTGCTCTGGTCCCGCGCCACCCGGTAGGCGAAAATCGCCACCCGCACGCTCCCCTCGCGATCCCACCCCAGCCACGAAAAACTAGCATGATCGAGCACCAGCACGCCGCGCATCAGCGTGCCAAACTCGCCTTTCAACTCGAACTGCGCCACCGGTCCTTTTTTCGACTGCGTCTTGCCGATGGTCTGCAGTTGATTCTTCTCGTAGCTCTCCTTCCCATCGACGAAGCTCACCTTGCTTTCCAGTTCATCGAGCGTCCGGTATGGCTTCCCCTTCGCTTCGGTGAGCTTGCGCACCGTCCGCTCCACACAAACGAAATTCGGAAGCTGCGAAACGTAGGAAGTCGCGTACGCGCGCACGCGATCGAGAATCTGGTTCTGCTCATCGCTCATCAGCCGCGATCGCTCCGGCTGCCCCTGACCGGCGAACGCAGCCTGCCCGCAAAGCGTCAGGATCGCCGGCGCCAGCGACAGTAACGGGAGACATCTGCGAAGGAAGATCCTCATCCCCTTCCATTCTGATCGATTCGCCAACGTGCAAGGCGTACTACCCGATTCTCACGACCTAACCGCGGTTGATATATTTTGATCGGCAGGAATAAGGACGTCGAAGCCGGCAGCCTCAGCGGCCTCCAGGAGACGCCCGTTCTTGACCCAGCCAGATTGGCAAATCAGGCAATCTGGCAGTCGTGGACAGGAAACAAGAACCGCAGGCGTTCATCGACGCACTCGTCGATCAGGAGTCGCATCAGGCGCGGGCCAGCAGCAGTTCCTTGGGCAACGTCTCGCCACCCTCCAGGTATTCGAACAGGGTCTGGACCGGCACACGCGTGTCCCGGAGCACCGGAACGCCATGCATTGTCTCAGGATCTCTCGTGATAGCGCGCGCCACATACTCATACTCGCGCAAGCGAGGCCACCATGTCCGATCACGGCTGCTTGCGGCATATCCTGCATCTCGCTTAATCGTGAACAGCGGGTGCGGTCACGCCACGACTGGCGCAATCTCGGCCTGCGTGCCCTTATCGATAAAGTAGATGTCCGTGGGGGAGGGCAACGAATAGTGAAACAGCGAATGGCAGCCGGGCCAAGCAGAGAACGAGCGGCGGTTATTGGGTTACTGCACATGCTCTTATGCGGCGTCTTTTGTGCAGGTGCAGCAGCACAGGCGCCTGATTCCTTTCCGTCCAGCTTATCGGATTTGCCCCGCCTGAAAGATTACACGGCGCATCGCACATCGAGCGAAAACCCGTTCATCTGGAGCAACGACGACAGCAAGAGGATCATGCCCGGCGAGACCCTGGTGATGGCTGATCTGACTGGCCCCGGCGTGGTGGATCACATCTGGATAACCGTCGCAGATAACGAATATGCCTGGCCTCGGCTGGTGCGGCTGCGGGTCTACTACGACGGAGCCAAGACGCCCAGCGTCGACGCGCCACTGGGCGATTTCTTCGGCGTCGGCCACGGATACGAGCGCGACCTGGAGTCGCTGCCCGTGCGAGATAGTTCCTTTGGGCGCGCCCGCAACAGCTACTGGCCGATGCCGTTTCGAAAATCATGCCGCATCACGGTCACCGACGAAGGCAGCCGGCCCGTGACGATGTTTTACTACCACGTCGATTGGCAGAAGCACGCCTCGTTGCCGGCCGACGTTGCTTACTTTCATGCCTACTACCGGCAGGAACGGCCGGCTGTTTCCGGAAAGAACTATGAGTTTCTGGACATTCATGCACAAGGCCACTACGTGGGCACAGTTCTGAATGTCATCCAGGCCGGCGTGGGCTGGTTCGGCGAGGGAGACGACTTGTTTTATGTGGATGGCGCCAGGCATCCACAGATCACTGGCACTGGCACTGAGGATTACTTCAATGACGCGTGGGGCCTCCGCGTCGCCTACGGGCCGTGGACCGGGACGCCCACTGCGGAAGGCGAACGGCTTGGCGCCCGCCTTACCGCCTATCGCTGGCACGTTCCTGATCCGATTCCTTTTACTAAGTCCCTCTGGGCCGGAATCGAACACGCAGGGTGGACTTACAATCCTGACGGCTCTTTGCGGGCCGGCTTCGAACAGCGCCCCGACTATTTCTCCAGCACCGCGTTCTGGTATCAGATCGGCGTCAACGAAGACCTTGCCGAACCGCCCTTCGGCGACGCTCGGCTGCCGCTCGGCAATGCCCTTCAGATTGCCGTGGAAGATTCGTTGGCGGAGGTCGGCGCCACCAAAGGGAAAGCGTCAGTACAACGCGAAGTGGATTGGGGCAAAGACCTGCTTTTCTTTGAAGCAGACGGCGTGGGTTCGCGGATGGATATCCCGCTCGATGTTCCCGAAAAGGACCGGTATGAGATCGTCGCTCGTGTTGCCCAGGCGCCGGACTATGGCGATTACTACGTGCTCATGGATGGGAAACCGATGAACCTGGATCTGCGAGAGGCGTCGGCTTCGGAGATCCCGGCGGCGGGTTCGGAGGTCTTTCACAACTACCTGCCTGAGATCTTCGTCGCCGTGGATCGGCCGCTCGGTTGGCTCGACCTCGACAAAGGGCGACACACCCTCAGCTTCGTTTGTGCCGGCCGCGATGGCCGCTCAGCGGGCTACAATCTGGGCGTCAATGATGTGATTCTGGAGCGGATTCCAGTAACTGCCTCCGTTTCCGCGCCAACGCAAGTGCGCTCGCGGATTCCGTCGAGCGGGCAAGTTCTGTACCGGGGTCGCCCGCTGTCGGCCTACCGTGAAGAACTGCGGCATGCCGGCCCCGGGCAAAAAGCCGATCTGCTCCGCAGTGTCGGGTCGTTTCGCGCCGACGCCGCCGCTGCCGCCGGCGAAGTGGCCGAGGCCCTCAAGGACCCTGACGCGCATGTTCGTGGTGCTGCCGCCTGGACCCTCTCGCAATTGGGCACTGCCGCCGCAGCGGTAGTGCCTGCACTGGCAGCATCGTTGACCGACCCGAATCCCCAGGTCCGCTCCATTTCGGCGGTGGCACTTCGTGAGATGGGAGGCCAGGCTCTGCCCGCACTCCCAGCTCTAACCAAAGCGCTCAGCGATCCGGCGCCCTTCGTCCGCGCTCCGGCAGCCGACGCCATTGCAGCCATCGGCCCTCCCGCCAAAGCCGCCGTGCAGGCTCTCGCCGGCGGACTAGGCGTTCCTGGCGAACAGGCCTATGTTCTGCGTAGCGTGACAAGAGCCTTGGGACGCATTGGCCCGGACGCTGCGAGCGCGCTCCCTGCATTGCAGAAAGTGAGAAAAATGCACCGGGTGGCTTATGTCGCCGAAGAAGCCATCCTGCGGATCAATGGGCAGCCCGTCCCCGTGTGGTAGAGGCGCCGGACTCGATCGATTCATAGGCGCCGGGACACGCCAGTGGAAACACCGCGCATAGGCCCGGCGGCCGGCCCGTACCTCACTTGAGATATGTTCTGAGGGGAGAAACCATGCCTAATTGGACGCGAAGAAAACTGATCGGCTCGCTCACCGGAGCGGCCGCCGCTACATCGCTTGCGGCTCAGCAGCGGGAGACTCTGCCGCCCGCCGCAAAGCGGAACGGTCGCGCACCCATCAAAATCACCGACCTCCGCTGCGCCATCATCGGCAAGAATCCGGTAATCCGCATCGTCACCGATCAAGGCGTCTCGGGCTACGGCCAAGTGGAATCCACCAAGCCTTATCTCAAGCCGATGGTGCTTTTCTATAAGGACTACATTCTCGGCGAAGACCCCACCGACGTCGCGCGAGTCATGCTGAAAATCCGCCGGCTCGGCGCGTTCAAGCCCTGGGGGTCGGCGGTCAGCGCCATCGAGATCGCGCTCTGGGACATCGCCGGACAGGTGGCCGGAGTGCCGGTCTATAAGTTGCTCGGCGGCAAGATCCGCAACCGCGTCCGCGCCTACAACGGCGGCGTCCGTTTCCCCATGACCAGCCAGACGCCACAGGACTACGCCGAGAACGTCGCCAAAATGAAGGACGCCAAAGAAGGCTTCACCCTGATCAAGCAGGCCATTGGCTTTCACAATCCGGCGATGATGCGCTCCGCTCCCAATCTGTGGTACGACGAACCGCGCACCGGAACTCCGCACGCCGATCGCGGTCTCCTCACCGAACACGGGCTCAAGTATGTGATCTCTTGCGTCGAAGCGATGAAGAAAGTCCTCGGCGATGAGATCGGCCTCGCGCTCGACTGTGGACCGGGTTGGGCAGTGAAGGATGCGATTACGTTTGCCCGAGCCGTCGAGCCGCTCCACATCACCTGGCTCGAAGATCTGATCACCGGCGACTACATGCCCTATCCCAACGCCGAACTCTTTCGCGAAGTAACCCAGAGCACCTCGGTTGCGATCCACACCGGCGAAGAGATCTACCTCCGCGAGAATTTCAAGGACCTGATCGAAAAGCAGGCCGTCAATGTCATCGGCCCCGATCCGGAAGATGTCGGCGGCTTGGCGGAAACGAAGTGGATCGCCGAATACGCCGATCTCCACGGCATTCAAATCGCTCCCCACGGGATCTTCGACGGGCTGATCGGCCTTGCCGCCCACGTGCAACTCGCGGCAACCTTACCGCAAAACTACATCGCCTTCGAGTATCCGGTAGGCCAGCCGGACTGGTGGTATCAGATTGTCGACGGCTTGCCGGACCCCATCATGAAGAATGGCTTCATCGACGTTTGGGACCGGCCCGGCCTCGGCGTCACATTCAACATTCCAGCAGCCAAGGCCCGCCTCGCCGACGAGGATCGCCACTTCTTCGACTGATGCGAGGCTCCCCCAGCTTCCAGCTTCGCGGACAGTCGGCTATGGTACGAGGTTGAAAACGAGCCGCCGCGAGCCTATGCGGTCGAGAATCAGACAACCACGCGCCCGCCGAGGTACCTGGCGAAGGGATAGAACTCCCCGTCGTTGTGAAGCAGGTCGGAGCCGCTCTCGATGCAGCGCGTGGCAATCACCGCATCGATGGTCTTGCGAACGGCGCCTTGCCGCTCCTGCATTCCCTAGGCCCAGAGACTGGAGTGCACCCACAATCCGTTACAGAACAAATCCGCGGGACGCCCCTGCCAACCCGAATAATCGTACAAAGCATAGAAGATGAAACCATAACTCCCCACCAGGAGTTCGTTGATTTCGAAGAAACTACCGTGCTTTCCTCCGCGACTAAAGTCCACTTCTGCGAACACCGAGGCGATCTTGCCCTGCTCAAACAGTGGTTTGGCGCCATTTAGAACTTCAATTTCATGACCCTCCACATCGATCTTTAGCAGATCCACAGCGCAATTCAGCTCTGCGCAGACCTCCTGAAGAGTTTTCATTTCACATTCCTCAACCGGTCCTTTAGCCAGTCGGCCATCCTCTCGCGCCACTCGATTCCAGTCGCTCTGTTCGAGTATCTCCATCAGGACTTTGCCTCCCTTGGAACCAATCGCAAGCCTATGGGGGGTAACGTTCTTCAGGTGCCGGACGTTTGCGCACATTTCATCAAAGGTAGCTGCGACTGGTTCAAACGAGTGAATCGCTGTCGCTGGAAAAATGTTTGCAAACTGTTTCGCGGTCTGCCCCACGTTCGCGCCGATATCGAATATCACGCTCAGTGGTCGATTCCGCCTCTCAAACAACCTGATCAAATCGACCTCTAAAGAGGAGCCACGCGAGATTCGTCCCGGCAAAGAAACACGGAATCTGTGGCGGAACATGAACCTGTGCGCCCATTCCCGCGTGATCAATGTAACGGAACGTTCCATTTTCGCCCTCCGGCTGATCTCAGTAATCTTACCCTGCCGAATTCTAGGCCTGATCGATCGGCAAAACCGAAGTGGCAGTACTTGCGCAGCTTGATCTCGTTTGGCTGAACCAGACGGCCAGATTCGCTTACAATCCAGTATTAGATGTTTGCGATCCCTGTTCCTCGTCGAACCGCGGCGCCTTGCCGCTCCTCCATGCCCCGTCTGCGCCGCGCTCTCCACCAAGCGCTGCTCCATAACGCAGCTCGGCTTGCCCTGACGGCCGTTCTTCCAACCGCGCTGGCCCTCGCATCCGCGGCGCAAACTCCGGACCCGGTCCCCGATCCCACCGGCCTCCAGCATGTCCGCGAATACATCAAGGCCAGTTGGCGAACGCTCGAGCGCAGCAACCTTACCATCCTCCGTTCCGCCGCCGATTCGAAAGTCGGCCAGGCCGATCGCCTTGTCCTCTACGTTGCCCGCGATGAGGATCCCGCCCGCATTCGCGCCGATTTCGAACGCCAGCTCAGCCCCGCCGAATTCGCCCGCCTCGAGGTCCGCCAACTGCCTGAGAATCCCGAGTCCATCTCGCCTGCCGGCCTGCTCTATCTCCCGCATCCCTATGTCGTGCCCGGCGGCCGCTTCAACGAAATGTACGGCTGGGATAGCTACTTCACCCTGCTCGGCCTCGTCCGCGACGGCGAGATGGATCTGGCCAGGGACATGACCGAAAACTTCATCTACGAGATCGAGCACTACGGCATGATCCTGAACGCGAACCGCACTTACTATCTCACGCGCTCGCAGCCGCCGTTCCTCACTGAAATGATCCTCGAGGTCTACCGCCGCAATGGCGATTTGAAGTGGCTTGCCTCCACCGTCCCCGCCATCGAGAAATACTACGCCTATTGGACCCACGGCCCGCACTTCACCACCGAGACCGGCCTCTCCCGTTACGATGGCGGCGCCACCACCCCCGCGCCTGAAGTCGTTCGCGGCGAAAAGGACGCCAACGGGAAATCCCACTACGACCGCATCCGCGATTACTACAAAACGCACACCGTCCCGGAATACGATGTCACGAAGTTCTACAACGCCTCCACCGACGAACTAACCCCTCTGTTCTTCGATGGCGACCGCGCCATGCGCGAATCCGGCTTCGACCCCTCCGCCCGCTTCGGCCCGTTCAGCGTCGACATCATTCACTACAATCCCGTCGATCTCAACTGCCTGCTCTACCGCATGGAGATGGATATGGCCGCCATCCTCACCATGCTCGAACGCCAGGAAGCCAGTGCCTGGGCCGACCGCGCCGCCGCTCGTGCCGCCTCCATCAACAAGCTGATGTGGAATGACAAAGCCGGCCTCTACTTCGACTACAACTTCGCCGAACACCGCCTTTCGAACTATCACTTCCTCACCACTTACTACCCGATGTGGGCCGGCATCGCCACCCACGAGCAAGCCGCCAAGCTGGTCGCCAACCTCGGCATCTTCGAGCGCCTCGGCGGTCTTCAGATGAGCGACAACCAAAGCGGCAACCAGTGGGATGCCCCGTTCGGCTGGGCGCCCATGCAGATCGTCGTCGTCGAGGGCCTGCGCCGCTATGGCTACCTCAAAGATGCCGACCGTATTGCCAATAAGTGGCTCGCAATGATCGTCAACGATTTCGGCGAGCACGGCGTGATCAAAGAGAAATACGACGTCGTCACCGGCAAGAGCAATCTCGCCGCCGGCCTGAAGTTCGGCTACACCTCAAACGAGATCGGCTTCGGCTGGACCAACGCCTCCACCGTACTGTTCGCCGTGAAGTTGAATGAAGACCGCAAGGGCGGCGCCCACTAGCGAACGGTGTGTCACCGCGTTGGCCGCCCGCCGCGCAAACCGGCGCTGCCCGGAACGAATCGCGAATAGAGGCCGCACATCACCATCCGGCGTCCGCCGCCTCCCTTTCCCCGGAGCATCCTGGAACAAAGGAGAATCCACCCACCATGGCCCATCGCCTGGCAGTGATCACCGGTGCATCCAGCGGCATCGGAGCCGAGTTCGCCCGCCAGCTCGCCGCCCGTCATTACGATCTGTTGCTCGTCGCCCGGCGCGCCGGACGTCTCTCCGATCTCGCTAAGGAACTCTCCCGCCGCTACGCGGTCCACGCCGAGCCACTCGCCGCCGATCTCGCCGTCGAAGCCGACGTCGAGCGCCTGGCCGAACGTCTCCGCACCGAGCCCAGCCTCGCCTTCCTCGTGAACAACGCCGGCTTCGGCACCAAGGGCTTCTTCTGGGAAGCGCCCATCGAAGGCCAAACCGCCATGCATCGCGTTCACGTCATGGCTACCATGCGTCTCTCCCACGCGGCTCTCGCCAACATGGTGGCGCGCGGCGTCGGCAACCTGGTCAACGTCTCCTCGGTCTCCGGCTTCGCGCTCACTGCCGGCGGCGTCAGCTACTGCGCCACCAAAGCCTGGATGACCAATTTCACCGAAGGCCTCGCCGTCGATCTCGCCGCCGCCCGTTCCGGCGTTCGCGCGCAAGCTCTCTGCCCCGGCTTCACCATCACCGAATTCCACGACGTCCTCGGCATGAACCGCGGCCGCATCCCCGGCTTTCTCTGGATGTCCGCCAGAGAAGTGGTCGAAGCGTCGTTCCGCGGCCTCGAGCAGCGCAAAGTGGTGGTCGTCCCCGGCCGCGCCTATCAGGCCATCCGCTTCCTGCTCTGGCTCCTGCCGCCCGCCTGGCGCCGCACCACCGCCGCCCGCTCCGGCCGCCTCATGTCCCGAGTCTCCGCCCGCGCTGCGGAAACCCATCTGCCACCGCACTAGCAGAACCAATCGCCGCTTGCAAACAGTGCGCTGCTCGCCCCGAGTCAACCCGGTTAAATCGGTCTACCGGGGAGACCCATGACTCGCGCACATGCGGCCCGCCGCGCAAACCGGCATTTCCTGCAGTGAACCAACGAACCAGATTTGCGCCGCGGCGACTGCGCGAAGGGGACACACCACCGCATCGCAAACTAGAACCTCTCCACCCGCCGCAAAACGGTCGAGGCCATGTATATCTCGAATCAGTGAGCCGTCTAGACCGAAAGCACCCACCCCCACATTACGTTCACTAGCCCGACCCGAACTGACAGATCGCG